>Ga0316580_10000239_pt1 | contig 11582 bp, 10 predicted proteins | sample S0NA_2_FD_204519 | JGI IMG/M metagenome (GOLD analysis project Ga0316580, IMG submission 204519) | Rhizosphere microbial communities from salt marsh grasses in Alabama, United States - S0-2_160517rDrB | ecosystem: Host-associated > Plants > Roots > Rhizosphere | place: USA: Alabama | collected... | reverse complement strand
GCCTCGGTCGTCGGCTTCTACCGTCTCAGCTCGGTGTTGGATTACATCAACACCGGCGCCTACACGGACGGCACCGACTTCCAGACGTGGCGGGTCCGACGGGCCTTGTAACGGCAGCCGCAACCCCCTGCCGCGGCCGCCCAAGACGTCGCATCAGCCGACCGACACGCGCTCCTCGTCGGTCACTGCCTTCATGCTCAGGCGAATACGCCCCTGCTTGTCGACCTCCAGCACCTTGACCTTGACGACATCGTCGACCTTGAGCTTGTCGCTGACGCTCTGCACACGCTCATCGCTGATCTGCGAGATGTGGACGAGACCATCGCGGCCGGGCAGGATGGTGACGAAGGCACCAAAGTCCATCAGCCGGGCGACCTTGCCCTCGTAGACCTTGCCGACCTCGACGTCGGCGGTGATGAGCTGGACGCGCTTCTTCGCCTCCTCGCCAGCGCTCTTCTTGACGGAGAAGATCTTGACCACACCGTCGTCATTGATATCGATGGTCGCCCCGGTCTCTTCGGTGATGGCCCGGATGGTCGCACCGCCCTTGCCGATGACGTCGCGGATCTTCTCCGGATGGATCTTCAGCTCGATGATCCGCGGCGCGTAGTCGGACATCTCGGCGCGGTGGCGGTCGATGACCTTGTTCATCTCACCCAAGATGTGCAGTCGCCCGGCCTTCGCCTGCTCCAGCGCGGTCTCCATGATCTCGCGCGTGATGCCCTCGATCTTGATGTCCATCTGCAGGGCATTGATGCCCTCCGCGGTGCCGGCAACCTTGAAGTCCATATCGCCGAGGTGATCCTCATCGCCCATGATGTCGGTCAGCACGGCGAAGGTGTCGCCTTCTTTGATCAGCCCCATGGCGACGCCGGCCACCGACCCCTTGATCGGCACACCAGCATCCATCAGCGATAGGCTGGTGCCACAGACCGAGGCCATCGAGCTGGAACCGTTGGACTCGGTGATCTCGGAAACGACGCGGACCGAGTACGGGAACTCGTCGAGACTCGGCATGGCCGCCAGCACGCCGCGCTTGGCCAGCCGGCCGTGTCCGATCTCACGGCGCTTCGGGCTGCCGACGCGGCCGAGCTCGCCGACACAGAACGGCGGGAAGTTGTAGTGCAGCATGAACGGCTCGCGGCGCTCGCCCTCCAGCGCATCGATGATCTGCGAATCGCGCTCGGTGCCCAGCGTGGTGACCACCAGAGCCTGGGTCTCACCGCGGGTGAACAGGGCAGAGCCGTGGGTGCGCGGCAGCACGCCGGTGCGGATGCTGATGGGACGAACGGTCTTGGTGTCCCGGCCATCGATGCGGGGCTCACCGGCGAGGATGCGCCCGCGCACGATCTCCTTCTCCAGCTTATCGACGGCGGCGTAGACCTCGGGCTGGCTCCACGGCGTTTCGTCGGCCGAGAGCGTATCGAAGAGCTCTTTTCGGATGCCGTCGAGGGCCTCGTATCGGGTCATCTTCTCGGCGATCCGATAGGCCTCGCCGAGACGATCGCCAGCGGCGTTCCGGACGGCGGCGGAGAGCTCCGGGTCGATAGCCGCGGGGGTGAAGGCGACGGGCGACTTGTTGACCTCGGCCGCCAGCTCCTTGATGGTCTGGATGACCACCTGCATCTGCTCGTGACCGAATAGCACGGCGCCGAGCATCACCTCTTCGGACAGGCCGCGGGCCTCGGACTCGACCATCAGCACGGCGCTCTCGGTGCCGGCGACAACGAGATCAAGGTCGCTGTCGGGACTCAGACCCACCACCGCCGGGTTGAGCAAGTACTCGCCGTTCTTGTAGCCGACGCGGGCGGCGCCGACCGGGCCGTTGAACGGCAAGCCGGCGATAGACAGGGCGGCGGAGGCGCCAATCAGCGCCGGCACCTCCGGATTCACCGCCGGATTCAATGACTTGACCGTCGCGATGATCTGCACCTCGCGGCCGAAGCCTTCGGCGAACAGCGGCCGGACCGGGCGGTCGATGAGCCGCGCGGTCAGGATCTCGTTTTCGCTCGGACGACCCTCTCGACGGAAAAAGCCACCGGGGATGCGGCCCGCGGCATAGGTCTTCTCCTGGTAGTCGACGGTCAACGGCAGGAAGTCCTTCTCCTCGGTGGCGCGCTTGTCGACGACCACGGTAACGAGCACGACGGTGTCATCGACATTGATGAGCACGGCACCATCGGCCTGGCGAGCGATCTCGCCGGTCTCGAGCGTGACGGTCTGGTCGCCGTACTGGAATGTTTTTCGGATCAAGGTCACTGGATCGGTCCTCGGGGGGCTGTGCTCGCCCGCTCCACCGCCGCAGGACGGTGCATCGGGCTCACGCACGGAACAGGCTTTGGCGCCGGATCAACCGTCGACGCATGAGGCGACGACGGCGCATTGCAAGACCCAACGCCTCGCAGTGGGCGGTGGTGAGGGCGCCTCGGGGTGAAGATCGGCATCATTTCCGCGCCGCGGCGATAGTCGTGCCCGCCGCAGCGACAGGTGGCAGACATCGCCGATGACCCGACGCCCCCTGCGACGGCGGAACAGCGCACAATGGCGCCGCCGGTGCTGGATCGATGCCACATCCGGATGCGGTCGTAGGTCAGCGCCGCAGGCCGAGCTTCTGGATCAGGGCCCGGTAGCGGTCGAGATCCTTGCCCTTCAGATAGTCGAGTAGCTTGCGTCGGGAGTTGACCATCCGCACCAGTCCACGGCGGGAATGGTGGTCGTGCTTGTGGGCGTTGAAGTGCTCGGTCAACTGCTTGATGCGCGCCGTGAGCAGTGCCACCTGAACCTCCGGCGAGCCGGTGTCGTTCGGGCCACGGCCGTGCTCTTCGATAATCTGGCGCTTGTCGTCTGCGTTCATTGTCATTGCATGTCTCCTGTCTTGAGTGTGGGCTGCACGGGTCGCCGGCTGGCGGTGCATTGATCCTCCGACAATGACTTCAGGGGATCCGCCCGGGGATGGATGGGCTGCGTATCAATGGGACCTGTCGCAAGAAGATAACGAGCTTGCCAGTCCGCAATCTGGGCGCAATTCTACGGTCATTCGCCGTTGATTGAAACTGAGCCGGCGCAACCGACTGTCCAGCGAATCCCGCTCGCCCCGTCCAGTCGATGCGACTGTCAACGGGATCGAAGACGACCTTCGACGCCCCTGACGACATCAGGTTACCGGCAACGCTGCCGGGGCCACCTGCCGCGTCAGGGTCGGCGCGCCCCGACCTCAGACGAGCCGCTTCGGCTGAACCTTGCCGTCATCGAGAATCTCGCCAATGCCGAGGAAATGATCGGAGACGTCATAGAGACGGACCATCCCCTGCGTCGGGGCCCGCGGGACCATCACCGACTGGCCCTGGGCCAGGTAGAACGCGGCATCCGCCGAGAGCTTCACCGCCGGACAGTGGCCGAGCACGCTATCCAACGGCAGCAGCAGGGCATCCAGCGCGGCATTGCGGGCAGCGGGATCCTCCGCGTACTGGTCGGCGATCTGCTCGATGCTGCCCAGCGAGACAAAGTCGGTCTCACCCTCGACATAGGGGCCGACGCCATTGCGACGCAGCGCCGAGACATGCCCGCCGCAACCTAAGGCATTGCCGAGATCCTCGGCCAGCGTACGGACGTAGGTCCCCTTGGAGCAGTGAACGTCCAACTCGATCTCAGGCAGCTCATAGGCGAGCAGATCCAGGGCGTAGATCGATATCCGCCGCGGCGTGCGTTCGACCTCCTTGCCCTCGCGGGCGAGCTTGTAGAGTCGCTGTCCCTGATGCTTGACCGCTGAATGCATCGGCGGCAGCTGATCGATCTCGCCGACGAAACGGCCCAGCACCTGGCGCAACAGCGTCTCCGTGACCGCGTCGATGGAACGCTCGGCGACCACCTCCCCTTCGGCATCCGCGGTCGTCGTACTGACTCCCAGCTGGATACGGACCCGGTAGCGCTTGTCCGCATCGAGCAGAAACGCGGAGAACTTGGTCGTATACCCGAGACAAAGCGGCAACAAGCCGGTCGCCAATGGATCTAGGCTACCGGTATGCCCGGCCTTTGCCGCCTGATACAGCCGCTTGACCCGCTGCAGGGCATGATTCGATGAGATGCCGGACGGCTTGTCCAGCAAAAGAATGCCGCTGACATTGCGGCCCTTGGGGCGTCGTCGTGCCATGTTCTTTCCCGTGGGCGAGCCGTGCGTCCGTCCGGTGGCCGCGGGCGCTTCCTGCAGCGACCCGATCAGCCCGGCGGCATGGATCTATTGAACCTGCTCTTGCGTTCCGGCCGATTCGGCGGTCGAGTCATCCGGCGCCGGCGCGGAATCACCACCGACGGCCCGCTCGATCAGTGCCGAGAGTGCCTCGCCGTGCCTGACGGAGACGTCGTGGACGAAGTGGAGCTGAGGCACGGTTCGCAACCGCGAGCCACGAGCCAGCTCGCGGCGCAAAAAGCCCGCCAACCGACCATTGAGCAAGCGCTCTTGCACCATCCCACCCTCGTCCATCGGAAAGCAGGTGAAGTAGACCTTTGCGTGGGCCAGGTCGCGGCTGACTCGGACCTCCTGAAGCGTGACCTCGCCGAGGCGAGGATCGCGGACCTCGGTGCTCAGGATACGCGTGAGCTCACGCAAAAGCTCCGCACCGATGCGCTCGCTGCGCGGAAATTCCCGGCTCACCCCCGCCCAACCCTCCGACATGCTGCGCCGAGCGACCCGACCATCACAGCTCTCGCTTGCGCTCGGTGCGCTCGAAGACCTCGATCTGATCGCCGGGCTGGACATCGTTGTAGTTCTTCACGCCGATGCCACACTCGGTGCCGGCCTTGACCTCGCTGACATCGTCTTTGAAGCGACGCAGTGACTCCAGAGCACCCTCATAGATGACGACGTTGTCGCGCAGCACACGGATCGGATTGTTGCGCTTGATCATCCCGTCCACGACCATGCAGCCGGCAATGGCGCCAAACTTCGAAGAGCGGAAGACATCGCGGACTTCGGCCAAGCCGATGATCTCCTCCTTGATCTCCGGGCTGAGCAGACCGGAGAGGGCCTTCTTCACGTCGTCGATCAGCTCGTAGATGATCGAGTAGTAGCGAAGGTCCAGGCCCTTCTCATCGACCACGCGGCGGGCGGCGGCATCGGCACGGACATTGAAGCCGAGCATGATGGCATCGGAGGTCACCGCGAGGTTCGCGTCGGATTCCGTGATGCCGCCGACGCCGGAGCCGACGATGTTGACCTTGACTTCGTCGTTCGCCAGCTTCAGCAGCGCATCCTTCAGGGCCTCGACACTACCCTGGACATCGCCCTTGAGGATGATGTTGACGGCCTTCTGATCGCCGGCTTGGAGCTGGCCGAACAGCTGGTCGAGGCTGGCGCCACGTTGCTCGTCGATGCGCGACTGACGCTCCCGTTCCTGGCGAAGCTCCGCGACTTCACGGGCCCGCTTCTCGTCGTCGACAGCGATCACGTCGTCGCCGGCGTTCGGGGCGCCGGACAAGCCGAGCACCTGGACCGGGATCGACGGACCCGCCGACTTCACCGGCCGACCGCCCTCGTCGAACATCGCACGCACGCGGCCATACTCGGTGCCGCTGACGATGGTGTCGCCAGCATGCAGCGTGCCGGACTGGACTAGCACCGTCGCCACCGGGCCGCGTCCCTTCTCGACGCTCGACTCGACGATCGTGCCGTGCGCAGGACCGTCAGTGGGCGCCGTCAGCTCCAAGACCTCGGCCTGCAGCAAGAGCGCGTCGAGCAGATCGTCGATGCCCTCGCCGCTCTTGGCCGAGACCTTGACCATCATGGTGTCGCCGCCCCACTCCTCGGAGACGACCTCGTGCTGCGTCAGCTCTTGCATGACGCGGTCCGGATTGGCGTCCGGCTTATCCATCTTGTTGATGGCGACCACCAGCGGTACCTTGGCCGCGCGGGCGTGCTGGATCGCCTCGATCGTCTGCGGCATGACACCATCGTCGGCGGCAACCACCAGGATGACGATGTCGGTCACCTGGGCTCCTCGGGCTCGCATGGATGAGAAGGCAGCGTGGCCCGGGGTATCCAGGAACGAGATCGTGCCCTTTGCCGTATCAACGTGATAGGCGCCGATGTGCTGCGTGATCCCACCCGCCTCACCAGCCGCCACGCGGGTCCGGCGGATATGGTCCAACAGCGAGGTCTTGCCATGGTCCACATGGCCCATGATGGTGACGACCGGCGCCCGCGGCAGACGCTCGGCCTGCTCGCTCTCGGCCTCTAGGAAGGCGAGCAGTGTGTCCTCGGCATCCGTCTCTTGGGCCGCGACTGCCTTGTGTCCCATCTCCTCGACCAGAAGCATGGCCGTGTCCCGGTCCAGCGTCTGGTTGATCGTGACCATCATCCCCTGCTTGAACAGCTCGCGGATGACCTCGGACGCCTTGACCGACATGCGCGAGGCAAGCTCGCCCACTGAGATGGCCTCGGGAACCTCGACCTCGCGAACCACCGCCGTGGTCGGACGTTGGAAGCCGTGCTTGCCCTGGAGCTGCGGCTTCTCCGAGGACTTACGCCGGCGCCGCGCACCGGGGCGGCTGAGGATCCCGCCATCGTCCTCGTCCAAGCGATCACGAACACCCTCTTTTCGCGCGGCCTTGCGCAACGGGCGCTCCTTCTCGCCGCGCTCGGGCAGCCGCTTTCCAGCCTTGGCCAGCAGCTGCTCGGCATCCTCGTCCTCCTCGTGCGCATCGCCGCGCTTCGGCCGCTTCGGCTTCTTTGCCACTGGCTTGGCCGATGGAGACGGCGCCTCAGCCGCGGGCCGCTGTCCCGCGATGCCCGCCTCGCTCAGCGGCTGATCGCCCTCAGCGGCCTCGGTGTCCACCACCACCGTGTCTGCCCTGAGGGCCTGATTGCGCTCGGCCTCGGCGGCCTCCAGCGCGGCCTGCCGCTCGGCCTCGATGCGGGCGGCCTCCTCTTCGGCCAACCTGCGCAGACGCTCCTCTTCTGCGCGCCGAGCCTCTTCGACTTTCGCCTGACGGGCGAGGGCCTCATGCTCGGCCAATCGACGGGCCTCTTCCTCCGCCCGCCGCGCCTCTAGCTCGGCCCGACGGCGCTGGCCCTGGGCAAGCGACTGGACCGCCGCGCGCGGCTGCCCGCGCGGTGCGACGCGAGCTGGCTGTCGTGCCTCGGGCGCGGACGCACTCGACGCCGGCGCGCGACTGTCGAGGGTCTCGGGCTGGCCACGCTTGATGACACGCTTGCGCTTGACCTCGACATTGACCTTCGATGCGGAGCGTTGACCCGGACTCGGTCGGCTACCGGCGATCGGGCGCCCACTCGCCGAGCGCCCAACCCCTTGGGTGCGCGATTCGCCAGCGGATTTGCGGCGGGCATCGGGGCGATCGGCGCCCGCGGCAGCCTCCGCCGCCTCCCTACGGACGTGACTGCGACGCAACCACTCCAGCAGCTGTTTCTTCTGCTGCTCGGAGATCATCGTCGCCTCGTCGTTTGCCGCGATCCCGGCTTCGTTGAGTTGGCTGAGAAGTCGCTCGACCGGGATACCAACCGATGTCGCGAGGGCTTTTACGGTTACTTCGCTGCTCATTGACACCATCTCCCGTCAGTCTTGATCCGCATCCGCGAACCAGGGCTCACGCGCCGTCATGATCAATCGACCTGCCCGCTCCTCATCCATGCCGTCGAGCTCCATCAGCTCGTCAACCGACTGGTCGGCGAGATCATCCATGGTAACGACGCCGCGGCGGGCAAGTGCATAGGCCAGGTCTTCGTCCATGCCCTCCATCGTCAACAGGTCCTCGGCCGGCTCCGCGTTGAGGTCCTCACCACGCTCGAGCGCCTGCTGGACCAACGCATCGTTGGCCCGCTGGCGCAGCCGGGCGATCAGCTCGTCGTCGAACTCGGCAATGGCCTCCAGCTCGGCAACGGGCACGTAGGCGACCTCGTCGATGGTCGTGAACCCCTCTTCCACCAGCACCGACGCGACGTTTTCGTCGATCTGAAGCTGGTCCATGAAGTCAGCGACGAGACGCTGGCTCTCCTCTTCGCTTTTCGCAGCGGCGTCCTCTTCGCTCATGACGTTGAGCTGCCAGCCCGTGAGCTGACCGGCCAGGCGGACGTTCTGCCCGCCGCGGCCGATCGCTTGTGACAGGTTCTCTTCCTTGACCGCCACGTCCATCGCACCGGCGTCCTCGTCGATGACGATGGAGACGACATCGGCCGGCGACATCGCGTTGATGACGAATTGAGCGGGATTCTGCTCCCAGGGGATGATGTCGACCCGCTCACCGTTCAGCTCGTTGCTGACGGCCTGCACCCGCGATCCGCGCATACCGACGCAGGCGCCGACAGGATCTACCCGCGAGTCATTCGTGCGCACCGCGATCTTGGCCCGCAGCCCCGGATCGCGTGCCGCGGCCATGATCTCCACCGTGCCCTCGCCGACCTCCGGGACCTCGAGCTTGAACAGCTCGATCAGTAATTCTGGAATGGTGCGACTTACGAAGAGCTGCGGTCCCTTCGGCTCAGACCGAACCTGGTACAGGATGCCACGGAGGCGGTCGCCGGGTCGGACGGACTCGCGCGGGATCACGTGGTCGCGCGGAATCAACGCCTCGGCATTGCCACCGAGGTCGAGCACGATCGTTCCGCGCTCGGCCTTTTTGACGATGCCGGTCACCAGCTCGCCCTCGCGGCCCTCGAAGGCCTCGACGATCTTTGCGCGCTCGGCCTCGCGTACACGCTGCACGATGACCTGCTTAGCCGTTTGCGCGGCGATGCGACCGAACAAGACCGATTCGATCGGCTCTTCGACGAATCCACCGATCTCGAGGGACGCATCGAGCTCTTTCGCCGCCGACAGCGTGATCTGGCGCTCCGGTGCCTCGAGGGGCTCGCCGTCGGGGTCCGGGACGACCTCCCAGCGACGAAAGGTCTCGTACTCACCTGTATCGCGGTCGATCGAGACCCGAGCCTCGATGTCACCACCGTGCTTTTTGCGAGTCGCCGACGCCAGGGCAGCCTCCATCGCATCGAAGATCACGTCCTTGGGGACGTCCTTCTCGTGCGAAACGGCATCGACAACCAATAAAATCTCTTTACTCATAGCGTTTCCCGCACCCGCATCGGGCGGATGCGACTCAAAATTCAGGCACCAGCCGGGCGCTGTCGATCATCTCCAGCGGCAGTGATAAGACCTCACCATCGGCCTCGATGTGCAGCCGCCCCGCGTCGACCCCGCGCAGAATGCCGTCAAAACGTCGGCGTCCATCGACCATTGCATCGAGCCGAACCCGCGCCCGCTCGCCGGTGAACCGTTGCAGCTGCTCGGCGGTGAACAGCGGCCGATCCAGCCCTGGCGACGAAACCTCCAAGTCATAATGACCGGGAATCGGATCCTCCACATCGAGCAGACCGCTCAGTTGGCGACTGACCGCCTCGCAGTCGTCGAGCGTGATCCCGTCGACGTGGTCGATGAAGACTCGCAAGACCGCCGTCCGCCCCCCGGGCTGCACCAGCTGCACGCCGACCAGCTCATAGCCCATGGGCTCCACCGTGGCCCGCAGTAGGGCGGTGAGCTCGGGATGGGCCAATCGCATATCACCTTGGTTGGTCAATGGCATTTGCGGTCAGCTTCTCGGCGGCTTCGAGATACAAAAAAAGGGCCGACGGCCCAGGTGCTGGTAAACAAAAAAACCCCGATGACGGGGCTTTTTAGTGTTGTCGCCGTTCCAGGCCGCGACACCCGATGTCGAAGCCTGCTAAGGATAGAGGCTTCGGCCACATTGCGCAAGCGCCGCTTCCGGCGCCGCCGCGTCTCGACGAACGCGAGCGGCACTCGCCGCCCGCTCGGCACTCAGCCTTCGAGGTTAGCGATGATCCGCTCGCGGATCCCGTCGACGCTACCAATGCCGTCGACCTTGATGTACTTCGGCGCACCCTCGCCGCCCTGCTCGGCCCAGGCCGAGTAGTATTGGATCAACGGCTCCGTCTGGTCATGGTAGACCTTCAGTCGGGCGCGGACGGTCTCTTCTTTGTCGTCGTCACGCTGGATCAGCGGTTCGCCGGTCTCGTTGTCCTTGCCTTCTTCCTTCGGCGGATTGAAGACGACGTGATAGGTGCGGCCAGACGCCAGATGGACCCGCCGACCGGACATGCGCTTGATGATCTCCTCGTCCGGGACATCGATCTCGACCACCGCGTCGACGAAGACCTCGCCGGCCTTCAAGGCATCGGCCTGGGCCAGCGTGCGCGGGAAGCCGTCGAACAGGAAGCCGTCCTTGCAGTCGTCCTCGGCGATCCGCTCCTTGACCATGCCCATGATGATGTCATCTGAGACCAGACCACCCTCGTCCATGATCTTCTTGGCCGCTTTGCCAAGCTCGGTGCCGGCCTTGACGTGGGCGCGCAGCATATCGCCCGTGGAGATCTGCGGGATGCCGAAGTGACTGGTGATGAATCCTGCCTGGGTCCCTTTTCCGGCCCCTGGGCCACCGAGAAGAATGACACGCATCGCGAAGTCCTCAGTAGTGAGTCGTGGTTATTCGGTCTGCCAAGGCTGCCACAAGCGCCCCGCCGGGGCAATTCCATGATTCGGATGCGGCAATACAGCGACCTTATCGAGCACGGCGGTATCGAGTGAAGCCGGGTGGTCGCATCAGGTGGTCGTCACCGGAACGATGGTGATCTCTACCCGGCGATTGAGCTGCCGCCCCGTCTCCGTCTCGTTCGAGGCCACTGGCATGCGCTCGCCATAGCCCACCGCGCTCAGACGCTGGGGGATCACCTGACTGTCGAGTAGATAGCCCTCGACGGCATCGGCACGCCGCTCCGAGAGCGCCTGATTGTAGTCATCGGCACCGGTGTCGTCCGTGTAGCCAGCAATGACGAGCTGCGTCTTGCCGTACTTGTTCACGACGCCGGCAATCTTGTCCATGGTGCTGTAGAAGCCTGGCTTGATCGTCGAGGAGTCGAAGTCGAAGGTCGTCGCACTGGTCATGCCGACGATCAGGCTGTGATCCTGACGCTTTTCGACGCGGATATCCCCGGCGGCGATCTCGTCGGCAAGGACCCGTTCGAAGTCCCTCCGCTGCTCCTCCATGTAGGCGCCGACGGCACCGCCGATCAGCGCCCCGCCGATCGCTCCGATCAACGCGCCCTTACCCGCATCCGCGGACCGCGAGCCAATGGCGGCACCGGCTGCCGCACCAGCGAGTGTCCCTATGCCAGCCCCCGCTGCCGTCTCGCCCAACGGCCGGGGATTGCCATAGTCGTCTGTTGTCGCACAGCCGGTCAGGACGACGACAACGATGGAAGACAGGGCCAGCGTGCGTGGCAAGCAGTGAATCGGTGTCAGCATAAGCGCCTCGAAGTCCGCGATATGGCCGCCAGGCACGGCGGTACGGCCCGCGATGCTACCAGACTTCGCGCGATGCCCTTTGTTTTTCGTCGCGACACCTCAGATTGCCAATGAACGCCTTTTGTCATACGTGCGGCCGTACAAATTCAGACACTCGCCGACCCTCTTGCCGAAACCCATGTTTAATACAGCCATCAGTGTCAGAGCGCGCTTGACGACCACCCCCGCGCCCGGTCTGACCATGGCTCGGCTCCTGAC
>Ga0316580_10000238_pt1 | contig 11587 bp, 13 predicted proteins | sample S0NA_2_FD_204519 | JGI IMG/M metagenome (GOLD analysis project Ga0316580, IMG submission 204519) | Rhizosphere microbial communities from salt marsh grasses in Alabama, United States - S0-2_160517rDrB | ecosystem: Host-associated > Plants > Roots > Rhizosphere | place: USA: Alabama | collected... | reverse complement strand
CGGTATTTCCGGTGCCCGCCCGGCGCGGCGCGTGATCAAGAGCCGGTGGCTGAGCCGCTGAGAGGCGGCTCCGATGCGAGCTGCTCGGGTCGGAGCATCCACAGCAGCGCCCAATGGCCCGCCGCTTTGCGTTCCAGGCAGGCCATGCTTCCCGGCTCGAAGGCCAGTGTCGCCGGGTCCGGCTCCGAGTCGAGCAGAAGGCAGGCCAGATGCCGCAGGAACGGGAGGTGCCCCACCAGCGCCAGGTCCGAGGACCAGGTCCCGAGGGAGTAGGCCAGCGGCTCGACCAAATCGTTTGGGCCAAGTCCGGGGCGCGCTTCCGGCTGCCCGTCCGGCAGGATGGCGTCGGCGAGCAGCGCGGCGGTCTGCTCGGCCCGGGTCTTTCCGCTGTGCCAGATGTGCTCGACCCGGACCTCCTTGTCTCGCAGGAATTCCGCCAGGCGTTGCACGTCCGCGCGTCCCTGCTCGCTCAAGGGGCGCTCTCGATCTACGTCCTTGGCAAGCGCTTCGCCGTGTTGGGTCAGGTAAATACGCATCGTTCGCTCCGATCCTCGTGGATCAAGTGGACGACAGGCGGGTCTCGTCGCGGCGCCGGCTGTCGAACAGGGTCAGCTCCCATCGGTCGCTCAGGGTGTCCTGGCGGACCAGGTAGATGCCGCCGTCATCGCCGCGCAGCTTGAAGTAGCGGTGCTGCGGGTCGAGCCAGCGGTCGATGACCTCGGTCACCGCCACCTCACGCCCGCCGATGAAGAGCCGCCGCGGCTCGGTGTCGGCCCGGTGGCCCGCATAGCTTTCGACCCGGATGAAGGGACCCTTCTCCCGGTCGGGTTCACTCATCGTCGTTCCTCCACGCTGATCAGCGGCTCGCTGATCCAGGTTCCTTTGCAGCGCGGGCACTTGCCCGGCTTGTGCAGCTTCTCGGAGTGAAACCGGAAGCCGCACTTGCGGCAGCGCGCGGGCTCGATCACGGGGCAGAGCGGACTGCCGCGCAGGGAACGGAACAGGTGCTGCAGGTCCTCCTCCAGGTCCCGCGGCTCGGCCTCGACCAGCAACGACAGCTCGTACAGCGTGATCGGTCGGACTTGAAGCATTTCGATCAGGTCCTTGCGAAACATGGGTGCTCCCCGCGCCGATGTGTGCCCCGACCAGGATCGGGCCGAGGCCACCGTCGGATGCCTCACCCAACAAGTCTAGAAGACCACACCAGAGGCTTGGTTGACCCATGACCTACACCCCGGCCGACCTGGAGGCGCTGAAACAGGCGCTAGTCAGCGGCGAGCGGCGCGTGAGCTTCGGCGACAAGACCGTCAAGTGCTGGTCGGTGGCGGAGCTGCAGGCGGCCATTCGCACGGTGACCGCCGCCCTCGCTCGGGATCAAGGTAGGGCACCGGCCCGCCGGATCCGCGTCACCACGAGCGACGGCTTCTGATGGCCCGGTTCGCCAAACTGCGCGGCCTGTTCGGTCAGGGGCCCATTCATGCGGCGGCCGGGTGGCGGCGCTCGCGGCCACCCACACGGACCTGCGCACCAAGAGCCGGGACCTGGTGCGGCGCAATGCCTGGGCCCAGGCCGGAGTCGAAGCCTTGGTCGCCAACGTCGTAGGCACCGGCATCAAGCCGCAATGCCTATCGCCCCCCGAGCGCTCCAAGGCATCCGTTCAGGCCCTGTGGCGGGACTGGTGCGAAGAGGCCGATGCAGTGGGGCTTACGGACTTCTATGGACTGCAGGCGCTGACTCGCCCGGCCACGCTCGAAGGGGGCGAGTGCCTGATCCGGCTGCGTCCCCGCCGGCCCGGCCGCCGCCCGACTCCACCGTGTGCTCCCAAGCCGGCCCTTCCTCCTTCTGCCCCCTGTTGCGGAGCGCTTTTTTGGGAGCGATGCGGCACGTCTGGCTGCTGCGCTGCCGAATCCCGAGTATCGGTGATCACCACCCGGTCGAAACACGACAGCACCCCGGAAATATCGCCTTGATGACGTTCAACGAAGGGGTTCGTCGCCGCACCTCCAGCGCCTGGGGCCTACCGACAACCATAGACCCTGGAACCTGTTTGGTTCCGGCTATGCCGGGTTAGGAGCTTACGGGAGAACCGCTCCGAGGCCCGCTGGTTGCGCCACGACTGCAGGATAATACCCAAGGTGTCCCAGTCCTGGTCCACAGCAAGCCAGAGAGAGTGGCGACGCCCTTTGATCGTGACAAATACTTCGTCCAGGTACCAGGTGTCCCCCGGTCGGACCGCCCGGCGCTTCGCCGCCCTCGCGAACGCCGGCCCGAACTTTCGGCGCCACTTCCGTACCGTCTCGTAGGAGACCAGGATCCCCCGCTCCGCGATGACGTCCTCGACATCACGAAGACTCAAGCAGTCGCGGTGGCACAACCACACCACGTGGCTGCTGACCCGAGCCGGGAAGCGATACCCGCGATAGCTGGGCCGTTGGTGCTCATCGGGGGAGTCTGACCCCGCCCGCTGAAGTTGACGAGGCCCACCCGGCGGTTGGCAGCCTCGGAAACCCCTTGTTTCCCGGCGCGGATGTCCGGTGTATCCGGCACGGCCCCACTCTCAGTCTGTTTCCGCCTCCCAGGCCTGACGCTTCCGATAGATGGTGGAGGGGCTCACCTCGAGCAATGCGGCGGCCCTTGGGATATCCTGATTACCAGGAAGACTCAGCCGCCCCAGGGGCAACTTGGACGCCAAGTAGTTGTTTGGCGGTTGCCAACGCCGTCACGGCTTCGGCTCGGCCGGCTCTGTGGGCCCCCTACTGTATTGCCGCAGGCCGGGCCTGCTCCTGCCGGAAACGGAAAGCATCTGAAAAACAGCGTTTTATGCAGATCATGGGTGAGCTGAGTTTCGTTGGTAATCAGGTGGGATATTGCCCCCGCAATGCTGAATCGCGTCTTCGATGGCCTCTTTCTCCACCAGCCAAAGAGGCTTGACTGACGCATGAGCCCCTCGGTCGGGAGCGATCACCTGCACCGTGCGAGCCGTATTTGCGTCCTTCTTTTCCGACCCCGGGCCCGTACTCAGTGCCGACGGCAGCATGTCGGGCGTTACCTGATGTCCGTTATGGAGCACCACCACGTTTCGGAGCACGTTCTGCAGCTGGCGCACATTTCCGGGCCAGTCGTAGGCGACCAAGGTCTCCTCGGCCTCAGGGGCTATTCCCCGGAATGTCTTCCCTTCTTCTGCGGCAAACCTCAACAGAAAATGACGTGCTATTGGGAGGATGTCTTCCTTCCGTTCCCTTAGCGCGGGGAGATGAATCGGTATGACGTGCAGCCGATAGAAGAGATCCTCCCGAAAGCGACCTTCCGCGACCTGTTTGAGCGGGTCCCGGTTAGCAGGCCGTTGAAAAATTCCGACGTCTGCGCGCCGCCTCTGGGATAATGCGCAGAGATCGTACCCCATTGATGGAGCCCCGACGATGCGAGGCGAAGCCGAGCCGCAAATGGCGCTGTTCAGCTACGTGAGCTTGGAGGAGCGTGTCCCGCGCGATCACCCGCTGCGCAAGATGCGGGTGCTGGTCGACGCGGTGCTTGCGACGATGGACGCGGAGTTTGCGGCGGTGTACGCCAAGCGCGGGCGCCCATCGATCCCGCCGGAGTTTCTGCTTCGGGCACTGTTGATCCAGATCCTCTACACGGTGCGCTCGGAGCGCCAGCTCGTCGAGCATCTCGACTTTAACCTGCTGTACCGTTGGTTCGTCGGGCTCTCGATCGACGATCAGGTCTGGGATCACTCCACCTTCAGCCACAACCGCAAGCGCCTCTTCGCCGAGGGTATGGCGCGCGAGTTCTTCGAGCGGGTGAAGGCGATTGCCGAGTGGCAGAACCTGCTCTCTGACGAGCACTTCAGCGTTGACGGCACGCTGATCGACGCCTGGGCCGCCCACAAGAGCTTTCTGCCGAAGGATGAGCGGGACCCACCGCAGAAAGGTGGCGGGCGAAACCGCGAGGTCAACTTCAAGGGCAAGAGACGCTGCAACGACACCCACGTCTCCACCACCGATCCCGACGCGCGCCTCTACCGCAAGTCCAGCAACACCGCCGCGCGGCTCTGCCACATGGGGCATGTCCTCATGGAGAACCGCAACGGCCTGGTGGTGGACGTCGAGACCACCGAGGCGAACGGCAGGGCCGAACGCCAAGCGGCCGAGAAGATGCTCAAGCGTAGCGCCCCGCGGGCCAAGAGCCTGGGAGCGGACAAGGGCTATGACACGGCCGACTTCGTTGCCGCCTGCCGCGAGCGAAAGGTTGCACCGCATGTGGCGGCCAAGAGCAGCGGCTCGGCCATCGACGCGCGCACCACTCGCCATGCGACCTACCGGATCTCCATCCGTATCCGCAAACGCATCGAGGAGATCTTCGGCTGGCTGAAGAGCGTCGGCGGATTGCGCAACAGCCGCCATCTCGGTCGCCCGAAGCTCGCCGGACAGTTGCTGCTCGGTTGTGCCGCCTACACCCTGGTGCGCATCGGCAGCCTCAACGGCTGGTGGGATGCACGGCACACCTGAGGGGCCAGTGTGCCTGTAGTCCCTCGGCAGGCGAAATGAACCCATGCATTCTGGGCTGAAAACGCGAAAACCCCGCCGCAAGCGGGCTTGAGCAACCTTTTCGCCCCGATTTTTCGCCCAGCACGATGGGTTGGGGAAATTGAGCGTCACTTTTTCAACGGCCTGCTAGGGGAACGAGTCCCCCGCGATAACTCGGGCAGTTCGGCGGCAGCAAGGGCACGGGCAAGCATGCGGACAGCCTACCGCATGACGCCCCATCGAGACAGCTTAACTTGCTGATAAGACAATATAACGCTCTTGTACGCCAGGGCCTTATGGGGCTTCCAATGGCGCAGATCGTAGCCGTCGAGCAGCCACTCCAGCTCCTGGCCGGTGAGGCTGAGCACGGTCTCCTCGCGGTACAGCGGCCAGCGGAAACGCTCCGCCTCCAGCTGCTTGTGCCACAGGCAGAAACCATTGCGCTCCCAGGCCAGACACTTCACCGCGGTGCGCCGGCGGTTGGTGAAGACGTAGAGCGTCTCGGCGAACGGGTCGCGCCCCAACTCCTGCTCCACCAGGACCGCCAGGGCTCGCATCCCCTTTCGGAAGTCCACCGGCCGGCGGCACAGATAGACCACGCGGACGCAACAACGGGGCGCTCATCGCCCCAGCAGGCGATCGATCAGGGCCAGGTCCGCCGGACCCTCCCATTCCAGCACCGCCCCGCTCGGCAGTTGCAGCCACCGGCTCGCGCCACCCAGGGGGCGGCACCGATCCGCCACCTCGACCCGGGCGAACAGCCCCGACTCGACCTCGCCCGCCTGCACCCGGCGCCGCGCGCTCCAGAAATACAGCCGATGCAGGCTCACCCCGCTGCGCTCGGCATATGCCTTCAGGCTCACACCCTCGGTCCGCGCACGATCCAGGTGCCCGGACCACACCTGCGCTGCCCGACTACTACCCTCTGCCATACCGCTCTCCCGCTTGCTTCAACACGGGGACAGAGAGCCGACCCTCGTGGGCGCAGGCTAGGTGGGGTTAGCAGAGCACTTACGTCAACCTGGCCAGATGTTGGCAATCGATCCCCGTTGATCAGACGGTGTCCTGGTTCAATCGGCGCACGTCGCCTGCTGCCGACTCAAGAAGGCCCGCAACCGAAATTCGGGTCAATGAGCTGCAGGTGCCAGGTGCCTGCCCAGTCGGAACAGATTCCCGACCACCGTATGCACAGCCAGAAAGCGCTGTGCCGAACCGGGTGACTTGAAACCCCGCATCTGCCGCTCGCGCGCACGGGTCGGCTGATGGGACGCTCAGGCCCGGTTGTTGGAACACGGCGCGGTGACATGCGGCACCCAAGCCAGGGTGGTGCGCCTTGCCGCCAACCTGATTGTCGTGGCCTTCTCTAGCCGGTGCCGCAGGGCCGGTGCCGCAATCGGGTTGCCGCAACACCAGGCCGGAAAGACGCCCGAACGTCGCGTCAATCGATCCGCGGTGAGAAGACCAGTGCCCCGTTCGCTCCGCTCAGCACCAGATCGCCAAGCAGGAACTGGAACACCTCGGCTTGTCCCAGCTTCTCCAGAAAGGCGTGCTCCTGGGCCATGAGGGGCTCCGGGCAGGCCATGCGCGTGGTCATCAACGGTCCGACGACCAGACTGGTCGCCGATTCGCCTTCACTGACGGTACCCTGAAACCGGTTGCAGCCGGTGGATCCCGAGACCTTGCCGGAGGCGAAGGCAAGGCTCCCCTGCCCTGGCAGTGCTTCCCCCTCCTGCCCGTCCAGCTTGCGCAGCACCCAGGCCGTGCCGTCAAGCAGTGCGAGTGAGACGGTCCCGGTCACCTTGATATCGGTCTCGACGAGCCTGCCGCTCTCAATACCGAATGTCCGGGTCGCCAGCTGCCGCGGACAGCACATGCCGTCACCCGGCCCCGCCTGCACGACATCGAGGATGACGGATCCCCCGTCGATGCGCGCCGCGCGGATCTGCACGCGGTCACCGACCAGGCCGATCGCCTTCTGCACGATGTCCCCGTCCTCGCGGCCCATGACCGCCAGATACCCGAAATTCCCCGTTCCGCCGCTGCTGTAGGTGAGATGCACGACCGCCTCGTCGGTGCCGTCCTGGTCTAGGTCGCCGGTGAGACGGAATCCCTCCGAGAGCCACAGTGCCGGGACCGAGGCGCCGCCCTCGATCAGAGGCTGACCCTCCCATTGACCGGCGCTGAGCGTGACGGGACCCTGCTCCTCGATGCCCGTGTAGGTCGCGCCGGCGAGTTCTTTCCGGGAGGGCGCCACTTGCGAGGCTGCCACGTCGTCGGTCCGGCTACCTCCTCCTTGATGCTCGGATGCCCCCGCCCAGGCGGGAGCAAGTCCAACCGCAGCGGCGGCGAAGAGGGCAAGTATCTGGTTTCTCATTCGGGTTCGCTCCAAAGCAGGTGGGGGCGCCGGTCCCGGTCTAACCAGGCGTTGCTTGTTGTGATCTCGTGGTTGACAAGGTGTAGACGACGCGCTGTTCAGTCGCGTCTTCGTCGGTGAAGCCAGGAGCCAAAGGCATAAGCCGCCAGCGCATTGCCGATCCCCAGGCCGAACAATACGCCGATTCCGATCAGGCGGTCCGACAGCTCGGGCCGGATGCTGGGCTCCCCGGCGCTGAAAAGGGACAGCAACGCGATCGCGCCGCCGCCGAGCAACCCGTCCCGCACCACCCTCAGTATGCGTCCCATGGCGCCTTCTGCCTGCCAGCGCAGGTACACGGGCACCCGCTGGTAGACCAGCAGCGCGCAGGCGAGCAGGATCAGCAGCATGATCACGAACCCGGGCGGCGGCGGAAAGTCGGCGATCGCGAGCGCGAGCGCGAGCAGGAGCCAGGTTCCGAAGAAAACCCCGGCCGTGCGCAGCGCGATGCCCTGGTGGACCGTCATACGGATAGCAGCTTCGGCTCGAATACCAGAGGTCAGGAGGCCTGTTTGCCCTTGGGAGCCGTCGCGGCAGGCTCCCGCGAAGACGTCACTTGTTTCGCGGACCGAGCACGATGAGCCCGAGACCGAGTATCACCAGGACTCCCGCCCCGGCGAGCAGGGTTGGACGGCGCGCAGCATAGGGCACGTGGGGTCGATGGGTGACGTCGTACCGGCACCGTCCCTCGTGATAGTCGTAAACATGCCCGGCATCCAGGCAGCGGTCGACGGCGATGAGCTCCCGCCCGAAGTCCGCGAGCACCAGGGTCCCGGCACCGGCCAGCAGCAGGAGGCCGAAGTTGCGCCGCAGCTTCCTTCTCGATCGCATCGGCTCGTTCCTGCAGCGGGCGAGTCATGCGGCAGCCAGACGCACGCGATACTCGCGCAGCCGATGTCGGCTTCCATCGGCCTCGATGCCTCCGGCGTCGATGAGGAGCTGCAGCCGGCTGGAGAAGAAGAGATCGCTCATGAGGTTGTGTCCGTCGCACCGACTCATGGCCGTCCCCACAACACGCGGCGCGGGTGTCCAGGTTGGTGGGCAAGACGCCAGCAGCAACGGGTCGTAGCGATCCATCGGCACGCCCAGGATACGTCCTTCCTCCCAGCGGCGCAGGAGTCCGGTTTCTCCCCGAATGCGCAGGAAGTCCGCCGCGAGAACGGCGCGCTCAGTGTCCGTCAGCTCCCTGGCGGACGCGAACAGATCGGCGAGCTCGGCCGGTGTGTGGATCGCCACGTAGTGGCGACCGTCCGCTCCGGGCATCGCCACCCGAAGCACCCGTTCGGGGCGATTCCCAATCCACCAACAGGCCATGGAGAGAAAGGTGGCCTCTGAAGCGTTGTCGCCACTCCAGATAACAACCGCGTCTGCGCTCGCCTCGTCGAGGCGCGTGATCATCGCCCGCCAGGGCGCGAAGGCGTCGGCGACATCGAGGTAGCAGTCGTCGTAACCGCGGAAGCGCGCGCGCATGTAGCCGATGCGCGCTCGGCCGTCGTCGAGCGGGCCGTGACTCAGGTCATCCGGAATCCCAAAGGCGGCGCCGGGCATGCCGTGAGCACGGCAGGCGACGCGCAGAGAACCTTCCGAGCTGTCTCCTAGGGCGATGTGGAGGGGGTTACGCACTTTTTCCGCCGATCAATGCACGACCTCTCTGGACCTCCGAAAGGCACGAATCGCCAATGCCGCGATTCTGACTTATAGGCGTTGATCGTACCTGCCCTTCTTCGACGAAGAGATCGAAGCAAACTCAGGACGCCGACGGACGGCCGCAGTCGACTCGCCGGCCCGCGCTCTGTGCTGGCAGCGCGGAACAGCAGTCGTCCTATGTGCAGGCTGGAACGCCGCGCTCCGATCTCCGCAAGGTCCCGCTTGCTGCCTGTCGTCCAGTTGCGTCTGGCGGTCTGGTGCGCGCGTGCAGCAGTCAATAAAGCCTGCGTCCCCGAGGGGCCGGTCCCAAGCGGTCTCTGGATGGTCTCTATTTGGTCTCAGGGGCTGGGAGGCCCTGAAAGCGCGATCGGAGGGCAGAGGTCACGCACCTGGCGTACAAGGAGTGAGCACAGCACACGAGCGGTCCCGAGCCGCACGTACGCTCATGCTACCTAAAAGATTGATTTCGTTTGGAATTTGGCGCGCCCGACAGGACTTGAACCTGTGACCCCAGCCTTCGGAGGGCTGTACTCTATCCAACTGAGCTACGGGCGCTTGAAACTGATCTCGAGCCATGGCCCGAGCCCGTCCTGGGAGCATCGCCCTCGGTCCGCGAAGCTGTTGCTCCGCGTCGCCGAATGACCGGCCCTCGGCCGATGCCTTGATCGGAGCCACCGCACCACCGGGGGGCTGTGCCGACGCGTCCACACCTGAGGGACATGACCAACAGAGACTAGCCTTGAGATGGTACATGGCTCGCGGCGATGCGTCCACGTCGACGTTGCGGCTCCGCCTGGGGCGCACCGGACCGGCGGATCGATCTTGCTTGGATTTCGGACCCCGCCGGCCGATATAATTTTACGCTTGTCCCCGTCATCCGGCGCGTCGGCGCACGACCGTCACCCAGTCTGTTTGGAGGTACCCCCGTGAGCAACCATAGCGACATGAATTTCGGCAACTCGATCGCGGCCTTGATCGGCGTCGTACTGTTGGTCGCCTTGGTCTATGGGCTGACCGCGGGCCGTTTCGCCGGCGAAGCATACCCGGAGGCGCCCGAGCGGGTGGCGGCTCGGCTGGCCCCCGTCGGGGCAGTGAACACGGACGCGGCCTCGCTCGCGACGTCCGCCCCTGCCGCCGCGAGCGCCGCGAGCAGCGACCCCGGGGAGGCCACCTACAATCGCGTCTGCCAGGCTTGCCATGCGACCGGCGCGGCCGGCGCCCCGCTCTTCGGCAACAAGGAGGCTTGGGAGCCCCGCATCGCGCAAGGCATGGATACCCTGCTTCAGACAGCCATCAACGGCAAGGGGGCGATGCCGCCCCGCGGGACCTGTGCCGACTGCTCGGACGACGACCTTCGGGTGGCGATCGAGTACATGGTGTCGAAGGTCCAGTAGAGGCTGGGTCGAGCGGCTTTCGAGCGGGTGCTGCCCGGCTAGCCAGCCCCCAGGATCTCCTTGAGGCTCGCAAGGTGGGCCAGGCCCCGCTCCTTGCGGGCCTCTGGATCGGCGGCCTGACGCCCGTCCCACTCCAGGTCCCCCTCGGGAAGCTCCGCCAGGAATCGGCTCGGCTCGGTCTGCACCGTCTCCCCGAAGCGCCGGCGGCGTCTCGCCAGGGTAAAGGCGAGGGCTCGCTTGGCCCGGGTGATCCCGACGTAGGCGAGACGCCTCTCCTCCTCGACAGTGTCCGCCTCGATGCTGGCCCGATGGGGCAGCAGATCCTCCTCCATCCCCACCAGGAAGACCCGGGGAAACTCCAGCCCCTTGGCGGCATGCAGGGTCATCAGGTGGACCCGGTCGCCGCCGTCGGCCTCGTCCTGGCGCTCAAGCACGTCCATCAGCGTCAGGTGGCTCACCAGCTCGCCCAGGGTCTTGTCGCGAAGGTCCCCCTTGGTCAGGGCCCCCAGCCAGTCGATCAGCTCGTTCAGATTCTCCAGGCGCCGGTCCGCCACGGCCTGGCTGGAGGCGTTCTCGCGCACCCAGCCCGGCAGGTCGATGGCCTGAACCAGGGTGCGGACCGCCGCCACCGGGTCCGACTGGGCCCTGCGGGCGTACTCACCGATGAGGTCCGCGAAGTCCCCGAGGTGAGCCCGCTGGCGCTCCGCCAGATGCATTGACAGCCCGATTTCCCCACAGGCCGACATCAGGGAGATCTGGCGCTGTCTGGCATAGTCCGCCAGCCCCTCCAGGGTGCTGGGGCCGATCTCCCGTCGTGGTACGTTGACTACCCGCAGGAAGGCGGGGTCGTCCTCGGGGTTCGCGAGGAGACGCAGATAGGCCATCAGGTCCTTGACCTCGGTCCTCGCGAAGAAAGAGGTGCCCCCGCTCAGGAAGTAGGGGACCCTGTGCTGCCGCAGGACCTTCTCGAAGGGGCGCGCCTGATGATTGCCCCGGTAGAGGATGGCCATGTCTCCGAAGGGTGTCCCCTCGGTGAACCGCTGATGCAGGATCTCGGAGACCACCCGCTCGGCCTCGTGGACCTCGTCGCGGCAGTGAAGCACCCGGGGTGGATCTCCTGGACCCAGCTCGCTCCATAGACGCTTCTCGAAGACGTGCGGATTGTTGGCGATCAGCCGGTTGGCGAGACCCAGGATGCGGGCGCTGGAGCGGTAGTTCTGCTCGAGCAGGATGACCCTCAGGGTGGGAAAGTCCTCCTTCAGACGGACCAGGTTTTCAGGCCGAGCCCCGCGCCAGGCATAGATGGACTGATCATCGTCACCCACGACGGTGAACTCGGCCCGGGGCCCCACCAGTCGGGCCGCCAGCTCGTATTGGGCCCCGTTGGTGTCCTGATACTCGTCGACGAGGAGGTACCGGATGCGTCCTTGCCAGCCCTCCAGGACCTCCGGATGCTCGCGGAACAGCCTGACCGGCCCCAGGATCAGGTCGTCGAAATCCACGGCATTGTAGGCGCGCAGACTCTGCTCGTAGTCCCCGTAGAGGCCGGCCAGTCGTGCCTCGAAGTCATCTTCGGCCGTTTCCAGGGCCTGTTGAGGGGGAATCAG
>Ga0316580_10000233_pt1 | contig 11660 bp, 7 predicted proteins | sample S0NA_2_FD_204519 | JGI IMG/M metagenome (GOLD analysis project Ga0316580, IMG submission 204519) | Rhizosphere microbial communities from salt marsh grasses in Alabama, United States - S0-2_160517rDrB | ecosystem: Host-associated > Plants > Roots > Rhizosphere | place: USA: Alabama | collected... | reverse complement strand
GGTACATCCCGACGCCGTGATCCTCAATCGCGCGCTCCCCGTCGCGTGGGTGGATGCCGCGGCTCGCCCGCTTCGCGGCCTCTCCGACGACCCCGCCCTCCGAGCCGCCCTCAAGGCAAACCTGGCCCGGTGGGGAGGCGAGGCTCGAAGGCAGGCGAAGGCCCTCGAGGGGCTGGCCGGCCGGTACGGCGTGCCGCTCCTCACCGTGCCGTGGGTGGCCGAGCCGCCGACGAGCGTCGAGAGCCTCTCATGGCTCCTCGACGACGTGGCGAACCTCGACGCGGTCATCGCCGGCGACTGAGCGGCTCTGCCCCGGCCGGGAGACGGCTCGGTGGATCATCGGGAAGAGGTTGCCGGGCCACCAACGCTTCACATGACCACGGACGGGCCGAGCAGCTCCCGTAGTTCGGCGAAGAGCGCCGAGCGGGGCTCGACGCGATGCCGGTCATCCAACTCGAGGACGCGTTCCCCATCGTCGCTCGTCATGTGGACGAAAACGCTCGCGGTGCCCGGATGGTTCGCCAGCACGTCGCGCAATCGCTCCACAGTCGCACGGGACATCCGCACCGCCGGCACGCGCAGCCGGAGGACCGCACCCGCATCGAGCCGGGGCTCGCGCACTTGTTGCACGATCATCTTGACGTCGTCGCCGCGATGGTCGACCCGTCCCGTCACGACGAGCACAGCATCTTCCCGGATGAGGGGGCCGAACTCGGCGACCGTGCGCGGGAAGCAGACGACCTCGATCGATCCCTGAAGGTCCTCAAGGGTGAAGAAGTACATCGGGTCTCCGGCCCTCGTGTAGCGGGTGTTGATGGACCCGACGACGCCGCCGATCGTGACCGTTGCCTTGTCGTCCATCTCCCACATGCCGGGGATCGAGGTCGAACACATCGCCTCGATCGTCCGCTCGATCCCGAGGAGCGGGTGGTCTGAGACGTAGAGGCCGAGCATCTCCTTCTCGAAGCCGAGTTTCAGTTTCTTGTCCCACTCGAGCGACGGGGCGGAGAACTCCACCGTCTCGGCAGCACCGTTCGCCGCCCCGAACAAGCTGTACTGGCCCATCTCCTCGGCACGTCGCCGCGTCAGGGTCGCGTCGAGCGTCGCCGTGGAGACCTCGAGGAGGCCACGCCGGCTGTGCCCGAGCGAGTCGAATGCACCCGCCTTGATGAGCGACTCGATCGTCCGGCGGTTCAGAACGCTGACGTCGACCCGGTCCACGAAGTCGGCGAAGTCGCTGAATGGGCCGCCCGCGTTCCGCTCGTCGACGATCTGCGCGACGACGGCCTCACCGACGTTCCTCACCGCGGACAGCCCGAACGAGATGGCCCCGTCGACGGCCACGAAATCCGACTCCGAGACGTTGACGTCGGGTACCTGGACGGGGATCCCCATGATCCGGCACTCGTGGAGGTAGATGGCCGTCTTGTCCTTGTCGCGCTTCACCGATGTGAGCAGCGCGGCCATGTACTCCGCCGGGTGGTGGGCCTTCAGCCACGCGGTCTGGTAAGCGACGTAGGCGTACGCGGCCGAGTGCGACTTGTTGAATCCGTACCCGGCGAAGTGCTCGATGAAGCTGAAGAGGTCTCGCCCGAGCTTCTCCGGATACTGATTCGCCACGCACCCCGCGACGAACTTCTCCTCCTGCTCCTTCATGACGGCAGGGATCTTCTTCCCCATTGCCTTTCGGAGCATGTCGGCCTCTGCCATGGAGAAGCCGGCCATCTTCTGCGCGGTCTCCATGACCTGCTCCTGGTAGACGATGATCCCGAAGGTGTCCGAGAGCACGTCGGCGAGGTCGTCGTGCGGGTACTCGACGGGTGCCCTGCCGTTCTTGCGGTTCGCATACTCGAGGTGCATGCCGGCGCCGAGCGTCCCCGGGCGGTAGAGCGCGTTGAGCGCCACGAGGTGGTCGAACACCTCGGGCTTGAGGTTGCGCATGAGGGCGCGCATCGGGCCGCCCTCGAACTGGAACACCCCCATCGAGTCGCCCCGCTGCAGCATCTCGTAGACGGCCGGATCGTCGAGCGGCACGTTGTCGATGTCCGGGCGCGCCCCGGTGGTCCGCTCGATCAGCTCGAGGCAGCGCTCGATCGTCGTGAGGTTCCGAAGGCCGAGGAAGTCCATCTTGAGCAGACCGAGTGCCTCCACGCCGTGCATCTCGTACTGGGTGACGACCTCGGCGTCGTCACCTTTCCGCTGCACCGGCACGACGTCGGTGAGGGGATTCGGCGAGATGACGACCGCCGCGGCGTGGATCGAGTCCTGACGCCGGAGCCCCTCGAGGCCGCGGGCCGTCTCGACGACCTCGCGAGTGATCGCGTCGGATTCGTAGAGCTCCCGCAGCCCGGCGGCTGCCGTGTAGTAGTCGCGTTCGGCCTGGCTCCCGTCGCGCCCCGGGTCGACGAGGCATTGCTCGAGGGTTGCTTCTTTGCCGAGGATGGCCGGCGGCATGAGCTTCGCCGCTCGGTCGCCCACTCCGTACGGGTGGCCGAGGACCCGGGCCGCATCCCGGATCGCCTGCTTGCCCTTGATCGTCGAGAACGTGATGATCTGGGCGACGTGATCCGACCCGTAGCGCTCGGCGCAGTAGCGGATCATCTCCCCCCGGTACCGCTCGTCGAAGTCCATGTCGATGTCGGGCATCTGGCGCCGGCCCGGATTGAGGAATCGCTCGAAGATGAGCCCGTACTCCATCGGGTCGAGATCCGTGATCCGGAGGCAGTACGCGACGATGGATCCTGCGGCGCTCCCCCGCCCCGGCCCCGTTCGGATGCCCCGCTCGCGTGCATGCCGGATGAGGTCCCAGACGATGAGGAAGTAGGCGCTGAACCCCATCTCGGCGATCACGCGCAGCTCGTAGTCGATCCGTTCGGCCACCTCCCGGTCGAGGCCGCCATAGCGCGTCGCTGCGCCCTCCATCACGAGGCGCCGTAGGTAGCCGTCTTCATCCATGCCGTCCGGGACCGGGAAGCTCGGGAGGAGGATCTTCCCGAATTCGAGGTGCACGTCGGCGCGCTCGGCGACCCAGAGCGTGTTGTCGGTCGCCCCCGGGAAGCGATCGTCCGGGAACAGGGCCCGCATGGCGCGCGATGACTTGATGTAGAACTCCTCGGACTGGAACCGGAATCGGCGCTCGTCGCTCTTGTTCGCCCCGGTCTGGATGCAGAGGAGCACGTCGTGGGCGTCAGCCTCGTGCGCGTACGTGTAGTGCGAGTCGTTCGACGCGAGGAGCGGGGCTCCGATGTCCTTCGCGATCTGGAGGAGGTCGTCCATGATCCGTTGCTGGCCTGCGATGCCGTGGTCCTGGACTTCGATGAACCAGTTGTCGGGGCCGAAGATGTCCTGATACGTGGCCGCGGCCGCCACGGCGCCGTCGTAGTCGCGAACCTGGCCGACGTTCCCCTCCTCGTTCGACCCATCGGGGGCGAGCAGCTGCGGGATGTGGCCGCCGAGGCACCCCGATGCCGCGATGATCCCCTCGCTGTGCTCGGCGAGGAGCTCGGCGTCCATCCGCGGCTTGTAGTAGAAGCCTTCGAGATAGGCCCGCGACGCCAGTCGCATGAGATTGCGGTATCCCGTGTCGTTCTCGGCGAGCAACGTCATGTGATAGCGCTTGTCCTCACGGCGCGGGGGCCGGTCGAACCGGGAGCCCGGCGTCAGATAGGCCTCGATGCCGAGGATCGGCTTGATTCCGGCATCGGTGGCCGCCTTGTAGAAGTCCACGACGCCGTACAGGACGCCGTGATCGGTGATCGCCATCGCAGGTTGGCCGTCCGCGGCGGCCGCGCGCACCATGTCCTTCACCCGCGCCGCACCATCGAGCATGGAGAACTCCGAGTGGACGTGGAGGTGGGCGAATCGGTCGCTGCGCAACGAGGGCTCCTGGCGAACACCTGGGATCGGGAACTACAGCTATGTAAGCACGGGCGTGCGGCGATGCGAACCGGCCCGCACCTCATCCGCCGCTCCGCCTATGCTCAGCGGCTGAATCCCCCGAAGGAGAACCATGCGCATCGGAATCCTCACCGGTGGAGGCGATGTACCCGGCCTCAATCCCTCGATCAAGTCCGTCGTCGAGCGGGTCGCAAGCGGGGGACATCAAGTCGTCGGGATTCGACGCGGTTGGGCCGGGCTCCTGTCTGCGAATCCGGCCGACCCCGCCACCATGGCCGCCAATTTCATCGAACTCGATCCGGGTGTCGTCAGGACCGTCGATCGCAGCGGCGGCACGTTCCTCCATACGAGCCGCACGAATCCTGCCCGGGTGCGACGCGACGAGTTCCCGGCGTTCCTCGGCGATCCCCCCGAGGGCGACGGCCCGTTCGACGTCACCGACCACGTGCTCCGGGTGATCGAAGCGAAGAAGATCGACGTCCTCATCCCGATCGGCGGCGACGACACGCTCTCCTACGGCCTCCGGATGCATGAGGAGGGCGTTCCGGTCATCGCGATCCCGAAGACGATGGACAACGACGTCCACGGGACGGACTACTGCATCGGGTTCTCGACCGCCGTGTCGCGCGGTGTCGAGTTCATCCACGACCTCCGGACGAGCACGGGCAGCCACGAGCGCATCGCGATCGTCGAGCTGTTCGGGCGCTACTCGGGCGAGACGTCGCTCGTGACGGCCTATTTGTCCGGGGTCGACCGTGCGCTCATCTCGGAGGTCCCCTTCGACATCGACCGCCTCGCCGACCTCGTCATGAAGGACAAGGCCGACAACCCGTCGAACTACGCGATGGTGACGATCTCCGAGGGCGCGACGATCGCGGGCGGCGAGATGGCCCTCTCGGGAGAGGCCGACGCCTACGGGCACCGCAAGCTCGGCGGCATCGGCGAGATCACCGGCGAGCTCCTCAAGGAGAAGACCGGCCAAGGGATCATCAACCAGACGGTCGGCTATCTCATGCGCTCAGGCCGGCCCGACTCGCTCGATTTGATGGTGGCGAGGAACTATGCCGTCATGGCCGCCGATCTCGCACTCGAGCGGGCCTCGGGCCGCATGGTCTCGCTGCGCGGCGGCACCTACACGCACGTCCCGATCTCCGTGACCGGCGAGGGTGTGAAGCGGGTCGACGTGACCGAGTTGTACGATGCGGTCTCATACCGCCCGAAGGTTCGGCACGTCACCGGCAAGCCGATGTTCCTCTACTAGCGATCACATGGGAGTTCGGACGAATGAGCGTCGTTGGAGTCCTCACCGCCGGCGGTGACTGCCCCGGCTTGAATGCCGTGATTCGCGGCGTCGTCGCGCGTGCGTGCGAGCGGGGCTCGGAGGTCGTCGGAGTTCGTAACGGGTGGGAAGGCCTCATGAACGGCCTCACCACGCCGCTCACCCGGGACTCGGTCCGTGGGATCCTGACGCGCGGCGGCACGATTCTGGGCACGTCGCGCATGGACCCCTACGTACACGGCGACGGCTACGCGTCCTGCGAGCAGACCGTGAAGTCGAACGGGATCGACAGCCTCGTCGTGATCGGCGGCGACGGGACGCTCCGCTCCGCCCTCAAGCTGTCCGAGGAGGGTCTCTCCATCGTCGGCGTGCCCAAGACGATCGACAACGACATCGACGGCACCGACATCACCTTCGGCTTCGACACTGCTGTCGGGATCGCGACGGAGGCGATCGACCGCCTCGCCACCACGGCGGAAGCGCACAACCGTGTCATCGTCGTCGAGGTCATGGGCCGCACGAAGGGATGGATCGCGATGTATGCCGGCATCGCCGGCGGAGCCGATGCGATCATCGTTCCTGAGTTCGCCTACGACATCGACGACATCGTCTCCACGCTGCGCAAGCGTCACCGGAGGGGTATGAAGTACTCGATCGTCGTCGTGGCGGAGGGCGTCGACCCGCCTGAGGGCTATGCCCCGCTCGAGCAGAAGAAGGACGCGTTCGGCTTCGATCGGTTGGGAGGCGTCGCCTATCCCATCGCGGCGGCCATCGAGGACCGTACCGGCTTCGAGACGCGCGTCTCGGTGCTCGGCCACGTCCAGCGGGGCGGTACCCCATCGGCATTCGACCGGGTACTGGCCACCCGGCTCGGTGTCGGTGCCGCGGACCTCGCCGTCGACGGTGCGTCCGGCGTCATGGTGGCGGTCAAGTCGATGCACATCCAGCCGGTGCCTCTCAGCGACGCCGTCGACGCGATCCGGGGCGTTCCCGCGGACCTCTTCTCGACGGCCAAGGCGTTCTTCGGGTAGCGCCACGGGCCCAATCGGCCGCGCCCGGCCGCGAGCCGGTCGGGGATTCGACGCCTACGGCGTGCCGAGCGGGGGGCGCTTCTTCGGTCTTCCGGCATCCGGGGCGGCTCCATGCGGCACCGTCTCCGACGCCTTGTTCGCCGCCTCGAGCAGTTCGGCGAACGCGAGGAGGATCGCCTCTCCGAACACGTCGAGGTCCGGCATGACCTCGAAATCCCCGTTGATGCCCCACGCCACGGTGCCGTCGTAGGAGAACATCGCGAGGCCCACACCGTGGCTCTCCCACAGCGGGACGAGCGGGTACGTCGCCTCCAATCTGGCGTCGAGGAGATAGAGCGGGAACTGGGGGCCAGGAACGTTCGTCACCGTCATGTTGAACGGCCGTGCATTCGCTGCCAGACGTGCGCCGAGGGCGACGAGCGTCGCCGGGGCGCCGGTCGAGACCCGCACGAGGGTCGCAGCGCCGAGCGCTTGATTCGACGCCTTGAGCTTCTCGGTCTCGGCGTGGACCGTCGAGAGGCGGCGCACCGGGTCGGGATCGCCGATCGGGAGCGGAGCCAGCCACATCGCGACCTGGTTCCCGAGTGTGCCGCGCTGGTCTTGGCTCCTCACGCTCACGGGGGCCATGACGCGGAACTCGATCGCCTCGAGCTCTTCACTGCGGACGGCACGCTGCTCGATCAAGAATCGGCGGACCGCCCCCGCAACCGTCGCGAGGAACACGTCGTTGACCGTGCCACCGAGGCGGTTCTTGACCGTCTTCACGTCGGCGAGCGGGATCTCGATCCAGTCGAAGCGGCGCCCGGGGCCGATGTCGCCGTTGATCGGTGTCTTCCCCGTCGGGACGAGCCACCCCGACGCGAGCGACGCGCCGACGGCCTGGAGCCGATGCCCGAGCCTGTCGGCCAGCCCCGCGACGTTCACGGTGACCTGCCGGAGGTCGCGCACGGCGCCGATCGACGCCGAGATCCGCCGTGTCGTCTCACGCACGAGGAGCTCGGTCCCGTTCGGGGCGGGCCGCGGCTCGTAGAGCGGGCCGGGGATGATCTCCGTGCTCGGGGCGAGCGACATCAACACGGCCATCAGGTCAACGCCCGACATCCCGTCGATCATGCAGTGATGGATCTTCGTGACGATCGCGAAGCGCCCGTGATCGAGGCCCTCGACGACGACCATCTCCCACATGGGCTTGGACCGGTCGAGCTGCTGCGACATGATCTGCCCGACGATCTGCTTGAGCTGCGCGTCGGCGCCGGGCCGCGGCAGGGCGATGTGCCGGATGTGGTAGTCGATGCTGAAGTGGTCGTCATCCACCCAAACCGGGTGTTGCTCGATCGGGACCATCGCGAGGCGTTGGCGGTAGCGCGGGATCATGTGGAGCTTCGACTCGATGAATGCCCTGAGGCGCCCGACGTCGATGCCCCCGTCGTCGCGGGCGAAACTCCCCGATGCGAAGATGGTCACAGCGCCGACGTGCATGTGCGTGGCCCGGGACTCGAGCGCGAGGAAGGAGTGGTCCAGGTCCGACAACCGCTCGTAGTGCACCGACATCTCCCCTCCTTCCCGCCGGTCGCTCAGTCTGCCACGTCCCACCGGGGATTCGCATCTCCGGACGCCTTCTTGCGGTCGGGCACCCCGAGCGACGCGAGCGACGCCGCCAGGTCGGGCGGGAGGGGCGCATCGACGGTCATCGGCCCGGTTCCCGCAGGGTGGTCGAACGTGAGACGCTCGGCATGGAGCCAGGTGCGACCGGGATCACCCGGCGTCGGCCTCCGCGGCCCGTAGACGGGGTCGCCGATGACCCCGTGCCCGATCGCTTGCAGGTGGACGCGGATCTGATGCGTCCGCCCGGTCTCGAGCTGCACCGCCAGGAGCGTGCAATCGTGGCGTGCCCAGTCCGCGAGACGGGTGTAGTGCGTACGCGCCGGCCTCCCGTGGGGGAGGACCGCCCTCCGGGTCGGATGCACCGGGTCGCGCCCCACAGGAGCGTCGATGGTCCCCGTCGCGTTCGTGAACGTGCCGTCGACGAGCGTCCGGTACTCGCGTTTGACGGCGCGCGCCTTGAGGGCCGCCTGGAGCAGGTCGAACGCGAGCGGCGTCTTCGCGACGAGGAGGAGGCCCGAAGTGTCCCGGTCGATGCGGTGGACGACCCCCCATCGGCGCTCCTCGCCGAGCGCCTCGATCTGGGGCCGTCGGGCGATGATCCCGTTCACCAGCGTGCGTCCTCGGACGCCCGCCCCGGGATGCACCACGACGCCCGGCGGCTTGTCGACGACGAGGAGGTCGTCGTCCTCGTAGGCGATGGCGAATGAGACGGTCGGGTCCGGCCCAACACCGACGTCGTCGCGGACGAGCCGCACCTCGATCTCCTCGCCGGCCGCCAGACGGCTCGAAGCGGAGACCGGCTCACCTCGGTGCGTGACCCCCGCCTCCTCGCAGCTGGTCTTCGCGATCCGCCGGCTGACACCGAGGACGGCCGCGACGATCCGGTCGGCCCGCTCCCCCGCGAGATCCCCCGGGACGGTGATCCGCGTGCTCATCGCCGGAGGAACGCGCTCAGCAGGAGCAGTCCCACGCCGACGTTGATCGCGATGTCGGCGACGTTGAAGGTCGCGAACCACGGCACGTTGATGAAGTCGACGACCGCGCCGTCGAGGAAGCCGCCGCCTCGCGCGAGACGGTCGATGAGGTTCCCGACGGCTCCGCCGAGTACGAGCCCCAAGGCGACGGCGTCGAGCCGGTGTCCGGCCTGGCGGAGCGCGACGAAGATCAGGATGACGACACCGACGACGACCAGGCCGATGATCGCCCCGCCCTTCGCGAAGATCGAGAACGACGCGCCGGTGTTGAAGACGAGCCGCAGGTTGAGCGAGCCGTCGATGAGCGTGATCTGGCCGTCGGCGAGCGCGCGAAGCGCCCATGCCTTCGTGATCTGGTCGGCGGCAACGACGACGACGGCGACGAGGAGCGCGAGGAGCCGGAGGCTCAGCGCCGTGATGCCGCTTCCACCGTCGTCGTCGCGTACGGCAGGGCGTCGAGCCTCGCCACCGGGATCGGCTCCCCCGTCACTTCGCATATCCCGTAGAGGCCCTTCTCCATCCGGTCTTGTGCGTGCAGCACCTTCTCGAGCAGCTCGCGTGCATTCTGCTCCACCGAGATGTCCATCTCCATCTCGAGGGCGAGGGAGCCTCCGTCGGCGTTCTCGGGGTCGGGGTTGTGCTCCGACGCGCTCTCGGCGAGACGGCCGGCCTCGCGTTGCCGGTCGATCTCCTCGAGCATCGTCTCGAGGCGCTCCCGCTCCTCGGCGAGCCTGCGTTCGAGGCGTCTGAGCGTCGACGGTGCCAACTGCCTGGCCATGATCCCCTCCGATGTGGGGCGGGATCATACCAACCCCTGGAAATTCACGGGTCAATCGCCCAGGAGCGCAGCCGCCACGTCTCGCTCGCCCACGCCCCGCACCAGGATCGTCTTCGACCGGGACGTACTCCCCGCCAGCACCTCGGCACGCCCCCCACACGCCCCTTCGAGCAGTTCGCAGACCGCCCGGTTCGCCCTCCCGCGTTCCGCCGGCGCGCCGACACGGACTCTGATCGAATCGCCGTGGCGGCCCTTGATCTCCGAGCGCGAGGCACCCGGCACGACGAGGACGCGTACCAGGGCTCCTTCCGGGTGGTGCACGACCGGTTCCACGCCCGCAACGTACACGCCACGCGACCCTATCACCGGCCTCAACGGGCCCATCGCTGGTACGCTCCTGCCTGCGACGACGGGGACGCGCCTGCAGTGGCACCGTGGCGTGAGCGATCCGACGAAGGTGAGAGGTCGGAGCCACGAACCGCAGGACATCACCCCCGAGCAGCGGGAAGAGCCCGGCATCGCCGGTCCTAGAACCCGCCGGTCTCCTCCACCGCAACGGAGTCAACGAGTGGTCGGTGACGTCACCGACAAGCCGGGTGGTACCGCGGGCCGCCCCGTCCCGGCGCCAGGAACGACGCCGGAGGGTCCGTGACACAGCAAGACCGCACATCCAGTTTCGCCCGGGTCGCACCGGGCGTCGACCTCCCCGCCCTCGACACGAGAGTGCTCGCGCTGTGGGACGCGATCGACGCATTCCGGACCTCCGTCGAGATGCGTCCCGCCGACTCCGAGTACACGTTCTACGACGGCCCGCCGTTTGCGACCGGGAGCCCCCACTACGGGCACATCCTCCAGGCGGTCGTCAAGGACATCGTGCCCCGCTACTGGACGATGCGCGGGCACCGGGTCGAGCGAAGGTTCGGGTGGGACACGCACGGCCTCCCGGTCGAGATGGAGGTCCAGAAGAAGCTCGGCGTCTCGGGACCGCGCGAGATCGAGGAGCTCGGCGTTGCCCGCTTCAACGAGGAGGCCCGGGCGCTCGTCCAGCACACGACGACGGATTGGTACGACATCACGCGACGCGTCGGTCGGTGGGTCGACTTCGAGAACGACTACAAGACGATGGACGTGGAGTTCATGGAGTCCGTCTGGTGGGGGTTCAAGCAGCTCTGGGACAAGGGGCTCGTCTACAAGGCGTTCAAGGTCCTCCCGTATTCGTGGGGAGCGACGACCTCGCTGTCGAATTTCGAGGTCAACCTCGGCGGCTACCGCGACGTCGAAGACCCATCGATCACGCTGCGGCTCCGCGTCACTGCGGGCAACGAGCATGCCCACCCGGGCGACTACCTGCTCGTGTGGACGACGACACCCTGGACGCTCCCCGGCAATCTGGGTGTCGCCGTCGGCGAATCAATCGAGTACGTCCGCGTCGAGGACGACGGCGACTGCTATTGGATCGCCCGGGAGCGGATCGGTGACGTCTGGCGAGCCGGCGCGCCGTCGGTCCTCGACAGCGTTCCGGGCGTCGAACTGCTCGGCGTCGAGTACGAGCCGCCCTTCCCGCACTTCGAGGGCGAGCGCGCCAACGGCGCCTTCCGCGTCATCGCGATGGACGAGGTCACGACCGAGGACGGGACCGGCCTCGTCCACACCGCTCCGGCATACGGTGAAGCCGACTTCCTGGCGTTCCGCGCCGCCGGCATCGACGCGCTCGTCGACCCGATCGACCTCGAGGCGCGCTTCACCGACGAGATCCCGGAGGTCGCCGGCCTCCACGTCAAAGCCGCCGACCCGGTGCTCATGGATCTCCTCGAACAGCGGGGCGTCTTGATCCACGCCGGGACGATCACCCACAGCTACCCGTTCTGCTGGCGCACGGACACGCCGCTCATCTACAAGGCGATCCCGAGCTGGTACGTCCGGGTCGAGGCCATCAAGGACCGGATGGTCGAGCTCAACGCCGGGATCCATTGGGTCCCGGACTACGTCGGGACGCGCCGCTTCGGGAACTGGCTGGAAGACGCCCGTGACTACGCGATCTCGCGGAACCGGTTCTGGGGGACGACGATCCCGATCTGGGAGTGCGAGGGTTGCGG
>Ga0316580_10000230_pt1 | contig 11747 bp, 11 predicted proteins | sample S0NA_2_FD_204519 | JGI IMG/M metagenome (GOLD analysis project Ga0316580, IMG submission 204519) | Rhizosphere microbial communities from salt marsh grasses in Alabama, United States - S0-2_160517rDrB | ecosystem: Host-associated > Plants > Roots > Rhizosphere | place: USA: Alabama | collected... | reverse complement strand
GACCTGGATCCGTGGAATCGATGTCGACTGCGGATGCTTTTCAGTGGCCACGACCGAGAATGGGGCCGATTACCTGACAGATATCCTTCGTGACGCCGTTCTGTTGGCGATCGGATTGTGGCTGGCCTTTGGCCAAACCAAGAGGAACCATATTCGTGAAAATTAGATTTCTTGCAACCCTTGTTCTTGTATGGAGCTTTGCCGCCTTGGTACCACCTGTCGCTTCGGGCGGATCGAAATCGTTGAAGTGGCACAGTTTCGACGAAGGCATGGCGCTCGGCAAAACTCAGGGGAAAGTCGTGTTCGTTTTTTTCTGGGCCGACTGGTGCACCTACTGCCATACCATGGACAGGGAGACGTTCCATAATCAAAGCGTCGTGGACCTGTTGGAGAAGAATTTTATTGCCGTCAAGGTCGACTCGGACCGGGAACAGAAGCTGTCGAACCTCTTCAGAGTCAGCGGGTTGCCCGACAACTGGTTTTTTTCGAAAAGCGGGAGTGTTCTCGGCCACCGACCCGGCTACATTCCTCCCGACACCTTCATCAAGATACTCCGGAGCATTGGGAACGACGGGCCGGAATCATGAAATGCCGGTACTACCAGTACTCCCAATTCCTGGCGTAACGATGCTTCCAGCGTTTGATCAAGCGGACGATCGTCGATAGAATCACGATGCCGCTCAAGAGGGCCAGCAAGGCGGGCAGCCAGATCATTTCCCGGTAGAGCGTATTTTCCCAGGCAAAATAAACGCCGACGAGAGCAAACAAAAACACCAGCAGCATGGAGAGGATCACCACGAGGCAGACCGTGCGGGAGTCGTACCAGGGTGTAATCAGCTTGCGGTGGACCGGATTTTGATCGTAGAGCATATGGGATTCTACAGACAGGCAACGAAAAAATCAAGCCGTCGTACCGCACTCATATTCTCCGGTGGTGCCGAAAGAAGGACAAATGATCAGTAAAATATTCCTGGCGACGTGTCTGATAGGGTTTGTCCTTGCTTGCGCCGCTGCGCCCCCGCGACTCTTCCTAAAAGACCGTGACCGCTATATCGAGGCCGGTCAAATCATTTCGTGCGCCACGGGTGCGCCGGTGACCTTTGACGAGATGCTCGCCGATCTCGCTGGATGCCGGGTCGTCTACGTCGGCGAGATTCACACCGATACGGCCCACCACGAAATTCAACTCGAGATCCTCCAGGGTCTCTTGAGGATCCATCCACGGGTGGCGGTCGGGATGGAGATGTTCGATTTCACCTACCAGATCGTTCTCGATCAATGGTCTGCAGGGCAGCTGACGCAGGAGGCGTTTCTCGAAAAAACCCACTGGTATGCCAATTGGCGCTTCGATTTCACCCTCTACCAACCGATTCTCGACCTCATCAGGGGAAAGGGGATCCCGCTTTTCGGGTTGAACGTCCCCTTCCACATTCCGCCGAAAGTCAGGATCGGCGGCATCGACAGTCTGCTGGGCTGCGACCGGCAGGAGTTGCCCCCCCACATCGATACGTCCAATGCGGCCCATCGGGCTTACCTCGAGACAATCTTCAAAGCACACGCGTTTCATGGCCAAGCCAATTTCGATTTTTTTTACCAGGCCCAGTGCGTATGGGAAGACACCATGGCCGCTTCTATTGCCCGCAACCTGGGCGATCGGTTGATGGTGGTGTTGTCCGGCAACGGTCACATTGTCCACAAGTTCGGTATACCGGAGCGGGCCTTCAACCTTACGGGAGCTTCCTATCGGACCGTTTATCTGGCCCCCGCCGGAGAGACGGTTGACCTGTCTTACGGCGACTACATTTGGGTGACGCCGCCGGCCGGAAACCAGCGGATGCCCTGAGCCCTCTCTACTTCCACAAGGCTTCGGGACCAGAGGATCATTCGGGATGACACCACATCTTGAATTTTCCTATTGACACCATACTACATATTGCGCTATAGTCTAAAGCATTCGATCTGGCCGTTCTTGCGATCGACTGTTTATCCCCGGGGATCGCCGTCATTTGAACGCCGGATTCTATTCCGGAAACCATCTTCCCATTATTTCATATAGTCGTGCGCCATACACTGATGCGATCTGCAGCAGAAGGGGGAATTGTGTTCGAAAAAATTAAAAAACGGGACAACAGGGTTGTCGAGTTCGATTCATCCAAAATTACGGCCGCTATTGCCAAGGCCGGCAAAGCCACGGGCGAATTCGAAGAACGCGAAGCCCGCAAACTGACCCTGCGCGCTCTGACTCTGGCGCATGAACTGCGGCTCGGTCCGGTGCCCGAGGTCGAGGAGATCCAGGACATCGTCGAGCGTGTCCTGCTCGACTCCCCCTTCTACAAGACCGCCAAGGCCTACATTATTTATCGCGAGCAGCATGCCCAGATTCGCAATATCGCCACACGGGCGCACATCGACCTGGTGGAGCACTACATTCGCAAACTCGACTGGAAGGTCAAAGAAAACAGCAACATGAGTTATTCGCTGCAGGGTCTCAACAACTACATATCCTCGGACATCACCAGCGAGTACTGGCTCAACCGCATCTACCCGCCCGAGATAAGGGATGCCCACAAGCGCGGGGATCTCCACGTTCACGACCTTAATCTGCTGTCGGTGTACTGTGTCGGCTGGGACCTGAAGGACTTGCTGCTGAACGGGTTCAAAGGGGTGGAGGGAAAAGTCGAAAGCGGACCGCCGAAGCACTTGCGGTCCGCCCTGGGGCAGATCGTCAATTTTTTTTATACCCTTCAGGGCGAAGCCGCCGGCGCTCAAGCGCTATCGAATTTCGACACGCTGCTGGCGCCTTTCGTTCGTTTCGACGACCTGTCCTACCGCGACGTCAAGCAAGCCCTGCAGGAGTTTGTCTTCAACATCAACATCCCGACGCGGGTCGGATTCCAGACCCCCTTCACCAACATCACCCTTGACCTGTATGTGCCGAAAAACCTGGCCGACCATCCGGTGATCCTCGCCGGCCGACACCGTGAAGAGACCTATGGGGATTTTCAACCTGAAATGGACCTCATCAACCGGGCTTTCGCCGAGGTGATGATGGAAGGTGATGCCAGGGGACGGGTGTTCACCTTCCCGATCCCGACTTATAACATCACCGCCGATTTCGACTGGGACAACCCCAACCTGGAACCGATCTGGAAAATGACGGGCAAGTACGGCATTCCTTATTTTTCCAACTTCGTCAACTCGGACATGTCCCCAGATGACGCGCGCTCCATGTGCTGCCGACTGCGGCTGGACAACCGCGAGCTGCTCAAGAGAGGCGGCGGTCTTTTCGGCGCCAATCCGCTGACCGGCTCGATCGGCGTGGTGACCATCAATCTGCCCCGCCTCGGTTACACGGCCGAAAATGAAACAGATTTCTTCGACCGTTTGCGGAATGTGCTGCAGCTGGCCGTGGAGAGCCTCAGGATCAAGCGCAAGATTCTCGAGCGGTTTACCGAAAACAATCTGTATCCTTACACCAAGTTCTATCTGCGCGATGTCAAGAATGCCAGCGGTCTCTACTGGAAAAACCACTTTTCGACCGTTGGTGTCGTCGGGATGAACGAGGCCTGTCTGAACTTTTTCGGACAGGACATAGCGACGGCGGATGGGCAGGCCTTCGCTCTGGAAGTAATGGATTTTATCCGCGACCGCATGGCCGAGATCCAGGAAGAAACCGGTGATATTTTCAACCTGGAGGCCACGCCGGCTGAAGGGACTTCCTACCGGCTGGCGATGTTGGACAAGAAAATGTACCCGGACATTATCTGCGCCAACGAAACCGACTTTTGCAACGGAGCGGTGCCTTATTATACCAATTCCACCCAGTTGCCGGTCAACTATACGGACGATCTGTTTGAAACCCTGCGGCTGCAGGACGATCTTCAGACCCGCTATACCGGCGGCACCGTTCTGCACATCTACCTGGCAGAGCAGGTCGCTGATACGGTGGTGCTCAAACGGTTGATTCGCAAGATCGCCGGCAGTTACCGTCTGCCGTATTATACGCTCACGCCGACGTTCAGCGTCTGCCCTTCGCACGGATATTTAAACGGCCGGCAGGATGTCTGCCCATCGTGCAACGCGGCCACCGAGGTCTATTCACGGGTGGTCGGGTACCTGAGGCCGATCAAACAGTGGAATGACGGCAAACAGGCCGAATTCCGCCGCCGCAAAACATTCCATGCCGAACTGCCGGAAAGCGTGGAACCGATCACGGCCCTGATGCCATCCTCGACAGCAAAGGTCGTTGTTGAAAACCGCACCCCGGTTGACTGCTGCCACCATCTGACAGCTTAATCTTCGTCGACTTGGACTTGTCCCGAAGCCGGTGGGAAATTACGGGAAAGGGCCGAAATGTCCGAAAACGAGCTGATCTCCATCTGCTCATTGAAAGCACAGATCAGTTCCCGATCCAGGAATGTGCAATTTTCTGATAGTTCAAGGAAATCGGTGGAATTGCGCGGAGGCATACTGTTGTATGCCGCACAAGCGATTATACCGATTGACGCCGAAATTGCGGAAAAGGGCCATTTCTGGACGGGAGCTTGAGGGCGCGCCATGCTCATCGGCGGGCTGCAGAAAAATTCGTTTATCGATTTTCCCGGGCGGATCAGTTGCGTGCTGTTTCTGAGCGGGTGCAACTTCCATTGCCCGTACTGCCACAATCCGGAACTCACACGGAGAATTCCGGCCGATGAGTCACCCCTCACCCCGGATCAGTTTTATGCCTTTCTCGAGGCACGCCGCTCGCTTCTGGATGGAGTGGTCATCTCCGGCGGCGAACCCACCCTGCAGGCCGATCTGCCCGCGGTATGCGCAGCCGTTAAAAACCTCGGTTTTCCGGTCAAGCTGGATACCAACGGCAGTCGGCCCCACGTCCTCCGTCACCTGGTGGCAGAGGGGCTGGTCGATTACGTGGCGATGGACATCAAGACCGACCCCCGGCGTTATGTCCCGGTGTTTCAACCTGAAGACGGGCAGGAGGCCATACAGGAGAGCATCCGCATCATCATGGCCTCGGCCCCGGCCTACGAATTCAGAACTACCTGTGCCCGCCCGATCATCGATGAAGACGTCATTGCCGCCATCGCGCGCTCGATCGAGGGCGCGGATCGATATGTGCTGCAACCCTTTCATAACCAACGCCTATTGACTCCTTCTTTTTTTGACCGCACCGAGCCGGCCTTCACGAGCGCACAAATGCAGTGGATGAAAGCAGTGGCGCAACGGTGGGTCAAACACTGTACGATCCGGTAATCACGGCTTTTGTTTTTGACCTGAATGTGCTAACGGTCGGCAGGCGACTGACCGCTTGCCGATTGAGAAGCAGGCGGTATTCGATTCAGTCCGATCCCGCTCAGGAGCGCAGACAATGACCGACATTTCTTCCTGGAAAATCGTTCTGATCGACGATGAGGAGGATATCCGCGATGTCATGGCGGTTGCGTTGTCAGACGCCGGCTACGATGTTCTCACCGCAGAGGATGGCGTCACCGGACTACAGCGGTGTGAAGCATTCTTGCCGCAGATCGTCATCACCGATATTCGCATGCCAGGACTCGACGGCCTGCAGGTGCTCGAATCCCTGAAACAGCGGTCCCCGGGTATCGAGGTGATCGTGGCGACGGCTTTCGGCGAAATGGAACTGGCCATCCGGGCCCTTCAACTCGACGCCTCGGATTTCATCACCAAGCCGATCAACGACGAGGCCCTGCACTTGGCCCTGAAACGGGCCCGCGAGCGGTACACGTCCCGCAAACAACTGGCCGATTACACCGAACTGTTGGAGAAAGAAAAGGCCGAGACCAGCCAGCAACTCGTCCGAACCATTACCTTCCAGAGAAACCTGATCGAAAGCTCTATGGACGGCATCCTGGCCTGCGACCGGAGCGGATTGGTGGTCACCTTCAACCGCAGTATGGAATCGATTTCGGGATACGGCCGGGAAGGGGTGATCGGCCGCATGTCGATGGCACGCCTCTTTCCGGAAGGAGAGGAGAATCGGATACGGGCAGCCTTGGTAAGTGATGCCTACGGCGGAAAGAACCGGCTCACCCTGTACGAAACCACACTGATAGGTACCGCCGAACGCTCTATTCCGATTCAAGTTTCGGCCGCCGTGTTGTTGGATCAGGGACAAGAAGACGGTCTGGTCTGCTTTATCAGGGATCTGCGTGAGATTCGCAAACTCGAGCGCGAGATTGCCGATCAGGCCCGCATCCTCCACCAGGACAAGATGATGTCTCTGGGGCGGTTGGCGGCCAGTGTTGTGCACGAAATCAACAATCCCCTTTCGGGAATACTCAACTACATCCGGCTGATGATCCGCATCACCGACCGCGGTCCTTTGGACGCCGAGCATCGCGAGAAGTTCCGGCGATATCTGACCATCGTCGAGAACGAGACCGGCCGCTGCGCCCAGATCATCTCCAGTCTGCTGACCTTTTCGCGCAAGTCTCCCCCGGCCTTCACCGAGGTTAATCCCGCCGTGCTCATCGAGCGCAGCGTTATTCTGAGCCAGCACAAACTCGAATTGAACAATATCCGGCTAGCGGTCGAGGCACCTCCGGGGCTGCCGACGATTTTGGGGGATTACAATCAGTTGCAGCAATGCATCATCAATCTGATCTTCAATGCGATCGATGCCATGCCGGACGGCGGTCGTCTCGATTTGACGGCCGGCACCGATTCAGATAAAAAAATGGTCAGGATTGCGGTCAGCGATACCGGCCAGGGAATGGCGTCCGAAGACCAGGCGCACATTTTTGAGCCGTTTTTCACAACCAAGCAAGAAGGCTACGGCGTCGGGCTCGGCCTTGCGACGGTTTTCGGAATCGTCGAGCACCACAAGGGATCCATCACCTTCGAGAGTAAAAAGGGGGTCGGGACCACCTTTACCATCCACCTGCCGTTTGCGGTTCAGGTGACATGATGCCATTCAATCGGAGTTTGCCGGTTCCCTCGCGTTGATTTTTATTTTTTCGCTATCAACCGCCGAACACCCGCTGATAATCCCGCCATAGGCGGGACCCGGGGGAAAAAAACCATTTATGGCTGGAAACAAATCAACCGATGGCTTGACCATGAAATCAACCAAACCAAGCGGCACCTCCATCCGCTGCGACCAATGGCTCCAGCTGCTCGACGAGCTGAACATCGGGGCTTTCACGGTCGATTGCAACCACTGGATTACCGCCATTAACTACAGCGCCCAGGCCTTGATGGGCCTCCGCGAGAACGAGGTTATGGGACTGGATTGCCGGGAAGTGTTTACCGGCGTTCCGTGTATGGTGCAGTGCCTGCTCAGACGCAACGGTGATCCGACCACCGATGAACCCGATGTGGAGATATTAAGCGAAGAGCAAACCAAGCGCCTTTTGACCCGGCTGGCAACCCCTATCTATGATGAAGAACGCAATATCGTCGGTTGCTTGACGATTCTTCAGGACCACACACCGATTGCCGATCTGGTCAACCGGATTCATTATGAAGAACGCAGCCTGAAACTCATACTTGATAATCTGGATGTCGGTATTTTCACCGTCAATCGTGGCGGTTATATCACCTTTTTTAACCGCGAGGCCGAGAAAATCTCCGGGTTCGACCGGCGGCAGGTCATCGGAAATCCGTGCACGGCTGTATTCGAAGGGGCGGCAGCCCAGGATGAGTGCTTGTTGAAGGAATCGATCGCCAACGGTTCCAGCCGCAGCAGCCGGCACGGGAGAATGACCACCAAAAACGGCGAGACGATTCCGATCCGGGCCAACTACTTGGCACTGCGCAATGAGAAGGGCACCATCATCGGCGGACTGGCAACATTTCATGATCTCACGCTCGTCAGGCAACTCGATCAAGCCATCAGGGAGCGCTACACTTTTCAGGACATGATCGGAAAAGACCCGGCCATGCAGCGCATCTTCGAGACCGTCGGTGTGGTGGCGGCCACGGACGCCACCATTCTCATCGAGGGGGCTACCGGTACCGGCAAGGATCTTCTGGCAAAGGTCATTCATTCCGTCAGTCGACGCGCTCACCATCCGTTTGTGAAGGTGAACTGCGCCGCCATCCCCGATAACCTGCTCGAGTCGGAAATGTTCGGTTATGTGAAAGGGGCCTTTACCGGTGCGGAGCGGGACAAACCCGGGCGATTCAATGAAGCCGACGGCGGGACGATATTCCTGGACGAAATCGGCGATCTGCCGCTGGTGCTTCAGGCCAAACTGTTGCGGGTGCTGGAGGATAGAGAGTTTTACCCGCTCGGCAGCCGCCACACCCAAAAAGTCGATGTGCGGATCATCTCGGCGTCCAACCGGAACCTCGAGACGATGGTGGCCGAGAGACTGTTTCGTGAGGATCTCTTTTATCGGCTCAATGTGTTTCGAATCGAAGTGCCGGACCTCAAAGACCGCAGCAACGACCTGCCCCTGCTGATCCACCATATTCTGCGGAAAATGGCCGCCATACGGGATAACCGCCATGTAGGCATCTCCGAGGACGCCATGCAGATTCTGCTCAACTACTCCTTTCCGGGTAACGTGCGGGAGTTGGAAAACATTCTCGAACACGCCCTGATCATCTGCCGCGAGGGGTCCATCGAGCCCAGACACCTGCCCGATTATCTCCGGCACCGCAGGCCCAATTCCTTGAAGGATCGGGTGTCGGATTCTCCGGTCGAGGAAGCGACGGGCCTGGGCGAGCGGGAGCACCTGCTGGCGGTGCTCAGGAAACACGGCTGGAACCGCAGCAAAGCCGCCGGCGAACTCGGCATCGACCGCACGACTCTGTGGCGCAAGATTAAAAAGCTCGGCCTTCGTCCCGCTTGAGACCGCCACGTCATGAATTCAGAAAGTTGACCTGATAATTTCTGACACACCGGGTGTTGCGATGGGTAACATTTCTTAACCACCTGAAACCAAATCGTTTTTTATCTTTTAGCCGTCACTCTGCTCCTCTGGTGTAGCCAAACGCATCTCAAAAAATTCCGTGTTCGAGCCGGCTGATTCTTCTCTTCGACGTCGCTGCCATTTTTATTTGCAATGATTCTTTATTGTTGTGAATCATACGGCAGTGTCTGGCATTCTGGTTGCATTAGCAACGGTTAAACCCTGTGATGGGCGATCCATGGCGGGTCGATTCAGTCCAGGAGGAGGTGAGAGCAATGGAGAAGAATTCAAAAAGGAAGGAAAGGCTATTTTCCTGCAACGCGATAATCTGCCGCCACTTTCTCAACGGTACCGTCGACATGCCTAAACTGTGTCTGCGGCGCTACGACTGCTCGCGCTGTGCCTTCGACCAGTGGCTCGATGATGCCGACACCGAGAGAGACATCTTGAAACGGCATGCGTGTCGAGAATTGATTTACGTTGCGGCATGACACGGAGAGGAGCGTCTCGATCCCTGAGCGCCGGCCGGCGTCAGGAGCCTTCTGCAATAAGATGCCGTGCGGCAGCTTCCGAGGTCGTCACGCTTGACCGAAAGGAGGTCTAACAATGAAAAAGCGAACCCAATTAAAATCCGTAAAGACAACGTCATCGCGGCCGCGTCGAATCGAAGGGTTCCAGGTGCTGGAAAACGAGTGCATCTGGATGAAGGCCGGTGTGATCAACTACAGGCTCTGCGATCACGCCTACGACTGCAACAACTGCCCTTTCGACACAGGCATGCGCAAGGCGATGGGTATGAATGAAAAGGATGATTCGAAGAAGATCGCTCCCCGTTGGGTGCACTATCTTCAGGAGAAATATCACGGGTCTTCGCGACCGTGCCGCCATGTTTTGACCGGTCGTGTGGAGGCCCCGAAGCTCTGCACACTCAACTATGAGTGCCATCACTGTTCGTTCGATCAACTGCTCGACGACATGGACTTGACGGGGGTTCCTGATGCGCCCGGTTATCAATTGGTGTCGGGTTTTCGAATGGCGAACGGCTATTACTACCACCTCGGGCACAACTGGTTGCGTTTCGAACACGGCGGACGGGTTCGTATCGGTCTCGACGATTTTGCGGTGCGCGTCTTCGGCGCGCCCGAGACGATTGACTTGCCGCCTCTGGGTGAGGTGCTTCAGCAGCATGAAGTCGGCTGGGCCTTTGGACGGTTCGACCACCATGCTGCGGTCCTGGCACCGGCCTCCGGAACCGTTCTGGCCGTCAACCACCGGGTCAAAGAGCACCCGGAAGTCCTGCGCCTGGATCCTTACCGGGAAGGCTGGTTGATGATCCTCGAACCCAAGGCACCCAAACAAAATCTCAAGGGACTTTATTTCGGAGAAGAAAGCCAGCACTGGATGGAAAGGGAAATTGGAATGCTGCTCGAGCTTCTGGGGACCGATTATGAACGCCTGGCCGCCACCGGTGGTCAGCCGGTTGATGATCTGTTTGGAAGTGGCGTGGACGTCAGTTGGGATAGATTGGTAAAGTGTTTTCTCAGGACGGAACGGACTGCCTGATTTACAGGAAAATCACTCTGCGCTCTACCGTTTCGAGCGAAGCGGGTGGGGGACTCATATCTAAACGATGGTGACCCTATTCGTATTGCACGGTCGAATCAAGACCGGCGGAGGGCATCCCGAAAATAGGTGGCGCAATACCTGCAGTAGTATAGGGGGGTTTCGTCCAGCTCCGCGAGGTGGCCGGAGAAGTGCATGAGGCATTTTGTGTCCTGGCAGTGTTCCAGATTAAAAAGATGCCCCAGTTCATGCAGCGCCACCTTGGCCGTCCGTTCGAGGATTTCGTCCGGCGGCGGCGAAGTGCCGCCCTTTTTCTGAGCTAACCTGAACGTGGAAACCAGGGCGATTTTTCCGTTCTGCCGGGCTTCGCCATAGACATGGGTGAAGATCGGAATGAAAAGATCAACGTTGACCAGCGCGATCACTTTCCAGCAGGCCGTAAACCTTCTGTTTTCCAAATCCCGCAGGATGGCACCGGCATCGTACTGCAGCCGGTTTTCCGAAAAGGCGTGCTCCGGGTGCGGAAGGGAAGGGAGTATTCTTGTGGTGAGATTCAGGTAACCGGAAATATGCGCAGCGACGACTTTCACAGATAGATCAACTCCATTTCCGACCGCGCATATCCCTATGGTTTGGTTCCCCCGGGCCATCGCATCATCCGTTTGTCGCCACCGCGGACGCCCCGCGTTTCAATCCCAGCCGTTTTATTTTCTTGTGCAGGGTGACCCGGTTGATTCCCAGTATGCCGGAGGCCTTGGTGACATTCCAATCGTTTTCTTCCAAGACCTGGGTGAGATACGTGTTTTCTAGTTCTTTCAGGGTCGGTTTTTTAGGAGAAACGCGGAGGCCGGACTGCAAGAAGGCGAAATCACCCGTTTTGAGGGTGCGGGAGCGGGAGAGAACCACTGCCCGTTCGACCGCGTTTTCGAGTTCCCTGACGTTGCCGGGCCAGCTATAGCCCTTCAAAAGATCGAGTGTATCGGCAGAAACGCGATCGACGCGTTTAGCGGTTTCCTGGCTGTACTTATTGAGAAAATGCTGTAGCAGCAACGGGATGTCCGATTTTCTCTCCCGCAACGGGGGGATAGGGATGTGGATGACGTTGATGCGATAGAAGAAGTCTTCGCGAAAACGAGCGGCCCTGACCTCCTCTTCAAGGTTCTGACGGGTTGCGGATATCAGGCGGAAGTCAACCGCCGTCGGCTCCCGGCTGCCGAGACGGGTAATGGTTTTATCCTCCAGTACGCGCAGTAGGTCGATTTGCATTTTGGGGCTGATGTCACCAATCTCATCGAGAAACAG
>Ga0316580_10000229_pt1 | contig 11759 bp, 9 predicted proteins | sample S0NA_2_FD_204519 | JGI IMG/M metagenome (GOLD analysis project Ga0316580, IMG submission 204519) | Rhizosphere microbial communities from salt marsh grasses in Alabama, United States - S0-2_160517rDrB | ecosystem: Host-associated > Plants > Roots > Rhizosphere | place: USA: Alabama | collected... | reverse complement strand
TCTTCGGTGGGTTTCTCTTTCATTGTGTAATTTACAAATGGTTTTTGCATAGTTGTTATTCCAATTGGTTAACAGATCATTGATTGCCCCTTTGCAGGACAACCATGGCCATATCATCAAATTGCGGTGTATCGCCGGTATGTTCATTCACACTTCTGATGATGCCGCTGATAATCTCTTCCGGTTTTTCCCGATGCAGTACCTGCGTGGTTAAATTAAGGCGGTCTGTGCCGAACTCGTCCAAATCCGCGTTAACCGCCTCTGTAACACCATCCGTATAGAGAATGAGTGTGTCGCCGGGATCGAGTGCAATACTGTTGTTGGGGATTTCGATTTCCGGCAAAATGCCCAGGGCAATACCCGGAGCTTTTAACCAGATAGGTTTCCCGTTGGCTTTTATTAGGAGCGGCGGATTATGGCCGCCATTCGCATAAGTGAGGATCCCCGTCTCAGGGTCCCAATGGGCATAGAAAACGGTAACAAAAAGGTCGGATTCGGCGTCATATTGGATGATTTCGTTGACGCGCATCAAAACTTCCGCCGGATCGGTGCGATTGGTACCGACCGTTCTCAATATCGTGCGGCTGAGGGCCATGAACAGCGCGGCCGGCACGCCCTTGTCGGCGACATCAGCGATTAGAATGCCCCAGGTGTCGTCTTGGCGGGGGATGAAGTCATAGAAGTCCCCGCTCACCTGGCGCGCCGCCTGCCAGTAGGAGGCAACCGTCATGCCAGGAATTTCAGGACTGCCGTAGGGCAAAAAGCTTTCCTGGATCTCACGCGCAACGTCGAGTTCTTGCTGCAAGCGCAGCCGTTCGGCCGATTCACGGTATAACTGGTGATTGACTACGGCCGTTGCTGCTTGCTGGGCAATGCCATTCAGGATGTTGAGCCGCCGGGCTGAGAGACGCTGCCTATCATCTCCAGAAATGCCAACCAGCATGGAGCCAACAAGCCGCCCCTGGGCATTCAGGGAAATTGCTAAAATTGAAGGCGCGCCAAGTACGGTTTTGAGCCAGGCTGTTGGGCGTACGAAATGAACAGTTTCCGCGGGGAACTGGGGACTGTCAATAGTCTTGATCATCGCCTTGTATTCATCGTCATTGATTTCCAGCGTCTCAAGTAATCCCACACCCATCTTGTTGATCCCAAAGCTCGGTCCGGGCACAAAATTCTCATTCTCATCATCGCGCATGAGAATAACCACGGACTCAACACCGACGAGCATAGGCACCAGGCGCACGATTGTATCCAGGATTTCGTTCAGATCGATAAGGCTGTTAACAGCTTCGGCAACCTGAAGCAGGGCTGTATTGACCCAGGCTTCTTCCTGCTGCGCTGTACGGAGTCGTTCACTTTCCACGGCCGTACTTGTTTGCTGGGCAATATTAGTTAGTAAATCAAGCCGCCTTTGTCCCGGTAGACTCCTGTCATCAATGATCGGAGCATCCACATAATCATCAACGATCATGACTCCGTGTGGTAACGCGCGATTGCTCGTGATCAGCGGCAGGATATGTACGCCTTTCAAGGTATGGTTAAGCTGTTTTGAGATTTTCCAGAGCCAATCCGGTATTTGCTCGGTGATCAAAGTGCGACCACCGACATGAACCGCGTCCAAGGCGTGCCACTGGCCGATGGGAAGACAAATCGAGTCGAAATCTTCGGCGGCACTGCCATCAGCTCCGTGCAAACTTGTGCCGTAATAACATTGAATCTCCTCATCCCACAGAAGTATGCCGCAGAAGGAGACGCCGGTTAGCATCGGAGTCAGCCGTGTGACCGCTTCAATCATCTGGTCCATATCATCACTACGTGAGATGGCTTCGGCTACCTGTAACTGCGCGGTGGAAATCCAGGCTTCACGCTGCTGCCAGGCAAACTGCTGCGCCTTGTGAATGGCAGTGCCCACTTCCGCGGCTAATGCCTCCAGGACTGTTTTTTCGCTCTCGTTGAAAGCGCCGATTTCTTCACTTTGCACGTCTAAGACGCCAAGGACACGGTTGTCGACTATGAGCGGGATGGCTATTTCAGATGATGAGTCATGGGCGACCAGGAAATGCGTGGAATCCAAGGCGCGAACATAACGCGGATCATCGGCCGTATTGTTTGAAACAATCGTCTTGCGTTGGGCTGCTGCAGCGCCGACTAATCCCTGTTCAGCGCCAATGCGTGCCGTGTTCGGCTGGACAGTGGGATCACTGCTCGCCTGAATAACAGCCTCTCCGGAATGGGGATCGATATCAAATATGGATACGGGGTGAAATCCGAAGGTTTTTTTGGTAAGGGTTACCACCTGTTCGAATATTTCATCCCGATCCTGAACCGCGTTTACCTGGCGCGCGATCTGGCCCACCAGCTCCAGGTGGCCGGCGCGCATTCTTTCCTGCTCGTAAAGCCGTGCATTGGCAATCGCCGCGGCCGATTGGTTGGCCAGAATCATTAACCGCCGCATGTCCTCTTCTTGAAAACAATTGGGCTCATGGCTTTGGGCGGCAATAGCGCCAATCGCCTCGTCGCCGCTAATGAGCGGAATAAAAAGGCCCGATCGCGGCGGTGACTGGCTGATATAACGCGGTCTGGCAGGTAGATCCGCCAGTTCTCTTTCAAAATCACGGATTAACAGGGGTTTTTGTGTTTCTCTTATCCAGTTAATTAATCCCTGATCGCCGCTTATATCGAATGACTGCGGTGTTTCTTGCTGCAGCCCATCCTGAGTCCAGTACAAGATACGATAAACCTGCCCGTTAAACAGGCCAACCTGGAAAGTCCCGGTTTCAATAATCTTTTTCGACTCGTTGGCGATCAATTCTGCCAGTGCATTGACATCCAGCTCTGAGGCGACAATCGCCCGTCCGGCAGCGCTTAGTGCTTCCAGCTCTTCGATGCGGCGCATCAGGATGCGCCGCGAGAAATAACGACGCCAGATGATCAGCGTCGTGACCAATATGGCCAGAAGAAGAATAAATAAAGAAAGGGACGCCCAGAGTCCGTTTCTTGGCTGCATAAGGTTGATGTCCATAAGGTCCCAAAAAATTATCAGGAATGGCACCTATCCGGAATTGCCGGTGGGGGCATCGCTTTGTAGTGAATCAAAATGATCTACTGCTTCCCCGCGTGTGCTGTAAATGGTGAAAACATGATTAAGTCCAACCATGTCGAAAATCTCGGTGATGCGAGCTTTTAAGCCACAAAGAACGACGTCTCCTCCCTGACTTTTTGCCAGACGGCTGCTGGTCAAAAGGCAGCGTAAACCACCGCTGTTGATATATGTAGCCTGGCTAAAATCGACAATGATGCTGCACTGCGGATCATTCTGGAGTTGTTTAAGAATTTTTTCCAACTCCGGTGTCTGCGATTGATCAAGCCTACCTTCTACTTCAATGAGCCATAAGCAAGGAATGAGTTGAAGCTGCATGATGCTCATCATACACCTCGTTCCGGTATGTATTTTACAAGAGTCAATTCATTGCCTTTTTTCAGATCGAAGTTGTAATGAACCTCGTCCATAAGCCTACGCATGAAGTGAATGCCCAAACCACCCACTTTCATTTGGTCAAGGAACTCGCCAATGTTGGAATCTGATAGGTCATCGTAGTATGTGGGTTCGGCAACATCCTCGGGGTTGAATGGACGGCCGTGGTCAAGAAATGTAACGACAAAGGCTTCGTTTTGGGCTTGAAAGCTTACTATTATAGGACCTACGTCTTCAGCGCCATAGGCATGTTCGATGATATTCGTGGATGCCTCATCACAGCACAGTTCAAGGTGAAAAAGGGCTTTCTCATCAAGACCGGCGGCCTCGCCGCCGGCTGTGACAAATTTGATGATCGTCCTGATCTGATCGTATCTCCCCGCTACGTTCAGGACATTTTCTTCACCCATGAGTAAATGATGGTTGCCTTGTTTATGATCTCAGAAAATCAGAAGTAAATCAGAAACTACCGACGGCCGCGGTGTCATTTTCATATACGGTGAAAAGTGGTGTAAGGCCTGTTGTTAACCCGGCAAGCTCAAAAACCTCGGCGACGCGGGGTGAAGGGGCGCTGATAACCAAATCACCTCTCTTCTTCTTTGCTTCGCGCAGGGCGGATACCATGGCGCGCAGACCGGCGCTGCTTATATATTCAACCGCGCTCAAGTTTATAATGAGATTGTTTTGCCCCGCATCTATTGTTTCCTTAAGCACATCGTCCAGTTCAGAAGCGTTTGTGCTGTCAATGCGGCCACCAACGGTAACCAATCCAACGCGTTTTAATTCTTCAACATTGATTGCCAAATCAGATGTACTCATGCGTCTCGCTTTGCCTCCTGCTGAAAATAACAAATTGCTAGCGAATTATACCACACCACTTATGTTTTTTTGAATCCGCTATAATTGATAAACATGTCTGATTTAATTTCTGAATTGCGGCAGCGAGCCGCCGATCTTGGATTTAATAGCGTCGGCGTCTCAATAGCGGCCCCTGCACAGCGCTTGTATACTTACTTGCGCTGGCTGGAGGACGGCCGTTATGGGGAAATGGGTTACATGGCGCGACCGGATCGCGTCGAGCGCCGCCAGAACCCGCAAGTTATTTTGCCCGGAATACGATCCATCATCAGTGTCGGGTTATCTTATTCAACAATTAAAATTCCGCCGGATATTGCTCATGACCCCGGCCGGGGACGCATTTCAAGCTATGCCTGGGGCGTTGACTATCATGATTTGATGACCCCTAAGCTGGAGGAACTGGCCATCTGGCTTCGTTCGCTTGATTCCCTTGTGCGAAGCCGAGTCTACGTGGATACGGGGGCTGTTCTGGAGCGGGATCACGGCGAAACGGCCGGATTGGGATTCACGGGAAAGAACACCATGCTGATTGATCCGCGAAATGGTTCCTGGTTCTTTTTAGGCGAGATACTGACCACGCTTGCTCTGCCGCCGACAAAGCCGGCGGTAATGCCCTCTTGTGGGTCCTGTCATCGATGTCTTGATGCCTGCCCGACAGCCGCGTTTCCCGCTCCCTATGAGCTGGATTCGCGGCGCTGCATCTCTTACCTGACGATAGAGCTCAAAGGGTGGATTCCGCGTGATTTACGGCCGTTGATAGGTAATTGGATTTATGGTTGTGATATTTGCCAGGAAGTTTGTCCCTTCAACCGCTTTACTAAGCCAACCGGCGCAGCGGGATTCCTGCCGTTCGATTTGAACGACGCGGCGCCCCCACTTTTAGATATTTTGGTGCTGGATGAAGAAGCCTTCAATAAGCGTTTCAAAAACAGCCCCATTAAACGAATCAAGCGCGGCAGGCTCCTGCGCAACGCTTGCGTGGCTGCTGGAAACTGGGGGGACAAGTCGGCCGTACCGCCATTGGCAGCATTGTTGCACGAAGCGGATCCCATCTTGCGCGGTCACGCTGCCTGGGCACTGCGCCAGATCGACAATATGGGGGCAAGAACCGCTGTTTCTGATGCTCTGCGGGTCGAAGATGACCCACAGGTGCGGCAGGAACTTTTAACTTAACCGCCGATCTGGCACAGTGCTTTGTTAGACAGGATGTGTTTTTATACAAACCCGCCTAAAATTTAGACTTTTGCTGCCTCCGCAAATTCACGCAGAGCTCTTAAATTGCGCAACGGCGTTGTGTTCATGACCACGCAGCCCGTGCCCAGGAGCAGGCGGCGACCGCCGGTTTGTTCGATTGCATCGCCTGCCTCAACGAGCATCTGCTCTGGGGACTCCTGGTGAATTGTCCAGTGGTCAATTCCGCCGCTGGCCGCACCATTGATCTGGGCCAGACCCTCTTTCAGGCTTACACCTGATTCGCGATCGTGCCAGTTAATCATGTGTACGGGGTAATCAGCGACAAGATCGAACATAATATCCGTGCTGTGAATATGCAGCATGTTGAAAGGAAGTTCTTGTGCCGCTTCCAAAACACGAAGATCATAGGAACGGCCGAATTCAGCGAACTCTTCGCGGCTCATCAACGGATAACGGGCATGCTGCACAGCATAAAATATACCATCAATCCCGGCTTCTTTCGCAGCTTCCACAAAACGAATCGTACTTTCAGTGATCACGTCTAGCGCCTTGTGAAAAATATGTGGATGACTTCGCCAGTGAGTGGCGATGGCCTCCTTTCCGGCGAGATGTTTGGCCTGCGACAAAGGAGAGAAGATAGTAGCTAAAATAGGCACATCCTCGCCCGCTCCCTGACGCACCAGCGAAAGGGTTTCGATTTGCATGGCCAATTTTCCCTGCTGGGGATCCAGCGTCTGTAAAGAAGCCCAGTCCTCGACCGATTTTATGGGCCAGTATATCGTTTCTCGCGTGCCTTCAATATGTCCAACCCAGCGATCTTTCACGCCCCAATCGGCCACGGAATAGTTGCTGTCAGGGCCTACTTTAAGCAAATCCCAGTCATAGTCGTGGTACCATTTGAGATGAGCGGCTGCCAGTGCCTCAGCATCCTGATCGTCCCCGGGCCAGTGTCGCCACAAAGCGACCGGTAGGCGGTCTGGTTTTTCATCATGAATGACCGATTCAACCCTGCGTCGTTTATTCCAAGAACTCATATGATCATGCCCCAGTGAAATTAAGCGGGTTCTTTTTGCCCGTTGGAGAGTTCCCTATGAACCTGGTACCGCTCTTCCTGTGTTGGTTCTGATTTTAGTCGCAGGAGTGCTCCTCCAACCGGTAAATATTCATAACCTTTTTGAACCAATGCGTTGTAGTCCGGGATCATGCGCCGGCCGTCAATAACCAGATAAGGCGGCTTTACGGTTGTTTCGATTGTGCGCGAGAGGCCGCGGAATTCTTCCCAATCGGTAGAGATGTAAAGGGCATCACTCCCTTCAATCGCTTCCTTCGCTGAATTGTGGTAACTGATACGGCCGAAGAGATGATTTTTCTCCGGATTAAACCAGGAGCGCTGCGCGTCTTCCATAGCCAGCGGGTCATAAGCGCGAATAGCCTTCACGCCGCGAACTAATAAGGATTCCACAACTTTTAAGGCGGCCGAATCGCGCATATCGTTGGTGCGCTTTTTGAAGGCCAGTCCTAATAGAGCAATTGTTTTTTGGTTAAAGTTAAAGTTAGCCTCATGGACTGCCCGGTCAATTAGATAGACCTTTTGGAATTCATTGATGTTATGTACCGCTTGCAGCAGGTCTGTCGAACGCCCGGTGCTGTTCAACTGGTAAATCAAAGATTGGATATCTTTACCGAAACAACTTCCACCGGCGCCGTTGCTGACATAAGATCCCCAGGTACTGATGCGGTCATCAGAAGTTACGCCTACTTTAAGATCTTCCATGCGAATATTGGGGTAAGCCTCTCCCAGTCGCGCACCAACACCGTTCCAGAAGGATATATAGGTGAGCAGCAGGGTGTTGGCCGTGTACTTAATCGCCTCGGCCGTTTCCGGCGTCGTCTCCAGGTAGCGAATACGAACATGATTGACGAATTGGGAATATATACGGCGTAAAATTTCGAAATCTTCTTCCGTATCGGCGCCAAGTACTACACGGTCGGGCCGGCGAGATCCATTGATGGCGTTGCCCTGGGCTAAAAACTCAGGATTGGAAGCGACGCCAAAATTTTCGACCCCATATTCCTTCATCGTGTTTTCTAAGAGCCTGGCTGTTCCGACCGGGACTGTACTCTTGTTAACCAGAACAACCCGTTTCTTATCCTCTCGTTCAGCCAGCAGGCCGGCGAGGTGGTGAACGGCGTTAAGGTAATAACTTAAATCAGATGCCCCATCTCGTTTGGGGGGCGTATTCAAACACAAGAATATGACATCACTCCCATCCACGATATCGGTAATGTCAGTCGTGAAAAAGAGATAACGATCGATATTCTCGGCGATAGCGGCAGAAAGGCCGGGCTCGTTTACATAACGTTCTATCTCTTCGCGTTCTCCCGACTTATACGCGTTGATACGATCTTCATCGATATCATAAGCATATACCTCGTGTCCATATTCAGATAGCACAGCAGCGTGGGGGAGACCCACAAAACCAGTGCCGACAACGATGATCTTCATAATTTTTCTCCTAAGAGCTACTCCTACTGATGCTCATGATGGTGCTTCTTCTGTTTTACTCTCGACAATTCAAATACCCAGTCTACCTGGCATTAAAGGCGTTAACGATCTCCCATATTATCATGTTAACTTGTTGGCCGGTAACTGGCTGCAAGCGGACGCTTTTCCTATGGCGCGCCTACGTCTTTCGGGGTAGATGGTAACCCGGCAGCCTTTCGGGTTTTCTTACAGAATGAATTGATTATGATTGATGAATCCCTTCATTTATATCCTGCAGCATCAGGTGTGCTGCGCGACGGCCGATCTCAACAGCGAAGTTCGTGCCTCTGTCCCAAGGGTAAACCTGGCTCATACTTGCTAGATAAAGCCCGTTTAGAGGGGTGCGGATGTCGGGGATATTCTGTGAATGATTGACCATTGGTATGGGTTGAGCATACCGTTCGCGAAAGAGCCAGCTTTTTCGAACCCATTCCTGTTTGAAATCTGGGTTAAAATTGTGCAGCACGCTGGTAAACAAGGCTTGTAATTCTTCCTGGCTCATATTGAAATAAGCATGATCGGCCGGTACGTAATCGCCGCAGTAAAGGATCGTGTCCCCGCCGTAATGGGCCTTATCAATATAGTTTGTGTGTTCGACAAGCGCCAGGAAGGGGATTTCATTTTCACGCTTATCTGGGGAATGGGCGGGGATGTTCAGCCAATAAGTATGGGTATCTGTCATCAGGGGCTCTTTAAGGGCCAGGGTCATGACCACGGCGCCCATGCTTTTTAAATTTCGCAAATTGTCCGTATAGCGGTTCGGCAGTTCGGGAGCGATCCTTGCCAATAAAGCAGGAGAGACGGTTGCCAGGATACGATCATAAACAGCCTCTTCTCCGGCCGTATTAAGTATGAAACCGTCCTGTCCGGCGCTTGAAATACTGCGCACGGGCGACTGGTAATAAATCTCGCCGCAGCGATCTTCGACCGCCGATACCAGGCGATCGATGAAGGCCTGGAATCCTCCCTCGAAATAACCCAGCTTAGGGGACCGTACATGCAGCCTGGCCCACATCCAGGCCATATTTGCTTCCTGGTAATGAGGGCCAAATTTACCGATCAACATCGGCTCCCAGGTCATTTCGTAAATTTTGTCGCCATACCAGCGGCGCATCCAACCGTCGGCCGTTTCTTTCTCCAACGAACGCCAGGAATTGCTGAAGCGCAGGTAGGCACTGACCATCCCAAAACGGCCGACATCCAGGAGATTAAAACCGGGGAAGGTGATCCATCGCTGCGGCGAATCGAAAGGCACGATTTTCCCATCATAGATAACGGAGGTCGTCGGGCGGGGGAAAAAGAGTTTGTCTTCCATCCCTAATTCTTTGACCAGGCTGATGATCTGAGCATCTGAAGTGAAGAGGTGGTGGTAGAATTTTTCTAGCGGCCATTCCCAACGTTCATCCTGAAATCCGGCGGCCAAACCACCAGCCTGGCCGGCCGCTTCGTAGAGGACAACTTGATGGCCTGCTGCTAAAAGATCATAAGCTGCGGAAAGGCCGGCGATTCCGGCCCCGATAATGGCGATTTTCATGCGACGGCTTCTTCCTCCGTTCCCTCCATGGCCTGGCTAAGCTCCGACCAGCTCATACCTTCGCGCAGCATGTAGTAAAAGCCCAATAATGTGATTGGCAGCCAGAGCGCGGCGTGGAGGATTAATGTATAGGCGGCAGCGGCGTTTTCATTCACGCCAAACAATTTTAAAATTTCGATACCCGGCTCATCGAATGTTCCGACGTACCCTGGGGCCGACGGCAAAGTGGTGGCCAAATTAACCACGCCATTCATAAGCATCAAGGCGAAAAAGCTGACCTCGAAGTCAAAGGCATGCATGACAAACCAATATTTAACCGTTTCCAGGAGCCAGATGAGCACGGATGTGAAAAAGATCATGATCACGTTCCTGAAACTACGCAGGGAGGCGAGACCCTCTAAGAAGTGATTTAGGAGTTCCAGCATTTGTTCAGCGACTCGCTGCGGTAATAAATGATCCGCGAACCATTCGGCCAGGCGCATGAAGCGATCGGGAAATGCGGCCAGGATAAAGAACACGATCATGGCCCCGAAGAAGGCAATACTGGCCAGAGAAACCATGGTGCTGATCCGGCCGTTCTCATCGCCGGGAATGGGCGTTAACGGCAGAGCAACAAAAACAAAAGCCAACATTACCAGGCCGTCAAAGACACGCTCGACGACGACAGTGGCCAGGCTGGAGCTGATGAGGATAGCTTCGCGCTGCCGCAGGACATAGGAACGCAAAAGTTCTCCCGCCCGAAAGGGGAAGATATTATTGCCCATGTAGCCGATGACAACGACGGGAAAGAGGCGTGGAACGGATACGCGTTTCAACGGGCGCAGCATAAAGCCCCAGCGCCAGGTCCGAACCACAACGGCCGCAAAATAAACTAATACGCTGGGTACCAGCCAGATATAGTTAGCATGGCGTATGTTGTGCCAAACATCTTCGAGCTTCAATCCCCGCAGCGCCAGCACAACAAAAACGGTGCTGATGAGGATTCCTAGCCAAAACTGCCATTTTTTCAAAAACAGAACCTTTTATTTCTTATTTCATTTACCAGTTCATACACATCTCTCGTGCAAGGTGCGCAGTAGAGCGGTTGACCGGCCACGGCCGTTAATCTAGAAGACGGCCGTGTCTCTTAATTGTATCAAAGCCCTAATATGCGTCATGGTCACTCTTTCTGAGCACATTTTCTACTCATTGGAAACTGCGTTAGATGTTTGCAATCTACTGCGCATTCTCTATAATCCTTGCTGTTCGGGGTGTGGCGCAGCCTGGCAGCGCGCTTCGTTCGGGTCGAAGAGGTCGCCGGTTCGAGTCCGGCCACCCCGACAGACAGAAGGCTATGTGCAGTTAATTGTACATAGCCTTTTTAATTTGATTTGCTGGACCGTGAAGAAGGTGGCAGTTAAGATACCATCATGACAGGCGATCGAAAAATTTGGAGCGGAACCGTAGAGGCGGTCAGGCGAACGTCGACCGCCAAAGGCCGCGCTGCCGGCGGTTTATTCTCCATTGAGGGCCTCCGGCTGCATGAACGCGCTCTGGGCGCCGGCTGGCAGGTGGAAACGGCCGTAATCGGCCGTTCGTTTCACCTGGACAATTCGCCGCGCATTCAAACCCTTGTCCAGGATCTGAAAGAGAGCGGCTGCCTCCTGGTTCCCGTCCCCGACGAGGTTATGGCTGAGTTAACGGAAGGTCGTGATTTGGGGGCCATCATCGGCTTACTGCGTATCCCGGAATCTCCCCAGCCGAACGACGTCGTCGCTGCTGTTGCAAATGACCCGCTTGTGTTCCTGGTTGCCGTGGATATAAAAGATCCTGGCAATATTGGCGCCTTGATGCGTACCGCTCTCGCCGGCGGCGCAAGCGGCTTTGTCGCCTGTGGGGTAAGCGATCCATACCATCCCAAAGCGCTGCGCACCAGTATGGGCAGTCTTTTCAAACTTCCCGTACTGATTTATTCGAAAACACAGACATTCATGGCCGAGTCAGCCGCTCTGGGTATTCAAAGCGTGGGCCTGGCTGTGGCAGGCGCGGTGATATTGCCCGCTGCGCAATTTTCCGCAAAAGGCGTTGCCCTCTTTCTCGGCAGTGAGTCCTGGGGTTTGGATGCGGAGACGGAGCAGTTGGTCGACTGCCTCGTTTCAATTCCCATGCCTGAT
>Ga0316580_10000227_pt1 | contig 11768 bp, 7 predicted proteins | sample S0NA_2_FD_204519 | JGI IMG/M metagenome (GOLD analysis project Ga0316580, IMG submission 204519) | Rhizosphere microbial communities from salt marsh grasses in Alabama, United States - S0-2_160517rDrB | ecosystem: Host-associated > Plants > Roots > Rhizosphere | place: USA: Alabama | collected... | reverse complement strand
CCCAATCAACCAGACGCATAAGAAGGAAGAGGTGCTATGGACCTGCTGATCCAATTCTTAAGTAACACCGGGTACTACCTGATGGACTTCCGCAACGTTATCATGTTGCTGGTCGGCTCGCTTTTTCTCTACCTGGCCATTGCCAAGGAATACGAGCCTCTGCTGCTCCTGCCGATCGGCTTCGGCGTGCTGGTAGGTAATATCCCGTTTTTCAAGGGTTTCGGCCTCGGAATCTACGAATCCAACAGCGTCCTGCATTACCTGTATTTCGGCGTGACCACCGGTGTCTATCCCTCGATCGTGTTTCTAGGTTTGGGAGCCATGACCGACTTTACCTCTCTGCTGGCGATGCCCCGCTTGATGCTCCTGGGGGCTGCCGCCCAAATGGGGATTTACTTCACGCTCATCAGCGCGCTGGCCCTTGGTTTTCTGCCCAAGGAAGCCGCGTCGATCGCCATCATCGGCGGGGCCGACGGTCCGACCTCGATCTTTCTGACCGCCAAACTGGCGCCGCACCTGATCGGACCAATCGCGATTGCGGCGTATTCCTACATGGCCCTGATTCCCATCATTCAACCGCCAATCATGCGCTTGCTGACCACCCAGAAAGAACGGCGGATCCAGATGCCGGATATGCGCGACGTGTCCCGGACCGAAAAATTGCTCTTTCCGGCCGCCGGCCTGATATTGTGCTGCTTTCTGGCCCCGGCTTCGATCCCGCTTTTGGGCCCGTTTTTTTTCGGCAACCTCATGAAGGAATCCGGTGTGGTCGACCGTCTGGCCCAGACCGCCCGAACGGCGATCATTGACACCGCCACCATTTTTCTGGGCTTCACCGTCGGCGCCAGCACCCAGGCCGACGTCTTTCTGACCCCGAAATCGGTCGGTATCTTCTTCCTGGGCGCGATTGCTTTCAGCATCGCTACGGCATCCGGGGTTCTCTTCGGCAAGATCATGAATCTTTTCATGAAGCAAAAAATCAATCCCCTTCTGGGGGCGGCCGGCGTGTCCGCCGTACCCGGCTCTGCCCGAGAGGTCCACCAGGTGGGTCTCAAATCGGATCCGAGCAACTATCTCCTGATGCATGCCATGGCCTGCAATTCCTCCGGCGTGATCGGATCCGCCATATGTGCCGGAATTTTGTGGAGTTTCTTGGTGTAACCCGTTCAGCGTGACTTGAGGGCGAAGACGGTATTCATGATCTCTTTATCGGGGTTCCGGTAAAATTGGACCAAAACGGCATAGAAGAAATTGTCCAGATCACCCTCACCGGTGCCGAGAACAAGACTTTCAGGAATCGGCCGTTGCCGTAAGGTAATCGGCAGAGGTGTTGCAGAAAATGACCTAAGACCAGAAAAAAATGGCAACACAACAAACCAGTGGCAACAATGCGAACCATAACTATATATCTATTAATATCAAATTATTGACACTGATAAGGACATAAATTGGAATGTTTTGTTTCCACCTTAAAAAAATATCGGTGGCGCCCTATGCGTGTTCGTGGGTTCAAATGAGTGTTACATTCAAAGGAGATTCGGTGTCGCTCTGTCGGATTGTATTAAGTTTTTAATACAATTTCATAATGTTACCCTCTTCAGCTGAATTGAACCGGTTCTTGTTTTTCCTCCAGTAGATTCTCATTTCATTTCCAAGCGATAGTTGGCAAACTCCTTGCTCTATATGGTTTTAACCGTTCACCCCACATTGCGAGGGCAGTTCTCGCAACCAACCGCGACAAAAAAGGAGGAGGCAAAATGAACGTCGGAATTTTAAAAGAAATCAAGACAGAGGAAAACCGTGTGTGTATGACGCCGGCCGGTGTCGAGGTTATGATCGCCAATGGCCACAAGCTGCTGGTAGAAAAGGGGGCCGGCAGCGGCAGCGGTTTCGAAGATGCGGCCTATATCAAAGCCGGTGCCGAGATGGTCGCAACAGCCCGCGAAATATATGAAAGATCCGACATGGTGATGCATGTGAAAGAACCGCTTCCGCCTGAATACGATCTGATCCGGGAAGGCCAGATCGTGTTTACCTACCTGCATTTGGCAGCGGCAGAAGAACTGACCAAGGCCCTTATCAAAAGTAAAAGCGTCTGCATTGCCTATGAGACCATTCAGAAACCGGACCGTTCCTTGCCGCTGCTGACCCCCATGAGCGAGGTGGCCGGAAGAATGGCGATTCAGCAGGGGGCCAAATACCTGGAAATGGCCCAGGGCGGTCACGGGGTCTTGCTCGGGGGCGTGCCGGGAGTGGATCCGGGCAATGTGGTGGTGATTGGCGGCGGCATCGTCGGCATCAACGCGGCCAAGATGGCCTGCGGATTGGGTGCCAAGGTGTATATTCTCGACATGAACCTCGACCGCCTGCGCTACCTGAGCGACGTGATGCCGGCCAATTGCTTCGGCTTGTTTTCAAGCCCGGCCACTCTCCGGGAACTCATCCAGAGGGCTGACGTCGTCGTCGGCGCCGTGCTGATCCCAGGTGCCAAGGCGCCCAAATTGATTACGCGCGAGATGCTCAAAACCATGAAACCGGGCTCTGTTCTGGTGGATGTCGCTATCGACCAGGGCGGCTGCTTCGAATCCTCGAAAGCCACGACTCACGGCGATCCGATTTATGTAGTCGATGGTGTGGTCCATTACTGTGTGGCCAATATGCCCGGGGCGGTGCCGCGCACCTCGACCATGGCCTTGACCAATGCCACTCTGCCATATGCCGTCGAGATTGCCAACAAAGGCTGGAAGGCGGCTATGAAGGGGAACACCGAAATCAAGCTGGGCGCTAACGTTATTAATGGGAGGATTACCTATAAAGCTGTGGCCGATGCTTTCGGTCTCGATTACACCCCCATCGACGAGCTGTTGTAGAAAGACGTGCAATTCGTAAACGTTCATGGGGCTACAAAATCCAATGCGCTGCAATCTAGGCGTGCCGGTATGCCTGAATCGCCTGGCATCCGGCACGCAACAATCCCCGCATTCAGGCGCTTTAATGGGTCCCCCTCTTTCTGCGAGACCCATCAATAGATTCTTCTATCACAAAGGAACACAGCCATGATTGTAGGAATACCAAAAGAAATCAAGGCGGACGAGAATCGCGTCGCCATGACGCCAGCCGGCGTGGAGATCATGAAACAACACCGGCATACGGTTTTGATCGAGAAGCAGGCCGGCAAACCCAGCGGGTTTCAGGACGTCGATTACGAGCACGCCGGGGCGGAGACCGTGGCCTCACCCAAAGAAATATTTAACCGTTCCGAGATGATTCTGCGCGTCAAGGAGCCGCAGCCTTCCGAATTTGACGACCTCAAGGAAGGTCAGATCTATTTTTCGTATCTTCACCTGGCGGCATCGGAAAAATTAGCCCAAAAGCTGATTGAAACCGGCTCGATCAACATCGCCTATGAAACGATCCAAAAAGACGACAGGTCGCTGCCGCTGCTAAAACCGATGAGTCAGGTCGCCGGACCGATGGCCATTCAAGAGGGCGCCAAGTATCTGGAAATGGCGCAGGGCGGCCATGGTGTTCTGCTCGGCGGTGTTCCAGGCGTCGATCCGGCCACGGTGGTGATACTCGGCGGCGGAGTGGTTGGCGGCAATGCCGCCGAAATGGCCGCCGGCCTGGGTGCCAAGGTGTATGTTCTCGATATCGATTTGGAGCGTCTGAGGTATTTGAGCGACGTGATGCCCGCAAACTGTTTTGTCGTCACTTCGAGCCCGGCGGCCATCCGGGATTTGGTCACCAAGGCGGATCTGGTGGTGGGCGCGGCGTTGGTGCCCGGTGCCAGGACCCCGATCCTGGTCACCCGCGACATGCTCAAAACCATGAAAAAAGGCACGGTGCTGGTGGATGTCGCCATCGATCAGGGTGGATGCTTCGAAACCTCCAAAGAGACGACCCATCACCAGCCGACGTATATTCTCGACACCATCGTTCACTATGCCGTGAGTAATATGCCCGGGGCCTTACCCCGCACCTCTTCGCTGGCCTTGACCAATGCCACTCTGCCCTATGTTCTCGAAATTGCCAACAAGGGCTGGAAAAAAGCCTTGCAGGAAAACAGCGAAGTAAAACGGGGTGCCAACGTGGTCCAGGGCAAAGTCACCTGCAAGGGCGTTGCCGATGCACTAAGTCTCGATTACACACCGGTCGATGAGTTCTTCTGAATCATTTCCTACCCTGAGAAGACACCATCACCGCGGCCAGGCGCTGGGAGCACAATTGATGCTGTTCCCCGGCTTGCCACACTGCAAGGCCAAATGTTCCTTGAAATGAGGAGGTTTTATGAAAAAACTCACTCTGCTCGTTTTGTTCAGCATGCTCATGGCGCCCTTTTCTTCGGCAGCACTGGCCGAGGGTCTGAAGGTGGGGACCCTCTTCGACAACAGCGGTGCCCTAAAAGACTGGGGACCCAGGCAACGGAATGCGGCCGAATTGGCGGCCCAACAACTGGCGGCGGCCGGCTTTACCATCGATTTCTTCCACGAAGACAGCCAAACTGCAGCCGAACCCGCTAAAAAAGCGGCCCGGAAACTGATTGAAACCGATAAGGTGGCCGTGATCATCGGATCGTCCTCCAGCGGGGTGATCGTGCCGGTGGCCGAATCGGTCACCGGCCCCGAAAACGTCCTTATGATCTCACCTGGGGCGACGTCTCCGTTTATCACGGATTTGCCGGAAGACAAGGAAAAGGATTTTCTGTTCCGCACCTGCCCCTCGGATGCGCTCCAGGGGGCCGTGCTGGGCCGCCTGGCGGCCGGTTTGTATAAAACCGCCTCGGTCATGTACGTGAACAACGCCTACGGCCAGGGACTGGCGGAGCAGTTCAGAAGAACCTTTGTCAAGCATGGTGGCACCGTTTACACGATGATCCCCCACGGCGAGGCAGTGGCCAAATCCTATGCGGCCGACCTGCGCAATGCCTACGCCAGAATGTATTCCACCAAACCCTTCCGCTCGGGAAGATCCGATGTGCTGTGTGCCTTCAGCTATCCGGAGCAGGCCAAGGTCTATATCAAAGAAGCCATTGAGATCTATAATGCGAAACATTTTCTCTTCTGCGACGGGACGAAATCCGAGGAATTAGCGGCTGCGGTCGGCCCGGAAAAACTCGAGGGGATGATGGGTACGTCACCCGGGCTCCCGGCAGGAGAAGCCTCTCTGAAGTTCACCGCCGATTACACGGCCCAATTCGGAGAACTTCCCACGAGCCCTTTTATCGCCAACACCTACGATGCGATGGCCGTCATCGGCCTGGCAGCCTACGCCGCCGAGGCAAAAGGCCTGGAGCCGACATCCAAGAATATCCGGGATCATCTCCGCGAGATTGCCGATCCACCGGGGTCCTTCATCGGGCCGGGCGAGTTCGAAAAAGCCTTCGAGTTGCTCAAAGTCGGCAAACCGATCAACTACGAAGGGGCTTCGGGGGCAGTCGACTTCGATGCCAACGGCGACGTGCTCGCGCCAATAGAGATTTGGCGGTTTCACAATGGTAAAATTGTGACCTACCGGATGGAATACTATGTCGAGGAAGAGTAAAAAAGCTCTATTCAGGTACCTTAGGGGAGGAAGAACATGAACGGTTTATTCAGCTCAATAGAAAACCTCGTCGGCCAAGTCGGGGCATTTGCCTGGGGCCCGCCCATGCTGATATTTCTTGTCGGCACCGGGTTCTATCTGACAATCGTTCTGCGGGGCCTCCAGTTTCGGAAATTGTGGTATTCGCTCTGGCTGGCGTTGGTAAAAAGAAAGGAAGACACCGACGAGCCGGGCGACATCACGCACTTCCAGGCCCTCATGACCGCCTTGTCGGCCACCGTCGGGACCGGCAACATTGCCGGCGTGGCCACGGCCATTGCCGCCGGCGGTCCGGGTGCCTTGTTCTGGATGTGGATCACCGGTCTGGTGGGCATGGCGACAAAATATTCGGAAGCGGTTTTGGCCGTCAAATTCCGGATCAAAGACGAGAAGGGCGACATGAGCGGCGGCCCCATGTATTATATCTCCAGGGGGCTGGGCTGGAAGTGGCTGGGCTTCATTTTCGCCCTTTTTGCTTCCGTGGCCGCCTTTGGGATCGGCAACATGGTCCAGAGCAACTCGGTGGCCGATGCCGTCAACGCCACCTTCCACCTGCCGTTCTGGGTCACGGGTGTCGTGCTGATGATCTTCACCGCCCTGGTCATTCTCGGCGGCATCCAGAGCATCGGCAAGGTCACCGGCGTGGTGGTGCCGATCATGATCGTCTTTTACATGGCCGGCGCCTTGGTCATCCTGGTGCTCAACATTACCGGCATTCCCGCAGCGCTGGCCATGGTCGTCAAGCAGGCCTTCACGCCCACGGCGGCTTCGGGTGGGTTTTTAGGGGCCAGCGTGATGATGGGCATCCGCATGGGGGTTGCCCGCGGGGTGTTTTCCAACGAATCCGGTCTGGGGAGTGCGCCGATCGCCGCCGCCGCCGCCCAGACCAAACACCCCGTTACCCAGGCCCTGGTGTCGATGACCCAGACCTTCATCGATACGATTGTCGTGTGCACCATGACCGGCCTGGTATTGATCCTCACCGGCGCCTGGAACAGCGGCAAAACCGGGGCGGAATTGTCCTCCTTTGCCTTCCAAAGCGGTATGCCCGGGGGCCACTATATCGTTACCATCGGCTTGATCATGTTCGCCTATTCCACTATTTTGGGATGGTGTTACTACGGTGAAAAATCTATCGAATACATCTTGGGAGAAAAGGCGGTCAAACCGTATCGCTACGTTTTTGTGCTGGTGGTGGGGCTCGGTGCGGTCGCCAAGCTGGATTTCGTGTGGTCGCTATCGGATACCTTTAATGGATTGATGGCCATTCCGAACCTTATTGGGCTCCTGGCCCTTTCACCGGTTATTTTCCGTGAAACCCGTGGATATTTTTCAACGTCGGGCGCGGGCCAAGAACCTGTTCAGGTGAAAACGGAAGAATGACCGCAGCCGTACCGTCAAAAAAAAGGGGCTGGCCCATGAGGAACGGCACCGCGAGATCATGGGCAACGTGGAAATGGTGGATTTTTTGACCCTGGATGGGTTGAATGAGGTTTTTTATGGTTATCATATGGGAATGATTTTGGAAAAAGTGTAGGGGGCATTTTATGGCGATCGGAAGTTATTGGGCGGACGACTATGTCCTAAAGAAGAAGAGCGTTCAAGAGGCCATCGGTTCGATTCGCTCGGGCCAGCGAATTTTTATCGGCTCTTACTGCGGCGAGCCCCAGTGTCTGGTCAGGGGGCTTGCCGAGGCCGCCCAGCGCTTCAGCGATATCGAAATTATGCGTCTGATGTCCCATGAAACCACTTCACTGTACGTGATCGCCAACAAAACCCAGGATCAAAGCCTAAGTATCCGGTCTTTTTATCTCGGATCGGCCAGTTCCGGTGCACTGGCAAGAAACATGCGCTTTTACACACCGGTGAACATATCCGCGATACCTCAGCTCTTCACCAGCAGACGGATTCCCCTCGACGTGGCCTTGGTCCAGGTCAGCCCGCCGGATGATTTTGGCTGGATGAGTTTAGGGGTCTCGGTGGACGTCACCCTGGCGGCCGCCCTTTGCGCCGACCGGGTGATTGCCCAGGTCAATACCAAGATGCCCATGGTGCTCGGCCGGAGTTTCATTCATGTCAACGATGTGGATGTCATCGTTGCGCATGACGAGGATCTTTTGACCATCTCTCCGGTGCCAACGTCGGAGCCGGCTATGTTCATCGGACGGCATATCGCCCGGCTGATAGAGGATGGCTCAACCCTGCAAATCGGCTTGGATGCCGCTTCCCAGGCAACCGGACAGGCCCTGTCGGACAAGCACGATCTGGGGATCCATTCACAGTTCCTCACCGAGGATATCATGCATCTGTATTCAAGAGGCGTTATCAATAACCGCAGCAAAGGGTACAACAACGGCAAGATGGTTGCCAGTTGCGCCGTTGGTACCCCAGCCCTGTATGAATTCCTGCATATCAATCCGGCAGTGGACTTTCATCCTTCCGATTACGTCAATGACATCGATATCATCGCCCGCCACAACAAAATGGTTTCCATGAACGTGGCGCAGTGCATGGATCTGGCCGGTCAGGTTTCCTGCGATGCCGTGGCGTACACCCTTTTCGCAGGGGTTTCAGGCATTCCAGACTTTGTCAGAGGGGCGAACCGCTCTCCCGGCGGAAAATCAATCATCATGCTCCACTCGACCACCGATGACGGCAAAACCAGTCGGATCGTGCCGTTGCTGAACAATACGATCGTCACCGTTCCCAGAGACGATGTGCGCTATGTCGTAACGGAGTACGGGGCGGTCAATCTTTTCGGGAAAAGCACCCAGGAACGGGCGTTGGCCATGATCAGCATCGCCCACCCCGATTTTCGTGATGAGCTGATGCACGAAGCCAAGCAATTGGGCATGATCGGTGCCGAACGGAGTTTAGGTGAGTCGGTCCACGGCATCTATCCGGTTAAAATCGAGGAAACCATCATCATTGACGGGGAAAAGATTATTTTTCGACCGGCCAAACCGGTTGACGAAAGAAGGATTCAGGAACACTTCTACCATCTGGATCGACAGGATATCGTTTCGCGATTCTTTCATGAAAAGAAACGCTTCGTGCGCAATGATGTGGAAGGCATGAGCCAGATTGATTACATCCGCAATCTGACCATTGTCGCCGTTGTGGGAGAGTTCGGTTTTGGGCGTGTGGTTGGCGTTGGAGAGTATTATCTTGAGGAAGCGAAAAACCTGGCGGAAGTCGCGTTTTCGGTCAGCAAAGACTATCAAGGCAAGGGACTCGGCCGGATATTAATCCGCAAACTGGCCGAAGCCGCCCGGGAAAACGGCATCTTCGGCTTGTTTGCCATCACGTCACCTCAAAACCAACGCATGATAAAGCTTTTCAAGACGTTGCCGTACAAAGTCGTTTCGGTATTGGGGGATGATTTGCTGCTGACCTGCCGCTTTGATGACCCTGCCTGACGACGTCTCCGCCTGTCGGTCAGGCGGCTCAGCTGGCGGATCCTACAGAAAAGGAGAATTGCTCATGCACGCACTCGATGCCATTTTCTCACCGCAATCGGTCGCCGTCGTCGGCGCCTCGACCACGCCCGGCAAGGTGGGACATGACATTTTCGCCAACATTTTGCGTGGTGGCTACACCGGCACCCTCTATCCGGTCAATCCCAACGCCAAATCGATATTGTGCGTGCGGGCCTATCCGTCGGTAAGCGTCATCCCCGATCAAGTGGACCTGGCCATGCTCATTCTGCCACCCCGGCTGGCGCTTGAAGCCGTCAAAGAGGCGGCCGAGACCGGGGTCAAGGGGATAGTCATCGTTTCGGCCGGATTTCGCGAAGTCGGTGAGCGCGGCGCCGAGATCGAAAATCGGATCGTTTCGATCTGCAAAGAAGCGGGCATCCGGCTGATAGGTCCCAACTGCCTGGGCGTCATCAATCCCCTGCCCGAGGTGCGGCTAAACGCCAGCTTTTCGGCGCGCATGCCAAAGCCCGGGAAAATTTCTTTCATTTCCCAAAGCGGCGCCTTGTGTACGGCCGTTCTGGATTTCGCCGGCGACCGGGACTTCGGGTTTTCAAAGTTTATCTCCATCGGCAACAAAGCCGACGTGGACGAACTGGATCTGTTGCGCTATCTGCACGAGGACACGAATACCGAGGTCATCATGATCTACCTGGAAGAACTGCGCCGGGGCCCGGAATTTGTCGAAACAGTAAAAGAAATTACTTCCGGTTATCGCAGAACGCCGGTGTTGGTGATCAAATCCGGCAGGACCATGGCCGGCGCGGCGGCGGCTGCCTCGCATACCGGCGCACTGGCCGGATCCGAAGCGGTTTACGATGCCATTTTCAAACAAACCGGCATCATTCGCGCGGAATCAATCCACGAGCTTTTTGATTTCGCGAGTGCCTTTGCTTACAAAGAGGAAAGCGCCCTCGGCAAATTGCGCCGGAAGGTCCCCCGCGGAAACCGGGTGGCCATCATCACCAATGCTGGTGGACCGGGAATCGTGGCCACCGACGTGACGGTTTCATCCGGTCTCAGGCTGGCCCGTTTTCAGGAAGAAACCGTCGCGGCCCTGGCCAGCCATCTTCCCGAGACCGCCAATCTCAACAATCCGGTCGATGTCATCGGGGATGCCTCACCGGATCGTTATGAAAATGCGCTGTCAGCGGTTATAAGGGATGACGGCGTAGACGGGGCCCTGGTGATCCTCACGCCGCAGTCGATGACCAACGCGCTGGCCACTGCCGAAGCGATCGTGCGCGTGGCCAGGGGGTCACAGAAACCGATCCTGTGCAGCTTCATGGGGATCGTCGATGTCTCGGCCGGGGTCAAATATTTGCAGCAGTATGGCTATCCGGTGTTCAACTTTCCGGAAAACGCCGCCAGGGCCTTCGGTACCCTTTACAAGTACTCCCAGTGGGTGAGCCGCCAGCAGTTGGCCCCGCTGACGCTCCAACACGATCGGCAGCGCGCCGATCGAATCATCCAGTCATGTCTTGCGGCGGGGAAAACCCGTTTGGGTGAATTGGACGGAACAGACCTGCTCCAATGCTACGGGTTCAACGTGCTGCCGACACGGCTGGCCAAAGACGAGCGTGAAGCCGTTGACATCGCCGAAGAGATGGCCTATCCGGTCGTGATGAAAATCGTCTCTCCGCAAATTCTCCACAAATCCGATGCCGGCGGCGTCGTGGTCGGACTCAAAAACCGTGAGGCGGTCCAAAAAACCTTTAACGATATCGTCACTCGCGCCTCCAGATACGATCCCAAGGCCATCATCGAGGGCGTCTTGGTTCAAAAATTGGCGCCTCCCGGCACCGAAACGATTCTGGGCATGAACCGATATCCGATATTCGGGCCTTTGCTCATGTTTGGATTGGGGGGGATCTACGTGGAGTTGTTTGAAGATGTGGTTTTTCGGCTGGCCCCCATCGGTCGCAACGAAGCCCGCCGGATGATGCATGAAATTAAAGGTTTCAAACTTTTCGAAGGGTTCCGGGGACGTCCAAAGGCGGATTTGGCAGTGATCGAAAAATCATTGGTCTGCTTATCGGATCTGGTGTTGAACCACCCGGAAATCAGCGAAATGGATATCAATCCACTGATGATCCATGATGAAGGCAGGGGGGCTACGGTGGCCGATTGCCGGATCATCCTCAAACCGTTGGAAATAGGAGGAACGAATGCTGGACATTAAAGAATCTGTAGCTGTGATAACGGGTGGTGCCAGCGGCATTGGTCTGGCGCTTTCAAAGTACTGGCTTGAAAACGGCGGCAAAGTCGTCATCGGCGATGTGGTCGAGTCGGCTCTTGAGCAGGCCGCTGGACAATTAAAGGGCGATGTGGCCACGCTACTCTGCGATGTTACCAAAGAGGAGGACTGCGGCCGGCTGGCCGATACCGCCATCGAAAAATTCGGTCGTATCAACCTGGTGGCGCCATTTGCCGGTATCATCAAAGACGGCTTGATGGTGTCTCCGGACCGGGAAACCGGTAAGGTCACGCGAAAAATGTCACTGGAGAGTTTTGCAGCGGTGATCAACATCAACTTGACGGGTGTATTTCTGACGGTTCGCGAATGTGCCGAACGCATGATCAATAACAACTGCAAGGGATTGATCTGCCTCGTCTCTTCCACCGGTTCCTTGGGTACGGCCGGCCAGATCAACTATTCTTCGACCAAGGCAGCCATGTCGGTGATGCCTAAGGTCATTACGGCCGAGTTCT
>Ga0316580_10000226_pt1 | contig 11790 bp, 12 predicted proteins | sample S0NA_2_FD_204519 | JGI IMG/M metagenome (GOLD analysis project Ga0316580, IMG submission 204519) | Rhizosphere microbial communities from salt marsh grasses in Alabama, United States - S0-2_160517rDrB | ecosystem: Host-associated > Plants > Roots > Rhizosphere | place: USA: Alabama | collected... | reverse complement strand
CAGCGCCCTTGGTGTCCGGAGTCGCCATTGATCGGGCGTGTTGCGGTATTGGGTCCGCGCTGGATACCTGTTGACGTCAACGGCTGGTGCTGGAGCCCACACCGATGATTGATCCATGCGCGGAGTCTCTTCCCCGGGTTTACCTGCGGCAGCCCGGGGCGGCCGAGGGGCAGCGGGTCGCATCGGAAAGTACGGATGCGGGCTTGCGGGTCGGCGGGCTGACCCCGATGACCAGTATCGACTATCCAGGGGAGCTGGCGGCGGTCGTCTATTGCCAGGGTTGCCCGTGGCGCTGTGGCTATTGCCATAACGGCCATCTGCTGCCTAACGATCGGCCGGGTCAGTTGAGCTGGGGCTCCGTGCTGTCGTTCTTGGATGGCCGACGCGGTCTGCTTGACGCGGTGGTCTTCAGCGGTGGTGAGCCGACGGCACAGCGCCGGCTGGCATCGGCCATCGCCGATGTGCGCGACAGGGGCTTCAAGGTCGGGCTGCACACGGCGGGCCCCTACCCGGGGCTGCTTGCCAGGCTCGTGCCGCTGCTCGATTGGGTCGGACTCGATATCAAAGCCCTTCCGGACGACTATCCGGAGGTGACTGGGGTGTTTGGCTCCGGGGCTCGAGCTTGGCGAAGTCTGCGGCTGTTGCTCGATGCCGAAGTTTCCCTAGAGGTAAGGACCACGCCCCATCCGGGATTCGACAGTCGGGACTATCTAAGCCGTTTGATGCAGCGCTTGGCTAGGGAAGGCGTGAAGCACTATGTGCTACAAGCAACCGACGCAGGCCGAATGCGTGACCCGCGTCTTCGATCTCGCCTCTCCCCGTTACCGCCTGATTGGGCCGACTCCCCAATCGATGATCTTCGGATTCGGCGCCGCTGAGGCTAGCGGCGCGATGCAGCAGCGGACTAGATGCCGACCTTGAGTCGTTGGCCTGGGCGGATGGTCGTCTCCCCAGGACGCATCTTGTTCAGTTTGCGCAGTTGGTCGACCGATATGCCGTTTTTCAAAGCGACGCGATAGAGCGTCTCGTCTGCCTTGACCACATGGTATCTGGCCGCCGTGACCTTCGGTTTCGGGGCCCGAGCGGCGACCCGCTGTTTCGGGGCCGCAGTCGGCGATGGCTTTGCCTTCGTCTCGGCCTTGGCCACGTAGACGGCGGTGCGGACCGGCGGTGGCTGACTCGCAACACGTCGTGTCGAGCCCTCCGGCAGCCAGATGGTAGTGCCAGCTGGCAGCTGGAGGCTCCCGCTGCGCACGCGGTTATCCCAGTGCAGGTTGATGCGGCTCAGGGCGCCGCTGGAAACGCCGTAGTGCCGAGCGATGTGGTCGGCGGGCAGTGAATGGTGCAGTACGAGACGGTCGTGGCGCCAAGGAGATTCGTAATTGACGCCTTCCGGAAAGTATCGTTCGGGCTTGCTCGCGACCTCGCGGGCGGCGACGAACTCGGCGTAGAAGTTTCTCGACGCAAAACCGAAGGCCCGTCCGTTGTAGCGCGTCGCGATCTTGCCGATGTCGTTACCGTAAATGGCCTTCGCCTTGGCCATGCCACCCTGTCCGTGATTGTATGAAGTGATCGCTAGCGGCCAGCTGCCAAGCTTTCGGTATGCCTGTGACAAGTAGCGAGCGGCGCCATCCGCGGCAAAGATCGGGTCGAAACGCTCGTCGACGGCCCGGTTCAGTGTCATGTACTGGCGGGCGGTCCCCGGCATGAATTGCCAGACACCGCCGGCGCCGACCGACGATCGGGCGTGTGTCTGGAACGACGATTCGACATGCGGTAGATAGGCGAGGTCTTCGGGCACGCCATGTTGGCGCATGATCTCCCGGAACGCCGCGTCGTAACGGCCGCTGATCTCGACGCCGCGACGAAACCGTTCGCGCAGCCCCCGTTGGCTTCGGACACGCTCGTCGGCCCCTGCCAATGCCGCGCGCCCGCCGACCCTATCGAACTTTGCCATCAATTCCCGCTCGTCGGGGCTCAGGGGCTTGCCCTCGCTGAGGCGCCGGTGAAGGGACTTGAGGCGGGCGGCATAATCCGCTTTGCGCGCGCTAAGCCAATTGCGCTGCTGAGATGTGTAACCCTCGGTGGTTGGACCAGGTAAGTCGGCAACCTCGTAGACGACGCCGAGGTATCTGTCGTCGTGGAAAGCGACCTGGCCACGCCCCCATTTCCCATAGACGTGTCGCCAGAAATTGACATTGTCTTGTAGCTCCGCGGGTACGGGGAAGGTGCCGGTTGCCGGTGCGTCAAAGGAAACGGAGGCATCCCCCTTGCTCGCGCGACCGCCACCGCAGCCGTTGAGTGTCAGCATCACGACGGCGAGACCCAAAACGGTCAAATGAGAGTAGGGGCGACTGCGTTTCAGCATCATCGGGGCACCTCGTGGCTTTGGAGACTTTGAGCCCAGTCTCAAAAGGAGCGCTAAGGTGCTAATACTGACGAAAAACCGATCGCTTGACAACGGCTGCGATGCGCGTCGTGGAGGGAGTAGGGCAAGGTCAGCGCGACATCGCCAGACAGGCCGGGCGGAGCTCGCTCGCCAGCGGATAGCGGGCGCAGCTAGCCGTCGGACTTCGGGGGGGTTGACTTGTCTGCGCCTCCAGCTGCTGGCAGGTCAGTATCCGGCGCATCATGATCGGCGGCGTCCTGAGGCGTCTGGTCGACCGCCCGGAGGAGACTGGGTCGGTGTCCGGCGACGTGAGACGCCTTCGGTCGCTTGTTCGTGATACGCACGCGTCTCACGCGAGCCGAGCTTTCCGTTCGCGGCTTGCCGACGCCTGCCGCGCCGCTAGTGACTTGTCCTTCCAAGCCATCGTCGTGGAGCGAGGGCCGCTGACTGAACGACGGTGATGACTGCTTGGCCAGCTCTGTTCCAATGAAGCTGTATCCGCAGTGCTCGCAAGCCATGTACCGGCGTTTCGGTTCTCCGCACGCCGGGCACGGGCCAAATATCGAGTCAGACATCAGCCTGGGAGCGCCACGCTGTCGGGATCCTGTTCAACGAACCACTGCGGTCTTGTTCCAGGAGTGAGATTCCCTCAACCGAGGAGCACCACATCGCTGTCGGCTGCAAGGTTGCATCGATGCAGATCTCCAACCCTAGCCGACCAGCCGAGTCCCGAGCGTCTATGCGGGGAAAGCCGACATTGCGCCCGGCTGCGGCCTGCCGGGTAAGCTCATTGGCAGGCGTTGCAACTCGCAGCGCGCACATGCAGGCAAGTGAGCGGCGTCCATATCCAAGCCCGCGCCTGATTAGCAGCGCGTTGGCGGGGGCCGGGGAGTGCATGTTCGAAGGAAGCAGGGGCCGGGGAGGATTGACTCGAAGGCATTATTGGCTCCCCGAACTGGACTCGAACCAGTGACCCACTGATTAACAGTCAGTTGCTCTACCAACTGAGCTATCGGGGAAGTACAACCAAGCTCACCAGTCTACGGAGGCTCGTAGGTACCGTCAACCCTTGATTTTGAACAACGGAACATGGGTCAGAGCGGCGAGGTAAAGCCAGACAGCCCGCGAGCACAGCGAGTACACGGCGTACCGGCTTTTGCTGAGATCAAAGCCGCTGCCGGTGGACGCAGTAGGCTTCGCACTTCGACTAAGATGCAGGCCACTTCCACGGCGACCGCCTCGGTCCGGGCGCCAGCGTTGCTTGACATCGGCAAAATCAAGGGTGTTTCGATTGGTTGACATCGGTGACTCGTGGCGCTTACATTAAGAGGCTTATGCGCGGAAACCTTCTCGATCCGATTGACCCCGAGGCGGAAGCAAATCGTGACGTTTCGTTTCGCGGTGCGCTAGGTTCGGCCGACTTGCCGCGGCTTCGGGAGCAGCTGTTGGGGGAAGGGAGTAGTATCGACTTCGAGATCCACTTTCATCGTGACGTGGACGGGCGTCATGTCGTCACTGGGGCGCTGCGAGGGGGGCTTATGCTGCAGTGCCAGCGCTGCCTACAGCCGCTCCGTGTTCCTGTGGATCACGCGATCAATCTCGCGATGGTCAGGGGAATCGACGAAGGCGACCGCCTTCCGAGTCGATATGAGCCGCTGCTGCTCGGAAGCCGTTTTATCAGGCCCATCGAGCTGTTGGAAGACGAGATCATCCTTCTCGTGCCATTGGTCCCACGACATGAAGAAGGCGAATGTCCGCTGCCGCGTCCTGGTTGCGATACCGCCGCGGCCGAAGGCGTTGGGGCAGATCGGGCTGCTCGATACCCTTTCGCCGGCCTCGCGGACTGGAGGCGCCGCGACGGTCGCCCGGACTCTAACTGACACTGTTCGCGCCCAACGTATTGTTTCGGAGATAGTCATGGCCGTTCAACAAAACAGAAAGACCCCGTCAAAGCGTGGCATGCGTCGCTCTCACGACGCCCTGTCCGGGCCGACGCTCTCGGAGGATAGGACGACGGGGGAGCTCCACCGGCGGCATCACATGACCCCGGATGGCTTTTATCGCGGCCGCAAGGTTCTGGATAAGGATTAGTGAGGCTGGCAGGGAAGGTCGGAAATATGCTGCTGGAAAGTAGCTTCCCGGCCTTAGGAGCTCCCCCGTGACGCGGACATTGACGATCGCCATCGACGCGATGGGCGGGGACTACGGGCCGGAGGTCGTCTCCCGAGCCGCATTGGACTACTCGGGCAAAAGGAAGGGCGTCACGCTGATCCTCGTCGGTCGCCGAGAGGCCATCCTCCCTCATCTGGGCGGCGTCCGTGAAGGCGGCAATCTGCGCATCCATCACGCGTCGCAATCTGTCGGTATGGATGAGCTGCCTTCGAAGGCGTTGCGCAATAAAAAGGACTCGTCGATGCGCGTCGCCATCGACCTCGTGAAGTCGGGCGAGGCCGACGCCTGCGTCAGTGCTGGCAACACGGGGGCGTTGATGGCCACGGCGCGCTTCGTGCTCAAGACGCTGCCGCACATCGATCGCCCGGCCATCATGACGGCCGTACCGTCGATCGAGGGTCGCACCCATATGCTCGATCTGGGCGCAAACGTCGATTGCTCCGCGGCGCACCTGTTTCAGTTTGCCGTGATGGGTAGTGAGCTGATCCGCGCGATCCATGGCATCGCCTTGCCCAAGGTCGGTCTGCTCAATATCGGCGAGGAAGAGATCAAGGGGAACGACCAGGTCCGCCAAGCCCATGAGCTGCTGAGTGGGAGCGGCCTGAACTACGTCGGCTATGTGGAAGGCGATGATATCTATCTGGGCTCCGTCGACCTTGTGGTCTCCGATGGCTTTGTCGGCAACGTTGCACTAAAGACCAGCGAGGGCGTGGCGAAGCTGCTCGCGCAACGCTTGCGCAGCCACTTCAACCGCAATCTGGCGACGCGTTTGGCCGGTCTCATCGCTCTGCCGGTCTTGAAGGGCTTTCGGCGAGAGGTCGATCCGCGGCGCTACAACGGCGCGAGCCTGCTTGGCTTGCGGGGTATCGTCATCAAAAGCCATGGTGGCGCGGACATTCTCTCGTTCGAAAACGCGATTCACATCGCCGAGCAGGAGATCCACTCCAATGTGCCGGAGCGCATCGAGCACCAAGTGGCGGCCCATCTGGGTGATGACCGGATCAGGGCGTCGGCGTGACCAGGACAGGCGCGCGCTACTCGCGCATCCTCGGGACAGGCAGCTATCTGCCGGAGAAGATCCTGACTAATCGCGACCTCGAGCGGCTCGTCGACACGTCCGACGCCTGGGTCCGCGAGCGCACCGGTATTCGCCAACGCCATATCGTCGCCGACGGCGAGACCTGTGTGGATCTCGCCGAGGCAGCAGCGAGGCGTGCATTGGATGCCGCCGGCCTGGCCGCCTCCGAGATCGATCTGATCGTCTACGCAACGACAACGCCCGATCAGACCTTCCCCAGCAGTGCCTGTCTCCTCCAGGACCGCCTCGATGTCCACGGCTGTCCCGCTTTCGATGTCCAGGCGGTGTGTACCGGCTTCGTCTATGCGCTGGGTATCGCTGACAAGTTCATTCGAACGGGTAGTGCTCGGACCGCCCTGGTCGTCGGCGCGGAGGTGCTGTCGCGGATCATCGACTGGACCGATCGAGGAACCTGCGTGTTATTCGGTGACGGTGCGGGAGCTGTCGTGGTGGGCGCGGCCGATGAGGCCGGCGTCATCTCGTCGCACCTGCATGCGGACGGGGCCTATCGGGAGCTCTTGCAGGTCCCGGCCGGTATTGGCAATGGTCAAACCGGGTCGCCGTTCATGCAGATGAAGGGGAACGAGGTCTTCCGTGTCGCGGTGACGACGCTTGGTCGGATCGTCGACGAGACCCTCGCCGCCAACGGCATGAGCCGCGCCGAGGTCGACTGGCTGGTGCCGCATCAGGCGAATGTGCGCATCATCCAAGCGACTGCGCGGAAGCTCGATCTGGATATGGATCAGGTTGTGGTGACCGTGCCTGATCATGGCAACACATCGGCCGCGTCCATCCCTCTGGCCTTCGATCAGGCGGTGCGCGATGGGCGCATCCGCCGCGGGCAGACGGTACTGATGGAGGCCTTCGGTGGCGGTTTCACCTGGGGCTCGGTCCTGCTTCGCTACTGATTCTCCTTCACTCCTTCTTCCTCCCGTGCTCTCGCCTCCAGTTTCGATGAAGCCATCCCTCGCGTTCGTATTCCCCGGTCAAGGCTCCCAGTCCGTCGGCATGCTGTCGCAGCTTGCGGAGAAAGAGCCCATCGTCACCGGCACCTTCGCCGATGCCTCCGCCGTACTGGGACTCGACCTTTGGCATTTGGTCAGCGACGGTCCCCGAGAGGACCTCGATCGGACCGAGCACACCCAGCCGGCCATGTTGGCCGCGGGCGTTGCCGTTTGGCGTTGCTGGGAGGCGCTCGGTGGGGCGCGCCCATCAGTGATGGCCGGTCATAGTCTAGGCGAGTACACGGCCTTGGTCTGTTCCGGCGCTATGGAATTTGCCGATGCAGTGCGCGTGGTCGCCGAGCGGGGCCGACTGATGCAAGAAGCCGTTCCAGCTGGTGCCGGCGCGATGGCCGCACTGCTCGGTCTCGACGATGAGAGCGCCCGGGCCATCTGTGAGCAGCAGGCGCACGGAGAGGTCCTCGAGGCCGTCAATTTCAATGCTCCTGGCCAGGTGGTCGTCGCGGGACACCGTTCCGCCGTCGAGCGATGTACGGTGGCGGCGAAAGAGGCCGGTGCCAAACGCGCCATGTTGCTGCCGGTCAGCGTCCCATCGCATTGCGCTTTGATGCGGGAGGCCGCCGAGCGTCTTGGCGAGCGGCTCGCGGGGGTGGACATCCGGTTGCCCGACATTCCGGTCCTGCATAATGTGACCGTGGAGGTTGCGCCGAGCGTCGATGCGATTCGTGCGCTTTTGGTGCGGCAGCTCTACAGTCCGGTGCGCTGGGTCGAGACGGTTCGGGCCTGCGCCCTAAGAGGTATCACCCAGATGGTCGAGGCTGGGCCAGGCAAGGTGCTGACTGGTCTGGCCAAGCGCATCGATCGCGACATCTCGGCGTTGGCGGTGGTCGATTCCGATAGTTTAGATAAAGCGCTCAGCGAGGTGTCCGATGCTTGAGGGTCAGATCGCGCTGGTCAGCGGCGCCAGTCGGGGGATTGGCAAGGCCATCGCCGAGTCTTTGGGGCAGCATGGCGCCGTGGTTGCCGGGACAGCAACGACCGATGCGGGAGCCGAGGGGATCGCAGCGTCGTTCGCCGAGGCCGGCATCACAGGGATCGGCCTGCGGCTGAACGTCACCGAGCCGGACTCCATTGCACAGACGTTGGTGCGAATCAGCGATGAGCTTGGAGGCGCGCCGGACATCCTGATCAATAATGCGGGTATCACGCGGGATAATCTGCTCATGCGGATGAAGGACGAGGAGTGGGCGCAGGTGATGGAGACGAATCTGACCTCGGTTTACCGACTATCGAAGGCGTGCCTGCGGCCCATGATGAAGGCGCGCCGCGGGCGGATCGTCAATATCACATCTGTCATCGGCGCCACGGGCAATGCAGGGCAGAGCAACTACGCAGCAGCCAAGGCCGGCATGATCGGATTCTCGAAAGCGCTCGCCCGTGAAGTTGGCTCTCGCGGGATCACGGTCAACTGCGTTGCCCCGGGCTTTATCGAGACGGATATGACTCGTGCGCTACCGGAGCAGCAGCGCGACTCTCTGCTCAGCAGTATCCCGCTTGGTCGGCTCGGGACTGGGGCCGATGTGGCGGCGGCGGTCTTGTTCCTGACCTCGCCCGCCGCTGACTACATCACCGGCGAGACGATTCATGTCAACGGCGGGATGCACATGGCCTAGCGTTCGCCGTTGCCGCGGGCAGCGTCGAAATGGAACCCAGCGAGCGATCGGCTAGACGTCGTTTCTTCAGCCGAATCAGTTGATTGGTGGCAACTGAGAATTTCAGCCTTCGCTTTTAACGACGAGGTTTTGCCACTAGAATACCGCGACCCCAGACCGGGGTTTTCCATCCAACCCAGAGGATTGCGTAGCAATGAGCAGCGTCGAAGAGCGAGTGCAGAAGATTGTCATCGAGCAGTTGGGCGTCAAAGAAGAAGAGGTGACACCCGAGGCGGCATTCGTCGATGACCTAGGGGCAGATTCCCTCGACACGGTCGAGCTGGTCATGGCCCTGGAGGAGGAATTCGAGACCGAGATTCCTGACGAGGATGCTGAGCAGATTACGACCGTCAAGCAGGCTATCGACTACATCAACAAGCACTCGGGCTGACGCAGCTCCTCGCCGGTGTCCTAGGATGCGGTGGGCGCGAGGGATGGATCCTCAGTCCGCCGAAGATCCAACTTGTGCGCAGCCCGAACGAGTCGCCAGTCATCACCTGCCCCCGGTGCATTCCCGCCGTGCCCGGCGCCGGCGGAGCCGGGTGTCAAAGACCCGTGGGCCGGGAGTGCGTGGCCGCCGTTGATCCCGAGCCCATAGGGTCCGGGTCAGAGATGATCAGAACAGGCAATTCAGAGGTGATCCATGTCAGGTAGAAGGGTAGTCGTTACCGGCGTTGGGATGGTGGCTCCGGTGGGCTTGGACATCAAGTCTTCTTGGGAGAGCATCCTTACCGGACAAAGCGGCATTCAGCCCATCACCCATTTCGATGTATCAGCCTTCAGCGCAAGGTTTGGTGGTCCGATCTACGGGTTTGACGCCACGAAGTACATCGCCAAGAAGGATGTGCGCAAGATGGATGCCTTCATCCACTACGGCATTGGCGCGGGCACCCAAGCCATCGAAGATGCTGGGCTCGAGGTGACGGAGGAGAACTGCAGACGAATCGGTGTTGCAGTCGGCTCGGGCATCGGCGGCATTACCGGCATAGAAAACAACTACAAGGCCTACCACGATGGCGGGCCCAGGAAGATTTCGCCATTTTTCGTTCCGGCGAATATCGTGAACATGGTGGCCGGCGATCTGTCGATCAAATACGGCCTTAAGGGACCGAACTTCTCCATCGTCTCCGCGTGCAGCACTGGCACCCATAACATTGGCGAAGCGGCCATGATGATCCGTCATGGCACGGTCGACGTGATGATCGCTGGCGGTGCGGAGATGGCAACGTCTCCGGTCGGACTCGGCGGATTTGCCGCGGCTCGGGCGCTGTCCACCCGCAATGATGATCCGCAGGGCGCCAGCCGTCCGTTCGACAAGGACCGCGATGGGTTTGTGCTCAGCGACGGCGCGGGTGTCATGGTGCTGGAGGAATACGAGCACGCCAAGGCGCGCAACGCGCCGATCTATGCCGAGCTGGTGGGCATTGGTATGAATTCCGATGCATACCATATGACCGCACCGTCTGAGAACGGCCAGGGCGCTTGCGAGTGCATGCAGCTGGCGATGGCCGATGCTGGTGTAAACCCGGAGCAGATCGACTACATCAATGCGCATGGCACGTCCACGCCCGCTGGCGATATCGCCGAGACGAAGGGCATCAAGCTGGCCTTTGGCGACCACGCGAAGCGCCTGCCCGTCAGCTCGACCAAGTCGATGACCGGCCATATGCTCGGCGCAGCCGGTGGCGCCGAGGCGATCTTCACGGTGCTCGCCATCCGCGATCAGGTCGCGCCACCGACGATCAACTACCAGACCCCTGATCCGGAGTGCGATTTGGACTGCGTCCCAAACACGGCGCGCTCGATGAAGATCGATCTCGCGTTGACCAACTCGTTCGGCTTTGGCGGCACCAACGGCACACTGATCTTCAAGCGCATCTGAGTATTGCCCCCGGACGATGCGCTGTGCACCGGCGCAACGCCGATGCAGGACCCAATTTGCCTCATCAACGGCGTGGAGGCGACCAGCGTGGCCGTTGCCGATCGGGGCTTGCACTATGGCGATGGCGTGTTCGAGACCATCGCCGTGCGCGGCGGGAGGCCCTGCCTGTGGTCGCTTCATCGCGAGCGCCTCTTTCGGGGATTGGTCCGGCTGCGCATCAACACGGATGGACTCGTTGGGCTCGAGGACGAGATCGATCGCCTGCTGCAGGAGGCAGTCGACGGAGTGCTCAAGCTGATCGTCACGCGGGGTCCGGGTCCCCCGGGCTACGGCGCAAGGTCCGCGGCGGTGCCGACGCGCATCCTGCTGCGTTATCCACCAAGGTCCTATCCGCGGGCCTGGGCCGAGCAGGGCGTGGCCGTTCGCCGCTGCCGCACGCGCTTAGCGATCGGAGGAGCCCTGGCGGGGATCAAGCACTTGAATCGGCTGGAGCAGGTGCTGGCACGACGCGAATGGGACGATCCCAACATCGCCGAGGGGCTGATGGCCGATCAAGCGGGCCGCCTCATCAGCGGCACGATGTCGAATATCTTCCTTATCCAGGACGATGTCCTACTAACGCCGTCCTTGCAACGGTGCGGCATCGCCGGTACCGTCCGCGCTCGGGTCTTGGCCCAGGCGGCCGTTCTCGGGATACCGGTCGTCGAGGCCGATCTGCCCATCGATGCATTCAAGACCGCTGACGGGGCCTTCCTGACCAATTCGCTGATCGGTATTTGGCCGATCCTTGCCGTCGATGGTCGGGTGCTGTCCATCGAAGCCCTACCTGGTGAGCTGATCACGTCGGTGCGGGCGGACACCTTCATGCCGGAGCCGAACTGATGTCCTTTTCCAACCTCCTGCGCTCGGCCCTGCGATCGGTCTTCTGGACCATCGTTGTTCTGGGGTTGGTCTCCGCGTTGGTCGCCTGGGCCTTGTGGAATCGCTACCAGCAGTTCCTGGCAACTCCGCTGGAGCTGGACAGCGAGGAGATCATCATCGACGTCCCGCGCGGGACGACGATGCGAGCCCTCGGCCAGCGCCTGCGTGAAGACCGCATCTTCGACAACCCGTACTGGTTCTTGGCCTTGGCCTATCAGCGCGGCCAGCTCAATGCGTTGAAGGCGGGGGAGTATGCCGTGACCTCTGGGACACTCCCCGAGGAGCTGCTCGATCAACTGGTCACTGGCCGCTCCATCGAGCTGCCGATCACCTTCATCGAAGGCTGGACCTATCGTGATGCCATCCAGGCGATCGCCAAGCGGTCGTCCTTCGTCAGCGAGCTCTCGGAGCTGTCGGATGAGGCGATCGCCGAGCGGCTTCAGATTCCGCAGGGCCATCCGGAAGGTTGGTTCTTCCCCGACACCTATCGTTTCCCACGCGGCAGCACCGATGTCACGATACTGACACGCGCCTACGAGCGGATGCAGGCGGTGCTCGACCAGGAGTGGGCCGACCGCGCTCCCGACCTGCCCGTCACGACCCCGTATGAGGCTCTCATCCTGGCCTCGATCATCGAAAAGGAGACCGGTGTCGCGTCCGAGCGTCCAGCCATT
>Ga0316580_10000222_pt1 | contig 11822 bp, 4 predicted proteins | sample S0NA_2_FD_204519 | JGI IMG/M metagenome (GOLD analysis project Ga0316580, IMG submission 204519) | Rhizosphere microbial communities from salt marsh grasses in Alabama, United States - S0-2_160517rDrB | ecosystem: Host-associated > Plants > Roots > Rhizosphere | place: USA: Alabama | collected... | reverse complement strand
CGCCGGTCCGGCGATAAACGAAGCCCCCAGCGATACCAGCCCATTCAGCGAGATCAAGGCCGCCACCTCCGTCAACGAAATATCCAACTGCTCGCTGACATAGATCGTCAGAAAAGGCCAGACCATGCTCGTGCCCATCATGCTGAAGAACAGGCCGATCATGATCAACCAGAACTGCCGCGGGTAACCTCGCCAGCCTTCGAAGTAGTGCGTGAGTGTGGTCATGCTCAGTAAGTAGTATTTAGCAGCTATCAGCGATCAGTTTTCAGCTTTCAGCTCAGGTAGCCGCGTAATCCTTTGCGCGCAAGGATGCTCTTCTGACCTTGTCCTAATCTGCTGATGATTTTTAGTCAATCGGTATCAGTCTGCCACCGGCTCCTTCGTCAAATTAGCCGCTAATTATACAATGTCCGCGGTTTGTGGGCATGAATAGGATGCTCCGCTGCACTGCACCTGGCAACGGCCGTTTCACCCCATGCATTACTTGCCACTTTTTCCCATTCTAAATTACCATTGCTCAACCCAGAAAACCATTTTATAATACAACCATATTTTCATGTGTACGCGGGTTCTAGCGCCGGTGCTTTAGCAGCCGGAAAATATGAGTCGAATTAAACCCGCAGTTGGCTGTTCGTGGCTCGATCATCGTCGTCAGAGCCGTCTAAATCCATTCTGAAAACTGGTTGTTCTCATAACAGCCGCCTACCGTCCAATTCTCTTTTTCTTTAAACACAATTCGGAGGTAATAACTATGATTAAGCGAACCACTTTTTTCACAGGATTGTTTTTGTTGTTGGTCAATATCGTCTTCGCCGCCAATGCCCAAAGCACGCAGGCGGTTGATAAAGCAAATTTCAAAGCCCAGCCGGTCTTTAGTGAGGCAGTCGCCTTCGACACGACACGCCCCCTGAGTGAGATCGCCCGCGCTGCCCTTCCGCAAAGCGCCGCGCCAGCGAACGATCGCCTGCTTGAGGTAAGGCCGGATCGCGGACCGGTAGCCGCCGACCGCGGACACAGCGCCGACGCCGCATTACAGACGGCTGCATCCCAAGGAGCGGCGGAATTCTCAACCACGGCCACGCCACCGACCTTGCAGAACTTCGAAGGTATCAGCAACAATGATAACTTCAACCTCTTTGGCTTCCGCGTAAACCCTCCTGATCCCGTCGGCGATGTCGGGCCTAACCATTACGTAGAAATGGTTAACCTCGCCTATGCCGTCTATGACAAGCAGGGCAATCTGCTTCTTGGTCCGCTGGCGATTGGCGACCTGTGGGACGGTTTCGCTGTTGATGACTGCACCGATCCATCCGGCGATCCCATCGTGGTTTATGACCAGCTCGTAAACCGCTGGATTCTCACCCAGTTCACGACACGCGGCTTTGACGATCCCACCCTGCCTTTCTACAACTGCGTCGCCGTCTCCAAGACACCTGATCCGACAGGTATATATTACCGTTACGCTTTCGTCACCCAGCCGGATGATGATGCTGGCATTGGCTACTACTTCCCTGACTATCCCAAATATGGCGTGTGGACTGATTCCTACATCATGACCACCCGAGATTTTGGGGTTTTCAACAAGTACGGCATCAGTGTCTACGCCCTGGAAAAGGCAAAGATGATTTCCGGTAATCCAAGGGCGCGAGCGGTGCAGTTCTTCCTCGATTCTGACGAGGTGCCGCTGGAGCTCATCGGCGACGGCCTTCTGCCGCCGGACATCGATGGAAACCGCCGCCCGCAAGCGCGCGTATCTGCACCAATCGTAGGCACCATGGACGATGATGCCAACTATGGGGCGACATTTGACGCGCTTAATATTTGGGAACTTTCAGTGCAGTGGAATTCACGCGCCGAAGCCTCGCTGGATTTCGCAGGCTCACTGCCGGTCGCGAATTTCGATTCCATTTTTCCTTGCGGACCGACCAGCCGCGACTGCTTACCGCAGCCGGGCATCGTCAATCGCCAACAATTCCTGGACGTGCAATCTTACCGCCAACGGGCGCTCTGGCGTCTGGCGTATCGCAACTTCGGCGATTATGAAGCGCTGGTGACTAACCAATCAGTGGAAGCGCTTCCCGGTGAAGCGGGTGTACGCTGGTACGAGTTGCGTCGTGAAAACGGACAATATTCTGTCCACCAGCAGGGCACTTACGCGCCAGGCGACGGCGTGCATCGCTGGATGGGCAGCGTCGCCATGGACAAGAACGGCAATATGGCCTTAGGTTATAGCGTGGTCAATGGCCTGGACGTCTACCCCGGCATTCGCTATACCGGGCGCATGGCCGGCGATCCACTGGGGATGATGACTCTGAACGAAGGCACCATAATCGACGGCACCGGTGTTCAGCTAACAACAAACAGCCGTTGGGGCGACTATACGTCGATGAATGTCGATCCCAGGGATGACTGCACATTCTGGTATGTGAATGAGTATTACACGGCCGAAGGCCAGGCCTCAAGCGCGGCCGGCTGGCAGACACGTATTGCCAGCTTTAGAATGCCCGGCTGTTAGGCTCTACTCTTAAAAAGCACTGGCGCTACCAAAAACAACCTGCAGCAAGAAACTGCGGGTTGTTTTTGTTTATGGAATCCGCTCGGTGGATTGCACGCGAAAATACGGCCGTTTCACCCCATCCCATGCACTGCACAAAGAATGAATTCGCTGCTATCACGAAAAACGTGTTTATGAATCTTCAGAAAATAACTCGGTAATTGGCCAGGAACGGTATTAGTTTGCTTGAGCAAACTTTTTCACTCTCAGCCTGGGGTTTGCAACCCCAGGCGACGCCGGCTGCTATTACCGATTTAAAAAATCAACATCCATAAACACGTTTCCCTATCTTAGACGTAGCGACGAATTCTGCAGCCAATCTATCACCCTCAAATGGCTTTCCTCATAATCAGCCTGGGATTTGCAACCTCAGGATAAATAATATTATAGTAATATCTAGATCACCCTGTTTTATGTTGCAAAATGTTGCATTATGTTGCATTACGTTGCAAAACAGCCCCCAAACGAGCCACGGAGCCCGCGCAGCGGCTTACAATGTTTCCTGATTTTTTATGTATTAATCGTGCCACCCTGCCACCTTGCCAACGGTAATTTTATTAATCATCATCCTTCTGCGGCCAATCTACCAGGCATGATCCTCCGCCCGACAAGAATGTCGCGGCTGCGAGCTGAATACTACTGACTAATAACTGCTTACTAAAAACTTGCCACCCTGCCCCTTTCCAACCCTTAAAACCCATTGACCATCCATCCCCAAGATGATATAAATTCAACCACATCCAGGCTGCTCTCGTTAACACCTGGACGAATTGCCCACATGAACCATTTGCACAAACATCGCCTTAAGGCCAACGCTTTTAATCGGGCTTCCAACCGCTTCCTCTTCATTTTGCTGCAAACGGCCCTTTGGGCAACTCCCTTATCGATGTTTTAAACGCTGTCGAGCTTGTTCTCGGCGGCGTTTTTTGTTTTATAGAAAGTTACCATGTTGTGATTTTCCGGAAACGCATATCCCCATCATTACCCTACAACGACGCGTTTATTTCCGAAGATCGAATTCTATTATCTAAATAGGAGATTGGAGATAACACATGAACCAAGCGATTAAAAATAGAAGCAAGTTAGTGAGTCTTCTGCTGTTAGTCATGGTCATCATGACCCTGGCCGGCGGAACGGCCGTTTCCGGCCAGACCCCTGAACCGACCAGCGTTACCATCGCCGGCAGCCTGCAGTCCGAACTGGGTTGCCCCGGTGACTGGCAGCCCGACTGTGCGGCGAGCAGCCTGGTCTACGACGCCGAAGACACCGTCTGGCAGAATGATATTTCCGTGCCTGAAGGGAATTGGGAGTATAAAGCCGCTCTCAACGGCAGCTGGGACGAAAATTACGGTCTCAACGCCCAACCCAACGGCGCCAATATCCCCCTTAATCTGGCCACTGATCAGGACGTTAAGTTCTACTACGATCACGGCACCCACTGGATCACCGACAATTTCAATTCCGTGATCGCCACAGCCGCCGGAAGCTTCCAGAGCGAGCTAGGTTGCCCCGGTGACTGGCAGCCCGACTGCCTGCGTTCTTGGCTGCAAGACCCGGACGGCGACGGCGTTTATATGTTTACGACCAACGCGATTCCCGCCGGCGGCTATGAATTCAAAGCCGCCCTCAACGAGGGCTGGAACATCTCTTACCCCGGCTCCAACGTACCTTTCAGCGTCCCTTCGGCCGGTTCTCAAGTAACGATAGCCTTCGACTCGGCCACCACTGAGGTAACCGTCAATGTCGAAGCGGCTGTAGTGCCGCCGGAAATCGCCGCCCTGGCCACGGCACCGCTACGCAATCCCAACCAAGATGAGGTCTTCTACTTCGTCATGCCCGACCGCTTTGACAACGGCGATCCGGCCAACAACACCGGCTTCATCCCCGGCGACAGGCTTGCCAACGGCTTTGATCCCACTGATAAAGGCTTCTATCACGGCGGCGACCTGGCCGGCCTGATCGACCAGCTCGATTACTTGCAGAGCTTAGGCACGACGGCGATCTGGATGACGCCTGTCTTCGAAAATAACCCCGTGCAGGGTGAAGAGCCCGATATCTCAGCCGGTTATCATGGCTACTGGCCGGTGGATTTTTCACAAATCGATCCCCACATGGGCACCAACGCCGAGCTGGAGTATTTGATTGATCAGGCCCACGCCCGCGGCATGAAAGTCTTCTTCGACATCATCACCAACCACACGGCCGATATCATCGACTATGAACAAGGGCAGTACAATTACATCAGCAAGGCGGACCAGGCCTTCCGTGATTCTGACGGCGTCATCTTTGACGACCGCCATTACGTGGGCACGGGCACCTTCCCCGAACTGGACCCGGCGGTCAGCTTTCCCTACACGCCTTACAACCGTCAAGACGCCCCGGTCAAGATCCCCGATTGGCTGAACAACACCATCTACTACCACAACCGCGGTAATTCCACCTTCAGCGGCGAAAGCTCACTCTACGGTGATTTCTACGGCCTGGACGACATGTTCACCGAACATCCCGACGTCGTCGACGGCATGATCGACATCTACAAAGATTGGATCGAGTTCTACGAAATTGACGGCTACCGCATCGACACCGTCAAACACGTCAACCTGGAATTTTGGCAGGAGTTCGTACCCCAGATCATGGCCAAGGCTCAGGCGGAAGGCCACAATGAATTCTTTGTCTTCGGCGAAGTCTACAGCGGCGATCCCGTCCTGCTCAGCCAATACACCAGCCGCGCCGACTTTCCGGCCGTGCTCGACTTCCGCTTCCAGGGACAGGTCCGAAGCTACGCTTCGGCCAACGGCAGCGCCGATTCACTGCGCACGCTGTTTGCGGATGACGACTACTTCACCGACGCCAATTCCAACGTCTACGCCCTGCCCACTTTCACCGGCAACCACGATCTCGGCCGTTTCGGCTGGTTCTTGAACGCCGACAACAACTATGGGTTGAGCGACGAGGCAATGGTCGCCCGCTCCGAACTGGCCACGGGGCTGATGTTCTTCGCCCGCGGCATCCCCGTCATCTACTACGGTGACGAGCAGGGCTTCACCGGCACAGGCGGCGATAAAGACGCCCGCCAGGACATGATGCCCAGCCAGGTGGACGAATACAATGCCAACGACCTGATCGGCACCGACGCCACGACGGCCGATGCCAACTTCGACCAGACGCACCCGCTGTACATGGCCTACAGCAACTTCGCGGCAATCCTGGAAGACCCGGCCAATATCGGCCTGCGCACCGGCGCGCAGCTGCACCGTTATGCCGCCAATGGCCAGGGCATCTACGCCTTCAGCCGCATCGACCGCGAGGAGAAAGTCGAATACCTCGCTGCCTTCAACAATGCCACGAGCGAGCAAACATCCTCCTTCGTCATCGACAGTCTTGGCACGTCCTTCACCCCGCTCTATCCGGCCGGCGCCCCGGCAGTCAGCAGCGATGCGACCGGCCTGGTCTCGGTCACCGTCCCGGCGACGAGCTTTGTCCTCTACAAGGCAGATGCGCCTATTTCAGCCAGCCCCTACGCACCCATCCCGGCCTTTAACACGCTGGCCAACGACCAGGAAGTCTTGATCCAGACCCAGGTTATGGACGGTAACGAGGTGCAGGGTCGCATCGAGGTCGGCGTCGCCCTGGACAATGCGCAGTACGCGGAGGTCACCTTCGCCGTGCGCAAGAGCGGCACAACGGACTATACCGCCGTTGGCGTCGACGACAACTCCCCTTACCGCGTCTTCTTCTCACTCGACGACGTGCCCGGCGGCTTTAACGAGGGCGACAAGCTCGACTTCGTAGCCGTGGTGCGCGACATTTCGGGCAATCTCAGCTACGCCGAAGTCTCCAATATCACGCCCATCTTCCCTATCCCGCAGCCTCCCGGCGGTAGTCCCTATGCCGTGGTGCACTACCTGCGCGACGCGGCGGATTACGACAACTGGGGCCTTTACGCCTGGGGTGACATTGATGAAACCGTCACTTGGGACACACCAAAGCCCTTCATCGGCGAGGACGAATACGGCCGTTTCGCCTGGCTCACGCTGGCCGAAAATGCCTCCAATGTGGGCTTCATTGTCAAAGATGTTAATGGCGTCAAAGATCCCGACAATTCGCCCGATCGCTTCTTCAATCCCAACGAGACGCCGCAGATCTGGCTCAAACAAAATGATCCCATGGTCTACACCTCCCAGGCGGCGGTCCAAGGGTACGTGACCATTCACTACCATCGCGACGACGCGGCTTACGCTGACTGGGGCCTGCACCTGTGGGGCGACGCCATCGATCCTTCCGAAGTTACTGATTGGGGTTCGCCCAAGCCGCCGGCCGGATTCGACGATTTTGGCGCCTACTGGACCGTCCTTGTGCAAGATGTGACCCAGCCGGTCAACTTCATTATCCACAACGGCGACACCAAAGACCCCGGCCCCAACCAATCCTTCATCCCCGAGGAAATGGCCACCGTCTGGGTGATGTCCGGCAACGAGACCGTCTACCCGCAGCGCGGCGCGGCCGAGGGTTATGCAATCATTCGCTACCACCGCGCCGACGGCGATTACGGCGATTACAGCAGCGATAATTTCATCGACTTCTGGGGTTTACACACCTGGAACAACACGGCCGATCCCGGCTGGACCACGCCGCGCAAGCCTGATATCCAGGACTCCTTCGGCATCGGCTTCACCGTGGAACTCATTGATCCCACGCAGAACTTCAACTACATCCTCCACCGCGGCGACACGAAAGACCCCGGTAACGATCAGATCCTGAAGGTCGGCAAGTGGGGTTACGAGGTCTGGCAGCTTGAAGGACAAGGGCCAGACCACCCTGATGAACCCCATTACGTGCTGCCCATCCTGACCGCTGGCGTGCCCGGCAACATCAACCAGCAGAGCGCTTACTGGGTCGACAAAAACACCATCCTCTGGTCCGGAGCCGGTGACCCCAACCTGGTTTACCAGCTCAACTACGCCGCTGACGGCGGGCTCAGCCTCTCCGCCGGCGGCATCCTCGGCGGCAGCAGCCTCACCCTGGTCCCCGGGGTTGTGAGCAGCGAAGTGAAGGCGAAATTCCCCAACCTGGCCGATCTCCCCGGTCTCAAGATCACCGCCGTGGATATGGCTCAGGTGCCGGAAATCCTCAAAGGCCAGATCGCCGTTTCCTCCGTGGACCAAAACGGCTTCCTGGTTGATGCCACCGGCTTACAAATCCCCGGCGTGCTCGATGACCTCTACACCTACGACGGTGAGCTGGGCGTGACCTGGCATGGCGGCGTGCCCACAATCAGCGTCTGGGCGCCGACGGCCAAATCGGTCACCCTGCACCTTTACGACGATTCCGATACGGCGACCACCGGAACGACCGTGCCTATGACCCTCGATCCTGCTTACGGCGTGTGGAGCGCGACCGGCGATGGCAGGTGGAAGGACAAATACTACCTCTTCGAAGTCGAGATCTACGTGCACAGTACCGGCCAGGTCGAGCATAACATGGTCACCGACCCCTACTCGCTCAGCCTGTCCATGAACAGCACGCGCAGCCAGATCGTCAATCTGCAAGACCCGGCGCTGAAACCGGACGGCTGGGACACGCTACAAAAACCGGAGCTGGCCGCGCCTGAGGATATCTCGATCTACGAGATCCACATCCGCGATTTCAGTGTTAACGATCCCTCCGTGCCCGACGATCTCAAGGGTACCTTTAAAGCCTTCACCCTGGACAACAGCTATGGCGTGCAGCACCTGCGCAAGCTGCAAGAAGCAGGTCTGACCCACCTACACCTGCTGCCCGCCTTCGACATCGCCACGATCAACGAAGACAAGAACACCTGGCAGGAAGCGGATTGGGGCGATTTAGCCTTATACAAACCGGACTCCGATCAGCAGCAGGCCTTGATCACCCAGTATGAAAACCTGGACGGCTTCAACTGGGGCTACGATCCTTTCCATTACACGACGCCGGAGGGCAGTTACAGCACCGATCCCGACAGTGAAGCGCGCATCCTCGAATTCCGCGAGATGGTGCAGGCGCTTAACGAAGACGATAACCTGCGCGTGGTCATGGACGTGGTCTACAACCACACCAACGCCCACGGCCAGGACCCCTACTCCGTTTTGGACCAGGTCGTGCCCGGCTACTACCACCGCCTGAACGACGTCGGCGAGGTCGAGAACAGCACCTGCTGCTCGAACACGGCCACCGAGCACAATATGATGGAAAAACTCATGATTGACTCCCTGGTCGTCTGGGCTAAGGAATACAAGGTCGACGCCTTCCGCTTCGACCTCATGGGCCACCACTCGCTGCAAAATATGCGCAACGTCCAGGACGCCTTGCACGCCATCGACCCCACGATCTACATCTACGGCGAGGGCTGGAACTTCGGCGAAGTAGCCAATGACGCCCTATTCGTCCAGGCTACCCAAGCCAACCTCGGCGGCACGGGTATCGGCTCCTTCAGCGACCGCCTGCGCGATGCCGTACGCGGCGGCAGCCCCTTCGACAGCGGCGATTCTTTGGTAATCAACCAGGGTTTCGCCAATGGACTCTACTATGATCCCAACGATCTAAGCGGCACGCCCGATGCCCAGCCGGAACCGGACACCGTGACCATCGCCGGTGACTTACAGTCTGAATTGGGCTGCGGCGGCGATTGGCAGCCAGACTGCGCGATCACCCATCTAGCCTTTGACGCGGACGACCAGGTCTGGCAGCAGACCTTCTCCATCCCCGGCGGCGCGTATGAATACAAGGCCGCGCTGAACAACTCCTGGGACGAGAGCTACGGCGGGCCCGGTGGGTCGAATATCCTGCTGAACCTGGGCACTGAAACGGCCGTTAAATTCTACTTCTCAAGGGCGACCAATTGGGTAACCGACGATGTTAACACGCCCATCGCCGTCGCCGCCGGGAGCTTCCAGAATTCCCTCGGCTGCCCGGGCGATTGGTCTCCGGACTGCTTGCGCTCATGGCTGCAAGACCCGGATGACGACGGCACTTACGAGTTCACCACCAGTACCCTACCGGCCGGCAGCTACGAGGCTAAAGTGGCCATCGACGAGAGCTGGGATGTGAACTACGGCCAGGACGGCGTGCCCAACGGCGCCAATATCCCCTTCACCGTGGAAGTGGGCCAGAGCGTGACCTTTAGCTATGACGGCACGAGCCACGTCATGAGCATCAGCACGGCCAACAACAATGCCCTGGCCAACCTGATGCATCTTACCGACCTGGTTCGCCTGGGTATGGCCGGCAACCTGGCCGACTACACCTTTGTCGACAGCAGCAATAACCTGGTGACCGGCGCGCAAATCGATTACAACGGCCAGCCGGCCGGTTACACCGATGACCCGCAGGAAGATATCACCTATATCTCCAAACACGACAACCAGACGCTGTACGACAACAACACTTACAAGATGCCCTTAACAGCGTCGATGGAAGAGCGCGTGCGCGCCCAGAACGTGGGTTTCTCCACGGTCCTGCTGGGCCAGGGCGTGCCCTTCATGCAGGCCGGCAGTGACCTGCTGCGCTCCAAGGCGTTCGACCGCGACAGCTACAACTCCGGCGACTGGTTCAACAAGCTGGACTTCACCTACCAGGACAGCAACTACGCCATCGGTCTGCCTGTGGCCGGCAAGAACCAGGAGAACTGGTACCTGATCGGGCCGCGCCTGGCCGATCCGGCCCTGAACCCCGACCCGGACAGCATCGCCTTCTCGACTGCTCTCTATCAGGAGCTGCTCGCCTTACGCGCCAGCACGCCGCTGTTCCACCTGCAGACCTTCGCCGAGGTGCAGGAGCGAGTGGCCTTCCACAACACCGGTTCGGCACAGCTTCCTGGCCTGATCGTGATGAGCATCGTCGACGCCGGCCTGGTCCAGGACTTGGATGTGCATTACGACTCGATCGTGGTTCTGGTCAACGCCAATGACGAGGCCCAGACAATCACGGTCGATGACCTGGCGGGTATGGGCTACACGCTGCATCCGATCCATGTGAATTCGGTGGATGATCTCGTGAAGACGAGCAGCTACGCGGAAGACGGCACCTTCACTGTGCCCGGGCGCACAACGGCCGTTTTCGTGCAGTACGGCAATCCGAGCGACATGATCCAGGATCTGATCGATTGGGTGCAGGACCTTATCAATCAGGGCGAAATCAATCCCGGCAACGGCCGTTCGCTGATTGCCATGCTGGAAACCGCGCAGAGGCACCTGGATGACGGCCGTCCGCTCCAGGCGGTCCATTCGCTGAACAACTTCATCAAGCAGGTAGGCATCTACTCCGGCAGCAAGCTCTCGCCGGACATCGCCGCCCAGCTAATCGAAGAAGCGCAGTTCATCATCACCGTCATTGAAACCGGGATGTAAGAACGGCTTGTAGATGCTAGTTGTAGACGCTAGTTAGAAACCCGGTTTTTTGTCCCACGATTTACCAAAATTGCTGGTTAGCAAAAAAACTGGGTTTCTTTTGTACTTTTGTAGCGCAACCTTCAGGTTGCGATTCTACACAACGTAAACGTTGTGCTACAATAAATTCGCTTACGATATGATTAAGCCGTCAGCCGTCAGCCATCAGCTGACAAGCTAACAAGCTGACAACCTGACAACCTGACAACCTGACAACCTGATAACCTGATAACCTGATAACCTAATAACCTAATAAGCTAACAAGCTGAATACCTGAAATACTGAAAAACTTCCAAAGGAGTCCCCCCATGTGGTACAACAATCGCAAAGTCATCGCGGCGCACGCCAAAGATGGCTCTCGCCAGGCCTGGGCTATTATTGAAAACGCACCTCCCGGCTGGTTAAAAATCCGCGCCGGCGCCGACGACGGCGTCACCAACCTGCTGACCATGCTCACCATCGCCTGCGCAAACGGCCGTCTCGTCGATGTCTATATTGATGGGAATGAGATTACGCAGGTGACGATTAAGTAGTATTTCAGTTAGTCAGTATTTCAGTGTCGCCCACTGACAAACTGACGAACTGACGTACTGACAAACTATCTCGGAGACCCCCAATGACCCCCGAAATAACCATCACCATTAAAATCACTGTCGATGAAAAAGGCGTTGTCGAAACGGCCATTCAAGCGGAAGAGGATGTTGAAGCGTTGGAAAGCCTGGCCGTCTTCGACCTACCGCCGGTGCCGGAAGTAGAACCTGCTCCCGCTCGCGCCGCCTCGGAAAGCCTGGACATCCCCGACCTTCCTCCCGTTCCCGAAGCACCCTGAGAATAATTTCAGATTGCGGATTGCGGATGTGGACTAA
>Ga0316580_10000219_pt1 | contig 11874 bp, 10 predicted proteins | sample S0NA_2_FD_204519 | JGI IMG/M metagenome (GOLD analysis project Ga0316580, IMG submission 204519) | Rhizosphere microbial communities from salt marsh grasses in Alabama, United States - S0-2_160517rDrB | ecosystem: Host-associated > Plants > Roots > Rhizosphere | place: USA: Alabama | collected... | reverse complement strand
TAGTTTAATAATGACGATTCGTCATGAAGGACTAGTTACCAGCCGCTAATTTAAAAATAGTCGGCAACGGCCGTCGCCAGGATGGCATACTATAAAGCAGCATTCTCAAACAAATGCTGCTTCTTTTAGTTTAACAAATATAGACCATGATGACGAACCAACACTCATGATTTATTGTGGATAATGACCCCATCATTATCGACCGTTAACTGCCACTGCCGGCAGTTTAGCCCAGCCTCTTTAAAAGCTGAGGCTGCGGCTGTTTGGATACCCTCAAACTCACCGGCGGCAAGGGCAATCAGGCTTGGTCCGGCGCCGCTCAGCGCTGCACCGGCTGCCCCTGCTTCAGTCACCGCCGACATCGCTTCGGTCATTCCCGGAATGATTGGCATCCGGTAGGGCTGGTGTAGGCGATCCTCCATGGCTGCGGATAGAAGATCGTAATCGGAGGTTTCAAGAGCACGAATCAAAAGGCCGACCCTGCTGCTGTTGAATATGGCATCTACCAAGGATACCTGCTTGGGTAAAACTGAACGGGCCGCTTCGGTTAACAATTGGAAATCGGGCAAGGTGACAAGCACTGTCATTGCCGGTACCGGAATTTGTTCGACGATTAACCCGTCCGTGGTCTGTACGCCCAGGACGAGTCCCCCATAGGAGGCCGGCGCGACGTTGTCAGGATGGCCCTCAAAATCAGTTGCCATTTGTAAGACCTGCTCGGCCGTTAGGGGAGAACCGGCGAGTTCGTTTGCTCCATGAAGGCCTGCTAAGATTGCTGTAGAACTGCTGCCGAGGCCGCTGGCGATGGGTATTTCATTTTGCTGGTGGATATGTAAGCCTGGAGGCTCTATTCCCAGTTGATGGTAGACAAGCTTCATGGCCAGGTAAACGAGGTTATCTTCATTTCTGGATATCAGATGGGCATCTTCTCCTTCGGCCGTGATTTTTAATCCGGGTTCTTGCTGCACCGTAAAAGTTACCCGGTGCCGGAGATTGAGGGCGATGCCCAGGCAGTCGAAGCCGGGGCCGAGATTGGCCGAGGTGGCAGGTACTGAAATTGTTACTTTCTGCATATTAGCGTGAATTCTACGATAGAATAGCGATCTAAACGATTAATATAGACATAACATGCCGCTTAATCTACCAAGTCAAATTCCAAAACCGAACAGGCAGCGTCTGGCTGTTCATGTTGTACCCTATGTCGAGCGGGCTTTACGTGACGGCCATCCCTGGTTGTTCGAGTCAGCGATTACGCGCATCAATCGGAACGGCCGACCAGGCGATGTTGCCGTGGTCTTCGACAGAAAAAACCGCTTTCTGGTGGCCGGCCTTTATGATCCTGCCTCACCCATCCGCGTGCGACTGCTAGTGCATCGAGAGCCGCAAGAAATATCACGGGAACTCTTTGCCGCGCGAATGGCGGTAGCTTTTCAAAGACGACTCCCGCTGTTGGAATCAGGAACGGATGGCTATCGCCTGATACACGGAGCAAATGACGGAATGCCGGGAATTGTGATCGATCGTTACGCCCAGACTTATGTGCTCAAACTCTATTCGGCAGCCTGGGTTCCCTATCTTAGTTTACTGGTGGATGAACTGGTTCGCCTGGCAGCTCCTGAACGCGTTGTGCTGCGCTTAAGTCGGCAGCTGGAGAAAGACCCAGGTACTTTGTATGGACTGGCAGACGGGCAAATGATTCTGGGATCGCCACCTGAAGGGCTGGTGGAATTTATCGAAAACGGTTTATTATTTGAAGCGGATGTCCTTCAGGGACAAAAGACCGGTTTCTTCCTTGATCAGAGGGAAAACCGCAGCAGGGTGGAGGGACTTGCAAATACAAGAATTGTTCTCAATGCTTTTTCTTACAGCGGTGGTTTTTCACTTTATGCAGCACGCGGCGGTGCCGTGGCGGTGACAGACATCGATCAAAGCTCACATGCCCTTGCTGCCTCAGAGAGGCATTTTGAGTTAAATGAACGCTTTCCAAAGGTCGCCAGGGCTAAGCATGAAATAATTCAGGGCGATGTTTTCGCCGTGTTACCCGATCTGGCGGAACAGGGCTTCCGTTACGATCTGGTGATCCTCGATCCGCCTGCTTTTGCAAAACGACAGGACGAGGTAGACAGAGCGCTTGCCGCTTACGGCCGTTTGAGTCGTTTGGGGTTGGCTGTGCTCAAGCCAGGCGGAATCCTCGTTGCCTCATCCTGCTCAAGTCGTGTGACGGCTGAGAGCTTTAACGCCACCGTCCACCAGGCGGCAAACGATTTGGGACGGCCGTTGGCAGAAATTGAGCGCACCGGTCACGCGCTGGATCATCCAATTGGATTTAAAGAAGGGGCGTATTTAAAGACCCTTTTCGCGTATGCGCCTTAATTAATCCGCGGCTGCCTCACCTGCGGTAACCGGGACCATGACGGGTTCTCCAAAGGCCGTCAGGACGTGGGTACCTTCGACGATTGTCTCTCCGCCTTCGTAATTGACCACCTGTTCAAAAGCCGTGATTGCCACCTCGAGCATACTCATATCGGGCTCGTTTGTGGTCAGGCTTTGCAAGGCCAGGTTAGGTTTGGTGATCAGATGAATAAAGGCGTTGTCCTGATGGGCGGCTGAAAAACGTAAAAACTCATAGGAAATACCGGCGATGACCGGAAGCAGCAGCAGGCGCGATAGAATACGCACCCCGATATTCATGGGCGGGAGGAAGCTGTAGATAATGATCGATATGATGACGACGGTTAGTAAGAATGCTGTTCCGCAGCGAGGATGCTGGAGAGGGAAGCGGGCTACGGATTCAGGTGTCAGTTCCGCACCGGCTTCGTAGGCGTTAATTGTCTTATGCTCCGCGCCATGATAACCATAAAGGCGTTTAATGTCGGGCATTAAGCCGATTACCCAGATATAACCGACTAGAAAAGTCAGCCGAATCAGGCCTTCGAAGAAATGACCCCAGAACGGGGATGCGAAGCCGATCCAATTTTCGAGTAAACCGGCCAGGAATGCCGGCAGGGCGAAGAAGATCAAGACCATCATGGTCAAGGAAAAGGCGATCATGGTCCATTTGACAGGACCATCAAAGACCTCGCCCGCTTCTTCGTTGGATTCATTGTCCTCTTCAACAGCAACTTCGGCCGAAAAGAGCAGGGACTTTATACCCAGACCCATGGCATCCCAAAGAAGCGTCAGCCCGCGCACAAAAGGTATTCTGGCCATGCGGCCGCCGTAAATACGTGGATCGAGAGGTTCAGTATGTACGACGATCTCGCCGGCCGGATTACGTACAGCGACGGAAAGCGCCTTTGAACCACGCATCATGACACCTTCAATGACTGCCTGGCCACCGTAGTTCGTCTGGATATCTAGTGAAGTTTGTTTATTTGATAATTCTTGTTGAGACATTGAGCGGATTGTACAGAGCGGGAATACCTACGTCAAGAACCCCTTCCCCAGGCTTAATAACTCCTGGTCAGTGGATTAGCCTGCTACTATTTAAGAGGAATAACATGGGAAATGACTGACTTGCTAACCACCGATTAACGAATTAGTTTATTTCTCGTTTGATACCCTCTTATAGTGTGGGTACAATACATAGGAAGCAGGCAGATTATCGTCAGGGGGCGGTGGCGAAATGGCAGACGCAGCGGACTTAAAATCCGCCGGGTTAATACCCGTGTGGGTTCGACTCCCACCCGCCCTATTATGTTTTTAACAGATTAAACGCCCGGCTCATAGGGAGCGGGCGTTTTTTCTTGGTGAAGCAGGCCGATTGACGAGTAATGAACAAGAATTGGGAGAAGTGGTTTCGCGCATTGCTGCGCGATGCCGGTTATCAAGAAGGAGACAAGCTAGTTGTCGGTGTTTCCGGAGGGCCCGATTCGGTGGCCCTACTGCACCTGCTCCGAGGCATCTTGGCCCCGTCTGTTTTACACGTCGTCCACCTCGATCATGGGATTCGGCCGTCTGCCCCCGCCGAAGCAAAATATGTTAGCGAGCTAGCCGCCGCTTGGGACATCCCTTTTTCCACTCAGCAAGTTGATGTCCCTGAAATCGCGAAGCGCGAGGGATGGTCTTTGGAAGAGGCGGCAAGGAATGCGCGTTATCAATTTATGGCCCAGGTGGCTCAAGAGGCTGGAGCCAGACTCGTCGCCGTTGGCCATAATTCTAACGACCAGGCTGAAACGATTCTCTTGCACTTCTTGCGCGGCAGCGGGTTAAGAGGTTTGCGTGGAATGCTGCCCTTGAGCCCATTTCCGGGAGATCCTTCCTTGAGCTTGATTCGGCCGTTGCTTAACCAGAGCAGGGCAGACATCGAAACATATTGCCAGGAACACAACCTGAATCCCCTTCAAGATGAAAGCAATCAAGATCCAGCCTATTTACGCAACCGCATCCGCCTCCAACTGCTGCCGGAATTAGCAGCTTACAATCCACAGATAAAAAATCATCTGCTGCAGCTGGCGGCGATTGCTGAGGCCGAAGATGATCTTGTAAGCATGCTCTTCGACGACGCGTGGCCCGAACTGGTTGTGCAGACCGGTCCCGGTTGGCTCACACTGGATCGCGATCACTTTTGTGATTTATCCATCGCCTTGCAGCGCCGGGCAATCAGGCAAGCTGTAGAAACTCTTCATTCTGATCTAACCGATCTCGCTTTTAAGACGGTAGAGCAAGCTGTCGAATTAGCTAATCGACCGGAGTCGGGCACGGAAATGCTGCTGCCGGGTGGATTGACTCTGCTGGTCGATTACAAGACATTCCTTTTTATGCAGGGATCGGCGGAGATACCACTTAATATGCCCCAGCTGCAGCAGGAGGAGATCGCAAGCGAAGCGCTGCGGCTATCAATCCCTGGGCAGGTAGAATTGGCTGATGGCTGGGTCATTGCCGCGGATTGGGTTGAAGGCGAAGTTGGGAATCGGTATTCAAAAATCGCTCCATGGACGGCCGTAATCGACTTACCCCAGTCAACTGCATTATTTGTTCGACCGAGAAAGTTGGGCGAACGCATGCAGCCATTGGGCATGGACGGCCGATCTTCAAGCCTGCAAGATATCATGGTCAACCGAAAAATAGCGAAGCGTTTGCGCGAAAAATGGCCGCTGGTGGCCACGGATGAGCATGTGGTCTGGCTAACCGGTCACATTATTGATCATCGCGCACAAATTTCAGATAATCCGCGGCGGATAGTACGCCTTACTTGCGAACGACTAGGTGATAAATCATGATTGAAGCCCTCATTGAAGGCGTCCAGCTAATCTTCAGCGGGGACTCGGGCTTTTGGGAGATTGTTGCATTAACCCTGATCACCAGCGGTACAGCACTTGTAATTGCCGGTGTAGTTGGCGTCCCGGTTGGCGCCTGGTTAGGTCTCAGATCTTTTCGTGGGGAGGGATTCCTAAACAGTGTTATCTACACGGGTATGGGTTTCCCGCCTGTCGTCATTGGTCTGATCGTTTTCCTTTTATTATCCCGAAAGGGTCCTCTTGGTTGGTTAGATTGGCTTTTCACACCTCAGGCTATGATTACAGCACAAACCATTTTGGCCATACCGTTAGTGATTGGAGTGACCATGTCTTCCGTGCGCGGTATTTCGCCAACCCTACGAATGCAGCTGCGATCGTTAGGCGCGACCGAATCGCAGGTAATGCGCACGATGCTCTCCGAAGCACGTTTTGGGGTCATCGTTGGCCTGGTTGCCGGGCTAGGCGCGGCAATTAGTGAGGTTGGTGCGGTCATGATGGTTGGTGGCAATATTGAAGGCAAGACGCGGGTCATGACGACTGCCATCATGCTGGAGACGCGGCAGGGCAACTTCCAGTTTGCTCTGGCATTGGGCATCATGCTTATGTCTATGGCTTTCCTGATCAATCTTATTGCAGTGAAGCTACAGACTGAATAAGGGTTGGAAGAAGCATGGCGGCTGAAAACCAGGAGAAACGGGGATTGATGTCAGAAACAGATCTCTATCGCATGACAGACCTGACAAAAACCTATGAAAACCGCACGGTGCTCAATGTTCCGGAACTGGTTGTCGAGCGAGGGGAGATATTAGGACTGGTTGGTCCGAGTGGGGCGGGGAAGAGTACCTTGCTGCGCATACTGGGCTTTTTAGAAGAACCATCCAGAGGGCAGCTTTACTTCCATGATCGCCTCTGTGACGGCGAATGGCCGCAAATAGCGCAAAGGCGAAAGGTGACGATGCTCTTTCAATCCCCTCTTCTGCTGCGACGTACTGTGTTCGATAATGTGGAATTTGGGTTGAAACTTCGTGGGAATAAGCAAGGTGGGGATCGCGTTCACAACATGATCCGCCAGTTGGGTTTGAGCGAGCTTTCAGCCGCGCAGGCGCGCACACTTTCCGGTGGAGAAGCGCAGCGCGTAGCCCTGGCACGCTCCTTGGTGATCAAGCCGGAAGTATTGCTGCTGGATGAGCCAACATCCAATCTTGATCCCTATAATATCAACCTTATCGAAGAGATGATCAGGCGCGTCAACCGCGAAGCGCAGATGACGATTGTTGTTGTTACGCACAATATTTTCCAAGCTAAACGCCTGGCCGATCGCGTGGGTTTGCTGATGGACAGCAAACTGGTTGAAGTGAATGAAACGGCGGAATTCTTCAATAACCCACAGCGGGCGGAAACTGCCGCTTTTGTGAAAGGCGAAATCGTCTATTGAACCTGGCTTCATATCCCTTTAAAAAAAAGAAGAAATCCCGCGTATTGAATTATTTTCGGGAAACAATACGCGGGGAAAACCGGTAAATGATGGTAGGAGAGTATTGCTGTTTACATAATGTTCGCGGGAACTGGTGTTGAATGAGGAGAAGCCAGAATTCCGGATGTTTTGTAAAAGCGGTTTAAGAGTCACTGCCTGCGGTTGACGTTCGCGATCGGCGAAAGTATACTTGACACTTACCTCAGTCAATAGTGACTGAAGCGTTAAAAAATCGATTTCGGGGCGTAGCTCAGCTTGGTAGAGCGCTCGGTTTGGGTCCGAGAGGTCGTCGGTTCAAATCCGGCCGCCCCGACCAAGATATAAAAATTTTCCGCGGCGATGGTGTAGTGGTAACACAATAGCCTTCCAAGCTATTATCACGGGTTCGAGCCCCGTTCGCCGCTCTTTCGGGCCTGTAGCTCAACGGCAGAGCAAGCGGCTCATAACCGCTGGGTTCTAGGTTCGAATCCTAGCAGGCCCACTGAAGCGGCCGTTTTCTTGGTAGAAACGGCCGTTTTTTGTTAAGGCTTTAGTGTCCTTCTCCTTCAAACCAATTCAAAGTCAGGATACTTAGTTTGTTCAATACCCGTTTGAAATCCTTCATAACCAAGGCCTGGTTGCTCAAATTTGTCACATCAGCAGCAGCCATGATCACAAAAAATCGTCTTCCGCCATTCCCCGGCGCTGCAGCCATAATCGAGCAAGATAACCAGCTACTCATGTTAGAACGCAGCGACGGGTTAGGCTTCTGTTTACCTGGCGGGATCATGCGTTGGAACGAGTCAATACAAGACACCTTGCAGCGCGAAGTAAAAGAAGAAACCGGTTACGATATCGAAATTCTACAGCCCTTCAAAAACTACTCCGGACCCCAGCGCGATTCAAGGTTTTCTTCCCTGGCCCTTGTTTATACAGCCAGAATACTTGATGGCCGTTTAACCCCCTCAAACGAAGGTACCCCGATGTGGGTACCCCGTGAAGAAGTATTGAACCTCAAACTTGCCTTCGACGCCTACGAAATGATCACCGACTATCTTGCGCTGCAAGAGGATTGATTCCCCATTCCGCATTCAATTCGGTAGTCAAACCGGTTTCCACCAGTCGAACCGCCGCCCTCTCTTACCGTAAGTCCTAAATGTCACCTATTCACTAAGTCAAACGTCACTTTGGGAATCTTTACCACCTGAATACGCAAGAAGAATCCGAACAAAGGGATTATCAGAACTTTGGTAAGGCATTCTCAGGTAGCCTTGAAGAGTACGAGAAGGAATTCGGCACGCGAGGCGTCTTGCATAGCTTCGCCACGGATGAGGATGATCCGACTGTCGATGAGCGATTTGGCCCCGTCGGCAAACAAAAGATCATTGATACCGGGCCATTAACCCAGGCACGCATGCATAATTTCGACAATGAGGAGGTCATTCCCAAGGCCCTTGATTTCATCAACCGGGCTCAAGAGCAGGGAGATCCTTTCTTTGTCTGGGTCAGTACCAGCCGGATGCATCTCTATACTAGAATTGACGACGAGTGGCTGCATAAGGTTGAGAAGTATACCAGCGAAGCAGACTATCACGGCGCAGGCATGATGCAGCACGATCGCGATATCGGCACTGTTCTAGATTACCTGGATGAGAATGGTCTGGCTGAAAATACGTTGGTCATTTATTCCACGGATAACGGACCGGAACATTCTTCCTGGCCACATCGCGCTACGACCCCGTTCCGCGGTGAAAAGATGACCACCTATGAAGGTGGTGTACGCGTTCCTTGCATGGCCCGCTGGCCGGGAAAGATCCCCGCCGGGTCCACGCTAAACGGCATTCAGGGACACCAGGACCTGTTCACTACAATTTCCGAAGCGGCGGGTGTTGATGATGTCCATGAGCTAATGCTGGAGGAGAAAAAGCAGTTCATTGATGGCGTGGATAATCTTGATTATTGGCGTGGTAACCAAGATTATTCAAACCGTAACCATATTTTCTATTATTATGAAAGTAAATTAATGGCCGTGCGTATGGGCCCGTGGAAGTTCCACTTCTCTACCAAAGAGGATTATTACGCCACTATTGTGCCGCGCACGACGCTGCTTGTATTTAATATTCGTATGGATCCCTACGAAGGTTACGATAATAAAGATTCCTATGGCCATTTGATGCAGAAGGTATCCTGGCTCATGCAGCCAATGGGTCGTCTAATGGCTGCACATCTGCAGACGCTGGCCGAATACCCGCCGGTCCAGGGAGGTAAGTCATTCGACATGTCCAATGTTGTCGAAGAGTTTGTCAACAAAGGGCACGATTAGTGCGGGGTTTTAGTTTATTGAGTCAATAGAAAACGGCCGTCTTCTCCTCGAAGACGGCCGTTTTTTCATTCAGTCCAATAAAAACCCTTCTTTTGCTGCGGGCAACCCGGACTAGAGAACACTGTCTCCTTCCACCCACAGCTGGGCCAGTCGAAGGCACATCTCCGTCGAACGCGCCATATCCTGTACGCTGATCCATTCCAGCGGGCCGTGAATATTTTGCATCCCGGTGAATAAGTTCGGTGTCGGTATACCTTGTTCAGTTAGCCGTGAGCCGTCGGTGCCACCGCGAATCGGCTCCACCACCGGCTCCAAACCAATCTGGCGGACCGCTTCCTGGGCCAAATCTACCGGCCGCATATCATCCTCCAGCCAGTAGCGCATGTTGCGGTACTGCTCTTTAAACTCGCACTTAATCCGCGCTCGCGGTTCGCCGGCCTGGATCGCGTCGCACACTTTCTGCAGCAGATCGCGTTTCTCCAGCAGGCCTTCCAGTTCAAAGTCGCGTAATAGGAAATACATCTGGGCTGCAGCCGCGCCGCCCTGCATGCGCGCCAGGTGGATGAAGCCTTCGCGTCCCGCGGTTGTTTCAGGAGTTTGAGTAACCTGCGGTAGGGCGTTGGTGATCTTAGCCGCCAGGTGCAGGGCATTAACCATCACGTCTTTGGCTTCGCCGGGGTGGGCGGAGACGCCCTGAATGTCCACCCTGGCGCCATCGGCCGAGAATGTTTCGTAAACGACTTCTCCCAATGGACCGCCATCGAGCGTGTAGGCCACCGTCGCATCGAGATCAAGCGGCAGATCTTCATGCACGCCGCGCCCTACTTCTTCATCCGGCGTGAAGCAGAGGCGGATACGGCCGTGAGGAATATCCGGGTTAGCCAGCAGGTGGCGGGCCATGGTCATGATGATGGCCACTCCTGCCTTATCATCCGCGCCCAGCAAGGTCGTGCCGCTGGCGGTGATAATGTCGTCGCCCACCTTGGAAGCAAGGTAGGGCAGGTTGTTTGGCGAGAGAACCTGTTGCGGATCATCGGGTAGAATGATGTCACGGCCGTCCCAGGCGCGATGAACCAACGGCCGTACTCCCGTGGCGTAAAAACCAGGTGAAGTATCCACATGGGCCAGGAAAGCGATTGTAGGCGCGTCTGTTTCCAAAGTGGCCGGAATTGTAGCCAAAACCACCCCGTAATCAGTCAGGCATACATCTTTTGCACCAATCTCTTGCAGTTCTTCCACCAGCAGGTTCAACAGCTCAAACTGAATTTCTGAACTGGGCGATGTTTCGGTTGAGGCGTTGGACTGGCTGTCAACGGCCGCGTAGCGGACAAGCCGTTCTTCTAACTCGCGATCAAATGTTTTATTCATAAACAGCTCCTTTATTAGCTGAGATATTTAACCCCTTTAGCAAAAAGATGCCAACTTTTTCAGAAGTTGGCATCATAAACACCTCGATCAGGATTAACTGGTCGAAAATCTAGCGACTTATAAACAGTCCTCTCAATTAGCGAGGTGGCTGGTTGTAATTAACTCAAGTTGTCACCATGCTATTCCGTCAATCTAATGACATGTTTAGGTAGCGACTTGGGTTAATTATTTACGCATGCACTTATTCCATCGTAAATTTGCAGATATATTTCTCCCAAAAGTCTGGTTCAGTCTGGCGAATAAGTCGATGCTGTGACATTTCCAGAGGTCCATCTCCTAGATCGACTGTAACTTCCATGCTGTCGAAATGCTTTACTGCATCCTGCCTGGACATTCCTTCATCGGTGCGCCAGGCGATATGGAAGCGTACGGCCTGGTCTGGATGAATTGTGATCGGCTCGTCCAATTGAAGGCACTGCCACCCACACGCATCTCCATCCTTGGCAAAGGTGCCGAACGTTCCACGGACCACAACATAGCCCGGATAAAGTGGAGCCTCTTCGCTAACATTGAGGACACCATTCCCTCCATTGTGCTCTCCAGCAGTTGGATAGCTCCATTGGAAATGTAAATTATAGGGAATGAAATCGGGGGCGCTGAATGATCCGGCGGGGAAATCGTAGGTGTATGCGGCACTCCATGGTTTCAGCGTGGTTGCTGAGGCAATACTGACCACAGACAAACACATAACAACAATTAACAAAACTAATACAGTCTTTTTCACGGCTAACCTCCCTTAAAAACTGTGCACGATACTCCTCATTTCAGTATAGGTCAGCCGGACTGTAATGTAAAGTGTTTTACAGTTGATTGCATGCGGTCGCCGATAATTTAGATCCTGAATCGATTTTAAAATCCAAGACTGTGCCTCTACAAGCAATTTCTGATCATATTCTGCTCGACATTTCCAGCTGCCGGTTATTACTAATTTTTGAATTGGCCTTGATGAATCGAGAAAGTGCCTGTATAAACTTATTGTAATATCCATCCTGATCAATAAAATTGCAATCAAATATTAGGCAGCCAATGCAGAAAAATAGCATAGATTGGGGAAGCATCTTCTCTATCCCATCGATAATTTATACCACCTTGGGCGTCTTGAGTGCGGTTGTAGCCTTGAAGGGGTTCATGATGCCCAATCATTTTATTGATGGCGGGGTTACAGGGCTCTCGATTCTCGCTTATGAATACACACATATCAATATCAGCATCTTTTTAATCCTCTTCAATATTCCTTTTTTATACCTGGCCTATCAGAAAGTTGGACCCACTTTTGCCGTTCATTCAATGATTGCCATCGGATTGCTGGCGCTCCTGATGAATTTGGTCAATATCCCGGTTGTCACCACTGATAAGATCTTGATCGCCGTTTTTGGTGGGCTCTTGATCGGTTTAGGAATTGGCCTGGTTATCCGGGGTGGAGGCATGAT
>Ga0316580_10000215_pt1 | contig 11905 bp, 9 predicted proteins | sample S0NA_2_FD_204519 | JGI IMG/M metagenome (GOLD analysis project Ga0316580, IMG submission 204519) | Rhizosphere microbial communities from salt marsh grasses in Alabama, United States - S0-2_160517rDrB | ecosystem: Host-associated > Plants > Roots > Rhizosphere | place: USA: Alabama | collected... | reverse complement strand
TCCTCATTGGGGAAGTCACTGAAGGAACAGGGCTGGTAATAGTTGAATAGAAAAATGGGAGGGGTCAGCCGATGATACGCACCGTACCAAGTTCAGGAAATGAAGAGATCCAGCTTTATATGCGCACGTATTATTCCTTACTGCGCAGTTCGCGGCCGGTAGAAATCAAAACACTTGAAGAAGCACATAAGAGCATGAACTCCGCGCTGCACATCAAGGCCAATGATCCGGAAGTGGACATGGCGGCCTTTATGTATTCCGTACTGCGCATGCCTGACTGCCTGAACAGCGTAAAACTGGTGGTCATGGGCCAGTCGGAACGCGTCTTCTGTGAGAATGATTACTGTGACATTGAACAATGGCAGCCCGTTTCCTCCCTGGGACGCCGCCGGCGCAGCTTTTTCGACGACAAGAGTACCCTCGCCGTCTATATCGCCAGCCGCTCGGATATCGACGACATCGTGCCGATTCTCACTGCTTACCAGATTGAGCGAGGTAAGATGCACCAGCGTTTCAACAATCCGGCGGCGATTCAAATTCTGCGTAAGAGCCAGCAAGCAGACGGCGATCCCAGCTATGCGGACCTGCAGGCGCTGGCCGAAATCACAGAAATCGACGTTGAAGACCTGGGCCGGCTCAGCGAGGTCTGGGGGGATTCAACGGCCGATCGCCTGCTGGCCATCGCCGAAGAAGAGCAGGAGATTTCTATTCGCTCCCTCGCCGGTTCGCTGGCCGATTATAAAAGAGCCACGCGCCGCTGGTGGCAGAACGTCGAACGCCACTTGCTTGAACTGGATTTCACCGACCACCCCATCTATTTTGTGTCCAGTAATACGCACAGCATGCCCAACTTACTGAGCGGTTATGCCCTGGAACATGAAGAGCTGCTTCATGACTATATCGAAACAAGCGGCTCGGCGGAGATGAACCGCGAATATAATGATATCCTGGCCAGCAACGTGCCCAGCAGCATGGAAAATTATCTTTACTATGTGCTGAAGAAATACAATTCCGAGCACAAGGGTCAACGCATGCAGCAGTTTGAGATCGAGCGATCGTTAGGGATAGACCGAATCCCCAGCGGGCACGCTTTTGATATCGAAACTCAAGTCGTACGCTTGAATAAACTCGATCCGCAAAAGCTGGACCCCCGGCTGCGTATTCTCGGTGTAGAGCTGTTGAACCAGAGCCAGGCGTTGATCATCAATATTGATTATCCGCTGGGCCTGGCCGCCTACCAGGTACTGACCGAAGTCGCGCGCAATGTGGCTCACGTGCGCGGTATTTATGTGATGGGCAAGGCGGCAACGCTAAACGGCCGTATCGGCGATGTCATGATCCCCAGCGTCGTTCATGACGAACACTCGCTGAACACCTATCTATTCAATAACGACATCAAAGCGGATGCCATCGCGCCGCATCTCGTTTATGGCACCGTCCTGGACAACCAGAAGGCGATCACGGCTCCGGGAACCTTTTTGCAAAATGAAGGATATATGGACGTCTTTTATCGCGAGGGATTTACAGACCTGGAGATGGAAGCCGGCCCTTATCTGAGCGGCGTCTACGAAATGGTACGCCCCACACGTCACCCTTATGATGAAATTGTCGATCTGCATAACGCTCCTTTCCCCATCGGCATCATCCATTATGCTTCAGACACCCCCTTCAGTAAGGGCATGAATTTAGGCACGCAAAACCTCTCCTACTTCGGCATGGACCCCACCTACGCTTCGATGATTGCTGTGCTGCGGACAATCTTTGAATACGAGATTCGCCACGTTCAGGAGGATCTAAAAGCAGTATAACTTCTTTGATGTTCTTATTTTATTGATGTTTATAATCACTACACGAATTTTCAGAGCTCCGCGCTTTGCTCCGAGAAGGGATTTTAGACGCGGACGAGATCGGGTGAGCACTGAAAATATTTATAAGGAAGCAACATGAGCACGACCAATCTGCAACGCTTACAGCAAGTTCGCGATGCATTACCCAAGTGGCAGGTTGAAGGCCTGCTGGTTTCTAATCCAGTCAACTGCCGCTGGCTGAGCGGCTTTAGCGGCAGCTTCTCCTTCCTGCTGGTAACGGCCGATAAAGCGCTCCTGGCCACCGATTCACGCTACTGGATTCAAGCCGCCGAGCAGGCTCCGGATTTCGAATTATTCCAATCGCAGCGGACCATGGCGGATATGGCCCGGTTTGTTAACGCAACGGATGCGGCCGTTATCGGCTTCGAAGCGGACTGCGTTACCTACAAGCAGGGGCTGGAACTACAAACACTCGAGGGCATATCCTGGCGGCCGTTGAACCAGACCCTCGAACCGTTGCGTATGCAAAAGTCGGCCGAGGAGATCGCACTTATTCAAGCCGCGGCGGCGATCACCGATGCGGCGATGACCCAGATGTCCGACTTCCTCGTTCCGGGGATGGCCGAGGCCGAACTGGCCTGGCGCCTGGAGAGCCGGATGCGCGAACTGGGCGCTGACGGCATGGCTTTTCCACCCATCGTCGCCTTTGGCTCAAACAGCGCCCTGCCGCATCACGCGCCGGGAGAACGCAAACTTCAAGAAGGGGATATCGTCCTTGTCGATATGGGAGCGCGCTTGAAGGGCTATCACAGCGATCTCACGCGCACTTTTTATTATGGGAAAAAGGCCGATCCCAAGTTCCTGGAAATCTTCGATATTGTCCTCGCCGCGCATACGGCAGCTATGGCCAAAATCAAGGCCGGCGTTAATACACGGGAAACGCACCTGGCCGCGGCTGATGTCATCGCCGAAGCTGGCTATGGAGAGCATTTCGGTCATGGCCTGGGGCACGGCTTAGGCCTGGAAATTCATGAAATACCCTTCCTCTCGGCCACGCGCGAGCCACAAATCGTTGTTAACCACAGCACGGTAACCGTGGAACCGGGGATCTATATCGAAGGCTGTGGCGGCGTGCGCATCGAAGACCTGATCCTGGTCACTCCCGATGGCTGCCAAGCAATAAGCCACTGCCCTAAAAAGCCCAATCTAATTACTCCGTGACCTCTGTGTCTACTCAGTGTCATCCGTGCCCTTATTTTTCGGCCAGGTGACTATCATAGATCGTCAGAAAACGAGGCACAACCACACGCCAGTCATAATTTTGCGAAAACTGTAAGCCTTGCTCGCCCAGCTCTATGCGCTGGCGTGGATTTTCAAGCAGGGTCGAGACCTGGCCGGCAAATGCTTGCGCGGTATCAGCGATGAGGACATCACGGCCGTCAATAACCGGGAAGCCTTCAACGCCCACGGCCGTACTGACCACCGCCCTACCCGCAGCCAGCGCCTCGATCAGTTTCAGGCGTGTACCACTGCCTACACGAAACGGCATGATAAATACCTTCGCGCTGTCGAGATAGGGCTTGACCTCAGGCACCCAGCCGGTCAGGGTGACGCCGGGGAGCCGGCGCAGTCGCTCCAGGCGCGGATGCGGCTTTTGGCCGACGATAGCCCATGTGGTACCTGGCCTCTGTTCTTGCAGCAGCGGCCAGACTTCATCGGCGAACCAAAGCACGGCGTCGACATTTGGCCGGTAATCCATCTTGCCGCTGAAGACGACGTCGTAGGCTGTGGGCTCAGCAGCAGCGCTTTCTGTCTCGCTGACAGGGTGATAAGCAGCGACATCAATGCTGTTGGGAATCACGGGAATAGAGCCGGAGGGTAAACCGGCCAGGCTTTGTAAAGCCTTGCTGTCCGCCTCACTGACGGCCGTTACCCGATCCACGGCAGCACACACCCACGCTTCGTAAGCGTTGAGCCTTGCGCTTTGCAGCTTTGAATACAAAACCGCCGGCAGCCGCCTTAAACTCCCCAGATCTGCCTCCCCCGCGCGCTGCTGGAGCAGGGTCTCCGCGTTATGGGCATCATAAATGAGAGGTAGGTCAGGCACCGCCTCGCGAAAGATGGGAATCGTCCAGGCCAGTTCAATGCCCTCGATCTGGGCAATATCGAAAGTTTGTTGGCGCAGCAGCTTGCGCAGCGCCGCTTCATAATCAGGAGACAAGAGGCGCAGGGCCATATCCGGCTGGCTCGTTGAGACCATCTGCCATAAGCGGCGGCTGAACAGCCGTCCCGGCGCGGGCACGGTGACGATTTCGGCGCACAATTCTTCAAGCTGCGGCGGTATTAGCCCTGGGTTATCGGATTCCGTGTAACTCAACAAAGTGACGGAATGTTCCTGCGCCAGGCCGCGCAGAATGTGCAGGTTGCGCAGGCTCGTCCCCTGATAGGCCGGAAAAGGTAATTGAGGCGTCAATAACAGGATTTTCATCAATCGACTTTGCTCGCTACCGCACCGTAAAGAGCCAGCGTCTTTCGCGCCGTCTCCGGCCAGCGGAATTTCTGCGCCTGCTTACGGCCGTTAGCAACCACGCGCGCACGAAACTCCTGGTCGGTTAATAATAAGGCCAGCGTATCCACCCAGCCATCCTCATCAGTCAGGTCAAGAATCAAGCCTACGGGTCCGACAATCTCGGGCAAAGAGCCGCGATCGCTGACCACCACCGGGCAGCCGCAGTGCTGCGCCTCCAGCGCCGGCAGGCCAAAACCCTCATACAGTGACGGCGTGGCCAGCGCGCCGGCGGCATGGTAAAGATGCTGTAGCTGCACGTCGCTTAGCGCATCAAAGTGGATCACCTCGCGCGGCGAAAGATTTAAGGCATCAATGGTCGTAAATATCTCTTCGTAAAGCCAGCCCTTACTGCCTACCAGCACCAATGGGACCTCAACGCCTCTTTCCGCGCGCATGCGGGCGTAAATGCGCAGCAGCATCGGCAGATTTTTGCGAGGTTCCAACGTGCCGACGGAGAGATAAAAACCTCGTTGCAAGCCAAAATGATCCAGCGTGTGCGCAACCTGGGATGGGTCGACGTCCTGCAAATACAAGGGGTTGGCAGCCAGGTGAACGGTCGTCACCTTCTCAGGTGGGACGTTTAATTTTTTGATAAGGTCTTGACGGGTGGCGTGGCTGTCGGCCGAGATCGCATCGGCCGTTTGCACAGCCCAGGCGATCTGATCGATATAATAGCGCCGGCTTTCATCCGTGAGCAGTTCCGGAAAATAGAGGAAATTCAGATCGTGCACGGTAATGATTCGCCGCGCGGCGCCGGCTCGAGGAGGAATGAAATCGGGACTATGAAAGACATCGAGGCCCTGGCCGGCCAGTTCAAGCGGCAGCGTCCAGCGTTCATAGCGGTGATGGGGCGGCGTCCAAACGGTCCGGCGCTGCCAGTTTTGCGAATCCAGCGGTAAAAAACTGCCCTGCTCCTTGCGGCTGTGGAATACCAGGTAATCGTTCTCGCGGTCGAGTTCGGCCAGCGCGGGCATCAGGTTTAGTACATATTGGCTAATGCCGCCTATGCGGTAGGTCGGCAGGCGGCAGTCGATTCCAATTCTCATGAGAAGATTTTTGCCCAACCTCTCTAAAAAGTCCAATCCAGATGCTCACCTTCGACACCAATGCTGTCCTATATCGCATTGAGTCTATTGGCACTCCGTCCGGATACCTGTTAGCATCTTAATAGACCCTTGTTCAAATTAGGAGGAAACCCATGTCCGAAACATCAAACCAGGCGGTTTACCGCTCGACGACGGCTCTTGCCGCCAATATTGCGACTATTTTATTTGGTATCGTGATTGTTCTGCAGCTTCTAATGGCAATCGGCATCCTGCCGGTGACTATGTTTTGGGGCGGCAGGCAGACAGAACTTACCTTGGGCTTAAGGCTAACCGGTGTAGCCGCCGCGATCATTCTTGCTTTGTTTGCCTACGTAATCCGCCGCCGCGCGGGACTCATCAGCAGCCCACCCCCATCGACTCTGATTAAGATTCTCTCCTGGGTGATTACCGCCTTCATGGTCTTTAATACTTTAGGCAACCTGACTTCGCAGAGCATGACCGAAAAGATTATCTTCACCCCGCTGACAATCTTGCTGGCGATATGCTGTTTCATCGTATCCATCTCAAAATCATCATAGGGGCCACTCCATGAATTGAACTTTTGAGCACTCGCATCCTGTCCTCGAAATCGCTATAATGCCCTCGCCTGTCATTGATACGGCCGTCTTGCTAAGGACATCCATATCTCTGCACAGTCAAATGAAAGATGGGTTTGGCTCGAAAACAGAGGTTATGAGACGGCAAAGGAGAACAGGATGGCTGAAAATACGCAAAACACCCAAAAAACTGAGACCAGCGAACTGTTGCGGAGAATGGAATGGTTCGATGAACAACGGCGCAAAACTGCCCGGCGTCTCAGCGAAATGGAACAAAAATTAGAGCGCCAGGCAGGGGAAGTCGCGCGGCGTGATGAGCGGATTGAGGACCTGGAAAAACAGTTAAACGCGGCCACGCTCAAGATCACGCGCCTGGAGGAAGTTGACCAGCGGCTTCAGAAAATCCGCGAGGAATTATTCAATCAGATCGAGCAGTATGACAAGCGCCGCGTATTGGCCGAGCAAGAGATTGACCGGCTACGCCGGGTTGAGCACGAAGGTCTCTCCCGTGAAATCGCGGATACACGCAAAGAACTGCCGGCAATCGGCCGTTTGCAGCATGACATGGAATTGAGAGTGGCCGAGGAAAGCCGGCTGGCCAAGCTAATCGCCATCTTGCAATCGGCCATCGATCCCATACGCAATCAAATCTCCGAATGGGAGCGCTCATTGGCATTCCTGGAAGAAAAGGAAAAACAAAACAGCCGCAACATCGCCGAAATCCAGACCCAGCTGCTGGAAATCAGCAAGCGTTGGGACCCCATCAACGCCCGCATAGACATCGTGGCCAATACCCTGGCCAAATCAGAATCGACGCGCCAGGACATCATCGAAGCCCAGCTTGAACAGCGCGAGATCATAAAGAAATGGTCGGAGCAAATTCAAATTGGTGAACACGACCGCAATAAACAACTTGAAAACTGGCGCTATGTCCTGCAAGAACATAAGGACACGATGGAAAAATATGCCCACGAATGGATCAATTACACCGACCAGTATAAGGCGGCGGGCGAGGCCGTCAAGCAGCTGGCCGAATGGAAAAAGCAGTCGGAACAACGGCAGCGCGAAACAACTGAAATGCTGCGCATCGAATTGAACCGCATGCAGTCACGGTGGGACGGGTTCCTGCTGAAAGACGAGCAGAAGTGGAAAAGTTCGGAAGTAGATATCCAACAGCGCTGGGATGCCGCCACCCGCAACAACAACGCGGTCCAAGAGCGAATTCATGAACTTGAGGAAAAATTGCTCGAATTCGAAGATGAAAAAGATACGATCTGGCGCGTGCAAACTGCCCAAGCGGATGTCATGAGAAAACTACCGCGTATCTGGCAGGAAGAGATCGAGAAGGCCAAGGCGCAAGATCCAAAACGCCGCCGTCAGCCGACAGTCGTGCCCGTGCGTGAGGAATAATTCAATAGGGAAGCGGATTTCTAAAGAGTTGGCTTCTTTTCAACTCCGATAAATCATGGAACAGTCACTGCATGTAATCGGGACGGCCGGCCATGTCGACCACGGTAAATCAACCCTGGTTAAGGCGCTGACAGGCATTGATCCCGACCGGCTCGCCGAAGAAAAGGCGCGCGAGATGACTATTGATCTGGGATTCGCCTGGTTGACGCTCAACGACCAGGAAATCGGCATCGTTGATGTCCCAGGCCATAAAGATTTCATCGAAAACATGCTCGCCGGCGTGGGCAGCATCGAACTGGCGCTGCTTGTTATCGCCGCAGATGAAGGCGTTATGCCGCAAACTACCGAGCACCTGGCCATTCTAGATTTACTGCAAATTAAAGAGGGCATCGTAGTCCTGACCAAGATTGATCTGGTCGACGATTCCGACTGGCTGGAGCTGGTTACGCTGGATGTCGACGAGGTCCTGGCTGGAACAGCCCTAGAAGACGCGCCAATCCTCCCTGTCTCCGCCTATACCGGAGAAGGCTTGGAAGAGCTTAAGACGCTGCTTGAAGAAAAGATGAGCGCTATGGGCACGCACCCGGATTACGGCCGTCCCCGGCTTTTTGTCGACCGCGTGTTCACCCTCTCCGGCTTCGGCACCGTCGTAACCGGCACCCTAACCGGCGGCACGTTCTCCGTCGGCAACCAGGTGGAAATCGTGCCCGGCAAACAAAAGGCACGCATACGCGGCCTGCAGACTCACAAGCGCAAACTCACCACCGCCTACCCAGGCAGCCGCGTAGCCATCAATCTCACCGGCGTCGATCGCGATCAGGTACAGAGAGGGCAGGTCATAGCCGGCGTGGGCACCGTCGACGATACGATCCTTGTCGATGCCGCCTACAGCCATCTGGCCGATGCGGGGAACCCGTTGAAACACAATCAGCAGGTCAAGCTCTTTATCGGATCGGCCGAGGTATTGGCGCGAACGCGCGTGATTGGGCAGAAGGAAATCGCGCCGGGAACTGAAGGATGGCTGCAGCTGGCCTTAAGTGAGCCGATCGCCGCTTCCCGCAATGATCGCATCATTCTGCGCCTGCCATCTCCCCCGACGACCCTGGGAGGCGGCACCATCCTGGACCCTCACCCCGGCCGGCGTCACCGCCGTTTCCGCCCGGAATCCATCGACCGTTTGCAAACAATGGCCCTGGGAAGTCCCGAAGAAATCATCTTCATGACCCTGCAGCGCCGCCAGCCTCTATCCAGGCAGGCCTTAATCGAGCAATCCGGTCTTGACCACGACATCGCCCAACCGCTAATAGACGAGATGCTCGAAGAAGATAAGATCCGCGATATTGGAGGCCTGATCATCAGTGAGAGCGGCTGGCAGGCCATCCTAAAAAAGGGGCTCAGCACCTTGCAGGCATATCACAAACAAACGCCCCTCAGGCTTGGCATGCCGCGCCAAGAGTTACGCAGCAAACTCAAACTCTCCCCGCAAATGCTCAATGCCTTGGTGATTGAGAGCGTGGAAAAGGGATGGATCAAGGACGAAGGCACCGTGCTGCGAGCATCCGATCACGAGATCAGCTACTCAAAAGAACAAGAGCTAAAAATAGATTCGTTGCTGCGGGAAATGAAACGGTCCAGAGCCAGCACACCTTCGGTGAAAGAATCCCAATATAAGCTCGGTGAAGATCTTTATTATTCGTTGATCGATATCGGCCGACTGCGGCAGCTCAACGCCGATGTTGTTTATGAGCAGGAGCAGTTTTCAGCGATACAGGCGCGCGTGATCAAATTTCTCGAACAACATGGAGAGATTGACGCCGCGCAGGCCAGAGATCTCTTGCAAACGAGCCGCAAATACGCCATCGCCATCCTGGAACATCTTGATGATATCAAGCTAACCAGGCGCGTAGGAGATGTGCGGGTCCTGGTCTAATACCTCAAAATCCACCTGATCTCGCCTCTTTCTCCACATTTCGCGTGAACAATTTGATAATAATAGCTATAAGTTTAACTTAATACTTTACATATCACCCTCATATAGAGTATATTATGTTAGCTGATCATCTCGACATAATAATTCCAAGGTTGATCGGTGGATAGTAGTTGCTCGACGTGAACACAAGCAAGGAGGTTCTGATATGCTTAATTTAAAAAGCCAATCAACACGCTATGCAGGCTTGATTTCGGCCGGCCTGTTGGTAGTCGTTTTAGCCCTATTTATTTTTGCCCCCACCGCAAATGCCGCGGAAGTTCCCGCGCAGTCATCTTGCAACTGGCTGGGTAATTATTGGAACAATACGGATTTAAGCGGCCAGCCGACGCTGGTGCGCTGCGATGAAGCCATCGACTTCGACTGGCATGGCCTCTCGCCGGATGTGTCCATCAATGTCGATAATTTCTCGGCGCGGTGGGTACGCGTTTATAATTTCGCTCCCGGTTCGTACCGCTTCCAGGCAACAATGGATGACGGGATGCAGGTCTATATCGATAACCAGCTTATTATTAACAGCTGGCAAGAGGGGAATGTGCGCACGATTGAAGCGGATGTCAATCTCTCCGCAGGTCAGCACCAAATAGTCGTCAACTATTTTGAAAAAGGCGGCAATGCAGTCGCCGGATTCACCTGGTATGCGCTTAATACACCGGTGAACCCAACTCCACAACCGCCAATCATCCGGCCACCTTCCCAACCTTCCCTCCCATCGAATCCAAACGTTGAATATCCGGTGGCTGAAGTCAAAGCATCATACCTCAATGTTCGATCCGGCGCCGGTGTGCAATTCCCCGTAATCGGTGTCTTGCACCGGAACACGAAAGTCTTCCTTATGGCTAGAGAAATGAGCGGGCGTTGGGTATTAATTAACACAGGTGATGGACTACAGGGATGGGTGAACCGTTACTACCTGTACACGACCTTCCCTTATACGAGTCTTCCGTTCGCCGGAGTTTCCGGTGGGCAGCCGCAGCCGCCGACCCAACCACAGCCACCTTCGCAGCCGCAGTATGATGCTTACATCAATACCGGAGCGCTGAATGTTCGTAGTGGACCGGGGGTCCAATACCGCGCAATCGCCGTCGTTCAAGGTGGACAAGGCGTGTATATCGTCAACCGAGATGCCAATGGCTGGGTGCAAATACAAATTCCGGGCAGTGTCACCGGCTGGGTTAACGGATACTACCTGTCAGCTCCATAATCGTATCCGCGAAGCACTCTCAATGAGTGCCGGTTACAAACTTCAGATTGTCGTCCCAGGGACCTGACTTCACCAGGTCCCTGGGTTTTTGATTCCTATTCGTAATGTTTGGTATTGATTTCCCACCTCCAACCGCTGATGTGCTTTTGGGCGCGCTGCTTATACTTGTCATTCGCATCATCGGCATGACCGCCAGCACTGTCCGTGTCTTGTTCATGATGCGCGGGAAAAGAGTGCTGACTGCTTTTGCCGGCTTCTTCGAAGTTCTGCTTTATGTGATCGCCATCGGCTATGTGGTCAACGACCTCTCCAATATCTGGAACATCCTTGCCTACTGTCTCGGCTTTGTGGCCGGCACTCTGGTCGGCATGTGGATAGACGATTATACTGCTACCGGTTTCGTCAATGTGCGAATCATCTCGCGCTATAAAGCGCAGGCGATCATCGAACAAATTCATGAAAACGGTTATGGGGCGACGGTCGGCTGGGGACACGGCCGTGGGGGGACAGTCGGTATGATTCTGGCCATTGTGCTGCGCAAAGAAGCGCCGGCCGTGATCGAAATTGCCGAGAAGATCGATCCCGACGTCTTCATCACCATCGAGGATGCGCGAAGCGTGCGCCGCGGCTATTGGCGCATTGGCCAACATTAAATCTCAATTCGGTTTTTTAAAGCACTGCCATTTACGCCCCTGCCTACTTTGTTTATAATCCAGACAGGGTGACTATTTTATTCAAGTTGTCACCTTGTTAATTCTTCAATCGAGATTGGTCCAATTTTTAAAATCTAAATCCGTAATCATATGGCGATTGAAATTGGACCAATCCGTAGCAACTCAGTTTATTTATTAAAAAATCAGGTCGCAAGATTATGTATAAAACGATATTAGTCCCCCTAGACGGTTCAAAACGAGCGGAAGCAATTCTTCCCCATGTCAAAGATATGGCTGCGCATTACGGCTCATCAATAGTTTTTTTACGGGTCTTTGAAATATCGCTGATCACACCGGAGATGGCGGAATTTGATGATGAATATAAAGCGCTGCCTCATCTAAGCCGCGAACGCCTTCAGGAGATGGTCGCCGACGCGCAGAATTATTTACGCGGGATAACAAAGCAGATGGCCAATCACGGCATCCGCAGCCGTTTTTGCGTGGAACACGGACCGGTGGCGGCAACGATTATTAACACGGCCCGCCGGGAAAAAGCGGACATTATTGCCATGGCCAGCCACGGAGCCAGCGGTCTCGAAGGCGTTTACTATGGCAGCGTCGCCGCCGGTGTG
>Ga0316580_10000213_pt1 | contig 11998 bp, 11 predicted proteins | sample S0NA_2_FD_204519 | JGI IMG/M metagenome (GOLD analysis project Ga0316580, IMG submission 204519) | Rhizosphere microbial communities from salt marsh grasses in Alabama, United States - S0-2_160517rDrB | ecosystem: Host-associated > Plants > Roots > Rhizosphere | place: USA: Alabama | collected... | reverse complement strand
GCGTCGGCGACGGGGACTCCGGCGAAGGTGAGCCGCCCGGCGGCCGGCCGTCCGAAGCCGAGCATGAGCCGGAGCAGCGTGGTCTTGCCGGCCCCCGACGGCCCGATCACGGCGATGTGCTCTCCGACGCTCAGTTCGAGCTCGACGGCGTCGAGGGCCGCCGGACCGTCGGCTGCGGCGGCGTGGCGGTAGGCGACGGCTTCGAACCGGACGAGCGGTGCACCGGGAGCCGGGCGCGGGACAGCGACCGATCCGCTTCCCCCGGTGGCGTCGTCCTCTTCGTCGATGACCGCGAAGATCGTCTTCGCGGCCTCGACGCCGTCCATCGCGGCATGGAACTCGGCCCCGACCCGTCGCAGCGGCGCGTAGATCTCGGGGGCGAGGATGAGGATCGCAAAGGCCGGTTCGAATGCGAGATCGCCGCGCACGACCCGCAGGCCGATCGCCACCGCGATGACCGCGGTCGAGATCGTGGCGACCAGCTCGAGGACGAACGCGGAGAGGAACGCGATGCGCAGGGTCGCAAGCGTTTGCCGCCGGTACGCCTCCGAGAGACGGCGGATGCGGTCGATCCGGGAGCCCACCGCTCCATAGACCTCCAGCGGGAGCAGGCCCCTGAGGATCTCGACGAGGCCGTCGCCGAGGGCCCGGATCGTGCTCCAGCGGGCGCGCGTCGCCCGGTCGGCGTACGCCCCGATGAGGCTCATGAAGATCGGGATGAGCGGCACGGTGACCACGACGATGACGGCGGTGAGCGGGTCGACGGCCAGGATCCAACCGAGGGCCGCGAGCGGGATGAGCGCGCCGAGGATGAGTTGGGGCAGGTAGCGCGCGAAGTAGGCGTCGAGCGCGTCGATGCCGCTCGCTACCGTGACGGCCAGGTCGCCGGTCGCCGCTCCCTGCCCCCTCGCCGCGGCGATGAGCGCCGCCCGCACGGCGCGCTCGCGCAGCGTCCGCTTCACGGTCGACGCTGCTCGATGGGCGGCCACGGAGCGGCCCCACTCGAGCGCGCCGCGTGCGAGATACACCGTCATGAGGAGGCCGAGGAGGGCGCCCGTGTCCCCGGGGCCGGCGCCCCCGAGGAAGATGCGGTCCACGATCCGGGCGAGCAACGCCGCGCCTGCGATCACCATCACTGCAGAGACGAGGCCGAACGCCACCGTCACCGCCAGATACCGGTGCGCCCCGGTGGATGCCCCACCGAGGCGCCGGTCGATCAGCGTCGTCCGCTCCGACGCTCTTTCTCGTCGATGCTCGTCAGGACGCGACCGTCGTGACGTCCTCACGACCGATGCGCTTCCTGAACACCCAGTAGCTCCACGTCTGGTAGCCAAGCACGATCGGGACGAATATCAGTGCGACGATCGACATGATCACGAGCGTGTTGTGTGATGACGAAGCGTTGAACACCGTCAGGCTGTAGTCGGGGTTGATCGTCGACGTCATCACGTTCGGGTACATGCCGGCGAAGATGGCCGCAACGATCGAGATGATCGTCAGCCCCGTCGCGGCAAAAGCCCAGCCGTGCTGGTCGGTTCGCACGAGCCATGCCATCGCCACGAGCAAGACGATCGCGGCGAACGGCAGCAGTCCCGGGACGACGGCGCCGCCGGCCTGCGTGTAGGTCCAGATCATCGCGACGGCGAGCACGGCGAAGGTCACGGTCGAGAGCGGCTTGCTGACCGCAGCCACCCGGTCGTGCACCTCGCCCTTCGTCTTCATCGAGAGGAAGAGGGCGCCGTGGAGCGTGAACAGCGTGAGGGACGCCACGCCCATCACGAGCGAGTACGGGTTGAGCAGCGACCAGAAGCCCCCGACGTACTCGCCGGCGGCGTCGATCTCGAGGCCGCGGACGAGATTGCCGAACGCGACCCCGAACAGGAGCGCGGGGAGCAGGCTCCCGACGAAGATCGCCCAGTCCCAGGCCGCGCGCCACTCCGGCTTGTGGTCCTTGCTGCGGTACTCGAACGCGACGCCGCGGATGATGAGGCCGAGAAGTACGAGGAACAGCGGGAGATAGAAGCCGCTGAACATGGTCGCGTACCACTCCGGGAATGCCGCGAAGGTCGCGCCTCCGGCCGTGAGCAACCAGACCTCGTTCCCGTCCCACGTGGGGCCGATCGTGTTGATCATGACCCGACGGTCGACGTCGTCCTTGCCGACGAACGGCAGCAGGATGCCGACGCCGAAGTCGAAACCGTCGAGGAAGAAGAACCCGATCCAGAGGACGGCGATGAGGACGAACCACAGGGTCTCCAGGTTCAGAATGCCTTGATCCATGATCGTCCTCCCTAGTAGACCATCGAAGCGGCCACGTCGTCGCTGGTGCGCTCCTCGCCAGGGCCCGCCTTCGCGAACTTGACGAACAGGTAGAGCGCAGCAACGGCGAGCACTGCATAGATGAGGGTGAAGCCGAGGAGCGTCAGCCAGATCCACGCTGCCGGGACCGTCGGCGAGTTGGCAGCCTCCGTCTTGAGGAGCTCGTAGGCGATCCAGGGCTGGCGGCCCATCTCGGTGAAGATCCACCCCATGGCGTTGCCGAAGAACGCCGCAGGGATACCGACCCATAGCGCAGCTTTGAGGAACCACCGCCTGTCCAGGAGCTGGTCCTTGCGCGCGAACCAGATGCCCAGGCCGCCGAGGAGGATGAGCAACATCCCGGTCGCGACCATGAGCCGGAACGACCAGTAGGTGACGAAGAGGTTCGGGATGTAGTCACCCTCACCGTGGCGCTCGACCATCTCCGCCTGCAAGTCGTTGATGCCCTTCACCTCGCAATCGAGGTTGTTGCACGACAGGAGGCTGAGCACCCTCGGGATGGAGACGTTGAGCGCGTTGCGGCTGTTCGTCTTGTCACCGACGGCGAACAGGGAGAACGCGGCCGGCTGCTCCGTGTCCCAGAGCGCCTCGGCGGCGGCCATCTTCATCGGCTGCACCTCGACCATGACCTGGCCCTGCCAGTGCCCGGTGAACGCGATGCCGAGCGACGAGACGAGGAGCGCTGCACCGGCGATCGCCGACGACTTCCTCATGACCTCGGCGTGCCTGCCACGGGCGAGGTGCCAGGCGGCGACGCCGAGGATGATGGCCGAGGCCGTCGCGACGCCGACGAAGATCGTGTGGGGGAAGTGTGCCCACAGCACCTTGCTCGTGACGATCTCGCCGAAGCTGTCCATCTCGGCACGCCCGGTCGCAGAGTTGATGACGTACCCGGTCGGGTACTGCATCCACGCGTTGGCGAGCAGGATCCAGAAGGACGACGCGGCCGTTCCGAACGCCACCATCCAGATGGTGAGCAAGTGGAGCTTCGGGCTCAATTTCTTCCAGCCGAAGATCCAGAGGCCGAGGAACGTCGATTCGATGAAGAACGCGAGGAGCGCCTCGATCGCCAACGGTGCGCCGAAGATATCGCCGACGAAGCGCGAGTACGTCGACCAGTTCATCCCGAATTGGAACTCCTGGACGATCCCCGTGACCACACCGATCGCGAAGTTGATGAGCATCAACTTCCCCCAGAATTTCGTCATCCGGAGGTACTCGGGCTTCTTCGTGCGGTACCAGGCCGTCTGCATGATGGCCACGAGCAACGTGATGCCGATCGTGGTGGGCACGAAGAGCCAGTGATACACCGTGGTGATGCCGAACTGCCAGCGCGCCAGCAGCACTTCCGCCATGTTCCCTCCCTGACTTCCAGTATCTACCGGCGGTCAGATTGGGCACGGCACTCGAACCACCGTAGGGGCGAAAGACATGGAAATGACTTCCAAGACAGAAGACGGGAAACGGAAGACGGAAGACGGGCGGCGCGAGTGCGCGGCCCCGGGGATGATCCGGGACCGCGCGCATCGGTCGATGGAACGGGGTGTCGGCGGCCGGCCGTCAGGCGTGGTTCTGTGCGACGCGGCCGCGCAACCGCGGGTACTTGACCGGGGCGTGGGCGTAGCAGAACTCTCGGCGGTTGTAGCGCGACAGGGTCGTGGTGCATCCGTCGTGGGCGCAGGTGCGCTGGGTCGAGTAGGTCTGTGGAGCACGCGCCGCGCCGTCGGGGCGGCGGCCTCGAAGGACGTTGTCGTTCATGTGGGATCCCCTCCTGCGGAGTCGGAGGGAATCACATCCCCGACTCGCCTCTTGTTCGTTCCTCCTGTATCAACGCTCGGAGGGTGGCGAAAAGTTCCGGCGGCGGCTCGGCGCGACTGCGCTCGCTGAGCACGACCTTGAGGCGGCGCTCGAACGCGAAGGCGTCCGTGCAGTGCGGGCAGTGCCGCAGGTGCAGCCGGATGCGCGACGCCCGCACGAGCGAGATCTCCTCGTCGAGGTAGAAGTAGATGTGCTCGATGGCGTGGCGGCAGCCGCTGTTCATGGCGTGCCTCCCGTGATGCCGTGACCCTGCGCCACTTCCCACAACTTCTTCTGCAGCGCTTTTCTTCCCCGATGCAGGCGGGACATGACGGTGCCGATCGGAATGTCGAGCATCTCGGCGATCTCCTTGTAGGAGAAGCCGTCGACGTCGGCGAGGAGCACCGGGAGGCGGAAGGCCTCGGGGAGGTCCTCGAGTGCCCCGGTGATGTCCTCATCGACGAACGCATCGAGCAGGTCCGCCTCGGCGCTCTGCACCGCCCCGGACGACTCGCCGAGCCTCCGGTAGAGGTAGACGTCCTCGAGCTCGCCGAGCTCGACCTCGGACGGCCGACGCTGCTCCTTGCGGTATCGGTTGATGTACGTGTTCGTCAGGATGCGGTAGAGCCACGCCTTGAGGTTCGTGCCTTCGGCGAACGATCCGTAGGCCCGATACGCCTTGAGGAATGTCTCCTGGACGAGGTCCTCGGCATCGGCGGGGTTGCGCGTCATCCGCAGCGCGGCCGAGTAGAGCTGTGGCGCGTACTGCATCGCGTCGCGTTCGAACTCTGCCTGGTCGGCCACCTCGACTCCCTCTTCCTCGGTGGCCATCCTATGTCGGGCCCCCGGGCTGAGGAGGGGGAATGTCACTCCCGGCGGCGGTGCGGGAAGTGGCGGAGGGCCGTTAGGATTCCGCCTCCCCGCCGGGGTAGCTCAGCCTGGTAGAGCAACGCACTCGTAATGCGTAGGTCGTCAGTTCGAATCTGATCCCCGGCTCCACATCCGCCGACCGACGCTCGCCGGGATGCCCGCCGAGCGGGTCGAGCGCAACTGACGGCATCACTCCGTCCCAACGCGGGGCACAATGAGGCGATGAGGGTCGCGTCGTCACGGATCCTGTTTCTCACGCTCGCCGTGGTCTCGCTCGGCCTGCAGGCCTGCACGGCGTCTCCTCCCGTCGTCGAGACGACGGGGCTCCCGGTCGGCACGACGGAAGCCGATTCGACGGCGACGCCCGCTCCTCCGCCCCTCGCCTCGCTCTACGACGTCTCGGCCCTCGTGAAAGACGTCCGACCCGGAGTCGTCACCGTCTCCACCATCGAGCTCCGGTTCGACATGTTCTTCCGCTACGTCGAGGAGGAGACGGGGACCGGGAGCGGGTTCGTGATCGACGATGCCGGGCACATCGTCACCAACTTCCACGTCATCCAGGGTGCGGAGAGCGTGCTCGTGTTCGGCGAGGACGGGGCTCAACGAGACGCACGTGTCATCGGTGGGAGCCAGTTCCAGGACCTCGCCGTGCTGCAGGTGCTCGACACCGAGGGCCTCCGCCCGCTCGAGCTGGGCAGCAGCGCCGGCATGGAGGTGGGCAACCCGGTCGTCGCCATCGGCAACGCCCTCGGCCTCGACGCCACCTCGCCGTCCGTCTCGGTCGGGATCCTCTCGGCGAAGGGCAGGAGCCTGGACGTGGACGGCGCGACGCTCTCGAACGCCCTGCAGACGGACGCGGCGATCAACCCGGGCAACTCGGGAGGCCCCTTGCTCAATGAGGCGGGGCAGGTGATCGGGATCAACGTCGCCGTGGCGCAGGGGGCTGAGAACATCGGCTTCGCGATCGCCGTCGACGAGGCGCGGCCGATCATCGAGTCGATCCTGTCGTCGGTCGGCGAGTCGTTCATCGGCGTGAACCTCCGGGACAACACTGCCGACATCGCGAACCGCTTCGGCCTCGCGACGGAGAGCGGCGCCATCGTGCTCGACGTCCTCCCCGGGGGTCCGGCCGACCGGGCGGGCATCGAAGGCGGCGACATCATCGTCGCCATCGACGGCGAGCCGATGACGACGGCCGGCGGCGTGAACGCGACGATCGCGCAGCTCACACCGGGCAGCACCGTTGAGGTCCGGGTCGTCCGGGGACGCCAGACGGGCTCGCTCACCGTCGACGTCGAGGCTCGGTAGGCCCGACGCGCGTTCCGGGGACTACTGCGCGTATTTCATCTCTCGGCGGAACTTCGCCCAGTCGGAGGACTTCGTCGACCACACGACGTCGGTGACGAGCTGGGCGACGCCGAGGACGACGAGCAGCGCCGTCGCCCAGCCGGCGATGCCGGCGATGATCGCCGACGGCAGCAGCACGAACGGGACGGCCTTCGTGACGATCGCTCCCGAGGCGTGCATCCACGCTCTCCTTCTCGCCGGCGTGCGGAGATAGGAGGCGTAGTCGGTCTTCACGCCGGGCTGGGGCCGGCCGCGCCCGACGAACCAGACGGTGAATCGCATCCCGACGGACCATCCATAGAGGAGGTGGCCGAGCCCGTGCGTCGATCCAAGGAGCACACCCGTCCCTGCCAGGAAGAGCACGGCACCGGTGCGAGGGTCCCGACCGTAGGCAAGGGCGACGAGGCCGAGGCCGACGAAGGTGGCGATCATCGCGAACGCGGTCCCGAGCCACATCGGCACGGTCAGTCGTGCCCATTCGGTGAACGCGGCTTGGTCGATCGCCCCGATCCGGTCGGCGAACCGATCGATGAGGACCGGATCACGCTTCACCGCGCCCACGGCCCTCCAGAAACCGAGGGTGCCGAGCGAGGGGTGCTCCCCAGCGGCGCTCATCTCCTCGATGCGGCGAAGTGTTGCCTCGATCTCCTCGGTTCTGGTGTCGCTCATCGCACGGATCGTACCGGCGACCACCACGGACCGAGGCGCTCGTCGACGAAGCCGCTCCATGCGCCGGTCATCGCTGCGAGTGGATCCTCGAACATCGCGTACTCGTGCCACCAGATGGGCGGGCCGATCCAGATGCGGACCGCGGTCCGATGGATCCCCCGCTCGACGGGGCCGAGCGTGCGCTCCGTCCCGAGAAGCGCAACCGGGACGAGGGGCGCGCCGCTCATCCACGCAAGCCACGCCGCTCCGCGCTTGGGCGCCGTCTCGCCCCAGTACTCGACCCTCCGACCCTCTGGGAACACGCCTACGGCCCCGCCCCGCTCGAGGTGGGCGACTGCCTCTTCGAGGGCGCGGGCCGGCACCCCGTCCCGGTCGATCGGGATGGCGCCGAAGAAGCCGGTGACGACGTCGAAGACCAGGTGGTTGCCGAACAGTTCGTCGAGCGCGAGGAAGCGGACGAAGCGCCCGGCGGCGTTGCCGACGAGGGGCGGGTCGATGTGCGACAGGTGGTTCGCCGCGATCACGACCGGCCCGCTCCTCGGGATGTGCTCAACGCCGCTCACTTCGAGATCGAGAAGGCCCTTCCCGAGCCAGCGCATCGGCAGATCGAGCGCACGCGCCGCGACCGCGGACGGAATGTGACGCCACCTAGGCATCGGCCGCGAGATCGGCGAACAGGTTCGCGAATGCGAGCTGAGGGCGCTGGTTGACGGCGAGCGCGTCGATCGCCGAGAGGACGCGCTCTGCGCACGCGACGGCCCGTCGCGGCGTGAGCGCCGAGAGGGACGCGACCGGCACGTCTGTGTTCCTCACCGACCCGCCGATCTGGGCGGCAGCGACGTCGCGGTAGTAGGAAGCGAGGATCTCGAGGCCGGTGACGTGCAGCGCGTTCGCAGCACGCTTCAGCTCGCGTGCTTGGCGCTCCTGGAACGCTTTCGTCACGTCATCACCTAGGGCATCACGCTCCCTCTTCTGCCGGGCTTCGAGGGCGACAAGCAGCGGGCCCGTCGACGTGACCGCCTCGTCGGAGAGTCGAAACGCGTCGCCCGGCTGATCGCCGAGCCGCATCGGGAGGCTCAGCCAGAACCTCCGGTAGTCGGCGACGTGGGGCTCGGTCGCCAGCGCCAGCGCGAGGCCGGGCCGTCCGCCGGCAATGCGGGCGGCCTGCGCGGCCTGCTCGCCCGCGACGCCGAGGTCGGCGAGCCCGGCGACGACCTCCTCGTCCGAGACGCGACCGAAGACGACCGTCCGGCAACGGCTCGCGATCGTGGAGGGGAGGTCGTCCTCCGCCTCCGCGACGATGATGAACAGGGATGCCGGCGTCGGCTCCTCGAGTGTCTTGAGCAGCGCGTTGGCGGCCTCGTCGTTCATCAGCCCACCCTCTTCGAACAGGAAGACCTTGCGATCGGACTCGAGCGGCGAGCGCGTCGCCTGTGAGACCACGGACCGGGCCTGTTCGACGGTGATCGACGCACGACCCTCTGGCTCGACGAGGATGAGGTCGGGATGGCTCCCGGCGAGGACGCGCCCGATGCACGCGGGGGTGTCGCCGCACAACAGCGCGGCAGCGAACCGACGCGCGATCATCGCCTTGCCGACGTTCGTGGGGCCTACGAACAGGTAGGAGTGCGCGGCCTGCACCAACTCGCGCTCGAGGAGCCCCACCACTCCGACATGGCCAACGATGCCTCCGAAGACCGTCACCATCGGCCTCGAATCCGCCGGTAGGCGGTGTCGACGACGGCGTCGAGCGGAGCCCCGGCGTCGATGTGGACGAAACGGCCCGGCTCCGAGCGGGCGATCGCGTGGAACCCGTCGGCGACGCGCCGCTGGAATGAGACGCCTTCGTCCCCGATCCGGTCGCCGACGTCCTGACGGGCGAGACCCGTCTCGGGATCGACCTCGAGGAGGACGACGATGCTCGGCCAGACGCCCCGCAAGCCGGGCTCATTCACCCGTCGCACCGCGTCGACGCCGAGCCCCCTCCCGGCCCCCTGATACGCGAGCGACGAGTAGACGCTGCGGTCGGAGAGGACCCATGCACCGTCCTCGAGCGCCGGCCGGACGACCTCGGCGGCGAGTTGGGCGCGAGCCGCAGCGAAGAGCAGCGCTTCGGTCCACGCATCCGGCGCCAGGTCTCGCCCGAGGAGGATCGCCCGGATCGCCTCGCCGACCGCCGTGCCTCCGGGCTCGCGCACGTGCACGACTCGGCGCCCCTCGCTCTCGAGCAGCGCGCCGACTCGCGCGGCAACGGTCGACTTGCCTGCGCCCTCGATTCCTTCGAATGCGACGTACGGCCGACTCACGCCGTCGCGTCCTGCTCCGTCGGTCCCACGCCGCCAGTCTCGCAGAGTCGCGGTGCCTTCAGCGCTGCCTCCGACCGCGCTTCGGCGCCGGGCCCCGCGCACGACGCTCGGCGAGCAGCTCCACGGCGCGTTCGAGCGTCATCCCCTCGACGGTGTCGGCGGCACGCAGCGACGCATTCGTCTCCCCGTCGGTGACGTAGGGGCCGAAGCGCCCCTTCTTCACGACGACCGCCTTCTCCGAGGTCGGGTCGGTGCCGAGCTCCTTCAGCGGGGCCGCCGAGGCACGCGCCCGACTCCCCTTCGGGCGGGCGAGGAGCGCGACTGCTGCATCGAGCCCGATCGAGAAGATCGCCTCTTCGTCTTCGAGGCTCCGCGTCTCCTTGCCCCACGCGATGTACGGTCCGTACCGCCCGTTCTGCGCGGTGATCGGCTTCCCGTCCTCAGGGTGCTCTCCGACGGTGCGCGGCTGGGTCAGGAGCCGCAGGGCGTCGTCGAGCGTGACCGTCTCGAGGCTCATCGAGGCGAACAGCGATGCCGTCCGGGGCTTCTCCTTCGCGTCGGGATCGCGCTCTCCGAGTTGCACGTACGGGCCGTAGCGCCCGTCCTTGGCGATCACGTTGAGGCCCGTCTCCGGATCCGTGCCGAGAACCCGGTCCCCGGAGGGGGCAGCGAGCAGCTCGGTCGCGACCGCGACGGTGAGCTCGTCGAGCGGCAGATCGTCCGGGATCGACGCGCGGTCGTCACCACGCTCGAGATACGGCCCGTACTGCCCGCAACGAGCGATGATCGGCTGGCCGTTCTCGTCCGCGCCCACCGTGAACGCGTTGACGGAACGCGGGTCGATCCCTTCCAGCGCATCGTCCGACACGAGATCCTTCAAACCGGTGCGGTCTCCGTCACCGAAGTAGAAGCGGGCGAGATACGGGACCATGTCGGCATCGCCCCGAGCGATCTTGTCGAGGTCGTCCTCCATGACCGCGGTGAAGTCGTAGTCGACGTAATCCCCGAAGTGCTGCTCGAGGAGCTCGACGACGGCGAAGGCGCGAAGGGTCGGCACGAGCGCCGCGCCCTGCTTGCGGACGTAGCCGCGATCCTGGATGGTCGAGATGATCGAGGCGTACGTCGAGGGCCGGCCGATGCCGAGCTCCTCGAGGCGCTTGACGAGGCTCGCCTCCGTGTAGCGGGCCGGCGGCTTCGTCTCGTGCATCGTCGCTTCCATCGAAGTCGCGACGAGGCGGGCACCCTCCTGCAACTCCGGGAGATGGCGTTCCTGGTCGTCGCGCTGCGCGTCCTGGTCGTCGATGTCCTCGACGTAGGCCTTCAGGAACCCGGGGAAGAGGATCGTGCGTCCCGATGCGGAGAACTCGCACACGCGACCGCTCGGAACGGCCGCGCCGGCCAAGCGAAGCTGGAGGCTCTCGCCGCGGGCGTCACGCATCTGGCTGGCCACGGTGCGCTTCCAGATCAGGTCGTAGAGGCGGGCCTCGTCCGACCTGGGCCCGAACCGGGCGGCGATCGCCTTGGGGTCCTGGAAGTGCTCACCGGCGGGCCGGATCGCCTCGTGCGCCTCTTGCGCGCCTTTCGCCTGCTTGCCGTAGAAACGGGGCTTCTCAGGGAGGTACTCCTCCCCGTAGCGCCCCGCTACGAGCGCCCGGGCCGCAGCGAGAGCCGTGCCGGAGAGGTTCGTCGAATCGGTCCGCATGTAGGTGATGTCACCGGCCTCGTAGAGGCGCTGCGCAGCGGACATGGTCCGGCGGGCGCCGTAGCGGAGCTTCCGGCCGGCCTCCTGCTGGAGGGTCGCGGTGCGGAACGGCGGATAGGGGCGGCGCGTGTACGGCTTGCGCTCGACGGACGTGACGGCAAACGGGGCCTCCGACAGCTCGTCGACGAGCGCGGTGGCCCCGTCCCCGTCGAGGACGAGACGGTCACTTCGTGATGCCCCGCCGAGGTCGAAATCTGCGCCCGTCGCCACACGCTCACCGTCGACGGCGTACAGCTTCGCCTCGAAGGTCAGATCGTCGTCGGGGGCGAAGACGCCGGTCACGGCGGCGTAGGAAGCGGGGATGAACGCCAGCCGCTCCCGTTCCCGGTCGACGACGATGCGCGTTGCCGGGGACTGCACCCGCCCCGCGGAGAGCCCTCGCTGGACCTTCCGCCACAAGACCGGTGAGACCTCGTAGCCGAAGAGCCGGTCGAGGACGCGACGCGTCTCCTGCGCGGCGACGACGCGCTGGTCGAGTTCGCGTGGCTGCTCGACCGCTTCTCTGATCGCTCCGGCGGTGATCTCGTGGAAGACCATGCGATGTACCGGCACCGTGGGCTTCAGGACCTCGAGCAGGTGCCAGGCGATCGCTTCCCCCTCCCGGTCCTCGTCCGTCGCGAGGTAGAGCGAGTCGGCGGACTTCAGCGCTGCGCGCAGCGCCGTGACCTGCTTCTTCGAGTCGGGGGTGACGATGTACATCGGGGCGAAGCCGTTGTCGATGTCGACGCCGAAACGCGTCCGCCTCCAAGCGTCACGCTGGGCCTGGCCGACCTCGCCGACCTTCGAGGGGATGTCGCGGATGTGCCCGACCGAGGACTCGACGACGAAGTCGTCACCCAGGTAGCGGTTGATCGTCCGGGCTTTGGCCGGCGATTCGACGATGACAAGGTGTTTCGGCATGCGCGCGCTCGTGAAGCTGGGTCGGGGG
>Ga0316580_10000212_pt1 | contig 12007 bp, 10 predicted proteins | sample S0NA_2_FD_204519 | JGI IMG/M metagenome (GOLD analysis project Ga0316580, IMG submission 204519) | Rhizosphere microbial communities from salt marsh grasses in Alabama, United States - S0-2_160517rDrB | ecosystem: Host-associated > Plants > Roots > Rhizosphere | place: USA: Alabama | collected... | reverse complement strand
TCTTCGCGTTCGTGCTGCTCGCCGGTTATGGCTTCTACGTGATCTACAACCTGGTCGAGGACGTCGACAAGATGGCGGACAGCGTCTATCTCAACATGGGCTTCATGTCCGAGAGGATGGGGCAGATCTCGCAGAACCTCGACGCCCTGACGGGAAGCGTCCGCGACATATCGGTCAACCTCGACGACCTTACCGGCACCGTGACGACGATGAACGCGACGGTGATGACCTTCTCGGGCCAGATGACGTCGATGCCCCCGATGCTCAAGGCGATGCAGGACATCAACCTGCACATCGAGGCGATGGATGCGACCATCCTTTCGATGGACAGCGATATCGGCACCATGACCGCAAGCATCCAGTCCATGAACGGGCAAATGGGGCGATGACCGCGGCGACGCAGCACATCAGCGGCAACGTCTCGGGCCTCAACCAGAGCATCGGCCGCCCGATGAATTTCATGAACAGCATGATGCCCTGGTGACGGCGCCAGCAAACATTAGGGTTCTCTGATATACGTATTTTGAAGCGCGGTACGGCTAGCGAGCACGCCCAGACATTGGCCCGTGTCTGTGGACGATCGCGGGCGCGTACAGGGCCGCGGAAGGTATCGCCGCGCGCAGGGACAACGCAACAGGAGGGGCGAGCGAGAAGCAAGAAAAATCCGAACTGCGAGGGCGCCACATGATTCGATCCTTCCCGTCGTGGCCGACGATCATCGCCTCCCTACTCCTCTTCGGAGTCTTGGCCGGGTGCGGCCATTCGGAGCCGCAAATGACCATCTTCCAAGCGGCGATGACCGGCAGCGTCGACCAGATCCGCAAATCTCTTGCCAGCGGCATGGCTCCGAATGCGGCCGATGCCACGGGCCAGACTGCACTCCACTACGCGGCCGCGGCTGGCCAGCTGGCGGCGGTGAAATTCCTACTGCAGAACGGTGCCGACATCAACGGACCGAACTCCTACGAGGATACCCCGCTGCACAAGGCGGCCGTGAGCTGTCGGCTCGAGACCGTCCGTTTCCTGCTCGACGCCGGTGCAAAATACGAAATCAGCAACAAGCATGGCGAGACACCGCTGCGCCAAGCGGCATCCTGCCGCGAACCAAGTGTCGCCGAACTGTTGATCGCCCACGGGGCCGATGCGGCCGCGTGCAGCAAGCGCGCCAAGACCGCGCTGCATAGCGCCGCCGAGGCCAACAATGTCGCCGTCGCCCGCGTCCTGATCCGAGCCGGAGGAACAGCACCGCGCAGCCCGCACACCGACACACCGACCACCGCTGCACATCGCAGCCCGCCGGGGCTATGTCGACATGCTCAAGCTCCTGCTCGAGAGCGGGGCGGATCCGAATGTCACGGACGAACGGGACAAAACGCCGCTGCATTTTGCCGCCCAGGAAGGCTACGCCGATGCAGCGCAGGTGCTGATCGATGCGGGCGCCTAGGTCAACGCCCGGGGCCGGCCAGGCAACACACCGCTGCATGATGCCTCCGTCACCGGGTATCTCAACGCGGTCAAGGTCCTATTGGCTGCAGGAGCGGACGTCAACGTCCAGGACGACCGCAGGCGAACACCCTTGCACGAAGCGGCCCGCAAGGGGCGCGTCGAGCTTGCCAACTTCCTGGTCGACGCCGGCGCGCGTGCCGACATTGGGGATCAGCTCGGGCAGACGCCCTCGACACGGCGCAGGCCTCGAACCAGTGGGGAGTGGCAAAGCTGCTCCTCGGGCACTGTGACGACGCGGCACACTGCGATGGGTCGAGCACTGACACCGCCACAACCTCTTAGATCATCGTTCGAACGCTTTGGCAGCCCGGCGGTGCTCCGGCGCCGATGAGACCGGCGCCGGCAAAGGTTTGACGCTACCTGCTCGTCGACCCGTGCTCGATCAGTCCGTCTCCGGGCCCCTCGACATCGCAGCGTCGACGATCCCCGGCGGGAATTCGTGCTGCCGGTTGTGATCGTAGCCCGCGGGCGGAAACACGACCTCGCAGGTCGCTTCCTTGACCTTGGCTTCGTCCCGCTGCTGCATGCACACGTCGCGATCGCCGGGACCACCGTCGAGGGAATCCAGATCCGGGCCACCGAAGAGGACGTCGCGGTCACCGCCCTCGCCGTAGGGGGAATTCTCTCCACGGGCGCCAAATAGCCAGTCATTGCCGTCCCCGCCGAACAGGAAGTCATCTCCCCGTGCGCCGTGCGCGGCGTCATCGCCGGGCCCCAGACAAACGATATCGTCCCCCGTCGTCTGCCTGAACCACGTCGTCACCGCGGAGGGTCATGATCACCCCGTCGTCCTCGGTCCCCCAGAGCACATCGTCGCCTTCGGTCCCGACGCAGGTCGCGGGGCGCCCCTTGCAGGTCGGAATCGGATCCAGGCCCGGTGGGATGTACGGGCACTGGATGACGAAGCCGTTCGGGGACCGCGGCGGTGTCGCCTGCTCGGCACCCTCCTCCGCTGCACCGCTGGCAACAGCGGTGACGCCCAGAGCCAACAAAGCTTTCTACCGATTCTTGCCGTCATAGCCTGGTCTCTCCTGGGTGATCAGCGCCAGTCCTTCTTGTAGGAGGGTATGGCCGCGTTGCACGCTTGGGAAAAATTGGCAAACGCAATGGTCACGGTCGCCAGCTCTACACCGTCGAAGTTGGCGTTGGTTACCTTGGCGCGTCGTAGGATCGCCCCTCCCAGGGCGGCGGTCGTCAAATCGACATCGGTCAGATTCGCGTTTCGGAAGTTGGCAGAAACGGCCGATATGTTGCGCAGGTTGGCTCCGGCGAGGTCCGCGCGCTCGAGATTGGCCAGATTCAACACTGTGAAGCCGCCAGGATAGCGACTCGAGAGATCAGCGCCCCGCATCTGCGCTTCGACCAAGTTGGCGTCATTGAGATGGCTGTCACGGAGGTCAGCGCCGGACAAGTCTGCTTCGCGCAAGTTGGCCTTGATCAATAGAGCATCCCGCGCCTTGACATTGGATAGATTACTGGCATAGAAGTCGGTATCTCGCATATCGGCATGGCATAGATACGCGCCTTGCAAATTGGCGCGGCGGATCTCAACGTTCCTCAGGTCTGCGCGCAAAAAATTGGCGCCAGACAGGTTGGCGCCGATCAAGATCGCCGCATTCGAGCGCAATTCCGCTCCCACTTGAGCTTGAGAGAGATCCGTTTCGCTTAGGTCCGCCTTCGAAAGATTGGCTCCCTGCAACAGGGCAGTCGAAAGATTCGCGCCGCTGAGGTCTGCCCCAACGAGATCGCTGCGCCGCAGATCGGCGCCGCGGAGATCCATGCAACTCAAATCAGCGCCGTCGAGTCTCATGTCGCGTAAATCCGCACGGACTAGCGTGTCCAAACGGATGGTTTCCATCACTTTGCCCGTTTCCTTGTTCTTGATCTCGATCATCGGAGGTCCTCTCAAATAGTCAGAGCATGAAAAAACGGATACCGGATAGGAAATCCAAGCCGCTCTGCGGGTCCAGTCGAGAGTAGCGACGGCGGGATGCTCGGTCAATATGCCGCGGCTGGGCTGACCGACCTCTCGGTCGGTAAAGGCTCGCGATCCCGCCGGCTGTGGGCGCGATGTCCTCCGGGTCGCGCTTGTCAGCGCGCAGCAGCTCTGCGTGCGGGTTGGCGCAGGCGTAGACGTCCGTTTCGTAGGGGTCTTGGCGCGCAGACATGCGCCATACCACGACGCTCCACCACTTGTGAACGGCTGACCCAAACGGCAGCGCGGCACGGGCTGCCCGTCACCGCGCTGTTCCCGTCGGATGAACGCTGGGCGCCGGCAGGATGCCGGCGCCACGGTCAGCCCTTACTGCGCCCGATGCGCCAACGCCGCATGCGCGGCGGCGAGGCGCGCCACCGGTACCCGCGGACCCGAGCAGCTGACGTAGTCGAGTCCCGCCTCGTCGCAGAAGGCGATGGACTTGGGATGGCCGCCGTGCTCGCCGCAGATGCCGACGTGCAGATCGGGGCGCTGTGCGCGGCCCCAGTCGACGGCAAGCTGCATCAGCTTGCCGACGCCCTTCACGTCGAGCACCTCGAAGGGGTTGTCCTGCAGGATGTGGCTGCGGTTGTAGAGCGGCAGGAACTTGTTCTCGGCATCCTCGCGCGAGAACGAGAAGGTCGCCTGCGTCAGGTCGTTGGTGCCGAAGGAGAAGAACTCGGCGTGCTCGGCGAGGGACTCTGCGCGCATGCACGCGCGCACCACCTCGATCATGGTGCCGAACTTGAACGGCACCTGGCGCCCGTGGGCGGCCTCCACCTCGGCGTGGATCTCGTCGACATAGCGCTTGACCGCGAGCAGCTCCTGCTTGGTGCAGACCTGCGGCACCTTGATCTGTGGATGCACGTCGATACCGGCGGCGACACATTCCGCCGCAGCTTCCAGGATGGCGCGAATCTGCATCCGGTAGATCTCGGGGAAGCTGATCCCCAATCGCACGCCGCGGTGGCCGAGCATGGGGTTCGTCTCGTGCAGGGCGCGCACCTTGCGCAGCATGGTCTCCTTCTTGGCGATGGCCTCCTCCACCAGCATCGGGTCCACCACCCGGCGCAGGTCGTCGAACGCATGCCGCTCGGCGTCCGGCGTGTGCAGCAGGCCCATGGTGCCAGCCAGCGCGGTCATGCCGCGGGTGCTCTGGGCGAGCACGTGCAGGTCGGCGAGGTCGCGCTCGAGCTGGTGCTCGTCGGGCAGGAACTCGTGGATGGGCGGGTCCAGCAGTCGGATGGTGACCGGGTGCGGCGCCATCACCTCGAACAGCTCGCGGAAGTCCTGCCGCTGCAGAGGCAGCAGCTCGTCCAAGGCCGCCTGGCGCTGGTCGGGGGTCTCGGCGACGATCATCTCGATGACGATGGGCAGCCGCTCGGTGGCGTTGAACATGCGCTCGGTGCGCGCGAGGCCGATGCCCACCGCGCCGTACTTGCGCGCGGCGCGAGCGTCGTCCGGGGTGTCGGCGTTGGCCAGCACCTTGAGCCGCGCGGCCTCGTCCGCCCACTCCAGCAGCGTGGACAGCTCGGTCGTGAACTCGGGCTCCACGGTGGGGATGGCGCCGATGTAGACGCGCCCGGTGGTGCCGTCGATGGTGATGACGTCGCCCTCCTTGAAGCTGGTGCCGCCGACGATGGCCTCGCGCCGGGTCACGTCGACGCTGATGCCTTCGGCGCCCGCGACGCAGGGCTTGCCCATGCCGCGGGCCACCACGGCGGCATGCGAGGTTTTGCCGCCGCGGGAGGTCAGAATGCCCTGGGAGGCGAAGAAGCCGTGGATGTCCTCGGGCTTGGTCTCCTCACGCACCAGAATGACCTTCTCCCCCAGGTCCTTGCCGAGCTGCTCGGCGCGGTCGGCGTCGAACACGGCGATACCCGAAGCTGCACCCGGCGAGGCCGGCAGGCCTTCGGCGACGGCCGTCACCTTCGCATCCGGGTCGAGCCGGGGGAAGAGCATCTGCTCCAGGCTGATGGGATCGACACGCTGGAGCGCTTGTTGCTTGCTGATGAGACCTTCCTGCTCCATCTCGACCGAGGTGCGCACCATGGCGGCGGCGTTCATCTTGCCGTTGCGGGTCTGCAAGCAGTAGAGCACGCCTCGCTCGATGGTGAACTCGAAGTCCTGGACCTCGTGGTAGTGGGTTTCGAGCTTCTCGCGCAGCTCGGCGAGCTGGCGAGCCATCTCGGGCATCTCGACGCTGAGGCGCGAGAGCGGCTTCGGGGTACGGATGCCGGCGACCACGTCCTCGCCCTGGGCGTTGATCAGATACTCGCCGTAGAGCTCGTTCTCGCCGGTTCCCGGGTTGCGGGTGAAGCCCACGCCCGTGGCGGAGTCGTCGCCGCGATTGCCGAACACCATGGTGACGACGTTCACGGCGGTGCCGTTGGCCATGTCCGGCGTGATGTGGAACTGGTTGCGGTAGTCCACCGCGCGCTTGCCCATCCAAGAGTTGAACACCGCCTTGATGGCGATCTCCAGCTGCTGCATCGGGTCGGCCGGGAAGGGCTTGCCGGTGTGCTCCTCGACGACCGCGAGGAAGCGCTCGCTGATCTCCTTCAGGTCGTGCGCGGACAGGTCCACGTCCTGCTTGGCGTGGGCGTGCGCCTTGACCTCCTCGAACTGATGGTCGAACAGCTCGTCCGGCACACCGAGCGCCACCTTGCCGAACAGCTGGATGAAGCGGCGGTAGGCGTCGTAGCCGAAGCGGGCGTCACCGGTGGCCTGGATCTCGCCCTGCAGGGTCTCCGCGTTCAGCCCCAAGTTCAGGATGGTGTCCATCATGCCCGGCATGGACATGGCCGAGCCCGAGCGGACCGACACCAGGAGCGGGTTGTCCGGGTTGCCGAAGCCCTTGCCGGTCTTGCGCTCCAGCGCCGCCATCTGGTCACGCACTTGGTCCATGACGCCCGGCGGCAGCGCGCGGTCCGCCGTGTCCAGGTAGGCCAGGCAGGCCTCGGTGGAGATCACGAAGCCAGGCGGCACGTTGAGGCCGATCTGGGTCATCTCGCACAGGTTGGCGCCCTTGCCCCCCAGCAATTTCTTGTTCTTGCCGTCGCCTTCCTCAAAGGCAAACACCCATTTCGTCGGTTCGGTCATGGTCGAGAGCTCCAGTTCGGTTGTGCCGGTTCGGCTGTGATTGGGTTCGATTGAACTCGTGCGGTATTTGAAACCCTTTGCCCGACGCATCCAAGCGGCGTCGTTCGGTGGGTTGCCGTGCATCAGCTTCGGCGACGCCGCAGCGGATGGGTGCACCGATGGCGGGCAGGCGCGGTGCCGCCGCACCCCCCACCTGCACCGTTGTTGCGCGTTCGCTGCGGGATGGGTGCACCGCGCCCTTCTAGTCTTTGAGTCGAGGGCGGCAGCAGGAGGGATACGCCGCCCACCCCGAATCCGGGCCGCGGCGCCCACGCAGCATGGCGTCCACGGAAGGGACCGACCGCGCGGTGCCAGCCCGAGCCAAGCCGACGGAGATGTCAGATGTCACGCAACAACACTTGGATCACCGGCACGCTGTTGGCGAGCGGCCTCGCCCTCGCCGTCAGCGCCACCGCCATCGCCCAGCCTGGCTGGAACGGCGGACCTGCTGGCCCGGGAAGCCGCGGCCCGGCGGCCTTCTCCGACATAGACGCCAACCGCGACGGCTATGTCAGTGCCGACGAGCATGCGGTCTTCCGCGCACAGCGCATGGCCAACAATGCCCAGGCCGGCCGGCTGCTGCGCAACGCCGGCGCAGCGCCTCGGTTCAGCGACATCGATGCGAACAGTGACGGGAGGCTGAGCCCTAACGAGATGGCGCAGTTCCGCAGCCAGCGGATGGCCGACCGTCCGTATGCCGGTCGTGGCCGCGGTGGTCGCTGCGTTGGGGGACAGCGGAATTGGTGGTGGTGATGTCAGAATAGTGCGGAGTGCGCGCCGCGCCTCGTCGGGCACGCACTTCGCACTTGGTAACCCAAGAGGCACGCCGACACTGCATCATGACCACAACCCGCGACGGTCATCCTACCGCCCACAAACCCCACATCCTCGCCCTCGACGGCAGCTACCGCCGTGGCGGCATCACCGACCAGCTCGTGGATGCGGTGCTGGGCGCCGCAGAGGACGCCGATGCGCGCACCGAACGGGTGCATCTTATCGACGAGGACATCGCCTTCTGCATGAACTGCCGCGCTTGTGCCGCGGAGTCGCTTGAGAGTGCTCCGGTGCGGGGCACTTGTCAGTTGCAGGACGGCATGGCACATCTGCTGGAGCGCATCGACGCGGCCGACGCCCTGGTCTTGGCGTCGCCGATGAACTTCGGCAGCGTCACCGCCGTCACCAAACGCTTCATGGAGCGACTCATCTGCTATGCGCACTGGCCTTGGGGCCAGCCGGCGCCGAAGCTGCGCCGCGAGCTGGTGGAAGGCAAGCACCGCCGGCGCCGCCCGGCGGTGCTGGTCACGTCCAGCGCCGCGCCGTCACCGCTGGGCCGGCTACTGGGCAATACGCTCAAGGAGCTGAAGCAGACGGCCGAGGTGCTCAACACCGAGTCGGTCGGCACGCTCTGGCACGGTCTCTCGGCGCAGCAGCCGGAGCAGGCCATCAGCTCGGGCCTACAACGCCGGGCGGCCCGACTCGGCCTCAAGCTTGCGCGCTGCGCAGCCGCACCGGGGCGGGCCGACGCATGACCACTGCCGCGGACGACGAGCAGGTCATCACCCGCTCCGCTGGCATCATCCCGGTGCGCTTCGACAATCGCACCGTGCACTTCCTGCTGCTACGCTGCTATCAGTACTGGGACTTCCCGAAGGGCGAGCTGGACCAGGGCGAAGAGCCGCTGACGGCGGCGTTGCGGGAGGCGGCCGAGGAGACCGGCCTCATTGGGTTCGTCCTGCGCTGGGGCGAGGACTGCGTCGAGACCGAGCGCTACGGCCGCGGCAAGGTCGCGCGCTACTATCTCGCCGAGGCGCCGGCGGGCGAGGTCCGACTACCGGTAAGCGCGGAGCTGGGGCACCCGGAGCACCACGAGTTCCGCTGGGTGAGCGCAGCGCAGGCCCAGGCGCTGCTGAACACGCGCCTGCGTCGAGTGCTCGACTGGGCGCTGCGACGACTCGGCGAGCCTCCGGGCGGCGGGTCGGGGTAGCCCCACTACGCCACCGCGCCAATCGCCGCGGTTCTGCCCATGGTTGACGAGGCCGTGCTCAGTCCGGCACCGTCTCCAGGTGCTCGAACACCAGTTGCGGCGCGCGCAGCCCCCGATAGTCATTGATGTCCAACCGGTAGGCAAGCCGTACCCGTTCGCCAAGGCGGTCGCGGTGCTCGGCGCAGTGAAAGCCGATGGCATCCAGCGGCGCCGCGCCGTCCAGACGGACCCGGAGCTTCAGGTGCCGCTCGGCGACGATGCTGGAGTGGCTCACGGCAAAGACACCGTCGAACACCGGCTCTGCAAAGCCCTTGCCCCAGGGCCCGGCGCGGCGCAGGGCATCGGCCGTGTGCAGGGTCAAGAGCGGCGGCGGCAGCTCGCCGTCCGAGAGGATCTCCCGCACCGCGGCTGCGCTGCCGAGCTGGCGCTCGATCTCGGCATCGAAGGCGTCGCGGAAGTCCTCCAATGCCTCGCGCTTGAGGCTCAGTCCCGCAGCCATCGCGTGACCACCGAAGCGCTCGATGAGATCCGGATGGCGCTTGTGCACCGCGTCGATAGCGTCGCGGATGTGCAGCGCATCGACGGACCTGGCCGAGCCCCGCAACAGCCCGTCGCCGCCGTCGGCGAAGACGATGGTGGGCCGATGCCACCGCTCGCGCAGCCTCGCGGCGACGATGCCGATGACCCCCTCGTGCCAGCCCTCGCCGTAGACGCAGAGACAGCCGCCCAAGCCCCCTGGGGCGGCGACCTGGCGCTCCACCTTGGCCACCGCCGCGTCGAGGATGTCGCGCTCGAGCTCGCGGCGCTCGGCGTTCAGGCCATGAAGCTGCTGCGCGAGCCGCATCGCGCGCACCGGGTCGTCGGTGGTGAGGCACTCGACGCCGACTGCCATGTCGTCCAGGCGACCGGCGGCGTTCAGCCGCGGCCCGGCAACGAAGCCGAGATCGCGGGCGCTGACGCCCTCGATGCGGCAGCCGGCGACCTCCAGCAGCGCCCTGAGCCCCGGTCGGCAGGCACCAGCACGGATGCGCCGCAGCCCCTGCTCCACCAGGATGCGGTTGTTGCGATCCAGCGTCACGACGTCGGCGACGGTGCCCAGCGCCACAAGGTCCAGCAAACTGGCGAGGCTCGGCGCCGAGCGTCCCATCGCAGGCCCTGCAAACCAGCCGCGGCGCGTGAGTTCGGCACGGGTCGCCGCGAGCAGGTAGAACATCACCCCGCAACCGGCGATATGCTTGCTCGGAAAGGCGCAGCCGGGCTGGTTGGGGTTGACGATCGCGGCGGCGGGCGGCAGCTCTTTGCCTGCCAGGTGGTGGTCGGTGATGAGCACCGGAATGCCGTGCTCCGCGGCACGCACCACGCCGGCATGGCTGGCGATGCCGTTGTCGACGGTCACGATCAGGTCCGGACGGCGCTCGGCGGCGGCGTCGACCACCGTGGGGCTCAGCCCATAGCCGTGCTGGAAGCGGCTGGGGGTCAGGTGATCCACATGCGCGGCGCGCAGCGCGCGCAGGCCGAGCAAGGCCACCGCGCTGCCGGTGGCGCCGTCGGCATCGTAGTCGCCGACGATGAGGATGCGGCCGCCGCGCTGTATCTGGTCCGCCAGCAGCGCCCCGGCGGCATCGATGCCCATGAGGGCCGCCGCCGGCAGCAGCTCGGCCAAGCTGAAGGCGGGGCTCGCATCGCCGCGGTGCGCGTAGAGCCGCGAGAGCAGAGCGTCGAGGTTGGCCGGCGCGCTACCGTACTCGCCCAAGCGGCGGATGCGCACCGGAGCGGCGTCGGCGGTGGGCTTGCTCGGTTGGCGCGGCATGGGCAAAGGTTACCCGCGCCCCCCGCCGGGCGCACGCGGCGGTTGCGCTTGCGTCCGTGCGCGAGCACGTTGGACACCGCGTCATGAATGCCAGTCTCCGGGATGAACAACGGCGAAGCAGATGTCGTCTCCACGCGCCTTCACGCCTGCACGCCTTCGCGTCTTCGCGTGAGCCCTCTTCCGTGGGCAGTCAGAGGAGTCTGCTCAGTGCTTCTGCTGCTCCTGGTCGGCTGCAGCGGCCTGGACCGGAGACCGGATGCGGATGCGTCGAAGGCCCCGCAGCCGAGCGGTGTCACGGTCACGGCGGGTCGGCACCCATCGGCCACCGGCTGCCCGCTGGACTATCGCATCTACCGCAGCGCCGGCGCCCCCGACGATGGGGACTGGGTCATCCTCGCTCACGGCTTCTTGCGCGGCCAGCAGCGGCTGCGTGACCTCGCCGCGAGGCTCGCCAAGGACGGCGTGCAGGTTGCCACGCTCGACTTCTGCAACCAGAAGCCCTGGGCTGGCCGGCCTGTGCAGAACGCCAGAGACATGCAGGCGCTGGCCCGCCACCTGGGCGCGCAGCGGGTGGTCTATGCGGGCTTCTCGGCGGGCGGCCTGGCCGCGTTGCTAGCCGCACGAGCCGACCCGCAAGCGCTCGGTGTGGTCACGCTGGACCTGGTGGACACGCAGGGCCTCGGTCTGCGCGCGGCCCGCGGGTTGGAGAAGCCGCTGCTGGCGCTCGCAGGCGAGCCCACAAATTGCAACGCACAGGCCAACGGCGAAGCCGTCTATGCCATCGCCGACCGGGCACATGTGCAGCGCATCCCCGGCGCAGGCCACTGCGACTTCGAGTCACCCACTGACACCTTCTGCAAGTTGGTGTGCACAGATCCGGATGGCCCGGGACGCTCGCACCGGCGCCAGATCCTCGCCGACGCCGCAAGAGCAGTGCGAGCGCTGCTGCTGGACGTCGCATCGCCTGGCCTTGAGCCGCAGACTGACCCCGCTGAGCCATGTTCCGTGCACTGACTCTCGTTGGGTACCGCACTCCGCTCCACGCTCACGCCAACCCGGATCAACTTGGCGTCCCTTCCATCGGGTCTTGTCCCCAAAATCGCCGAGCGGACGATCCTCTACCAGCCGTCCAGCAGTTCCGACTCGAGACGTCCGAACCCCACGCGAGCGGCCAATGAAGCCGCGGGCACGGTTGAGCGTGCCCGCAGCCCCGCGCCGGCGCACACAGGCATCGCCACGGGCAAAAGCTGACGTTGAGCACCTCTGGCGCGGGCGTCAGCAACCGGCCAAGAGCGGTCACCGCGGGTCCAGCAACGAGAATCCGCAGCGTGCCGTTCAGCTGCCAGCGGTTCGACCGTCGGTGAAGAATGATCTCGACGTCGAATCGAACCTCGGTTCCCAGAATCTCGGTGCCTCGTTGCTGAACGGTCGGGCAAGCGTGGCCGACGGCGGTTCGCCGAAGAGCATGTGATACTCGCCGGCCAAGCGTCCGAGTTGGGTGAACCCGAGGTGATGGGCGAGGTCCCCAATGGTCGCTTCGCCGAGTTGGCGCGCCAAGAGCTCCCGGCGGAGGCCATGCAACCGCAGCAAG
>Ga0316580_10000211_pt1 | contig 12019 bp, 10 predicted proteins | sample S0NA_2_FD_204519 | JGI IMG/M metagenome (GOLD analysis project Ga0316580, IMG submission 204519) | Rhizosphere microbial communities from salt marsh grasses in Alabama, United States - S0-2_160517rDrB | ecosystem: Host-associated > Plants > Roots > Rhizosphere | place: USA: Alabama | collected... | reverse complement strand
GTTCTAACTATCACGCCATATCTTGATGATAGGTTAGGCTTCGCGGGCGGATCTGCGATGCCTCTAAAATTCTTATTTGGCGAAACCCACGGCGCGGGTTTCGCGTATAACCGTGACCTGAATCTGCCCCGGGTACTGCATATTATCTTCGATAGATTTTGAAATATCACGCGACAGGCGCATAGCGCCTAGATCATCAATCTGGCCTGGTTTAACCAGGATACGTATCTCACGCCCTGCTTGTAAAGCATAGGCACTTTCAACACCTTCAAATGAGGTAGCGATCTCTTCAAGGGTGCGCACGCGCTTAATATAATGTTCCAGACTCTCGCGGCGGGCGCCAGGGCGCGCCCCGGAGATGGCGTCGGCGGCTTCAACGATAATCGCTTCAACCGATTCCTGATCGACTTCATGGTGATGCGAAGCAATGGCATTCACTACAGGGGCCGGAACCTTGAAACGCTTGGCGAACTCGGCTCCAAGCATAGCGTGTGTACCTTCCTGATCATGATCCATGGCTTTCCCGAGATCATGCAGCAGCGCACCCATTTTAGCTTGATCGATGTTCGCTCCAAGTTCCGCAGCAAGCATGGCCGCGATCTTGGATGCTTCGACGGCGTGGTAGAGCTGGTTCTGGCCGTAAGAAGTTCGATACTTCAAACGTCCCAGCATCTTCAGAACCTCAGGATGCAAACCATGCACATTAGCTTCAAAGGCCGCCTGTTCGCCTGCATCGCGAATATCGCGATTCACATCCGTCTGCGCATCTTTTATTAACTTCTCGATCCGCGCCGGGTGAATACGGCCGTCGGCAATGAGCTTAGTAAGGGCGCGGCGAGCGACTTCACGGCGCACCGGATCGAAACTTGATACCGTAACCGCTTCCGGCGTGTCATCAACAACAATATCAACACCAGCCGCCTGCTCGAAGGCGCGAATATTTCGGCCGCTGCGACCGATAATGCGACCTTTCATATCATCACTGGGTAAAGGCACAACACTCACAACCAGTTCGGCCACCTGGTCGCTGGCTACCCGTTGGATCGCCAGGGCAATCAACTTGCGCGCCTCGATTTCGGCCGTTTCCTTCGCCCGATTCTCAATTTCGCGCATCTGGCGGGCCAGGTCCTGTTGTGCTTCAACCTCTACCTGTTCCAACAACACACCGCGCGCTTCATCTGTCGACATAGCGGCAACTTCTTCAAGCCGCGCGCGCTGCTCTTCCTCAACCTGGGTTAGCTGATTACTCCGTCTGTCCAACCTGCTTTGCCGTTTATTAAGCGTTTTATCACGCTGCTCCAACCGTTGCGCCTGTTGGTCAAGCTTATCACCCTGTTTTTCCAGCCGCTCCTCGGCACGGGCCAGGTCCTGATACCGGCGTTCGGCAGCCTTTTCTGCCTCCTGCCGGATCTCCTGAGCCTCTTTGCGCGTCGTATTCAGGATGTTTTCGCTCTCCTTTTCGACGGCCGTGCGCTTCTGATCGAGATCACGCTGTAGTTGTTCATAAGCATCTTCAACTCGGGGTTTCATGATCAGCCAGGTGATGCCGGCACCAATCATGGAGCCTATCACCAGAGCGCCAATCACGCCCAAGAATCCCATATTCATTTACGATCTCCTTTATCTGGCAGACAGAGAGAAGAAGGGTCTAAACCTCTTCTCGGTCTTGCCAGCTTTCTTCTAATGTTTGTCTGATAACTTCATATGAAAACCCACGTCGCTGTAGAAAACCGGCCATTTTTTCTTTATAAGAATCTTCCGGCAGTCCTTCCCAACGGTGGGCTTGCTTTTCGACCGCGCGCAGGGCTGCGGCCGTTTCATCCACTTCTTCTAAAACTTCTTCGATTATTTCTCGATTAATTCCCTTCTGGCGTAATTCCTGCCCTAAGGCAAAGCGGCTGCGCGGGCGGAAGGTTTCTCTCTGTTCAACCCAATAGCGCGCAAATGCGGCATCATCCAGCAAATCTAATCTTGTCAGGTACTCCACGATTAAATCAATCGTGTCTTCCTCAAAACCTTTCTTTTGTAGATGAGTCTGCACTTCGTAAACGCTTCGCGGCCGGTAACTAACAAATCTGAACGCGTTCTTTTTTGCCTTTTCAGTCTGTTCCTTCCGTTGAAGGTCCTCAATATCCCCTGGAGATAGCTGCTGCCCAATTTTTAATCCCCCGGCAACAAAAACCGATAACCCAAGAGCATACTGACCGTCCAGGAAAACACTTACACGGTCTTTATCCCGTTTTTGAACAACCAGATCTGTAATAGTTTTCATATTTAAACAAAAAGCCACGGCATAATGCCGCAGCCAGCAACAAATTTCTCTAGATTAGGTTATCGTCCGCTTCAGGATCAGTAGCAACCCTGAATCGGATTTATCACTTGCTCAATCAGCAAGTGTTCAAAGCTCATTAATAGGGTAATTTTCCCTAGTTATTACTTGACGTCTGTTACTATTTAGAGCAGTTGAACCCAATATAATCCATAAATAATTCAATAAAACTGCCCTGTTTATCTTCAAGCGCGATAACTTTAGGAAATCACTTCTGCGCGCTACTTCGAAACCCACTCGAAATTTGATCCCGTCGAAAACAAACGCCATGCGCATCGAGAACCAATCTATTCGTTGCCAACCGAAACACTAGTAAATCAATTAGTTAACCATCTCCGGCAACAGGTTCTTCAAGATAAGGTAAACCTGCCTCCACACGGATCAGACGTTCCAATTCATCCAACATCTCTGGATTCTCGGCCAGGTACGTCTTGGCATTCTCTCGTCCCTGCCCGATTAACGTCTCTCCATAGCGGAAATATGCCCCACGTTTGTCTACCAGCCCATATTCCACCGCCAAATCTAAGACATCCCCCGTCAACGATATCCCCTCGTTGTACATGATGTCAAATTCACATTCCGTGAACGGCGGCGCAACTTTGTTCTTCTTCACTTTCACCCGCGTCCGGTTGCCGATTACATCCCCGCCGGCCTTCAAAGCCTGGATCCGCCGGATGTCTAAGCGCACTGACGCGTAGAACTTCAATGCATTCCCCCCACTCGTCGTCTCCGGATTCCCAAACATCACCCCGATCTTCTGCCTTAACTGGTTCGTGAAGATCATCACCGTGTTCGTCTGTTTGATCACCCCTGATAACTTGCGCAGCGCCTGCGACATCAGTCGTGCCTGCAAGCCCACGTGCGCATCCCCCATCTCCCCCTCTATCTCCGCTCGCGGCACCAACGCCGCGACCGAGTCCACTACCACCACATCCATCGTCCCCGAGCGTATCAAGGCTTCCGCGATCTCCAGGGCTTGCTCTCCCGTATCCGGCTGCGAGACATACAGATTGTCCACATCCACACCGCAGCGCGCCGCGTAGACCGGGTCCAATGCGTGCTCCATATCGATGAAGGCGCACAGCCCGCCTCGCTTTTGTGCTTCGGCGATGATGTGTTGGCACAGCGTCGTCTTTCCCGACGATTCCGGCCCGTAGATTTCCACGACCCGGCCGCGGGGGACTCCACCGACTCCCAGCGCGATATCCAATGAAAGAGCACCTGTGGGGATAGCTTCTATTTGCAGGTGCGAGGCTTCTCCCATGCGCATGATAGTACCTTCACCATATTTCTTGGTTAATAAATCCAATGTCTTTTCCAGACTCGCTTCACGGCCGTTACCACTGTTGTTCGCCATTTCAAAATACTCCTTTACCAGACCGGCACCCATCTATCTTCCAGCCTTAACGGAAGGGCCTTCTTCCAACCCTCGGTTGAATAAATGCAAGTGTTCGATCTGTCTAATTTATATGGCTAAATACGAGAGAAGTTTAGCACAAATGTTCGGCAATGTCAATACCAATTTTAATTATTGAATATTTGTTCGATAATTTATTTCGATGCTGGGATCTTGCCAATGAATCAAGCTTGCGAACGAGAGCGGATTAACGTTACCAATTGAGTTATCTCATTTCCACCAAGCAAGACTGTAAGAACGAGGTAGGTCACAAGGCCGCAAAGCCCACCTACGACCAGGAGAAGAAATGGTTGGGTGAAGATACTGGATAAACCGAGGATTACGAGTGACATACCCACAGTCGCAGCCAGGGCACGACCTGCACTTAATGCCAGTTGTTTATCCAATAAATCTCCAAGAGCCCTATTATTCATTATGAGTAATGTTGCCGCCAAAAATGTGAAAGCAATTGTGCTGGCGAGAGCCAGAGCGATGATTCCAAGCTCATCAATTAGCAGATAGGCTAATGTAATATCAAGGATTAGCCAGCCGAGATAGGCGTACATGGGGACCTGAGTATTGTGTTGAGCATAGAACAGGCGCGCTGCGATCTCTACTGTAGCTTCACTGACGACTCGGACACTGAAAACAACAAGAACAGCATAGACAATTTGCGCCGATTCATCTGTAAACGCTCCTCCCTGAAGCAGAAGATTGATTACTGGCCGTCCCAATAATACCAAAGCCGCAGAAGCGGGTATTGTAAGAAACCAGATAATGCGTAAGGAATAAGAGGCGCTGTTTCGCAGCCCTTGTTTATCCCCCGCATTAAATTGTTCAGCCATCGTGGGAAAAATTACCATCGCAATTGCTGTTCCAAACAACGTTTCTGGAAATTGCATCAGCGCATAGGCATAAAAATATCCCGATGTACTTCCAACCGGTAAAGCAGATGCAAGGCGAATGATAAATAAATCGGCGAATTGAATTGTGCCAAGGGTCACTATTCGCGGCCCCATTAGATGAGCGATTTCCCCTACCCCTGGCATATGTATTGCCAGTGCCGGGTGGTAACGAAATTGATAACGATGCAGCGCTGGAATTTGGATGGCAATATGCAGAAAGGCACCAAGCACGGTACCCCATGCCAGACCAACAATCCCCATCTGAGGCACGAGAAAGATAATACCGAACATATAACCGACATCTAGCATCACCGGTGCAAGAGCCGGTAGAGCAAAATGTTGATGTGCATTGAGAATACTGCTAAGCACGCCGCTGATCCCAAACAGGGTTGTTTGAATCAGGATCACGCGCATGATGGAGATCGTTATCCCTTGTGTCTGCGGTGGAAAGTCGGGCACCAAAACAACCCTTACCAGCCAGGGAGCAAATATTGCCCCTAAGGCGGAGATTGTGCCCAGGATTAGAATCACCAATGTCAAAACTGTATTGGCCAATTTCAAGCTTTCTCGGGCGTTTTTATTAGCTAGATAATCCGCGTAAACCGGGATCAAGGTGGCCGCAAGTGAACCGCCGGCAATAACTGTAAAAAATACTTCGGGCAGTTGATTTGCAGCCGTGAAGGCATCAAATTCCGCTCCGGTTCCGAATGTAATACTGACTAGACGCGTTCTGACAAGGCCAGTAATCTTCCCAAGACCGAAGAGGAAAATAACAATAATTGAGGAGCGTAGTAAATGACGTGCCCGATCCATAGCAGAACATTTTAACTTGCTCACGGCAAGTGGCAAAGATTAGGGTAGAATTGCGGATATGATTCCCGAACTACAAAATGTCCAGTTTGAGCAAACTGAAGAAAGATTAAAAATCATCCTTCCAACACAAAACAAGCTGCTGTGGTTAATCGTTTATTCAGTTCTTATGCTCATTTGGGCTGCCGGACTCATTTGGGGCATTGTGTTTATTTTTCGGGATGTTGCCTTTTCCGGAGAACGTTATGCAATCGTTTTTACGATTATGCTCCTGATCTGGCTTTATATCTGGTATCGCTTAGGGAAAATACTCTGGAAACAGTGGCAATACTATGCTGCGCGTCGTGAAATTCTGTTCATTGAACCGGAGCGTTTCATCATTCGCAGGCCTGTTTCCCTCTTAGGGATCACGGATGCCTACGACATGGAGCACGTATCACCATTTTACTTTTCTGAAGAAGAGTCTTGTCCCGGTTTTAATTACGGCAGTCGGCGAATTTATTTCGGGCAAGAGCTCGACGCCCCTTCGGGAGAGCAGCTGGTGAAATATCTAAATGGCGTTGTTTTCGCTGATTTGGATGAGGATGAGTATTAGGGAACCAGCTTTACAAATGAGGTAAGGGATTTGGTCCCTATTCAGTCATTTCCAAATCCTTTGACGCAAAGAGGTCTGCGGCGATTAGATAAAGAATTGATGCGTAGAGCACCAATACAGCAGGCGCTAGAGCCTGAACTGGGGTAAAGAAACCGTTTATTATCGCCTCGCCGATTGCCCGAAAAGGCCAAAAGACAACATTCAAAATCCCACTTAAAAGACTTTCCCCTGTTCCACCCAACCATAATGCCGTTCGACTCATTAACGAAGCCATGCCATCCAGCTGCTGAGCATAGAAGATGCTGCTTAGATTGCTGAAAAAACCGAGAACCCAGGCATTTATCTGCTGAACAAAACTTTGTGCGATTAAAAGGAGAGCCAGCGCGCCATAAATCACCACGCGTGACCATCCGGAGGCGACCAAATCAGAAGCATGAAGAGCCAGAATCGCGGCCAACAAATTCAAAGCAATCCATATGGGGGGTGCTTCCATCATTTTCCCAAGGGTCATTTCCGGCCCACGTATTAAGGCGAGCACAGCCACCAGGATCTGAAGAAATAAGGAAAAAACAAACGCAGAGGAAAAAACGGCCGTGATGTATTCGATCCTACTCGGCAAGCGCGCAATCAACGGCAAATTCTCCGCACGGTTCGCTCGCGAAGCGATGGTCAAAGTGGATAAAAATGTCATAACCGCGCCGAAGGCAGCGATAATTAAGATGTAATTTTCGACATCAGGCGTTCCCTGACCAGGGGGAAAGAAAATCGCCCAAAATAAGAATGCAGCGATGATAAAGACCAACCCAGCTAAAGAGAAAGCCAGGCTTCGGGTTTGATAGCGAGTTAATTCCCAAACACGCCGGATCATTTCACTGTCTCCGCATAAATCTCTGGCAGCGTAACGCGTTTTTGTTCTACACGCAGTACGTCGAAATCCATGTTTAACAACAAAGTCAGGATTTGTCGTCTCATGCGCATGGCAGTATTTTTTAGGATAACGGTATCACCTTCTATAGAGATATCAGGATGAAGCGACAACAAGAAATTAGCCGCATCTTTCAACTCCCGATCAACACGAATCCTTACAAACGGCCGTAAAGCTAATGCCGAAGCCATACTGTTTTCGTAATGTATTTGACCTTCGTTCAGGATCACGAGATAAGTACATATTTGTGTGACCTCGTGAAGATGGTGCGAACTCAAGACAATGGTTTTACCCATCTCATGCAAGGCACGAATATAACGACCGATCTCTAGTTGCCCTTCAGGATCAAGCCCATTCGATGGTTCATCCAATAAAAGTAATGGTGGATCGCCGATCAAGGCTTGCGCCAATCCCAATCTCTGGCGCATTCCCTTGGAAATATGACCGATCCTCTTATTCGCGGCATTCAACATATTAACCCGAGCGAGGCTTTCCATGATCACATGCTCTCTATCCGCTGGCGGGATGTTGCTCACACCGGCAACCAGATCCAGATACTGGTTCACTTTCAGGTTATTGGGAAAAAGTAACCGTTCGGGTTTATAACCAATTAAGGGCCAGGCCGCCCCTTGTTTTAACAATCTTCCCTTGGTCGGATATATCAAACTGGCAACGAGCTTCAAAAGCGTTGTTTTCCCGGCACCATTGGGCCCGAGCAGTCCTAATACTTCGCCTTGCGGGATAGTTAAGGATACATTTTCCAAGGCAGTCAAAGTATAATATTGCTTCGTGACGTTTTCTAATGTGATCATCGATCATTCATTGCTGTAAGCCTGTGGCTGGCAGGGTCTTAAAAGCGTACTGCTAGTGCGGGGCAAGCTCGTTGAAGTTTACCACAGGCTATGCTTCTGGCAATGAACGAACGAGCTAAGCACTACTCATAAGACGCAGCTTAGGACAAGGAGCTGATAAGTCTGTATAATGGGTAAGTTGATAAGTTCTAATCCATTAATCCAATCACAAAAAACACATGAATAACAGAAGACATATCGGGTTTTTCACAAATACATATCTCCCAACCATGAGTGGTGTTGTACGCTCGATTTCAACTTTCAGGCAGGCGTTTGATGATATGGGGCATAATGTATTTATCTTTGCTCAAAAAGCAGCCAAATATCAAGACGATGAACCATTTATTTTCCGCTATCCGGCGGTTGAAGTACCATGGGCTAATGCCTATGCCTTCCCAGTGCCTTTTTCATCATCTATTGATGACACCATCCCTTGTCTAAAGCTCGACGTCATCCACAGTCACCACCCCTTTCTCCTGGGAGAAACGGCCGCGCGAAAGGCTGATACCTTAAGACTCCCTCTGGTATTTACTTTTCACACCCGCTATGACGAATACACGCATTACGTTCCCTTCAGCCAGGGATTAACGAAACAGATTGCTGAACGTTGGATTGGTAATTATCTAGAGAAATGCCAACACATCATTACACCAAGTGACAGCATCAAGGAACTACTGATAGATAATGGTATAGAAGGGGACATCACCACGATTCCGACCGGCATCGTCTTAAAACCATTCCGCGAAGCAGATGGAGAATCCGTTCGCAAAAGCCAGGGTTGGGGCAGTGACACTGTGCTCATTTCAGTCGGCCGTCTGGCCAAAGAGAAGAGTTTTGACACCTTATTAGAAGCCGCAGCAATTGTTATGAGGGATCACCCTAACCTACGTTTGGCGATTATTGGGGGTGGGTTAGAAGAACGGTCTCTCAAAAAGATTGCTCAAGAATTAGGTATTGCCAACCGCGTCGACTTCGTTGGTAGTGTCCCCTACGAAGAGGTGCCAAACTACTTGAAAGCTGCTGATATTTTCTGTTTTGCCTCTACAACTGAAACACAAGGCTTAGTAACGATGGAGGCTATGGCGGCCGGCCTACCCATCGTAGCTGTAGACGCCACGGGAACGCATGATGCCGTAACCGACGGCAAGGAAGGTTTGCTAACAGAAAACAACAGTGCGGCTCTCGCCGAAGCCATAAACCAGGTTGTTGACAATCAAGAATTGAGAGAACAACTTATTTCTGGTGGCGCAGCCAGGTTGGAATCGTTTGATATTGACAATCAGGCCAAAAGAATGCTGGATGTTTATGATCAAGCAATCGCCGCAAAGCAAGCAAACCGTTATATCACTGTTCGTGATTGATCCGAACCTAAACTGACGCTTCCATTAAGTTAGAACTACTCAGTAAAAAGGGGGACGATGGCAAACTCCCTGACATCAACGATGCCCAGATCTGAAATTCGCAGTTCGGGTATGACAACTAGAGCCAAAAGGCTTAGCTGCATGTAGGCATTATTCAGTTTACATCCACAAAGCTTGAATCCCTCAACCATGCGTTCAGCTTTTTGGGCGACAACTTCAGCACGCTCGTTTGACATAAGCCCTGCAATAGGCAGTTCTATCAAAGCGATTTCTTCACCGTCTTTGATAACAATAATCCCTCCCCCAACTTCAGCCAACCGGTTCGCAGCCTGGGCCATACTGTCCTTGTCCGTTCCAACAACGATCATATGATGGCTGTCATGGGCAACGGTGCTGGCAACAGCACATTTACCGCTAAATCCGAATCCCGAAACAAACCCATTGGTCACTGCTCCGGTTCCAAAATGCCGTTCTACCAACGCGATCTGACAAACATCATTCGCGAGATCCATTTGTACAATGCCGTTTTGAACCGCAAGTTTTGATTCAAGAGCTACTGTAGGCGCTTGATTTTCCAAGACTCCTATGGTTCGAACGGTGACCACCTGCGAACGATTTGGAGAATAAATATCAAAATCCTCTGAGGTCAGAGACTTCCCGAGGTTCACTGTCCCAGTGGCGTTGGCCGGATAATCATAAGATGGCAAATCAACCACCAAATCGCCACCTCTGACTAAGATTTCCCCTGATGCGATAACAATTTCAATGGGTAAGGATACCAGATCGCTGGTAATCACTATATCTGCCAAGCGGCCTGGCGTAATACTACCCAGCTCTCTTTCGAGCCCAAAATGCATGGCCGTGTTTAATGTAGCCATCTGGACGGCCGTTATCGGGGCCAATCCTTGAGCGATGGCATGGCGCACGACCCGATCCATGTGTCCATCATGAACTAAAGTCCCCGAGTGACTATCATCCGTGCAAAGTATGAAATTGCGGCTATCGAGCCCAAGCTCCGTAACAGCCTTTATCTGGGTTGCAACATCATGCCATGCCGAGCCCAGACGGAGCATAGCTTTCATTCCTTGACGGACGCGAGCTATCGCATCCTCCATACGTGTCCCTTCATGATCATCGGCAGGCCCGCCGGCCACATAGCCATGAAAAGGTAAACCAAGGTCTAGCGAGGCATAATGTCCTCCGACAACTTTCCCCGACTCCATTGTTTCATAGATTTCAGCATGTACTCCGGCATCGTTCAGATAAACCCCCGGAAAATTCATCATTTCGCCCAAGCCGACAATCCCGGGCCAACTCATTGCCTCAGCCACTTCTTCTGGACCGATTGAGGCGCCAGATGTTTCAAGACCCGGTGCACTTGGAATGCAGCTAGGCATTTGCACAAAAACATTTATACGCAGCGTCTCTGCCTCATCATGCATGAGCCTGACACCTTCTAATCCCAAAACATTCGCGATCTCATGGGGGTCGATAAACATGCTGGTTGTGCCATGGGGGATAACAGCCCGAGCAAATTCAGTAACGGTCAACATGCCGCTTTCTACATGCATATGGGCGTCGCATAAACCTGGTACGAGGTATCGGCCGTCGGCATCGATCAATTCCGTGTCCGGACCGATCGTATGACTGGCGTCCTGCCCTACAAAAGCGATACGTTTTCCAATAACAGCAACGTCATAGCCCGGCAAAATTTCACCGCTATGGACGTTTACCCAACGCCCATTCCTTATGACAAGATCGGCCGGGCGTCTTCCCATCGCCACATCAACCAAATCTTTAGTTACATCCTGCCATCCCTGTTTGTTATTCATCAAGGTTCTTCCCCACGATTCGTCAGTCCAAGTTCATCTTTTTAATGATTATTCCGGCAAATAAGCGACTGCCTCAATTTCAACCCGACCACCAAGAGGCAAGGCAGCAATTTGAACAGCCGATCGCGCCGGTGGCTTATCACTAAAAAAGCTGGCATATACGCCGTTCATAGCCGAAAATTCTTTCATATCTAACAGGAAAACTGTAGTTTTCACCACGTCAGATAAATTACCCCCGGCAGCCTGCAAAACAGCCGTCAGATTCTTGAGCACCTGTTCCGTCTGCACCTCGATATCATCAGCAACCATTTGACCGATCTGAGGATCAAGACCAATCTGTCCGGCCGTATAAAGGAATGGACCAACACGGACAGCCTGTGAATAAGGGCCGACTGCAGCTGGTGCTTTCTCCGTATGAATTACATTCTTTTCCATTTTTCCTCTCTAAAATTCTACCAAGTACATTTAAGTTAATGTCACAACTATTTTTGGAAATACCTGCTTAACATCTTTGTCACCTGCTTTCCGTTTATGATACACTTTGCTAGGGTTCTTGCATAGTCAACGCTCTGGTTTGTTGAACTCAAAAAAACAATACCACACTTTCACTAACATATAATTGGGTAGATTTGAACAACCACCCAAAGTAAAATCAAAGATCGCCAGATCCCACGTGATTTTGGCGAATCTTTTATTTAGCAGGAGATAATTTCAACATGATAGATGTCAACCAGTTGCGCCGAGGCACAACATTTCTTTACGATGGAAATCTATTCAAGGTAACCGAATACAGCCACAGTAAACCTGGCCGGGGGAAAGCGAATATCCGTGTTAGCGTGCGCAATTTGCGTACTGGGGCAAATCTTCCGATCACGTTCACTTCAGGTGATCGAGTAGAAGATGTAAGACTTGACCAACGAACCTTTCAGTATTTGTATGACGACGGCCGATTCTATGTATTTATGGATAATGATACATTCGAACAGGTGCAGGTCCCCCATACGGTTCTGGAAAC
>Ga0316580_10000208_pt1 | contig 12069 bp, 13 predicted proteins | sample S0NA_2_FD_204519 | JGI IMG/M metagenome (GOLD analysis project Ga0316580, IMG submission 204519) | Rhizosphere microbial communities from salt marsh grasses in Alabama, United States - S0-2_160517rDrB | ecosystem: Host-associated > Plants > Roots > Rhizosphere | place: USA: Alabama | collected... | reverse complement strand
CGGCCGGGGTGACTAGTCTGTCGACGCTGCGGCTGGCGCCAAAGGCGAGCAGGAAGCCTAGGGCGACGCAGAACAGGCTCCAGAGGAAGAACAGCCGCTCGGGCCGGCGCAGGGTCCAGCTCTCGGCGAGGGTTTCGGGTGTCGATGCCTTGGCGATGATCCTTACTCCCGTACTGCGCGAATCTCGAACAAACAGCCGAAGAGATCCCGACGTCGCGCTCGTCGTTGTCGACCATTCGGGCGACTACGGATACGACAACGAACAGAGTCCTGGACGACGGCCTGCATGGCTGGCGCTACCAGAACAGGCTGATCAGCGCAGCATCCCGCGCGAATGGGCCTGGACGAGCAGGTCACGCGCGATCGGTGCCGCGGTTGCCGAGCCGTAGCCGCCCTCCTCGACAAGGACTGCCACCGCCAGGCCGGCGTGACGCTCGCGGCTGCCCGCCGGGGCATAGCCGATGAACCAGCTGTGGGACTTGCCCCCGGGGTTCTGGGCCGTGCCGGTTTTACCGGCGATCGCAAGTCCCTCGGTGTCGATGCCGCGTCCGGTGCCCTCGCTGACGACACGGCGCATCATCCGGCCCAACCGAGCCGCATCGGCCGCACCTAGTGGTCGGCCAAGCGCCTTGGGTTGGTCTGAGACGACCAGGCGTGGGCGGACCATGAGCCCGCCGTTCGCAACCGTCGCCGCTACCAGCGCCATCTGTGCAGGTGTGGTCAGCACCCGGCCCTGACCGATGGCGGCCTGGGCGAGTCCGTAGCGGTCCGAACGGGCGATGCGTCGGATGCGCCCTGTCTGCATGGTCTGGGCGCCGAACAGGCCCTCGTGCAGAGGGAGCTCGCGGTTGAACTGGAAGCGGTCGAGGGTGTCGTGAAAGGCGTCGTGGCCGAGGCGGTCGCCGAGCTGGGCGAAAAACACGTTCGAAGATTCGGCGAGGGCCTTGCTCAGGTCCAGGCTGCCGTGACCGCGCCAGGTCTGGCCGCGGCGACGCGCGCTGTAGTACTCGTGATCGCGGATCTTCGGATAGCGCGCCGAGGTGGTGAAGCCATCCGCGGGGCAGGGCAGCGTCCCGCGAAAGCCGGCATTCAGGGCCTCGGCGGCGACGACGACCTTGAATGTCGAGCCCGGCGGATAGAGCCCCTGGGTGGCCCGGCTCAACAGCGGGGCGGCGGGGTCGCGGCCCTGGAAGAGGGCGCCGGTGACCGCGTTCGGATCATAGCCTGGCGTGCTCAGCAGCACGCGGATCGCGCCATCGCCTGGGCGCAGCATCACCACTGCACCGCGGCGTTCACCAAGGGCTCTGGCGGCCATCAGTTGCAGCTCGGTATCCAGTGTTAGCACCAGATCCTGGCCCTTCGGGTGGCGGTCACGGGTCAGGACCTGGCGGCCGAGCTGGCCCCAGGCCTTCAAGTCTACCGGCGTACTGCCGTTCAGATGCGCGTTCGCGGCGGCCTCCATGCCGGCGGCGCCATAGCGGGCGTCGGTGTAGCCGACGACATGGGCAAAGGCCGGTCCGTAGGGATAGACCCGTTTGCTCCGGCCGTCGCGCAGCGCGCTGAACGCCAGAACCTCCCCTTGGCTGTCAAGGATGCGTCCGCGCTCGATGCCGTGGGCCGGGTTGAACTGGCGCCGGTCGTAGGTCTGCATGAAGGCAATGAAGCGAGGACGGGTGACGCCGGCGAGCTGCCAGCTCGCCTGGTAGGCCAGCGCCGCGCCGAACAACACGACCAGCGCGGCGATGGCCGGTCCGACGATCCGTTTCGCCTTCGGCAGATGGCGCAGCCCGGTGGCGCCGCGCTGATCCCAGAGCATCACCTTCAGAAGGTAGAGCACGACTAGGAAAAAGGTGACGTGAAGGACGCCGCGCAGCGTCGGCCAGGCGACCGACCCGATCAACGTGTTGAGGGTCTCGATGGGGTTCATGCGGGCTCAGCCGTGATGCGCTTTCCAAAAGCGCTGGCCTTTCTTGACCGCAGGGGCGCGAGCGCATCATGGCGGAAAGGCCGCCAACCAAAATCACCGATACCGCAGCTCTCGAACAACCTCATCCAAACAATCTCGGAATCACCCAGTTGTCGCTGCCGTTGTCGTCATCGAGCATCCGCGCTACTACGATTTACGACACCGACACCGCGTCGGACTAGGTGCGATCGCATGCGGCGAGGGTATCGAGCAAGGTCTCGGGCGGGACCTCGTCGAGGTCATCGAGCATCGGGGCGAGGGCCCGCTCCATGGCGCCGATGTCGCAGCGGCGGACAACCTGCTTGACCTCCAGCAGCGCGTTCGGGTGCATGCTCAGCTCGCGTAGACCCAGCGCGAGCAAAAGCCGGGTACAGCGTGGGTCACCGGCCATCTCGCCGCACATGCTGACGCGGGTGCGAGTCTTAGCGGCTGCCTGAAGCGTGAACAGGATCAGGCGCAAGATCGCCGGGTGCAGCGGGTCGTAAAGGTAGCTGACCTCGTCGTCGCCGCGGTCGATTGCCAGCGTGTACTGGATCAGGTCGTTGGTGCCGATGGAGAGGAAGTCGAGCCGGCGGGCCAAGGCGCCTGCCGCCAGCGCCGCGGCTGGCACCTCGATCATGCCGCCGATGGGCATCAGCGGATCGAACGCGAGGCCGTCGCGGCGCAGATCCCGGCGCACGGCGGCGATCATCTCGAGCGCCGCGTCCACTTCATCGACGCTGGTCAACAACGGCAGCATCAACCGCACCGGGCCGGCGGCTGAGGCGCGCAGGATGGCTCGCACCTGGGGCAGAAACAGCTCCGGATGCTTCAGACAGAGGCGTATCGCGCGCAGCCCCAGCGCCGGATTGACCTGGTTGCCGACGCCGGCGACCAGGTGCTCGGCTTGCTTGTCGAGGCCCAGATCCAGGGTGCGGATGGTCAGCGGGATGCCATCGAGGCCCTGAATGATCTCCAGATAGGTGCCCAGGTGCTCCTCCTCGTCCGGGAGGGTGTCGCGGTTCATGTACAGGAACTCGGTGCGGTAGAGGCCGACGCCGAGGGCGCCGTTAAAGCAGGCGGCGGCGACGTCTTCAGGCAGCTCGAGGTTGGCGAGCAGGATCACCGGTTCACCGTCACCACTGGTGGACGGCTCCTTGAGCAGCCGCCGCAGCTCGCGGCGGTGGCGGTCGGCGCTGTCGACGCGGGCACGATAGTGGGCCAGGGTGCGCTCGTCCACATCGGCCAGCACGCTGCCGGCGGCAGCATCCACCACCAACAGCTCGTGCTGCCGCAGGATCTGAGTGGCGCCGCGCACGCCGAGCAAGATCGGGATGTCAAGACTTCGTGCGAGGATGGCGGTGTGAGACATCGGCCCGCCGTGCTCCGTGATGAACGCCGCCACGCCGCGGTGACGAAGCAGGATGGCATCCGCTGGGGTGAGGTCCCGGGCGACGATGATATGGTCGGCGAGGTCGCGCTGGGACAGGGCGACCTGAGGGGTCTGACCGCTGAGAAAGACCTGGATTTGGCGCACGACGTGGTCGACATCGTCACCGCGGGCGCGCAGGTAGGGGTCATCCATGGCCTCGAAGACCTCGACCAGGGCGTCGCGCTGCAGCTTGAGCGCCCAGCCGGCATTCACCCGCTGCTCGCGGATCAGCTCGCGGGTCGCGTCCACCAGGGCCGCATCGGCGAGCATCATCATCTGGGCGTCGAACAGCTCGGCAATCTGCAGCGGCGTACTCGGCGAAACCTGTGCGCGCACACCCTCCAGATGTCGTCGAGCGCTGGCGAGGGCACCGTCAAGACGACGGAGCTCGGCATCGATCTGTCCGCCATCGATCGACTGCTTGACGACCATCGGGTCATCGGACAGCAAGAAGGCGTGCCCAATGGCGACCGGTCGCGAGCCGGCGACACCAAGTCCGTGCAGCGCGCTGGTCATTGTTCCTCCTCGAAGCGGTCCGCGACCAATGCCTCGAGGGCAGACAGGGCCTCGGCCTCGTCTTCGCCGTCGACCTCGACGCGGATGCTGGTCCCACAGGCGGCGGCCAGCATCATGACCCCCATGATGCTCTTGCCGTTGACGCGCCGGCCTGCACGCTCGACCTGGACGGTGCTCGCGAAGCCACTCGCGCAGTTGACGAACTTAGCCGCCGCACGCGCGTGCAGGCCGAGTCGGTTGATGATATCGAGCTCTTTCGTGATCACGAGGCGTTTGTCCGCTGAATGGTCCGCCGCGGCAGACCGCGCAGGTCAAAGGCGCTCGCCCGGTCGACAGGGCAGCACACCATCGCGCCCCCCGCTGAGCGCCTTTTCGGTCACCGCGGCGAGGCCGAGGTCGGCATAGTTCAGCACCCGGACCAACATCGGCAGGTTGATCCCGGCCAGTACCCGGACACCGTGGCGATCCGCCAGCGCATGGGCGATGTTCGCGGGCGTCGAGCCGTAGAGATCCGTCAGCACGAGCAGGCCATCGCCGTGGTCCAGCCGTTTGGCGAGCGTCTGCGCGGTGGCGTACAGCTCAGGCAGGTCATCGTCGTCTCCAACCCGCAGGCAGTCCGCATCGAGCGGGCAGTGCCCGAGCATCCGCGTCGCCGTCGCCAGCAGCTCCGCACCGATGTCGTTGTGGGTGATCAGCAGCAGCCCGATGCTCATGGCAGCTCCCGGTGGCGGACCAGGACCCTGTGCCCGGCCTGCTCCAGACGTGTGCGCAGGGCCTCGACCATGTAGACCGACCGGTGCTGACCCCCGGTGCAGCCGATGCCGATGGTCAGATAGCTGCGCCCGTCGATCTCGAAGCGAGGTATCCAAGTCGCGAGAAAGCGTTCCAGGTCGGACCGCATCTGGTCGACCTCGGGGGCTGCCTCCAGGAACGCGATCACGTCCGGATCGCGTCCCGTCTGCGAGCGCAGGGCCGGCTCCCAGTGCGGGTTGGGCAAGCAGCGCACATCGAAGACGAAATCGACCCCGTGCGGCACGCCGCGCTTGAATCCGAAGGACTGCAGCAGCACCGATGCCTGCATCGCGCCGGCGCTGCCAAGCTGCTCGCGAACCTGATCGCGCAGCTCGTGGACGTTGGTATAGGTCGTGTCGAGCCGAAGGTCGGCGATGCGCTGCAACGGCTCGAGCAGCGCCCGCTCCTGGTCGATCGCCTCGGCCAGCGAGCGGTCGCTGCGGGTCAGCGGGTGCTTGCGCCGGGTCTCGCTGAAGCGCTTGATCAGCGTGTCGGTGCTGGCCTCTAGAAACAGTAACCGCGGTGTGATGCCGTGCTCGGGGAGTCCAGCGATCAGGTCGGGGAGCTCCTGCAGCTGCTTCGTGTGACTACGGGCATCGATACCGACCGCCGTGCCGACGGCGTCGGCGACCACCTGCTGGGCCTCGGACTCCAGCCCGAGGGCAAGGCCACCGAGCAGAAACAGCGGCAGATTGTCGATGCAATAGAAGCCGATATCCTCAAGGGTGCGCAGCGCGACAGTTTTGCCGGCGCCGGACAGACCGCTGACGATGATGAGCTCCATAGTGGCTCCGCGGGGCTGTGGTCGATTCTGAGACGAGGGTCAGATGCTGCTGAAAGATAGCCGGTGTCGGGACAGTCGCTCAAGGAGCCACCGCGCGGCGGACATCGTCCACCGCACGGGCCTGGCGCTCGATCAGGTCGACACCGGCATCATACCCGCGGATGCGCAGGGTTTGGCTGCGCACCGCGGTCTCGAGCAGGACCGCCAGGTTACGTCCCGGCGCCACCGGCAGCGTGACCTCGGGGATCGGCACGCCGAGCAGTGTTTTCACCGAGAGGCTGCCGCGGAGCCGGTCGACCTTGGTCAGCTCTTCACCCGTGAACGAGCGCATGGTCACGACCAGCTTCAATGTGTCCCGCTCGCGTACTGCATCCTCGCCAAACATGGCGCGGATGTTCAGCACGCCAAGCCCGCGAACCTCGAGGAAATCCCGCAGCATCGGCGGACAGGTGCCCTCGAGGATCTCCGGCCCGACCCGCGCAAGCTCGGGAGCATCGTCGGCGATCAGCCGATGGCCAAGGGCGATCAGCTCGAGGGCAAGCTCGCTCTTGCCGATGCCGGGCTCGCCTTGCAGCAGCACGCCCATACCCAGGACTTGCATAAACACGCCATGAACGACGGTCCGCTCGGCGAGCGCATAGGTCAGGTAGTGCTGCAGCCGGTTGATCACCTCTTCGTCACTGATCGCGGTGCCGAGCAGCGGTGTCGCGCAACGCTGGGACAGATCGAAGAAGATCTGCGGCGGCTCGATGCCGTCGCTGAAGATCACCGCTGCCGGTCCAGCGGCAAACAGGTGCTCGACGGTCTCCGTAAAGGCATCCTTCCCGAGGGCGTACAGGTGGGCCATCTCCGCTCGTCCGAGGACTTGCAGCCGGTTGGGATGGATGCAGTTCAACGATCCGACCAGGCTTTGTGCGCCGCGCTGGCCGTTCAGCGGCGGGTCCTGTGCCGGGGGCGGGGTCAACCAGCGCAGTCGCAGCTGGGGACCGATGAGCTCGACCAGGCCCCGCAACGAATGCACGGTATGCATCAGATCGGATCGGTCGCTTCGGCCGCGGCAGCCAGGACGGCGAAGAGCTCGGCATCGTCCTTTGCCGCCCGGAGTCGACCGCGCAGCCCCGGGTCCGCGAACATCTGCGCCAGCCCGGACAGGATCTGTAGATGGGCCTCGTCGGCATTCTCCGGCACGAGCAGCGCGAAGGCGAGGTCGACGGGCTGATCGTCCACCGCATCGAAGCTCACCGCGTTTAGCCCCCGGACGAAGGCACCGATGGGGCGCTCGATGTCTTTCATCCTTGCGTGGGGCAGCGCGATCCCGTGACCGAGCCCGGTCGCCCCGAGACGCTCGCGCTCCGTCAGGCGCTCGAACACGGTCTCGGTCGTCAGGTCGGAACGTCCAGCGGTCAGCAGTGCCGCAAGGGTCTCGAGCAGACGTTTCTTGCTCGTGATCTCGCATTGGCTGCACACGCGTGACTCGCTGAGCAGGTTGGACGGCAACATCGGCGATAGCTCCCGGGTCGGATGGTCGGGCGAGGCTTGGATGATATCCGCCTTATCGGCGGGTGGGCGACCGAACGGTTTGACGCCTCGTAAGATCGACTTTAGCGCCCCGGCGGCCATTGCGCCATTGTGCGCTGCTGGTCCGTGCAGAGTCGGCGATAAACGTAGGCGATTCGGGTGTTGGCGAGATACCCCCGGCAGCGATGGCCGCGACCGGGCAGCGGTCGCGGTCCTCGCCAATTCAAGCGATAGCGTCCTGCGTGTCCTCTCCCGGGGTGGGCTTGACGGCGCCGCGGTGGCTCTGGCGCTTCTCTTTGTGCTTCAGTACCTGGCGGTCGAGCTTGTCGATGAGGCCGTCGATGGCCGCGTACATGTCCTCATGGATAGAGTCGGCGAACACCTTGGCGCCGTTGATGTGCAGCGTCGCCTCCGCCTTCTGGCGCAGCTTCTCCACACTGAGGATGACGTGGACGTTGATCACATGATCGAAGTGCCTGGCAAGGCGCTTGAATTTGTTGTCGACATAGCCCTTCAGTGGCTCGGTGATGTCGATGTGATGTCCCGTCAAGTTGATCTGCATGGTGTCACTCCGGCTGGTGCGAAGCGGCCTGTTAAGCCAGGCGCTTACGCTCGTTCGAGGGTGGGATTCCCAGGGCCTCGCGATACTTCGCGACAGTGCGTCGCGCGACGTTGATGCCTTGATCGGCAAGGATGCCGGCAATCTTGTTGTCACTCAAAGGCTTGCTCGGCGTTTCAGCGGCAACCAGCTTGCGAATGAAGGCACGGATGGCAGTGGATGAGCACTCGCCGCCCGATGCCGTATTCACATGGCTGGAGAAGAAATACTTGAATTCAAGGGTACCACGGGGGGTATGCATGTACTTCTGCGTGGTTACCCGCGAGATGGTCGACTCATGCAGCTCCAGGGCGTCGGCGATATCGCGCAGCACCAACGGGCGCATCGCCTCCTCGCCGTGCTCGAAGAACCCCTGTTGCAGCTCGACGATCTTGCGCGCAACCCGCAGCACGGTATCGTTGCGGCTCGCCAAGCTCTTGATGAACCAACGCGCCTCCTGCAAGTGGGTTCGCAGGCAGCTGTTGTCGGGACTCTGGTCGCTGCGTCGGATGAGCTTCGCGTAGCTCGCGTTGACTCGCAGGCTCGGTGTCGTCTCCGGGTTGAGCTCTGCCTGCCAGACGCCGCCAACCTTGCGCACCAGCACGTCGGGCACGACGTACTCGGTCCGCACCTCGGCGACAGCCGTTCCTGGGCGTGGCGACATGGAGCGGATCAGCGACAGCGCGACGCGCAGATCGTCGTCCCCCAGCCGGGTGCGCCGGCGCAGGTCGTCGAGGTCGTTGCGCCCGAGGGCGTTGAAGTAGTGATCGCAGATCTTCAGCGCGTCGTCGCGGCCAGGGGTGTTGGCGCCCAGCTGCCGCAGCTGCAGCATCAGACACTCGCGCAGGTCGCGTGCCCCCACACCGGGGGGATCGAAGGACTGGATGCGATGCAGCACGGTGGCCGCCTCGTCCGCCTCTAGGCTGTCATCGCCGACGATGCCAGGCAGGTCGTCGAGATCGAGCCGCAGATAGCCGTCGGCGTCGATGGCGTCGATCAGCGCTTCGGCGATTGCCATGTCGCGATGACCGAGGCGGGCAAGATTGAGCTGCCAGGCAAGGTGATCGTGCAGGGTCTGCGGCCGGCTCTGGGTTGCGAAGAGGTCGTAGTCGGCACCGCCGTCAGTACGGACGCTGCTGCCGAGAGGTCCGATGTTGCCGGTGTCGAAGGTATCCGCCCAGTCGCTGTCGGTGGGCAGATCCGAAGGCATGTCGCGGTCGTCGGGGCGCACCTCGGCGTCGAGACGTGCCTCGTCGGCACGCTGGCGCATGAGCTGGTCGTCGACCTCGGTGGTAGCCGTCGAATCGGCCTCATCGGCATTTTCGAGCATCAGGTTGGATTCGAGCGCATCCTGAATCTCGCGCTGAAGATCAAGCGTCGAGAGCTGCAGCAGCTTGATGGCCTGCTGCAGCTGCGGCGTCATTGTCAACTGCTGGCCGAGTCGAATCTGGATCGTTTGCTTCATTGACGAGGGATTCGGGGATGCTGAGGGTGGTACGTAACTTGAATGCCCTATCCAAATTCTAGCCCAAGATCGCCGAAATGTTGGCCAGTTGCCCAGCGACACTCTGCCAGTAGTCACTGTCGGGCGGGCAACGCGCGGCGTCCCTATCCGGGTTGCCACCTAAGTTGCTGATTGATAGAGACGTTTCGCTTCGCCCATCCTAGGGCAGAGGAGCATTGCGGGGCTTGCGGAATACCTTCACGGTCTCAGTGATTGGCTGCTAGAGGCGAAAATGCTCACCGAGGTACACGGCGCGTACCTGCGCATCCTGCAGCAATGCCGATGGCGGGCCGTCGGCAATGACCCGACCCTCGCTGATGATGTAGGCGCGGTCGCAGATGTCGAGGGTCTCACGGACGTTGTGGTCGGTGATGAGCACACCGATGTTTCGCGCCCGCAGCTGGCCGATGATGGTCTTGATCTCGCCCACGGCGATAGGGTCGACGCCGGCAAAGGGCTCATCGAGCAGCATCACCTTGGGCTCGACCGCAAGTGCACGGGCGATCTCGAGGCGGCGGCGCTCACCACCGGAGAGGCTCAGTGCCAGCGAGTCGGCCACGTGGCCGATGCCGAGCTCGTCGAGCAGCTCCGCACAGCGCTGGCGGCGCTCGTCTCGACCAAGATCCTGGCGGATCTCGAGCACGGCCAGCAGGTTCTCACGGGCACTCAGCCGACGAAACACCGATGGCTCCTGGGCCAGATAGCTGAGGCCTGCACGAGCTCGGGTGTGCATCGGCTGCAACGTGATGTCGGTACCATCGAGCTCGATGCGGCCGGCATCCGCGCCGATCAGACCGACGATCATGTAAAAGCTCGTCGTCTTGCCGGCGCCATTAGGGCCGAGAAGCCCGACCACCTCGCCAGCGTCCACGGACAGGTCGACATCGGCAACGACGCGGCGCCGGCGATAGGACTTGGCCAGCCCGCGCGCGATCAGCGTGGTCACTGCTCTTCTGGCTGGATCTTGATCTTCACGCGCTCGCGTCCGCTGGCGCTGGAGCCGGCGACGACGCGCTCGGTGAGCCGGTTGTAGACGATGCGGTCGCTGGCGAAGCGATCGGTGCCCTGAATCAGCACCGCCTGGTCGATCAATGTGATCTCCTCGCGATCGGCCTCGTACTCCATGCGCAAGGCCCGGCCTTTGACCTCCTCCGGATCATCGTCCAAGAGCTGGCGGTAGCGGACCGGGTTGCCGATCGCGATGATCTTTTCGGGCTGCCGGTCGGGCTTGTGATGTACCAGGACCTCGTCTGCGAGCAACCGCATGCTGCCCTGGCGTATATCGACGTTGCCGATGTACAGGCTGAATGCCTGTTGGTCGTCGAGCTCGACCGCGTCGGCCTCGATGTAGACGGGCTGTTGCTGATCGGACTCGAGGGCCACGGCAACGAGAGCATGCGCCAGCAGGGCCATCCCAATCATCGCCGCCGCAAGATGCCAGGCGCGATGGACGGCCTGTTCAGGGCGCCGCACAAACAATCTGAGGATCCGCATGATCATCGCTGCTCGATTCGGTCTTCGCTGGGGGGTTGGGACGAAGTAGCCCCGGGGCCGGAATCCGTCACATGGTAGACGCCACGGCTGCGTCCGAACAAGCGCACGCGCATCGGCTCGCCGAACCACACCTCCATGCCATTCTCGGCCGTGATCCAGTCGTCGCCCCGCATCAGCTCGACGAAACGGTCGGAGCGGGCGTAATCGGTCTGCTCGAGCACGACCATCCAGCGCGTGCGTAAAGCAATCGGAGGATTCTCCGAAAAGCCTTCACGGTCGACGCGTACATCGCCCCGAAGCAAGACCTCCGTACCGTCGCTGGCGATCCACCCGGTCTGTGACTGCGCGGTCCATGGCGGACCATCGCGACGGTAGACAGTCAGCCGCGGCTGCTCCAGCTCGCTGCTGTCGTCATCGGGGTAATGGCGCAGCTGAGGCGTCTTCAGGCGGCGGGCCAAGTGACCTTGCTCGTCCATCGTCAGCACCAGCAAATCGTCGGCGATATAGTCCGGCCGATGTTGATCGGGAACGGGGGCGACGGCGATCTGCGGCTCTCCGCGCCGAAACCACCAGGCGGCGATGCCGACCGTGGCCAGCACCAGCGCAAGCGCCAGCCTGCGCCATCCATCGAGCCTGAAGCCGCCCACCGGTTGGGGTAGACCGGCTCAGAAATAGCGCGCCAGGGCCGCATCGAGCGTGCCCTGCGCGCGGAGGATGAGCTCGCAGACCTCCCGCGCGGCTCCGCGTCCGCCGGGTGCCTGCGTGCACCAGTGTGAATGCTCGATCACCAGCGGGTGGGCGTCGGCCACGGCGATCGCCAATCCGGCGCGGCGCAAGATCGGCAGATCGACCACGTCGTCGCCGACATAGGCCAACTGGCCGTCGTTGAGATCCAAGACCTGCTTCAGCTCCTCATACGCGGGTAGCTTGTCCCGACGCCCCTGGTAGACGTGGCTGATCCCGAGGCTCTCCATGCGGATCCGGACCACCTCGGAACGCCGTCCCGTGATGACGCCGAGCACAACACCGCTGTCGCGCAGCATAACCATGCCGTGTCCATCGCGAGAGTGAAATGCCTTGTACTCCTGGCCATCATCACCGAGGTAGAGGCTGCCGTCGGTCAGCACCCCGTCGACGTCGAAGATGACGGCGCGAATCAGGTTGGCGCGGGAAAGAACATCCTGCATAGGGGGTCTCCGGTAGCCGGTCGCGAAAGGCTCATCGCGCCACTGCGACGCCCTCGACCGACGTACGACAATTGGGGCTATGATAGCGCGTCGCCCGTCGATCGCCATCCACGGGTTCTTGCGGCTCGGCGGCTGGTGCCGCAGAGTCGAGAGCTCGATGTCGTCTGCGCTCGTTATCGTAATCGTGTTCGCGGCCATGCTCGACAACGACGGCAACGGCATCGAATGGCCTCGAGACATCCGCCGTGCTGAACTAGGTCAGCCAACCACCCGCCATGCCCATCGACATCGTTTGCCGC
>Ga0316580_10000207_pt1 | contig 12082 bp, 9 predicted proteins | sample S0NA_2_FD_204519 | JGI IMG/M metagenome (GOLD analysis project Ga0316580, IMG submission 204519) | Rhizosphere microbial communities from salt marsh grasses in Alabama, United States - S0-2_160517rDrB | ecosystem: Host-associated > Plants > Roots > Rhizosphere | place: USA: Alabama | collected... | reverse complement strand
GGACGCCTTCCTGCCCCCCTTCGAGACCCGCTCGATCCAGTTCCGGGCCAGCCAGCCGGAGAGTCAGGCGGTCGCGGTGCTGGGTGGCGGGCCCTACTCCTATTTCCGCTACGAGACCCACCTGGCCGCCCGCAACGGGCTCGCCGCCTACGCCGAGGCGGGCCGCGCGTGGGGCGAGCGCACCGGCCGGCCCTACGAGGCCCTGGAGTGCTATCACAGCGAGGACGCCGATGTCTGCCTCCTTATGATCGGCTCCTTCGCCACCAAGGCCCAGGCGGCGGTGGACGCCCTGCGAGAGGCGGGCCAGCGGGTGGGGCTGGTGCGGCCACGGCTGCTGCGCCCCTTCCCCGCCCAGGCGCTGCGGGAGGCCCTGGCGGGCAAGCGGGGGGTGGCCGTGATCGACCAGAACCTGTCCTTCGGATTCGGCGGGGTGCTGCACGGTGAGCTCTGCGCCGCGCTCTACGGCGTCCGCGAGGCCCCGGTGCTGGTGAGCTTCATCGGCGGTCTGGGGGGCCGGGACATCCCCCGGGCGGAGCTCTTCGAGATGGTCCGGGTGACCGCCGAGGCCGCGGAGCGGGGCGAGGCGCCACCGCCGCGCCTGCTCTACACGCAGGACGAGTTGCGGGAGCTGCGCAAGCTCCAGACCCTGGCCCGGGTGGAGCGCCAGGAACTGGGGGAGGCACCATGAGCGAGTCCGACAGCGACCCCGGCAGCCGCTTTCGCAGCGTCAAGGACCTCCCCTCCACCCGGCTGCTCGGCACCGGCACCCCCATGTGCGCCGGCTGCGGCGGGCTCCAGGCCCTGCACCAGATCTACGACGTCCTGGGCGGACGCTCCGTGTTCGTCAATGCAGCGGGCTGCATGACGCTCCTCTCGGTCTACCCCTTCACGCCCTTCCGGGGCTCCTGGCTCTACACCGCCATGGCCTCGGCCCCCGCGGGGGCCCAGGGGGTGCGGGACGCCCTGGACATCCTGCTCGACTCCGGTCGCCTGCCGCGGGATGAGGACCTCCAGGTGGTGGTCCTGACCGGCGACGGGGCCGCCTACGGGATGGGTCTGTCCACCACCTCCGGGGCCATCGAGCGGGGGCTCGACTTCCTCTACATCGTCTACGACAACGAGGGCTACGGGAACACGGGCCAGCAGACCTCCCCGGCCACCCCCCACGGGGCCCGCACCTCGACCTGTCTCGCCCCCGCCGGCTTCGGCGGCGAGAAAAAGGACCTGTTCGCCATCTGGTGCGCCCACGCCCCCGCCTACGCGGCCACCCTCATCGGCGCCGAGCCCCTGGACCTGGCCCGCAAGGTGGAGAAGGCCCTCTCGCTCAAGGGGCCGAGACTGCTCCTCGCCCTCGCCCCCTGCCCCACCGGCTGGGACTTCGACCCCGAGCGGACGGCCGAGATCGGCAAGCTCGCGGTCAAGACCGGCATCTGGCCCCTCAAGGAGTATCGCGAGGGCCGGGTCGTCCACACCAGGCCGCCGCCGCGACGGGTACCGGTGGAGCGGTACCTGGAGACCCAGGGGCGCTTCCGGCACCTGTTCGAGCCCGAGCGCCGGGAGGACCTGATCGCCGAGATCCAGACGCGCGTGGACGCCTACTGGAGCGGCGTCGACTCGTGACCATCCGCAACCTGGACGCCCTGTTCCGGCCCGCGTCCATCGCACTGATCGGGGCCTCCAACCGGCGCGGGTCCATCGGAGCCATCCTGGCGCGGAACCTCCTGGGCGGGGACTACAAGGGGCGGGTCTGGCCCGTGAACCCCAGTCACCGGCGGATCCGCGGGGCCAAGGTCTACCGGGACCTGGAGCAGCTGCCCGAGGCGCCGGACCTGGGGGTGATCTGCACGCCCCCCGACGCCGTCCCCCCGCTGATCGCCGAGCTGGGCCGGCGCGGGGCGCGGGCCGCGGTCATCGTCACCGCCGGCTTCGCCGAGGCGCGGGAGGCCCGGGGCGGGGCGCTCCAGGCGGAGCTGGTGGAGGCGGCGCGGGCCCATGGGCTCAGGGTCGCGGGCCCCAACTGCGTGGGGGTCCTGGTCCCCGGGATCGGGCTCAACGCGAGCTTCGCCCACCGTCCGGCCCAACCCGGGAGCCTGGCCTTCGTGGCCCAGTCCGGGGCCATCATCACCTCGGTGCTGGACTGGGCGGACGGCCGCGGCATCGGCTTCTCGGCCCTGGTGTCCCTGGGCGACATGGCGGACGTGGACTTCGGCGACCTGCTGGACTACCTGGCCGCCGACGCGGGCACCCGGGCCATCCTGCTCTACATCGAGTCGGTGGGGAACGCCCGGAAGTTCCTCTCGGCGGCCCGCGCCGCCAGCAGGGTCAAGCCGGTGGTGGTGGTCAAGGCCGGCCGCCACCCCGAGGGGGCCCGGGCCGTGGCCTCCCATACCGGCGCCCTCGCGGGCAGCGACGCGGTCTGCCAGGCGGCCTTCGACCGGGCGGGGATCCTGCGGGTCTTCACCCTCGCGGAGCTGTTCGACGCAGTGGAGATCCTTGCCCTGGCCCGGCCGCCCAGGGGGGACCGCCTCGCGATCCTGACCAATGGGGGCGGTGTCGGTGTGCTGGCCACGGACGCGCTTATCGACGAGGGGGGCACCTTGGCGAGCCTCTCCGAGCCGACCCTGAGCGCCCTGGACCAGATCCTGCCCCGCACCTGGTCCCACGGTAACCCCGTGGACCTGATCGGCGACGCCACCGGTCAGCGCTACCGGGATGCCCTCGCCGTCGTCCGGAAGGACCCGGGCGTGGACGGGATCCTGGCCCTGCACTGCCCGACCGCCGTTGTCTCGGCCCTGGAGGCGGCGGAGGCGGTGGCGGCCGCCGCTACCGGCGGGCCACTGCTCCTCACGAGCTGGGTCGGGGACGGCGCCATGGCGGAGCCCCGCCGCCGCTTCGCCAAGCGCGGCATCCCCACCTACGAGACCCCGGAACAGGCGGTTCGCGCCTTCATGTACCTGGTGCGCTACCGCCGGGGCCAGCGGCTCCTCGCCGAGACCCCGCCCTCGCCCCCGGAGGGCCCGCCCCCGGACCGGTCCGCCGTCGCGGCCCTGATCGCGGGCGCCCTGGCGCAGGGGAGGCACTGCCTGACCGAGCCCGAGTCCAAAGCCCTGCTCGCGGCCTACGGGATCCCGGCGGTGGTCACCCGGGCCGCCGGCAGCCCCGAGGAGGCGGCCGCCATCGCCGCGGAGATCGGCGGGCCCGTGGTGCTCAAGATCCTCTCCCCCGACATCAGCCACAAGAGCGACCTGGGTGGCGTGGTGCTCGACCTCCTGGGACCCGCCGCGGTCCTCGAGACCGGCCGGTCCATGTTGGAGCGCATCCGCGGGAGCCACCCCCAGGCCCGCATCCAGGGCCTCGCCGTCCAGCCCATGGTGCGGCGGCCCGGTGCCCAGGAGCTGATCGTCGGCGCCGCCGAGGACCCCCAGTTCGGCCCCGTGGTCCTGGTGGGCCAGGGCGGGACCCAGGTGGAGGCGGTCGCCGACCGAGCCCTGGCCCTGCCCCCACTCAACCTGCGCCTGGCCCGGGAGCTCCTGTCGCGCACCCGGGTCCATCGGCTGCTCCTCGGGGTTCGGGGCCAGCCCCCCGCGGACCTGGACGCGGTGGCCCTGACCCTGATCCGGGTCGCCCAGCTGGTGATCGACCACCCCCAGATCCGGGAGCTGGACATCAATCCGCTGCTGGCGGACGCCTTCGGTGTCGTGGCCCTGGACGCCCGGGTGGCCATCGCAGAGCCCAAGCTCCCGGGTGCCGGCCGGCTCGCCATCCGTCCCTACCCCCAGGAGCTGGAGGAATGGATCCCCCTGGACGACGGGCTTCGGCTCCTGCTGCGCCCCATCCGGCCGGAGGACGAGCCAGCGCTCCAGCGGGGCTTCGCCAAGCTGACCCCCGAGGAGGTGCGGCTGCGCTTCTTCGTGCCCATGCCGAGCCTGAGCCACGAGACGGCGGCCCGGCTCTCCCAGATCGACTACGACCGGGAGATGGCCCTGATCCTCACGGGGCCGGACGAAGGCGGCCAGGAGCAGATCTACGGCGTGGTCCGCCTCATCGCCGACCCGGACAACGAGCGGGCCGAGTTCGCCATCATCGTGGGCCAGCCCATCACCGGCCGCGGCCTCGGGACCCTGATGATGGACCGCATCCTGGACTATGCCCGCGGCCGTGGGATTCGGGAGGTCTTCGGCGTGGTGCTGCAGGACAACAAGATCATGCTCCGGCTCTGCGACAGGCTCGGCTTCGAGCGCCGCCCCAACCCCGGGGAGCCGGGGACCGTCCTCGTGTCTCTGGTACTCAGCTCCGAGTCTGGACGTGCCGAATAGCCGGAACGATTCTCTGGCCATCGGAGATTTGGCACCAGGTAAAGTTGACAGAAAAAATTGGCTTTTCCGGCGAACCACACTAAAGTTTGGAGACCAACGAGGGCGGCCACACCAGCGAGTATGGGGTGGAGCCCCGCTCATCGCCCGCCTCAGCTATGGCGACTTGCTGGCTCGGGACATGATCGCTCTGCCCCAACGCCCGGCGGTGGGCTAGGTGTATTTCAGGTGGCCCTAGCCCGGTACTGACAAGGTCCGGCGCAAGGCCAGCCACATCGCGACCAGCGATGAAGGCTTCTTCCGCGAAGTCGAGGTCTGAGGAAGCGCTGATTTATTGCGCTTCCCGTGCGGGCCAAGCATGGCCCGCCATTTTCAAGTGCATTAAGCCCTTGAAAATGGAGCGTCTCGAGACGCGAGCTGATCAAACGCCAGGAAGGCATTTGATCAGCGTCTCCCCAAAAGTCGCGGGCGGGCACTCCAATGAGAACGTCGGCAGACCGATCACCCAGGGCGCTTCCGATCGATTGACACAGGCATCAAGTCATGGCCAGCCGATTCTGTTATTCGCTGCTCCTTTGCATCAGCCTGACCCTCTCCATCGGCCCCGCATCCAAGGCCGGCGGTTTCGACGAGGCCCAGATCACGCACATCGGATACCCCGCTTGGTTCAAGGAGAGTTTCTTGGACCTTCAGGAGGACATCGAGGAAGCACGCGACGCCGGTAAGGTCGGGGTGATGCTCCTCTTCACCTCGGAGGGTTGCTCCTATTGCGCGGAATTCATTCGCACGAGCCTCGCTGATCCGTACTTGTCCGGCCGTCTCCAGGACCATTTCGACGCCATCGGCCTGGACATCTTCAGTGACGCGGAGCTGGTCGATCCCGCCGGTAGAGACATCAGGGTCAATCAGTTCGCCCTGGAGGCGGGGGCCGGATTCTCGCCAACGCTGCTCTTCTATGGTGACAGCGGCAGGCTGCTCTACCGGGGTGTTGGGTACTACCCACCCGAGCGCTTCAGCCTGGTGCTCGACTATCTGATCGGCCGCCATAACGAGAAGGCGTCCTTTCGCGATTTCGTAGCGACCCGCACGACCAGCGACGGGCAGTTGGCGTCCGACTACCGTCTGCGTCCGGATCCCCTCTTCAGCGCCCCACCCTTTGTATTGGACCGCCGCCGAATGCCCGCCCAGCGACCGCTCCTGGTGATCTTCGAGCGCGAAGGGTGCCGGGACTGTGCATCACTTCACGCCGAGGTCCTGACGCTGCCCGGGATTCGCGATCTGATGGGGCGCTTCGAGGTGGTGCGGCTCGACGCGGCCGATACGGCAACGCCGCTGATCACGCCCGACGGCACCCGTACCACACCAGCGGCCTGGTTCGGTGAAACGGGCTTCTCGGCGCTCCCCGCTCTGCTGTTCTTCGACGAAGGCGGGAAGGAGGTGCTGCGCACCGACGCCCTGGTGCTGCGCCAAAGGATGGTGAACTCACTCCTCTACACCCTCGAGCGGGCCTACGAGAAGCAGTGGACCTACCAGCGCTTTGCACGATCAAAAGCGATCGAGCGCATACAGCGGGAGCGCGCGGACAATGCGGGGCCGTGACCCCCAACGAGCAACTATCCCCGCCGGATTGGCTTGGAATACCGGTTGCCGAGATGTCCAGGTGGACCTTGACCCCCGATCGAGTACGGCACACGCGATGGCAGGACTCGAGGGAGGAGAATGAATGCGGAGCCAACCCCAAGTGACGCGATTCAGCCCCTGCACTGCTGGCGTCAAGACCCACACTCGAGGCGGCAGATCCCTGGCCGGGCTGCTTCGAGCCCTCGTGGTCGGTACCCTGTTGGTCGGGAGTGTCCAGGCGGCGGAGGTGCTCACAACGCACAAGCTCACCGACAACGTCCACGCTTTAATCGGCCCGTTGAGCAACCGCGACCCGGAAAATCTGGGCAACAACGCCAACTTCGGCGTCGTGGTCACCGAGGAAGGCGTGGTGCTCATCGACCCCGGTGGCACTTACCAGGGTGCGCAGATGATCCACGCGGCCATTCGCAAGATCACCGACCAGCCCGTCACCCTGGTGATCAACACGGGCGGTCAGGACCACCGCTGGTTGGGTAACGGCTATTTCAAGGAACAGGGCGCCCGGATCATCGCCAACGAAAAGGCCGTGGTGGATCAGAAAGCGCGCGCCCGGGACCAGCTCATCGCCCTGGCGAGCCTGGTCGGTCCCGAGGGCATCCAGGGAACCGAGCCCGTCTTTGCGGACGAGACATTCGGCGAGAACAAGACGCTGACCCTGGGCAAGACCCGCATCGACATTCGTCATGCGGGTCATGCGCATACCCCGGGTGACAGCTTCGTGTGGCTGCCCGAGCAGAAGATCCTGTTCAGCGGTGACATCGTCTACATGGACCGAATGCTGAGCATCGGCCCTCAGTCGGCGCATCAGAGCTGGATCGGCGCTTTCGAGACCTGTGCCGATCTAAACCCGGTGGTCGTCGTTGCAGGTCATGGGGCCCCGGCGGACCTGCCCAAGGCCACCGCCGACAGCTACGATTATCTGGTGTACCTGCGTCAGGCGATTACCGATTTTATGGAGGGAGGCGGCGGCATCGAGGAGGTGGGAAACATCGACCAATCGCGCTTTAGCTATCTCTCCAACTACGAGGAGCTCAAGGGCCGCAATGCCCAGCGCGTCTACGAGGAGTTGGAGTGGGAGTGAGATTCGAGATCGAGGGCCGGCCGTAGTCCGCTCTCAGTCGCAGCCCCTTCTCCCCAACCGCAGATGCGCCGCAGGAGACTGTGGCGTTCCGGTCTCCTGCGCGCTTGCCTCTATGTCAATAGGTGATCGATGGCCCACGGAACCCGCCGTAGATGTTCGGGTTCTTCGAGAACACCTGATCTCCGCCGTCCTTGGGCGTGCCGAACAGATCCTGGTTCCCCGCTTCCAGGCCGTGATACCGGTCGAAGGTGTCACCAACGCCCGGCTGAGCTGCAACAACAGATTCCGTTCCCTCCGCGGCAGGGAGCAGATCCGGATTACCCTCTCCCCACCCATGATAGAAGGAGTCCTCGGCGGCAGCGCCGGCGGCAAGTGCGGCCGTCGCAATGGCAACAAGGAGTGTCTTCATCTCGCTTACTCCGCTCTGAGTGGCAAGGCCGTTGCCAACGGTACTGCGTAGTTCCGGTTCGCACCGACGCTCTCGTGGGGACGAGCGACCGGTCCCCCCTTTTTTGTCCCCCTTGTGACAAAGAGCTTAGACGAAAGTCTGACTATGTCACTAGGTAATATCACGGACACGTGAAGGCCGCAGCGGTGGAGGGCATCGCGGTGGACCGTCGGGACCGCCTGCGATCAGTGAGAAACCTGCAGGATTTGTCGGCCCTTAGGGAAGCGCTGACTTATTGCGCTTCCCGTACGGGCCAAGGATGGCCCGCCATTTTCGGTGGCGATAAGCCACTGAAAATGGAGCGCTTCGAGAGTCGCGCCTCTCCAAGCGCGAGCTGATCGAATGCCAGGATGGCATTTGATCAGCATCTCCTTAGTAAAGGATCACTCGGCGTCGTGTCTCTGATCGGGCGGCGGGGAGGCTGGAGGCTCGACAATAGGCGATCCGGCCTGTCGGTCGGTTTGCTGTCCACCGGAGTCGGCACTCAGCCGACGGCCCTCGAAGCCGGAATAGCGCAGCCGTTCGACCCCGTCGACGGTGATGGCCCTGAGGGTCTCACCGCGCGTGCGTCCGAGGCCCAGGATGATCGCCTCGGTGTCGGAGATCGGTCGCAGCGGCACCTGGATGGTGCTGGAGGACAGTCGCGGCAGCTTGTAGCTCATGCACAGGTGTCCCTCCCGCAACTTCACCTCGGGATCGGTCAGCGGGAAGTGCTCGTCGGGGTTCAGTAGCTCGTATTTTCCGACCCGCCGCAACCACACCTCCGGTATCGGCTCGGCAGGGATCTTCTCCCCCAGGACGATCTGCTTCTCGCCGCTCTTGGCCACAATGACCTCCCGGCCGTCGATGGTCTGGGTCTGGAAGCGCATCTGTGACAAGGGACGTACCGCGGGCGGCATCGAGCCCAAGGCATCGCGGTCCACGCCGAGCCACCCGTCCGGATAGGGAATCAGGTCGAAGGTTTCCTCGACGATGCAGGCGCAGAGCTTCGCATCCTTCGGGCGGATCGAGATCAGGCCCAGATCGGTGGCGTAGCTGCCCGCCGCGTCGGCGGGCATGCGGATCTCCTGCTCCTTGGCCAGGGTCTCGATGAAGAGCTCGGCCGCTAAAGGCTGCATCTTCGCGTTGAGGACCCTGGCCAGCATCTGCTCCGCGAGCCGGGATACGACACGGCGGGAGCCGTCCGCATTCGCCAGCACGGCCGCCCCGAGGCCCTTGTCCGGGAGGAGGATCATCTCGCCGCTGAAGGCGAGCGTCGTCCCACCGTGGCGGATGACCGGTCCGGCCTGGGGAATGCTACCCTCTTCAAGGAACCAGCCCAGCCCGATGACCACGTCCAGGTCGAGTCCGACCTTCGCGTTCTGTGGCTCGAACATCTCCTCGAGGGTGCCGGGAAGGACCAGCTGCTGACCGCCGGCGCATCCCGTCTCCAGCATGAAGCTCAGGAACTTGCCAAGATCCGAGACCGAGCTGGAGAGGCCAAGGGCCGGCACGTCGCGAATTGGCAGCAGCTCCAGCTCACGACCATCCCGATAGCCCTTGGCGACGGCCTCCGAGTGCCGGACTCCCGCCGCCAGCTCGCTGTGCGCCATCCCGAGGGGGCGCAGGATGCGCTCCTTCACGTACTGGGCGTAGGGCAGACCGGAGACCTTCTCCACCATGTGACCGAGCAGCGTGTAACCGACGTTGGAATAGGAAAAGACCAGGTTGGGCGGAAAGGCGGCATATTCTTCCGAGAGCTTGACGGCCACCTCGGTGAACGGCTGATTCGTCCACATCCCCTTGTTGAGGTCGGTCGGCATCCCCGCGTGATGGCTCAGCACGCTGCGCACGGTAATCGGCTCGGCGGTGGTGTCGAATCGGCTGCGGATGGAGAGCTCCGGCAGGTAGCCGTGGAGCGGCTGGTCGATGTCGATGTCGCCCCCCTCGGCGAGCTGCATCACCGCCGTGGCGGTAAATGGCTTGGCCAGTGAGCCGGCCCGGTAGACGGTGTCGGGCGTCGCCGGGACGCCCCGCGCCTCGTCGGCGAAGCCGAACCCCTCCGCCCACAGCGTCTCGTTGCCCCGGACCAGAATCAGGCTCAGGCCCGGGATCTGGAAACGCGCTTGGGCCGCGCGGATGAGGGGTGCGAGCTCGTCGCGAATGGGCCGGATCTCGTCGCGGACGATGGCCCCCGCGCCATTCGAGACCCCATCCGATGGCGGCTCTTCGGTTCCCGCGCCCGAGGCTGCGACCGCGCCGAGAAGGAGCGGACCGGCGAATCGTAGGACTCCTGGCCCTTTCATTGCCCACACGGCGTCTTCCCCTCGCGGTGATGCACTCGGGGGCCAGACCCACGGCCCGAGGAGTGGCCCCTTCGAACATCAGGCTAGCAGGTGAAATCTCGGAAAAGCACTCCGCGTGTTGGGGGTTTATCGCGTCTGGCGGGAACGCGAGTTGCCCCCCTGAAACGCCACTCCCTTGTGGCCAGGGGCGGGGCCTTCTACGCTAGTGGGACCCCGATCTTCCCGGAGCGAAGCAAACCATGAGTGAAGCGCAGAAGCGGCCTGAGCAAGCGCACGACGAGCGCCTCGCGCAAGAGCTGACCCTGGCGGCGGCGGAGATGCAGCGCGCCATCCACGCCGCTGTCCTGGCGGGCCTGAAGGTCTCGCTCACCGTCGAGACCATGCACCACGTCGGCCATCACTATCCCGAGCCCTTGGTGGAGCTCCAGGTGGAGCGCGTGATCAAGCTCGCTTAAACAGCGCGCAGACCCGGCCGATACGGACGGTCTCGACCCGGATCGAGTGCCGGGATGGCAGTCGATCAGCAGCCCTTGAGTCCGGTGGGCAAGGCTCGGCAGCGGGGACCCCATCTTCCGCCGGCCCCGGGGACCGACGGCGCGAGCCCGCGAATGCCGACGCGCGGGCTCCGTATCCCTGGGACCTTGCGCTCCACGCTGGCGCGATACGCTGTTGCAGCGCACAATTGGAAGCCGTAGGCTGCACCCGGGCCGTCCCGGGGGGCCATTGACGTCGGCTGCAAGGGCTGAAGCACCGGGGAGCCCGGCCCGCCGCCATGGCGGTCTTCGGCCGCTTGTCGATTGTTTCCAGGCGCCCAGGCCTCACCAGCCCCATGCATAGCGCCGGCAAGTCACCTTGTAGCAGGGCCATGCAATCCAACAGACCCGTCTTTCTGGACCTGTGGCGGATCAAGCTCCCCGCCACCGGCATCGTCTCCATCCTCCACCGCATCAGCGGGGTCCTGATGGTGCTGGCAATCCCCGCCGCGGCCGTCCTGCTCCACCTCGCCCTGTCGGGACCGGAAGGCTTCGCGGCGGCGGCAGGGTTCCTCGGTAACGGGTTGGTACGGCTGGCGCTCCTGGTCCTGGCCTGGAGCCTGCTCCACCATCTCTTCGCCGGGCTGCGTTACCTGCTGCTGGACCTCGGGATCGGACTCGATCGTGCCGTCGCCCGTCAGAGCGCCTGGACCACCATCCTCTCCGCCCTGGCGGTGCTGGCGATCGGCCTGGGGGTGATCCTGTGAGCCGCCAAGCCTCCGGACTCATGGCCTGGCTCATCCAGCGGGCCACCGCGGTCTATCTGGCCCTGTGCCTCGCCTACCTGCTGATCCATTTCACGCTGGAGCCCCCGGCGGATCACGCCGCCCTGCTCGCCTGGGTCAACCAACCCCTGGTGAGCGGCGCCCTTCTGCTGTTCGTCCCGGTGCTGCTCGCCCATGCCTGGGTCGGTATTCGCGACGTGCTCATCGACTATGTCCACGCGCTGGGGCTGCGGCTCGGTCTCCTGGGCCTCGTCGCCTTCGTCCTGCTCGCCTCCGGCCTGTGGGCCCTCAAGGCGATCATCTCCGCCGGGCTCATGGCCTGAATCCCGGGAGGCAGAAGCCCATGTCCGTACCCACCCGTCATTTCGACGCCCTCATCATCGGGGCCGGCGGCGCCGGTCTGAACGCCGCCCTGCAGCTCACCGCCGCCGAGATGCGGGTGGCGGTGGTCTCCAAGGTCTTCCCCACCCGCTCCCATACGGTGGCCGCCCAGGGGGGGGTCAACGCGGCCCTGGCCAATGTCCTGCCTGACAACTGGCACTGGCACATGTTCGACACCGTCAAGGGCTCGGACTATCTCGGGGACCAGGACGCCATCGAGTTCATGTGCCGGGAGGCCATCCCCACCGTCTACGAGCTGGAGCACGCGGGGGTTCCCTTCTCCCGTCTGGACAACGGAAAGATCTACCAGCGGCCCTTCGGGGGTCAGAGCCAGAACTTCGGTGGCGATCAGGCGGCCCGCACCTGCGCGGCGGCGGACCGCACGGGCCACGCCATCCTGCACACCCTCTATCAGCAGAACCTGAGGGCCCGCACCCACTTCTTCGACGAGTTCTTCGCCCTCGACCTGGTTCGGGACAAGGAGGGCATCTGCTGCGGGGCCCTGGTCCTGGACATCGAGACCGGGGAACCCCTGCTGATCGAGGCCAAGGCGACCCTGCTCGCCACCGGCGGCTTCGGCCAGGTCTTCCGCACCAACTCCAATGCCCACATCAACACCGGCGACGGCTGCGCCATGGCCCTGCACGCCGGGATCCCCCTGATGGACATGGAGTT
>Ga0316580_10000206_pt1 | contig 12090 bp, 9 predicted proteins | sample S0NA_2_FD_204519 | JGI IMG/M metagenome (GOLD analysis project Ga0316580, IMG submission 204519) | Rhizosphere microbial communities from salt marsh grasses in Alabama, United States - S0-2_160517rDrB | ecosystem: Host-associated > Plants > Roots > Rhizosphere | place: USA: Alabama | collected... | reverse complement strand
TTACGCTTTCATCCTGAAGAATGGGGGATGACCCAACAAAGCGAAGATAACGAATTTATGTTCCTCAATTTGGGGCCGCAGCATCCGGGCACCCACGGCGTTCTGCGCATCATCCTGCAGCTTGACGGTGAAACCATAGTCGATGCCGTGCCTGACATCGGCTTCCACCATCGCGGCTCTGAAAAAATGGCCGAACGCCAGACCTGGCACACTTACATCCCTTACACCGATCGCGTCGACTACCTTGGCGGTGTCATGAATAACCTTGCCTACATCCTCAGCGTTGAAAAACTGGCGGGTATTGAGGTGCCTGACCGTGTGAAGGTAATTCGCGTGATGCTGGCTGAATTGTTTCGCATTGCCAGCCACCTGGTCTGGTATGGAACCTTTGCACAGGACTTGGGGGCGATGTCTCCCGTTTTCTATATGTTCAACGACCGCGAACGCATTTTTGACATTATTGAAGCTATCACCGGCGGGCGTATGCATCCTAGCTGGTTTCGCATCGGTGGTGTCGCCCAGGATCTGCCTCAAGGCTGGGAAACGCTCGTGGCCGATTTCTTAGACTATTTTCCGGGTCGTTTGCGCGACTATGATCAGGCAGTGATGCGCAATCGCATTTTCAGAGGTCGCACTCAGGGTGTGGGGCAGTATACCACGGCCGAGGCAGTTGAATGGGGCGTAACGGGACCGGGACTGCGAGCCACCGGTCTGGAATGGGATTTACGTAAGAAACGGCCGTATTCTGGGTACGATCAATTTGATTTCGACATACCCACTGCGGCCAGCGGCGATTGTTACGGACGCGCCCAGGTACGAGTGGAAGAAATGCGCCAAAGCTTACGTATCGTTCAACAATGTCTGGACAACATGCCATCGGGCCCGTACAAAGCCGACCATCCCCTGGCTGTGCCGCCGCAAAAGGAACGTACGATGCACGATATCGAAACACTGATCACCCACTTCCTTAGCGTCAGTTGGGGTCCGCTCATTCCGCCAGGGGAAGCAGTCGTGCCCATTGAGGCCACCAAAGGACAAAACAGCTACTACTTGATCAGCGACGGCGGCATTCACGCCTACCGTAACCGCATTCGCACCCCTTCCTTTCCCCATATTCAGATGGTACCTGCCATCAGCTCTGGTGCCATGATCCCTGACTTGATGGCCATACTGGGCAGTATTGATTTTGTATTGGCGGATGTAGATAGATAAGAGGCAAACACTCAACCAACAGAAATCTCTCCAATAGCAGATTACGTGAGAAATTATGCTGACAGATAAACAAAAAAAAGCCATTGAAACAGAAATCTTGCGCTATCCCAAGCGGCAGGCAGCTGGAATTGAAGCCTTGAAAGTGGTACAGGCAGAACAGGGCTGGGTCTCGGATGAAGATTTGAAAGACGTAGCCGACTATTTGGGGATGACACCGGCTGAAATAGACAGTGTAGCCACCTTTTACAACCTGATTTACCGTCACCCGGTTGGCCGCCATGTTATACACATTTGCGACAGCGTGAGCTGTTGGATTATGGGTTTTGAACAGGTGCAGCAGCAAATAGAAGAGCAATTGGGAATAGGTATGGGACAAACAACCCCTGATGGCCGTTTTACTCTCCTGCCGATACCCTGTATCGGCTGCTGCGACCATGCCCCAACACTCATGATCGACGGCAACTTACACGAGAACATTTCCCTGGATGGGGTGCGCGACATATTGGAGGCCTATCAGTGAACATCGAAAGTGGATCATCTGTGCTGGAACGGCCGCTAACACAACACCTCAAACCCGATGCTGCCCTCACTTTGGCAGAATATGAACAAACTGGTGGCTACGATGCGCTGCGGAACGCGCTTAAATCCATGACGCCGCATGACCTCACTCATATCATTCGTGACTCCACCCTGGCCGGTCGCGGAGGCGCAGGCTTCTCAACCGGACAAAAGTGGAACTTTGTCCCCGACGAAGATATTGTCACCCGGCGCGTTCCCCCCCATGAAATGGATATCGTTGTTCCTGAACCCCATCTCTGGGGCCATAGTGAATCTGGCTTCAGTACAGGCGATAAATGGTGCTTCATGCCCTTCGGCGACGACAGCCCGTCACCTAAATATCTGGTCGCAAACGGCGATGAAATGGAGCCGGGCACCTTTAAAGACCGCCTGCTGCTTGAAGGCAACCCCCATCAGCTCATCGAAGGCATGATTTTGGCCGCATATGCCATCCAGGCTGATGTCGCTTACATCTTTTTGCGATGGGCATACACAAAAGCTGCCACGCGTATCGCCAGGGCCATTGTCGAGGCCTACGAGGCTGGATATTTAGGCTGCAATATATTGGGCAGCGATTTTAGCCTTGATTTACACCTCCACATTAGCGCCGGTCGTTACATTTGCGGCGAGGAGACAGCTCTGATGAATGCCCTGGAGGGTAAGCGGGCAACTCCCCGCACGAAGCCTCCCTTTCCGCCCGTCGTTGGCATTTGGGGACGGCCAACTAACGTCAACAACATCGAAACCTTATCTTGCGTTCCCCACATCGTCCATTATGGTGCCGACTGGTTTAAGTCGCTCAGCCGTTCGGAAAACTATGGCGGCACTAAGCTTTACGGTGTAAGTGGCCGCGTAAATAAGCCGGGATTGTGGGAATTGCCGATGGGCACAACAGCACGGGAAATCATCTATGAACATGCGGGAGGAATGCGCAGCGGCTACAACCTGCGTGCGTTCTTGCCCGGTGGCGCATCGACCGAATTCCTGTTACCTGAACATCTGGATATCCCTCTGGACTTCAAGGCCGTTCAGTCAGCAGGCAGCCGGCTGGGCACAGGCACGATTATTATCCTCGATGATAAGACCTGTCCGGTAGGCATGGTACACAACCTGGAAAAGTTCTTTGCACGGGCGTCATGTGGTTGGTGCACACCCTGCCGCGACGGCCTGCCCTGGACGGCGCGTATTTTGCAGGCCCTGGAGGAAGGTGAAGGGGTTCCAACCGATTTAGATCGACTACAACTGCATACCAAACTGCTCAGTCCCGGTCATACATACTGCGCGCTGGCTCCGGGGGCGATGGAGCCGCTGCAAAGCGCTCTGAAATATTTCCACGCTGAGTTTGAACAGCACATTAAAGATAATCAATGTCCCTACAGGTCATAACAACGAGCCAATGTTATATGACGAAAACACATAGATCATTAGAGAAAACAACAATACTCGTTTTCTCTCCGTCCCTTTCCCGGAGAAAAGATGGCAACGATAACGATTGATGGTAAGGCATATCAAGTAAAAGACGACCAGAATGTGCTGGAAGCAGCCCTGTCGTTAGGGTTGAACCTTCCATATTTTTGCTGGCACCCGGCACTGGGTTCGGTCGGAGCCTGCCGTCAATGCGCGGTGAAGCAGTACAAAGATGAAAATGACACAGACGGCCGCCTGGTTATGGCCTGCATGACTCCCGTTAAGGATGGAGCCCGAATCGCCATTGAGGAACCGGATGCGCAGGAATTTCGGCGGAGTGTGATCGAGTGGCTGATGGTCAACCATCCACACGACTGTCCCGTGTGCGATGAGGGAGGCGAGTGTCATCTTCAGGATATGACGGTGATGACCGGTCACAATTATCGCGAATATCGTTTCAACAAGCGCACCCACCGCAATCAGGATCTGGGGCCATTTATAAATCACGAGATGAACCGCTGCATCGCCTGTTATCGCTGTGTCCGCTTTTACCGGGACTACGTTGGAGGACGTGATTTTGATGTCTTTGGCGCTCACGACCATGTTTATTTCGGTCGCTTCGAGGACGGACCTCTAGAAAGTGAGTTCAGCGGAAATTTGGTAGAAGTATGCCCTACCGGTGTGTTTACGGATAAGTCAGAGAAACGACATTTTACTCGTAAGTGGGATTTGCAGACCGCGCCATCTATTTGCCACGGGTGCAGCCTGGGATGCAACATCATCCCTGGTGAGCGAAACAATATTTTGCGGCGTATTCGTAACCGCTACAACTATGAAATCAATGGCTATTTTCTTTGTGACCGCGGCCGCTACGGCTATGAATACGTCAATAGTGAGCAGCGCATCAAAAATGTGCAGGTGGCCGGAAACACTGTTGACCCGGAAACGGCCGTTTCACACATCGCCAAATTGCTGCAGGACGGCACAACCATCGGCATTGGCTCTCCCCGCGCATCACTGGAGTCGAACTTCGCTTTACAACGGCTGGTAGGGAATGAGAATTTTTACTTAGGCCTCCCCAAACAAGATGCTCAGTTGATGTCAACCTCCATTCAACTGCTGCAGCAAATCCCTACCGCCAGTCTACACGACGTTGCGGAAGCCGACGCAGTGCTGGTGCTAGGTGAAGACGTTCCCAACACGGCCCCCATGATGGCGCTTGCCCTAAGGCAGTCCATTCGCCAGCAGCCGCTGGAACTGATTGCGCCCCTTCAAATAGCCTCCTGGCAAGACGCAGCCTTGCGCGAAGCCATGCAAAATGAGCCTAACGGGCCCCTCTATATAGCCGGCACTCACAAAACTCGCCTTGATGACATTGCGACCTACAACTACCACGCCGCACCGGACGATTTGGCCCGGCTTGGCTTTGCTATCGCTCACAACCTGGATCAATCCGCTCCGGCTGTGCTTGATCTTGATCCGGATCTAGAGGATTTGGTAGTGGAGATAACGCATGCACTGAGTGAAGCAAAACGGCCGTTAATCATCTCCGGCGTCAGCAGCGGCAGTCAATCGATCCTGCAGGCATCAGCTAATGTAGCTTGGGCGCTGGGTGACAAAGGTCGTCTTTCCCTCATCTTCCCGGCCGCCAACAGCTTGGGAATGGCCCTCCTGGGCGGTCATTCACTGGATGACGCGCCTCAGGCGGATACGGTAATTATTTTGGAAAACGATCTACTGAGTTGGGCCGGGCAAGTGACGATAACGCGCATACTGGATGCTGCAAGAGAAGTTATCGTTCTCGATACATTGGAAAATGACACAACCCTCAAAGCCGGCATCGTCTTGCCTGCTGCCACATTTGCAGAAGCCGACGGTACGCTGGTCAACAACGAAAGTCGTGCCCAACGCTTCTACCAGGTTTATGTCCCGGAGAGCGATGCTCGGGCCAGTTGGCGCTGGCTCGAATCCATCCGTGCCGCAAAGAAGCAGGTCGATCCCCCCAATTGGGATTCACTAATATCCGAAATGGCCGCCGGCAGATCGATGTTCACCGCGCTACCTCAGGCTTCCCCGGGGGCTGATTTCCGCTTGGACGGGCAGAAGATCCCGCGCCAATCTCCACGCGTCAGCGGCCACACCTCAATCCATGCAAATAAAGAAGTTAGCGAACCGTCGCCAGTTGCCGACCCGGATACGCCATTGGCTTTTTCCATGGAGGGAAGCGAGCGCCAACCACCGGCCGCGCTGATCAACCGCTATTGGTCGCCCGGCTGGAATTCGGTGCAGTCATTGAATCGTTTTCAGGAAGAAGTAGGCGGCCTTCTACGCGGCGGAACTGCCGGGGTGAAACTTATTAATGGCATTTCCGCTGGCCGGGATTATTTTACAACGATTCCAGACCCCTTTATACCACGGGAAGATGCCTGGCATGTTTTACCGATTTATCACATTTTCGGCTCTGAAGAACTAAGTGCGCGCTCGCCGGCAGTTGCTGCCCGCGCCACAGAGCCCTATCTGGCACTGCGCCCGGTCGACTCTAAAAACCTGGGATTGAAAGACGGCGAAACGGCCATTCTAGACCATACTCTCGTCCTTCCGGTTAAATTACTGCAGTCACTACCAGTAGGTACAGTAGGGTTACCCGTCGAGCTTAGTCCAGACCGCGAAATATATGGCCGGAGCGTGGCGATTTCCCGCACAGATGATCATCAGATACCTGATTCGGGTGCCACCGAGAAATACTCATGAGCGCAACAATGCAGTCGTTATTAACCGTCGTAGGAGTTTTGGCAATAGGTCTGAGCATTGCCGCGGGCAACATCTGGCTGGAACGGCGCCTGCTTGCATTGTGGCAGGATCGCTATGGCCCTAACCGCGTCGGCCCCTTTGGCTTGATGCAGGTATTGGCTGATATGATCAAGATCTTTTCTAAAGAGGATTGGATACCGCCCTTTGCCGACAAACCGGTCTTTATTTTGGCCCCCATTATAGTCATTGCTACGGTGCTGCTTTCATTTGCTGTTCTTCCGGTAGGTCCCGGCATTCAAGTAGCTGATTTGAACATAGGTCTGCTTTTCTTTTTAGCCATGTCCGCCCTCGGCGCATACAGTGTAGTCCTTGCGGGTTGGTCGTCAAACAACAAGTATGCCCTGTTGGGTGGATTGCGGGCGGCGGCACAGTTGCTGAGCTACGAGGTGTTTATGGGACTTTCGCTGATGGGTGTAGTAATGCTTGCAGGATCTTTTAATCTGGGCGACATCGTAAGGGCCCAACAGAATATTTGGTTTTGTATTCCTCAGTTTTTGGGATTAGTTATCTTCTTCATCGCCGGACTGGCAGAAACCCATCGTGTCCCCTTTGATTTGCCGGAAGCTGATAGCGAACTGGTTGCCGGCTACCATTCAGAATATTCGGGCATGAAGTTTGGCATGTTTTTTGTGGGCGAATATCTGGGCATCACGCTGATCTCGGCCATGATAGTGACTCTCTTTTTTGGTGGCTGGCAGGGTCCATTTTTACCACCTCCAATCTGGTTTCTGCTGAAAACAGTTCTCTTAATCTCTATCTTCATCCTGATGAGAGCGGCACTGCCCCGACCACGTTACGACCAGTTGATGGCGTTGGGTTGGAAGCTGCTGCTGCCGTTGGCGCTGTTGAATTTACTGGTAACTGCCGGGATTATGTTGGCCGTAGCTGGCATTTCCTAATCTTTGTCGGCACCGGGCCTTGCTAGGAAGCAATTATGTTCACTATTTTACGCACGATTTGGAAGGTTTTTACACACGCTTGGCAGAAGCGGGTGACAGTGCAGTACCCGGAAGAACGACCGCAAATGCCATCGCGGTACCGGGGACGGATTATTCTTACAGAGGACCCGGATGGATCAGAACGCTGTGTGGCTTGCTCTTTATGTGCCGTTGTTTGTCCAACAGATTGTATTTCTCTACAAGCAACCGAGGACGAATTCGGTCGTCGCTACCCGGAATATTTTCGCATCAACTTTTCACGATGCATATTTTGCGGCTTCTGCGAAGAAGCCTGTCCCACGTATGCCATCCAGCTCACGCCCGATTTTGAGATGAGCGAATATGACCGGAAGAACCTGGTCTATGAAAAGGAAGACTTACAAATTAGTGGGCCGGGTAAATATCATGATTATAACTTCTACCGGGTCTCCGGCTTAGCCATAGGTGGCAAGGATAAAGGAAAAGCGGAGCATGAGTCGCCTCCGGTAGACATACGAAGCTTAATGCCCTAGAGGAAAACGTGTGGATAAGGTGTAATTGCTTTACCGGATATAGCTCACAAGTTAGTAAACGGAAAATCCTATGAACCTGGCATTTTATTTATCGGCCGTTGTGGCAATTGCAGCTACCGGAATGGTTATCGTGCAGCGGAACGCGGTGCATGCTCTATTGTATTTGATCTTGTCTCTCCTGGCGGTAAGTCTGGTATTTTTCACATTGGGCGCGCCATTTGCGGCAGCGCTGGAGGTAATCACATATGCCGGGGCGATAATGGTCCTCTTTTTGTTCGTGATCATGCTGCTTAATTTGCCGCCGGAAGATGGAAAACTGCACTTTTCCCGCAGTTGGCTTGGTCCCCTCTTACTCATGCTCCTTTTGCTGGTAGACCTGATCTATCTACTGGTTAATGGAAACCAGGGAATGATGGAAGCGACCATATCCCCCTCACAAGTCGGCCGTACGCTCTTTGGGCCGTATTTGCTGGGTGTGGAACTGGCATCAATTCTGCTGCTGGCCGGGTTAGTGGGGGCCTATCATCTGGGGAGAAGATAAGCCTGAACAGGTAATTTATGTACGGCCGTCAATTTTGGATTTTTGATCGAAGGTAAGTGGAACGAACATGGCAATCATACCTATGGAGCAAGGATTGATGTTAGCAGGGATATTGTTCGCACTGGGGGTTCTGGGCGTGCTCATACGACGCAACATCTTGTTTATCCTGATGTCGTTGGAAATCATGCTCAACGCCGCTGGGCTGGCCTTCATCGTTGCCGGGGTACGCTGGGGACAGGCGGACGGGCAGGTAATGTTCATATTTATCCTGGCCATGGCCGCCACGGAGGTGGCGGTCGGATTGGCACTGGTGCTGCAGCTGCACCACCACGTAAAAACGCTCTTAGTCGGCTAGCCAGACATTTGTCAACTGGACTGCCAGGAAGGTTTCTATGTTGAGTTTACTTTGGCTAATTCCTGTTTTGCCCTTTGTCGGATTTTTGATCTTAACCGTAATGGGCGGTTGGCACCGTTCGCAGCGAGTAACGTCACTCATCGGCGTCGGGTCAGTTGGGCTGGCTGTGCTGCTCACGGGTCTGATAGCGGTTAGCTTTGTCACCACGCCGCCACCGGATGGCGTCTACGTCCACGTCTATTGGACCTGGTTCCGGGTGGTTGATTTTGCCCCTAAAATCGCGCTGCATTTGGATTCGTTGTCACTTCTGTTCATCCTGGTAATTACCTTTGTCGGGTTTTTCATCCATGTCTATTCGGCTGAGTTCATGGCTGGCGAAGACAATTGGAACTATGCTCGTTTCTTTTCCTACCTCAATCTTTTCATTGCCATGATGTTGGTGCTGGTTCTGGCCGAGAATATGCTGCTGCTTTACCTGGGCTGGGAAGGTGTAGGTTTATGTAGTTTTCTGCTCATTGGTTTTTGGTATAAGGATCCAAAGAATGGTCGTGCTGCACGCAAGGCATTCGTTGTTACCCGCATCGGCGACGCGGCTTTGGCAGTCAGCCTCTTTCTATTGTTTGACAACCTGGGAACGTTGGATATCCAATTAATGATGACACGGGCAGCAGCCCAATGGCCGGTAGGATCTATGCTGGCAGTTTGGACTGCCCTCATGTTATTGGGCGGCGCGGTGGGCAAATCAGCCCAGCTTCCTCTTCAAATATGGTTACCTGATGCTATGGCCGGTCCGACGCCCGTCAGCGCTCTTATCCACGCCGCGACAATGGTGACCGCCGGTGTCTATCTGATTGCCCGCGCCAATACCCTGTTCTTGCTGGCCCCTTCAGTGATGGTAATAACAGCCACCATTGGCGCGCTAACATTATTGATGGCTGGATTCAGTGCCCTCACTCAATGGGATATCAAACGCGTCTTGGCTTACTCGACCATCAGCCAGCTCGGCTATATGTTCCTTGCATTAGGAGTGGGTGCGTGGTCGGCGGCCATCTTTCACTTCATGACCCATGCCTTCTTCAAGTCACTGCTTTTCCTGAGCGCAGGTGTGATAATCTCGCGACTGGACGATGAGCATGACATGTTCAAAATGGGTGGGCTGCGTAAAGAGTTGCCGTTCACTTTCTGGGCCTTTTTGATCGGTGGCAGCGCTCTGGCGGCTATGCCGCTGATAACGTCGGGTTTCTACAGTAAAGATAAGATTCTTGCTGACGTGTGGGCTTCTCCAAACAGCGCCCCATGGTTGTGGGTAGCAGGCATAATCGGAGCCCTCCTCACCGGCATTTATACGTTCCGCATGATATTCCTTACTTTTTTCGGCAAACAGCAGCCACTCGTACAAGAACTTTCACCTCTTCCCCGACCTGGATGGCGCATAAAACTACCTTTGGCTGTACTGTCTGCAGCAGCCATTTTTACCGGCTTTGTAGAAACGCCACCTGCACTAGGTAACATTTCGCTGCTTTCAAATTTTCTGAATGGCGTGCTGCCACCGATGGGAGGCGCGGCACTGTCCACATCCACCGAAATGTTTTTGATGGGTACGGCCATAGTCGCGTCACTGGCTGGCGTGGCCATTGCCTACTACTTCATCTTGAAACAGCCACAAATTATGGCTGAACTGGTCGAAACCAAATGGGGCGCGGCGTTACATCGTTTCTGGTTTACCGGTTGGGGTTTCGATTGGCTGGATAATCACTATGTGGTTCAGCCATTTGTGCGCTTGGCGCAAATGGACAAGGACGATTGGGTTGACATGGGGCCGGCATGGATCACAGAAGCAAGTAAAACAACTGCCGATGTTGTTGATAGCTGGCACAATGGTCGTTTACGCCGTTATGCGGGGGCTATTGTTCTGGGGGCAGTACTGCTCATAACCGCGGTCATTATGCTTAGGTAGTTGGCGAGGTGGTGAATGGACCCACTTACAAATAGGCAGAAGGTGGATTAATCATGATATTACCTGCGACGATACTCTTTCTCATCCTTGGCAGCTTGTTCGTATGGCTGGTCGGTCACTGGCGTCCGCTGTGGGCACGCTGGTTAGCGTTGGCCGTTCTGGCAATAAATCTGGCTGCCTTGCTGTGGCTGTGGGCACATGTAGATCTGCAGCCGCTTCTGCAAAACTCATCGGCAGGGAACTGGCTGATTGAATTCAAGGTGCCCTGGATTCCCCAACTTGGCATCTATTTTCACCTGGCGCTGGACGGCCTCTCACTGATTATGATTATCCTGACCAGCTTCTTAGGTATCATAGCAGTTGGTGCGTCATGGAACGAAATACAGGAGCGCGTAGGCTTCTTTCATGCGATGCTGCTCTGGTCCATTGCAGCAATAACCGGCGTCTTCCTGGCGGCAGACCTCTTCCTTTTTTACTTTTTCTGGGAACTGATGTTGGTACCCCTTTATTTTATGATTGGAATCTGGGGCCACGAACGGCGTGAATATGCCGCGCAGAAATTCTTCATCTACACGCAGTTTGCCGGACTGCTTATGCTGCTCTCGATTTTGGGATTATATTTTGTGCACGGCCATACGACTGGAGTCTATACCTTCGAATACGATCAACTCCTGGGCACGGCCATGTCGCCAACCGTCGCCTTCTGGCTGATGCTTGGCTTCTTCATCGCCTTCGCCGTCAAGCTGCCCGCATTTCCCTTTCACACCTGGCTGCCCGATGCCCATACCGAAGCACCGACTGCCGGCAGCGTGATTTTGGCCGGATTGGTGCTAAAAGTAGGCGCTTATGGCTTCTTGCGTTTCCTTGTACCCCTGTTTCCAATAGCGGCGCTTAAGATCGCGCCGTTGGCGATGACGCTCGGTGTGATTGGCATCCTCTATGGCGCTTTGTTGGCCTTTGCACAAACCGACTTAAAACGGTTGGTGGCTTATACCAGCATCAGCCACATGGGATTCGTGCTTTTAGGCATCTTTGCCTGGAATGAACTGGCTCTTCAAGGCGTGATCATCATCTTGGTGGCGCACGCAATCAGCACTGGAGGATTGTTCGTTCTGGTCGGACAACTCTATGAGCGAACAGGTACCCGCGATCTCCGCCAAATGGGTGGGCTGTGGGAAGATATCCCACGTATGAGCCGCGTCGGGCTGACACTGGCGCTGGCATCGCTGGGACTGCCCGGATTGGGAAATTTCATTGGCGAATTCCTGGTGCTGCTTGGCGCCTTTCAGACCAGCCGGATACTTGCGTTGCTGGCTACGTTGGGTTTTGTATTTGCAGCGGTCTACGCTTTGTGGATGGTGCAGAATATTTTCGCCGGACCAAAGCGGGAAACTTCGCCTTCAATACCCGACCTTCATGGCCGAGAACTGGCGATAATGACGGTCATGCTGGTGATTATTTTCGGGTTGGGTGTTTATCCACAGCCGGTGCTAAATATGAGCGCGCCTACCATCCAGGATTTACAGGAATTCGTCAACCAGCCTTATCAATTGGAACAGCCGGTCATCACGAGTCACGATCAAACTCCTCTGGCATTCAGCAGTGAAGATTCGGCAGCCACGACGAGAGAACAAGCTAACCTCGTATCTTTTGATAATACTCGAGACACACCTGCGAAAGGTGCTGGCTTTAAACAATGGCAAACAGTGGATGTGCACAATTAGCTATGCAATCCAGTGAGGTGTACTATGAATGGAACTGAGTTGATTGCCGTACTACCTATGATCGTGGTGGGAGCA
>Ga0316580_10000205_pt1 | contig 12117 bp, 12 predicted proteins | sample S0NA_2_FD_204519 | JGI IMG/M metagenome (GOLD analysis project Ga0316580, IMG submission 204519) | Rhizosphere microbial communities from salt marsh grasses in Alabama, United States - S0-2_160517rDrB | ecosystem: Host-associated > Plants > Roots > Rhizosphere | place: USA: Alabama | collected... | reverse complement strand
CTTCGCCTACTTTCTTACCCATGTCTTTGCCGTCGAATCCGACAAAGGGCACCGGGTCGCCATTCTCATCGACAATACCGTCATCGGTAGCAATGAGAACCACGCCGGCATCCGCGGCAGCTTGAGCAATCGCCGGGCCAATCGTCTGATCGGGTACGGTGATGGCTATACCCTGGGCACCGGCAGAAATGGCATCGTTGACAAGGCTGACGCCCAGGCTGGGATCGAGCTTTGCGTCATACTTCAATGCTTCTGCGCCAAATCCTGTCGCTGTATCCACGAACGAGTTCTGCAGATCAATGAAATACTGCTGGTCTGCGCTCTTGTTGATCGCTACAAAAAGCAATTCTTCCGGCGCCGCCGCTTCTTCCTCGGCGGGAGCCTCAGTTGGAGCCTCAGCAGGAGCCTCGGCTTCTTCCTCAACAGGGGTCGCTTCTTCGACCGCGGGGACTTCAGTTTCCGGCAGATTGGTGCCGCAAGCTGCGAGAACCATTAATCCGATAATAAGAAGCGTTAGGATTAAACTATATTTCTTCATTATTTGACTTCTCCTTTCTTCGTAGAGTCCATGCTTTTTCGTTCTAAGTAATAACTGGCAAAAAATGGTCTAATATGTTTCACCTCCTCTAATGCCAAACGTAACCTGGCAGACATAACCAATAAATTACCACCCGGTAAGCGCTGATTACCCGCCAGTTTAAGACGGCCGTTTTCTTTCTTTCTAAATTCAATAATTGGGGGAATTTGTGCGAAGTCCAATATCTCGGCTGCAATGCCGTGGGATTTCGTTAGCTTGCACCTAGCAACCTTCAAGTTGCTGGACATACTCTTCTCTCGCTCCTAACTCCCCTAAAAGGAAGAGTTAACAACAGGCCAATTTTACTGATCTGTGGAGGAAAAAGCGACTAATACAGACCAACCTACGCTGTCTGAAATTCAGCTCGGGCTGGTGCTTTTTTTCAGTAATAATTTGCTCCTTGTTCCTCTCATCTCAAACTTAATAGTAACTATCCGTCCTACAGCAGACAATAGACAAAACGATGATATAATGGACTATCTTATCAAGGCATTTGGCCATATTAATGACAACAATCCGCATCCTCGAGGGCTTTCCTAACCAGCATCTTTTTCGTCTCTCATACCCCGTTCGCAAGCGTTGGGGAAACCATCCCCTGCTACAATCCATGATGCCGGTGGACATCGGCTGGTTTCCTGAAGCCCAGTATCATTACTGTGAACGTCCGCAAGGCACTGTAGAACATATCCTCATCTTCTGCGTTGCCGGCGAAGGATGGTTTGAAATTGATGGGATCAGACAGCCGGTTTATGCTAACGAAGCTGTCTTTATCCGCCAAAACGTATCCCACATCTATGGTTCAAGTGAACATTTCCCATGGTCAATCCATTGGACCCATTTTGTTGGCAACGAAGGCAATTTCTTTATGAGCCAGGTCCCTGAAGACGAACATAAAGTACTTGTCGAAAATCAATGTCGCGTCCGGGTCGAGCGACTGTTCCAAAAATGCTACGACCTTCTGATGGAAGGGTTCCTTGAAAAACGTCTCATTCATGCCGCTCAAATCTTGGGTCACCTGTTGAGCGAACTGTTTTATAACAACCCGGCTTTCTTGCCAGCTCAAAGAACAAATCAATTCCGGGATATCGAGCCTACCCTCAACTACCTGCGCCAGAATACCGACAAGCCACTCACACTAACTGACATGGCCGCCTATGCTGACCTCTCTATTCCTCACTTCTCGCGCATCTTCAAAAGCCAGACTGGCTATTCACCGATGGATTATTTTATTCATCTTAAAGTACAAAAAGCCTCGTCAATGTTACTCCTTACAAGGATGCCAATCCGTGAAATTGCGCTGATGGTCGGTTATGATGATCCTTATTACTTCTCCCGCATATTTAAGAAGATAGTCGGGGCACCGCCCACGGCCATTCGCCGGGAAGCGCAATGGCAATCTGATACATAAAAAAGCCTGTTACCTTACCCGGCTCCACATTCGCGAACCATCTATAACGATCGGTGTTTATCTATCATCAACGCCATTGCTCCAGCCGCCTGATGATTGCCAACTGTTCTTCTTCATTATCAGAATCAATCCATAAATAAATCCCTCTTGGTGAGTCCATCGCAGCAATGAAATCTTCAAGTTCACCGAGTTTCAAATCGACAATGATCGACTTTCCGGCGGCCTGGACCTTTTTTACCAGCGGCACCCACTGCATAATCGCCTGCATGTGCGGATCCTGGACCCACTGGATGCCATTGATTTCCGGCACAGCAAGAATGTAATCCAAATGATTAGCCACGCCCTTTCCATCCACGTGATAGATATTATGCGTCATCGGCCGTACCTCTTTCTGCAATATCGGCAGGCTGAACTCGGCAAAAGCGGAGGGCGAAATCATGGCCGAAAAATCGCAGCTAGGCACGTGAAATTTTCCAAACGAAGGAATACCTATCCAACACATTGAAGCCTGCCGGTATGCTTTGAGGATGGCGTCAAAATGATCAAATATCTTATGGAAATCAGCATAAGCGATGTCAATAAGTTGTTTCACTTCCTCCGGACTATCATACAAATCCAGGCACAACCGCTGCGAACCGCGCCAGGCCATAGCACAATCTTCACCTGGATGAAGATCGGTGTAACCAACGAGGTATTTACCATCACACCTCTCCAGCGCGCAATGCATCAACTCTTCAACCTTCTTGAAGTAGATATTGTCCATGTCCAGCTTCAATGATTCCATGTCCTCCCAACTTTCAATGATAGGGTGTGACCAGGAAGTTACTTCACTATAGTGGAGCTCCGATCCATAAAAAGCGGCGTAAACATCTGGTCCCAAATTGGGATCAAACATAGGAAAAGTTTCTCCATGGAAAATTTTCCCTTCAATAGACTTTTCAAATGTGTCGACCCGGGGCTCGGTGTCGAACCAGATTTCCTTCCACTCCTCCGGAGATCTATTTTGGGAAGTTTCCACATTAAAAGCTGCATTATGGGCGATAAAGCGTACGGGCACGCGATCGATAATTTCCCCCTGGTACCAGGCGTAAATACGCTTCATCGCCATTTCAAAATCGGGTTTTGTTTCCAGTTCTATCGGCCACCAGGTGGTGGTATCAATTGATTCTTGAGCAATCATTGGCTATCTCAACTCCTATTCTTTCAACTGGCCAGCCAGCGTCGGGGATTCTCCTCCCAGATTAGGTGCAGGTCCTCTTCAGTAAACCCTTCTTGCACCAGGCGGGGTGTAAACTCGGTTAACAGGTACTCGAATCCGGGACCACCGCCATAAGCTTTCAAGTAAGAGCGCCGCGCCATATCACCACCCAGCATCAACCGATCGCCATACCCGGCCTCAATGAGGGAACGCATCAGGGCAATCACAATACTCTCGGGTTGGTACTTAAAACGGCTTGGCGTGTCGTACTCAAGAAAAGCACCGCGCGCTAGAACTTCTTTATGGAGAAATAGATCAGGGTTACGGTCAAGGTGGCAGATCAACACGCGATTCAGGACCACTCCTGACGCTTCGAGTAGGTCCAATATTTCCATGGCGGCCGTGCCGTGCTCCGTATGAGCATAAACTGGCGTACCTGTTTCCTGGTGTACACGGCCGACCACATCGATTAACTTCTTCATGTTGCCCGTCACGCGATTGTATTCTCCGGCCACCTTCATGACCGCCGCTTTCACTGGACTGCGCTTGATAACGGGGCCGCGATAATTGGAACGCTCAATCCCCTCCTTGATTTCAGATAGGACAAGCTCGACCATTTCATCTTCATCATAAAGGTAGCGCCAATGGTCAGGCCAATAATAAGCACCTTTGTGAAATCCAGTGGACATAATAATCGGTACACCCGTACGGCGGCTGACCTCAATACATTTATCTACATTGCGCCCGGTTGTGGGCATTGTATCGACAATAGCACCACCACCCGCCTCAGCCCAGCGTTGGATTTCAACGCTAGTTTTATCGACATCGTCCAGCAAAAAATCCGGCACATTCACCCCGCCGGGTCCACTGTCAAGGAAGAGGTGGTCATGGGCATTGATCCGTTTTCCCAGCTTTTCAAGCGGCAGGGGTCCAAGCGTCGTTTCAATAGTCTTCATCAACAACTCCCTTTATTTATCCTTCAAGCTCATTGCGTACAATGGCCGCGCCACCAGTCAGCGCATGCAGTTTTGCTCGCGACGCCCAGCGCGCAGTTTCACTGAAACCACAGTCAGGAATGAGCGTCAGCTTTTCAACCGGTACAACCGTCAATACTTTACGAATCCTTTCGGCGACATCTTCGGCCGTTTCAATGTAGTAGCTCTTTACATCAACAACGCCAACAGCCACTTCCTTACCCTGGGCTATATCCGCCAGCAGTTCTACCTCCGCCATTTCACGATTAGCGAATTCCAATAGCAATTGGTCTACGTTAAAAGCCATCATCTCATCAAAAATGGATATGTATGTTCGTTTGGATAATGGGCGTCCGACATAATTACCGAAACAGAGGTGTGCGGCTAATTTGATCCCGCTTACCCCTTCCAGAGCTGCATTGAATAATTGGCTAAACGGTGCTTCCGCGTCCGGGTGAATGGCCGAAGAGGGCTCATCCAACTGCACAAATTCCGCGCCTGCCTCCACCAATGCCTTGACTTCCTTGTTTACAAGGGGCACGAAATCCCAGGCCGCCTCCTCCCGGTTCTTATAAATTTCACCGGGGCCATAGCTCAGGCGACCGGCCAGCGTAAACGGGCCAGGGATCAGGCACTTCAAGGGCCGGGTTGCACGCCGGCGAGCATACAGGAATTCGTCCACGACGCCAAAGCCATGTGGGGCGGTTATGCGCTCCGTTACCTTGAAGCGGTGCTGCTGGTCATGGCCTGCTGCTCCTACTTTGCGCGCCGGTTCCATTGGTTCCAGACCAGTCAGGTGGCCATAAAACGCGGCTGTAAAGAAACCCGCGCGCCGCATCTCGCCATCCGAAATTAGATCAATCCCCGCGTCTTCCTGGTCACGTATGGCCATATCAACCGCATCATTCAACATTTCCTCAATATCGACGGGTCCGTATTCGCCACGGTTGACCGCCGCCAGACCGCTGTGCAACCAACTTGGCCAGGCATAGGAACCTACAACACTGGTTGGTAACAATATATTCATGAGAATATCTCCTTAACGCAGGTGCTTCGGCTCAAGTTCGGCGGCAATTTCTCCGAATTTAGGCCCAATCACCGGTAAATTATCTTGCAAATCAGACACAGAAAGTTGTTTACAATCATAATCCATTACGATGGCTCCTTAATGATTATTCAGATGTTTGCACTTTGTTCAAAGTGCGAGCATACCGCTGTCGCTGGTCGCGCACCCATAGATCATAGCTGTCCACCGTATCATTCAGGTGCATATTGCGCAACACATGATGCTTGACGCCCCGGCGGTCAAGTTCGCGAATTGTCAGCTCGTTGAGGGACTGCACAATAGTTAATGCACCTATGGAAGAGAGCGGGCAAACTTGATAGGTACCGGTCTCACCCTCGATAGTTATCGACAAATCGCCATAGGGCATGCAGTTATCCAGCAAGAAGCCTTTCTTCGATTCCTGAATAACATGGTAGAGATTCTTGCCGCTGCTGTGTTTGGGCGGCGCATCTCGCGCTTGCTCAAGCGAGCAGAGAGCAATTAGCGGATGGTTCGGATACCGTCGTTGGAATGCCAGGGCCATATCCACCGCCGCCGCGGTTGTACCAGTCGCCGAGACGACCACCAGGGCGGCGTGAATGCCGATGTCATATTCATCGAGCATGATCGTGCCCAATCCTTCCACCTTTTCAATAGCCTGGTTCATGCGCACACCGTTTGCGCCGATGACATCGGTGAAATTAGCTAATCCAGTATTTAGAAGGGCGTGAAAACCGGTTAAGGCACCCATGCGCACCACCATCTCTTCAACAGTAACCCGCGAATGGCCGTTACCGTACACGTGCACCAACCCGCCGTGTTCCAGCGCATCAGCGTAAATAGATGCAACTTTTGCTAATGTTTCAGTCTGAGCCATGACACCATTTATTACCCGCTCAAGTTGTGATGGAAATGTGAGTTCCATATTTCTGTCCTTCATCTTGTTTATTGGGCGGACCAGCCGCCATCAACTGGGAGCACGACACCCGTGATAAATTTCGCTTCATCGCTGGCCAGGAAAACGGCCGCCTCTGCCACATCCTGAACTTCGCCAATAGGCCCGAGAGGCTGCCAACAACCAATCTGAGCCAGTAGCTCCTTGTCTGCCTTCGTTCGCTTGGCCATTTTCGTATCAACCAGACCAGGCGCAAGACAATTTGCGCGCATGCCATCCTTGGCGTAATAGGCGGCAATCGTCCGCGTAAGGCCGATGATGCCCGCCTTTGATGTCATATAGGCATGCGTATCGTATAGACTTTGCGAGCCGACAAGACCCAAAATCGAGGCTATAGACACGATGTTCCCTTTCGTCTTGAGCAGCTCAGGGATGGAATATTTACAGGCTAGGAAAGTGCCACGCAAGTTGATATCCATGATCTTGTCCCATCCTTCAATGGTACACGCGTGAATCGGTCCATCACCATACTTGCGCCCTCCCACGCCGGCATTGCTAACCAGGATATCAAGTTTCTTAAACTGTCTTATAGTTTGGGAGACCATTTGCTCGATTTGCTCGGGTTGGGAGACATCCACTTCTACAAATAAAGCCTTTCCTCCATCACCCAAGATCTCCGCCGCGACCTGTTTTCCCTCCTCGATGGCACGGTCGGCAACGACGATCGACGCTCCTTCCTCGGCAAACCGTTTGGCGCAGGATTTGCCTATTCCTTCCGCGGCTCCAGTAATAATGGCTACCTTGTTACTCAATCTCATTCCGGATCCTCGTGAACATCTTTGATCCTCGCTAAAGCACTGAATTGATCCTTCAGGCGCGGATAAAGCTCCCGGTAAATGGCGAACATTTCTATATAGCGGTCCCGGAATTTGATATTCGGCTCATAGTAGCCGGTTACGCGGGCTATCTTTCGCGCTATTGCTGCCGGATCATCGATCATGCCAATACCAGCCGCGGCCAGAAGCGCATTTCCCAGGGGGGCGCCGACATTATCGGCCAAGACCGTAAGTGGATAGCCGGTTATGTTAGCCATGATGCGGCACCACAGATCGCTTTTTGTTGGGCCACCTACTGCGCGCAATTCTGTAATCATCGAACCTGCCTGGCTGGCGATATTGATATTATGGGCAATGGCAAAGGCAGAACCTTCCATAACGGAACGAACCATGTGCGAGGGGCTGGTGCTCAAACTCAAACCAAAGAAAACACCACGTGCATTGCCGTCGTTGATCGGCTGCAGCTCACCGCTGAGGTACGGAAGGAAGAGAACGCCACCAGCCCCCGGAGGGCTCTGCTTTGCCATTTCGCTAAGCCGGATGTAGTCGAATTCCTGGCCGAATAATTTCCGAATCCAGTTTAGACCCGCACCGACGGCCGACATTGATCCTCCCAGAAGTATTTTGCCCGGGAGAACATGTAAAAAAGCCAGCAATTGGGCATGAACGATCGGCCGATCTTCGACGATATAAATGGTACCCGCCGTACCCAATGACAGGAAAGCCTGCCCTGGCTCGGCGGCACCGATTGCTAAACCAGCCGAAGACGTATCTTCACCTCCGGCCACGACCGGGACACCCGATTTAAGCCCAAGCTCCGCAGCCGCCTCTGGAGTTAGCTCGCCAATAATCTTGCTTGAAGGGACTACTTCCGGATACAACTTACGCGGCAGGCCGAAATCTGCAATCAACTCCTCCGACCATGTCCCTTCAGCAAGTTCAAAGGCAAAAAGTATACTCGCATCAGATTGATTTACTATTGGATTCCCCGTTAGGCGAAAATTGATATAGCCAGTACTCGTCAGGCTGGTACGGGCCTTGGCGATTGTTTCAGGTTCATGCTCCAGAAGCCAGATCAAGACCGGGTCAGCGTTATAAGGTGCCGGTTGCTTACCATTCTTTTGCAGAATTTTCTCCCGGCAGCATTGACGTAACTGTTTACTTTGCAGCTCCGAACGCATGTCCATCCAGATAATCGCCGGACGAATCACTTCCCCCGCTTCGTCTATCAATGTAACTGCGCACCCCTGTCCGCTGACGCCAATGGCTGCGATCTGTTCGGGTCTGGCAGGGGCATGCTTTACCACTTCACGCGTCACTTTAACTGTCGTGCTCCACCAATCTTTTGGATCTTGCTCCGCCCAACCAGGCTTAGACCGGTAAGTCGGGTACCCAGTCTGTGCCTGGGCAATAATCACGCCCTCTGGCGTGGTTAACACAGCCTTTACATTGGTAGTCCCAATGTCGATACCCAGGAGTAGCTCAGTCATCCGCAGGCATTGTCACATAGTACAACAGTAAAGGATTGAGGTCTGTATTCCTGACACATCAATACGATTCCTAAACAACACTCAACTTTTCCAGCCACGCGGCTACCATCCTTAAACGGTGCCATCATATCGCACAAAAATGTGCATCACAAATAAAGTTATGAATACATTGTCATTAGTACGGGAACGATAACCATTCAGGTGGCGAGAAAACTGACATCTCATGATCGGAAACCGATGCATATTCCGACCAATGCCCTAAAAATCGCCCGTGAGGTGCAAATACTTCAGTGATCCAAATTGTGCCTGAGAATTCGCTCTTATCTGACCAATCTTTTTCCTCTGGTAGAATCCGACTCTTTCGCAAGTTGAGGTATGGATTCTATGATTTGGTTGGTCGGCGCTCATTTCTTCTCGCTACTCATCGAACTGATACAAATAGGTCAATTGTCCACTCCAGATAAAGACCTCGAAATACTGGTGCTGCGATACCAGTTGGGCATCGCTGATCGGAAACTGAATCAAACCATCAAGCCTAATCGCATCGAAAAACTAACGCTTGCGGTTCTGGTAAACCGATTGAAGTTCGCTACTAATCGTTCGTCAAATGAGCTACGAAATTCTCTCAGGCTCTTCTCCCCACGAACAGTCCTTCGCTGGCATAATGAACTGGTCAAACGCAAATGGACCTACAAGCATCAAAACAAGGGCGGCCGTCCAAAGCTAAGTAAGGACTTGGAGGATTTGATTATCCGTCTGGCCAACGAAAATCCGCGATGGGGATACGGCAAAATCGAAGGTGAACTGCTCAAGCTAGGAATCAAGGTGTCACGGACGACTATCCGCAATATCTTCAATCGTCATGGAATCGTCCCTGCTCCAGTTCGAGCAGGGGCAATTGGCTGGCGACAGCTCATGAATCATTACAAAAGTCAGCTTTTGGCATGTGATTTTCTGACCGTTGAGACTCTTTTCTTGAAAACTTTGTATAATTTCTTCTTCATCGAAGTCGGAACTCGGCGGATTCACATTGCGGGTGTCACTGAACATCCGAATGGCTACTGGGTAGCGCAACAGGCCCGGAATTTCGGCTGGTCGCGGCAAGAGCGTGATACCAACTTTGTATACCTGATTCGCGACAATGACAGTAAGTACACTGATTCCTTCGACACCGTCTTCGAAACAGAAGGAATCAACATTGTCTGCACCCCATTCAAAGCACCCCATGCCAACTCTTTTGCAGAGCGATGGGTAAAATCTTTGAGAGTTGAGTGCCTTGATAACCTACTCGTCGTGAACGAGACCCACCAACGTCGTGTGCTCACTGAATATGTGGAATACTACAACTCGAGGCGTCCACACCAGGGTCTGAATCAGCAGTCTCCAACCCCCTCTCCCCCACCGGAGCCTTCGGGCTTGATTCATCGCCGCAAAATACTAGGCGGTATCATAAACGACTATTTCCGGATTCCGGGAAAGAATGTCGTTTCAATAAGCTAAAAAGAGCTTGTTTCCCCAACAAAAAACCCAGATGCTTAATCTGGGCTTTCTTCGCTTCGCCATTCGCCTAATATTCTGCTATCTGGCGCCCATCAAAAACGAAGGTCTATCGTAATTTTGGCTAATTTTCCTCGGAGATCCAATCTTTTTTCTAATTTCTGGATGTCCGATCAGCTTAAAATGGTGGGCAAGATTTCGTTTGGGTCCGGCATCATAGTTTATGCACCGTACGAGTTGTTTAAATGAAGGACAGGTATTGTATGTTTTGCCACATAGCCGCTCAGGTAAAATAATAGCATGCTTAAGCCGTGAATCTAAATGTTGCGGTGTATGATTCCCTCCTGCTAATATGAGAGATGGTGGGTAAACTAACCATGCATAAAACGTACGTACGTACGTAAAGGGGGTTTCCAAGTATGAAATGGGTGACGAAAAGTTTCCTGCTTCTTATTGTTCTTTTGTTTATTTTGGCGCCGGCAGCCTTTGCCCAAGAAGCGGCGCCTGCAATCCCAGCGAACAGCATCACAGGTATTGCCGTCGCAGACGGCCGTTTTGATACGTTGGCCGCGGCTGCCGTCGCCGCCGGTTTGGCAGATGATCTGGCAGGCGGCGAATGGACTGTTTTCGCGCCTACCGATGACGCTTTCGCTAAATTGGGGCTGAACGCCGATAATGTCGCCGGCCAGTTCAGTGCTGACGAGTTAGCAGACCTCTTGCTCTACCATACACTGCAAGGCAAAAAAGCAACAGCGGATCTGAAAGCAATGTTGGGTAATGTGACCATGGCCAACGGCCAGCAAGCCGGCCTGAAATTCTACGAAGATCAATTTTATGTCAATGATGACTCCAAGGTCATTATTGAAAATGTCCTTGCTGATAATGGGTATATCCATGTCGTGGATACCGTTATCCTGCCGCCGTGGCCGCGGGAAGAAGCTGCAGAGGAAGTGGTGATGGCTGAAGAGCCGGCGGCTGCCCCGATGGCGGCCCCGGAAGTCGTACCTGAAGCGGCTGCGCCGGTCGAGGCCGCGCCTGCAGCTGCGCCGGCAATACCTCCAAACAGCATCGCCGGCATTGCCATCGCCGACGGTCGTTTTGATACACTGGTCGCTGCGGTAGTCGCTGCCGGTCTGGCAGATGACCTGGCAGGCGGTGATTGGACCGTGTTCGCGCCGACTGACGATGCTTTCGCGAAGCTAGAACTGACGCCGGATAATATAGCCTCCGCATTCAGCCAGGAAGAATTGGTCGATATTCTACTCTACCATGTTTTGGTGGGCAGCAATTCAACGGCCGAGCTGAAAGGTATGCTGGGTAATGTGGTTATGGCCAACGGCAAACAGGCCGGTTTGAAGTTCTACGAAGATCATATCTATGTGAACGATGATTCCAAGGTCGTTGTGGAAAACATCATCGCTGACAATGGTACGATTCACGCCGTCGATACTGTTATTTTGCCTCCGTGGCCGAGGGAATAACTTCGTTGGTTGGCGGTTATTGTTTACATTAAGCTAGCAAAGAGGCAGGTACTCGTAAGAGGAATGAGTCGGGCGCTCTGGCCCACATCCCAAAAAACCCACCATACGGGCTGCTTGCCTTAACCAAGAAACCCGGCTCTGAAGCAGGAAAAGAGCCGGGTTTTTCTTTGGCATACGGCCACATAATATGCAAAAACCAGGATCCAACACTTCTGCTAGAGAAAAAAGCTAACCGAACGCTATTCTCAAATACTTTGATACAATCCTGCTTCACTTTTCTTGGAGCAGGATTTTTTGATGATTTGGTTGGCCCTTTTACACATTTTTTCCACGGTTCTGGAGTTGGTTCATATCGGCCGCTTGTCTGAAAAAGACAAAGACCTGGAAATCATGATCCTGCGTCACCAACTCGATGTAATGACCCGTTTGCAGACCAAGCCAGTCAAACCCAATCGGGTTGAAAAGTTGACGTTGGCCGTGCTAACCAAGAACCTTAAACAGTCCACTAAACGTTCCACTCACCAACTACGTGACATTATTCGTATCGTCAAGTTATTCGTTGGCACCGCGAGTTGGTCCGTCGCAAATGGACTCAAGAACAGAAGAATAAAGGTGGCCGTCCAAGGATCAGCAAAGATATCGAAAGCTTGATTGTACGCTTAGCTCAGGAGAATCATCGCTGGGGCTACGCCAAAATCGAAAGTGAATTATTCAAA
>Ga0316580_10000201_pt1 | contig 12208 bp, 4 predicted proteins | sample S0NA_2_FD_204519 | JGI IMG/M metagenome (GOLD analysis project Ga0316580, IMG submission 204519) | Rhizosphere microbial communities from salt marsh grasses in Alabama, United States - S0-2_160517rDrB | ecosystem: Host-associated > Plants > Roots > Rhizosphere | place: USA: Alabama | collected... | reverse complement strand
ATATTGGACAAAATAGCCTTTTATGGATGGGCACTAGTTAATCTCTTCACCAGGGGTAATGGGCTGAATGATTTTAACCGGAAGCTGGAGCGTCCTTTTAATAATTCCCAACAATCCCTCTCCCACTTTGGAGGGTGGAAGCGGTGTAACGTTCGGATTTTCCATACGGCCTTCTATTCCGATAGGAATAGAGATAAGAGATCCTCCTAGAATTTCTTTTATTATAGGTGTTCTTTTAACAAAAAAATCAATGGTTTTTAAAGGGGCGACCAGGGCGGTTACATCCATTTGCTTGTTGGCCACATCAATAGATCCCTGGCAAACGATGTTCATGGAAGTACCGTCGATGATCATTTCATTCAACATTATCTTTCCATTTTGGATATCAGCCTCAGCATGGATGGAATTAAAGTCAAATCCATTAGTTTCGGGATTTGACAGTTTTCCTTTGAATACATCGGTAACATTAAGAATGCTGAAGATTTTTATCAATATTCTTAAACTCTTACCGGCTCGGAAACTGCCGTTTGAGGCATAAAACTCTAAATCACCATTTACGTTTTGCATCAATGTTTTAGCGGTCCCATTTGCTTTAATGTTACCCTCAAGGTTAAATTCTCCGAAAATTTTTGAGGATTTATCTGAAAGGCATTGGATGCTTGGGTTTAGTTCCTTATTTTGGGCAGACGGTTTTAAATCGATGCTTATCTCTCGGGGCGTTATTTCCAAAGTTCCTAAAGTGGTTATACCGCAAACGCTGGCATTGGTAATGGAAACTAATGCTCTTCTGTCATTAAAGTGAATATCAGCTTCAAAAGGTTCCCACGTTAACTTACTATAAATTAAGCTTTTAATTTTTGCTTTTACCATGCCCCGAGCCGGATACATCCATGACTTTTCGGCGGTTTGATCGCGGTTATTTTTAGTGCTTTTATCCAGATCCTGCAGCAGTTGATCCAAATTTAAAACCTCCGAAAAAAGTTCCATATCCAATTTGGGCGCAGTTACCGATAAGATCATATTCCCTTTAAGATCGAACAGGTTGTCCCCTAATGCCAACCTGGCTGATTCAACATGTAAAATGTCCTTTTTTGTTGTCAGAGAAAGGCCGTGTATAACAAATGACGATCCCGTCTTTCTTGGAAGGATAAATTCTTTCACCGTAAGTTCACCCTTAACAGTTGAGGTTAAGGGTTCATCCAAAAGCACGTGTGCATATAAATTTCCTTTCATCTGTCCTTTAAGGAATTCATTTTTATCTAGGATATTATCCAGAGTTTCTTTTTGTAAATTTCCAACAAATAAAACATCCATGATCCGATGCTTTTGGCCTAGTTTAATGGTTGCATTGGATACTTGATCCTTGATGATCAGTTTTTCGATGGACAACTTTTCGGGGCCTACTGAGAAATCCGTCGTAATCTTAATCCCTTTTTTTATAGACAGATTTCCTGAAAAAATGGTTTGTAGTTGCTTATTTCGGATCAGATGCGCCCTTGAAACCGATATCGGTGTCTTTAATCTGAGAAACGGCGATATGTTAAAAGCGTCTTCAGTCCACCGGGTTACATCCGGCCCTATTTCTCCTTGGAATGTCATATCTATGCGGTTTAAACCCTTTGGGTAATCCTTTACGGTTCCGGAGACCTTCAATGATGTATCATGGATACGGGTTTGAAAATCGGTAATTGAAATATTTTCAGAAGTTATACTAATATTTCCTTTTGCAGCTGATAAAGATCCCGGCAACAGCGGTGAGTCTAAAGTCAGATTTCGAATTTCACCGGCTGTCTTAAACTGATAATTTTCCGGTTCAAGAAATGGGCCATTTAGATTCATAGAAGATAATGTTAAAGACCCTTTGACATTTCTCATATCCCGTAGTTTTTCAGAAAATATTTTATAGGAGGACAACCACGGATAAATTTCTTCCAAATCAATCTTTGCCCCGCCCGACGCGATTTTCAGGTGAGGTTTGCCATCCCAGTTAATTTGTCCGGAGACTTTGGTAAACCTCGAATTCCCCATGCTGCCGCTTGTATTTTCTATGGAAGATGTTTTTCCTTTCAAAAAAAATCGACCGTCGTTAATTGTCAATAGATGCGGTAACCGCCGGTAATTTACAGATAAATTGAATTGAGATACCTCCACAATCACATTAATTGATGCAAGGCTTTCTCCCAAAACAAGCCTTCCTGTTCCCCTTCCTTTTACCTTGTCAACGAGAGAGTTTTCTTTAATAAATGCTTCATTATGAACCACGCGTTTCAAAATGGGAGGGAGTTGTGCCAGATCAGCATCAAGGCTTAGATCAAGATGGAAAGGTGCATCTTCACCTTTAAGTCCCAGCTTCAAGCTTCCGTCAAGACACTTTGAGGTCTCCATGCGTGCTTTAAGGTGTTTGCCTTTTAGGATACCTTTCGAGATCGTCACATCTCCTTCAACCTCCGTCAAATCCAAATCGACTTTTGGGATAAAAATTTCACCACTTGTTATGTTGCTGTTGATGGTGATATTTTCCAAATTCCCCAGTTCTTCCAATGACTCCCCATGGGAAGCAAACTGAATAAGGGGAACTTCTCCCCCCTTTACAATTTTAAATAGTTCATTAACGACGGGATTTTCTCCCGCCAGATCCAAGACCGCTTTGCGGGTTGAACCGACATCCACATCTTTTCCCATCAATTCCAAATTGACGCTTGACGATGTCGACGGCAAGGTGCGACGGATATCCAATTGTCCGGATAAATTAAGTCGAGGATAGTTTAATTTGAGATTTGCAAGGGATAACGATAGCTTGTCTTTATACAAATAAACGACTCCCTCTATGGAAATATTATTATTGGGGCTGGTATCGCAACGCATGTCCAGGCTTATACGGTCTTTTAAAATATCGATACTGGCGTTAATTTTTTGCAACAAAGAAGAGGTCTTTTTATCTTTGAGAATATTCAACCGACTGTTCTTTAACCGGATGTGTAATCCCGGTATTTTTGATAGTACAACGCCTAATATGGCTCCCGCTTTTTCTTCAGCCTTTTGCAAAGAGAATGAATTAAAATCTTTGTCTTTTGATCCGGGTTTTCGGTTGAGATCAATTTCAATGTCTGCCGTGTTTAACGTAATCCTGGAATTTTGGAATTCTCCCATAATTAGGGGTAACAGTTTCGGTATGATGGACAATGACTCGGCTGTCCCTTTGATTGTTTCGGGGACGGAAAACTGGCACTGTTGAACAACAAGTTGAGGTTGCGGAAAAAAAGAAACATGAATGCGTTGAAAGGTTACCTGGCCGTTGATCGCTTCAGAAACACCGGACTTGATTTTATCTAAAATCTGTTTTTGATTGATGAGCTTATTTGAAGACAAAGCCAAGATGAAAATAAGCGCAACACAGGCGATAAAACAGGCGGTTATCCAGAGAGATATTTTTTTGAATCGGGTCATTGATAAATGTCGCTTATGGATGGCGGGATTTTCGATGGGTTCGAATTATTACTATTGAATTTCCTCTTATGTTATTTTGACAGTTTTTCTTTTCAAACAGCATCCGATTTTAAAAAAAATCATCCATTTCGCTAAATTCAAAGATATAGTAGAAAAACTTCTTGCCTTCTCAGGTAACTTGTTTTTTTTATATTCCTGAGCATAGCATGAAAAAATCATTTTACCAATACGCAATGTGCTGATGAAGGTGACACCTTTTTTAAATAACAATAGAATTCATCAATTCCATCTCAAAAAATCAGCAAAAAGCATCCCTGCGTTGACTATCATGAGATTATTATCTATTTGAGATGTGTGCAGCTAAGGTGAAACAGACTTGATACTTGGATACATCTGCGAAAAGATGTATATAATGTATGCTGTTTTCAAACCTAAACTGAGCGTTCCAAAATTTAAAAGGGGATCAAATATTTTTTTTAAATGGATTATAATAATTTTATTTTTAAAATTTGAAACCCTTTGGGATTGCCGATATCAACGCATCTACTGCGTCAGATGCCATCCCGCATAGTCGAGACTATAGCGGAAAACATCTTCTCCCGCTTGGCGGGATTTCGCTAAGCTCAAGACTTGTCGTAGCGAAGCGGAGATCCCGCTTTGCGGGGCTTATCTGCGGCAATCTCGACAATCGCTCAATTCAGGACAAAATGATTCATCGGTGAACGATTAATATGAAATACGTTAAATGGGTCTCAATAGGTATTGGTTCGATAATTGTCGTTGTTTTGATCGCGGTTCTGGGGATTCAGTTTTACCTGAATACAGAACAGGCTCGGCAACGGATCCAGGCAAAGGTGAACCAGATGATTCCCGGCACATTAACATGGCGCCAAAACAGATTTTCCGTTTTAGGCGGAAAGTTGGAATTGAACCATGTGCAGTTAACGGGACCTAAAAATCATAAACTGATGGAGTTGGAGCGCTTTTCAATTCATATATCCTGGATCGGGCTTTTAAGAGGGGAATTGATCGTTCATGACCTGCTTCTGGAAAATCCGAATGTTTCTTTGGTTAAAGATCGTTTTGGGGACCTAAATCTGATTCAGGCAATTTACACCCCTGGAGATAAACCATCAGAATCAGGCAAAAACGGTGGTTTTCCGTTTAACATTCTTATCCGACAGCTAAGGGTCATAAATGGTTTTGTTCAGTACAGTATAGACAAAGATACTGCCGAGAACCAAAAAGATCAGGTGGTGTTTCAAAAGGTGAATCTCAAGCTCACCAACGGAAATTTATTAAAACAGAGCGGCCGGATTGTTTGTCAGATTGAAAATGGGAAGATTCAAACCAAAGGTATTCAAACCCTTGTCGATCAACTATCCTTGAAAGCAGATGTTCAAAAAGACCGGATCGATAACCTGCTCTTTGAACTAAATACAGATGGTATTTATGCCAATATCACCGGCACCATCGAAAATCTTTTTGCGGGTAAGCCCATTTTGGACTTAAGATTGAAAAGCCGGGCATCTCTTTCCAAAGTCAAGAATTTAATGATGCTTGGACCTGATTTTTCAGGAAAAGTCCAGGTGGGTTCGACCTTAAAGGGGATGTTGGACAATCCCAATATCGATTTAATACTGGACTACGAAGGAGGAAAGATTGCCGGGTACAGGGTCGATCAGATTCATTCGAATTGCCGTTTAAAAGAAAAAATTCTGAAAATTGACGACATATATTTATATACTCCCTTGGGCAAGTTCAATATTAAAGGTGATGCGGACTTTGAGAAAGCATTTCCCGAGGGGATATTAACCTCAAATCCTGACTTGGATGAAATCTTCTACAAACTTTCTGTTTATCAGAAAAACTTGCAGCTTTCGGATTTATTGCCAAACATATCAGGTTTAAACGGCAATGCGAGCGCTGACATTGAACTTGAAGGTAGAGGGATTCAGCCTAACACGCTATTGGCCAAAGCCGCTCTTGAACTTTATATCAACAATCTATCCGTCAAAGAAGGGCGTTCATCCATTAATGTTCATGTGAGTGCACAGGCAGATATGGAAAAGGGACGGGTTGACATTGGTAATCTTATTGCTGGCGCAGGAGAGTCCCAGCTTGAGATGAACGGCAATTATGATGTTTCTTCCCAACGAGTGACAACTCATTTTAACCTGGAAACTCCCGATCTGCCCCAAATCATGACGAGTTTGGGGATAAACGATGTGATTGGTAGCATGAATATGAGTGGAGAAGTTTCCGGGACAGTGAGGGATCCGTCTATGAATGTTCGTTTGAACGGGGAAGATCTGGGTTTTGAAAAAGTTAGAATCGGCAAGGCTGATGTTAATATCCGGTATTCAAAGGGGCGTATTTCCTTGGAACATGGAAAAATTCTTAACAATAATTCCAGACTCGATATTTCAGGCTTTGCTCGAATATTTGACCCGGGAGATTATAGACTTTTAAAACACCCGGATATTGATGTTGGATTAAAAGGAGAACCCCTGTTTCTTGAAGATTTTGTACGAGGGATGAAGGGCATGTTTGCCTTAAATGGACGTGTCAACGGCACTACGGACCACCCCAAGGGACACCTCGACCTAAGTGGTAAAAATGTGGATCTCAACATACAGAAACTTAATGAAATTAGGCTTTCATCAACCATTGACGGCCGTCAAATCCATATAGATCCTTTGTTTATCGCCATAGTACAGGGTGAGAAAGTTGAATTGACCGGCTGGCTCACCCTGGACAGGAATTATGATCTTCGCATGATGTCTAATGGTATTTCTTTTAAAAACATAAAAAAGATGGCATCATTGAACATCAACAACGGGAAAATATCTTTTGATATTTCCGGGAAAGGCAGGTTTGAAGATCCCAGCCTCAAAGGAAGAGTCGTAATCAGTGATTTAAATTTCAACAATCAGCGTTTGGAAAAGATCCCCTTTGAGGTAAAAGTCGAGAATCAGACCGCGCGCATATTCGGAGGACTGAACTTTATCCTGGATGCAGCATACGGTCTTGAATCCCATTCTTTTTCATTATCCGCTCGTTTTGATAACACGGATTTGACACCCTATTTACATCTTGTTGGGAAAGAAGAATTGAATGGCACCATTACCGGAGATATTGAATCAAAGGGTAATTTTGGCACACCGATCCAGATAGAAGGAACAACACGCATTTCTCAGCTGTCGCTTTTTTGGAAGGATATGCCGTTAATCAAAGGTAATGATTTGATGCTGTTGCTCCACAATGATGACATATCGATTCCCGGGATGCGGCTGTCTTTGATCGATCAAGGCTATTTTACCATCAAAGGTTCCGGGAAATTAAATAAAGATTTTGATTTAGAAGGCGATGGAAACATTCCTTTTAAAATACTTCCGATACTCACCGATGAAATCTCCGACGCCACCGGTGAAACACGCTTTTCGTTCAAAGTGAATGGAAGCCTGCCAACACCGAACGTTATCATTCATGCGGATATCAAGGACGGAGGAATGACCATTCCGGGCTTATTTCAAAAATTGCATCACATGAACGGGGGTGTTCGGATAACATCCAACGCAATCGTTCTGGACGACATCAAAGGGATGCTGGATACCGGAAAATTTGAATTTAACGGTACCGTTGGTCTTGACCGATATCAGCCATCAAATATTGGCCTTAAGTTAAAAGTTGATGATCTTCCTATTACGATTCCTGACGTATTGGACGTCCGGTTGAGTTCTGATTTGGAAGTCCGAGGATCGCCTGAAAAGTCTCTGATAAAAGGAGACGTTGTGCTTCTTGAGGGGACATATGATAAAGATGTCCGCCTGAATCTTGTGGAAAGTATTGGTCAAAAATCGCGAGCGGAATCTTTGGTGACATCCAAGACCCCCTGGCCAATTTTTGACAACATGGCGCTTGATTGCAGAATCAGCTACAGGGAGCCTTTTGTGGTTGATAATAATATCGCTTTATTGACGATCAAGCCTGATCTCAATATAAACGGGACGGTGAACCAGCCCCTTATCAGTGGGCGGGCGGAAGTCGAATCCGGAAGCGTATATTTCCAAAGAAATGAATTTAAAGTCAAAAAAGGAACTTTAGATTTTATAAACCCATATAAAATTGAGCCGACCATCGATATCCAAAGTGAAACAAAAATTCGGGAATGGACCGTATTTTTAAAGATTTTCGGCACACCGGATGCATTGAAGGTTGATATGACCTCCGAGCCTCCTGAGAGGGAGGAGGATATTCTCTCCTTGCTGATTTCAGGAAAAACAACACAGGAACTGATTGCAAGAGAAGGCGGATCATCGCTATCTCCAAAGCAGATGCTTGCCGATGTTCTATCTGAATCCGTTCAAAAAGATATCAAGGATGCCACTGGACTGGATGTTGTGGCCCTGGAATATAATGAAGCAAAAGATGCTGAGTCGTCGGATGAAGTAAAAGTTACTCTGGGCAAAGAACTTTCCAGAAGGGTGACGGTCAAATATGACTTGCAGACAAAAAATGCCAAGGTCATCCGGAAAGTGATCACGGAATATAAATTCCTTGAAAAACTGATAATAGACGCCTTCCAGGATACAGAGGGAAATTATGGCGGCGGGATTCAATTCAGGCTTGAATTTCGATAGAAAAGATTGATGAACTCGTAAAAAATCAAAATTGAGACGGCAAAGTAAAAAATTCAAGTTCTCCCGATAAAATCCGCGGGATAAAAAGGCGTCGCGAATTTCGTTGAATGAGGCGTACTTTTGTACGCCGCAGTGAATACGAAATGAAGCGCAACGCAGCCCCGCCCAGGCGGGATTACGAAGCCGTCAAGACGGATTCAGATGACAAACCGGAAGCAGAAAGACTGGATAAAAATTGCCGTATGGTTGTGGATCCTCGTGATGTGTGTTGCCAAAAATACAGCGTATGCACAAAAGGAGAAAGCAGATAGAACGGATCCCATAGTATCACGGGTTATTGTGGATGTTCAGGGGATAAATGGGAGCGTGGGTCGATGGGTTGATTTGGTAAAGAGTCTCATTTTTATCCGGGAAGGAGAAGCCTTTTCAACGAAACGATTCCAGGATTCCATTGAAGCTTTGAAATCGTCGAAAATATTTAAAGCCATTCACGTTTTCGAAAAATCCGAAAAAGAAGATCAATTGGAACTTCATTTTCAGGTAACCCCCTATCCACGGGTTAAAGATATTAAAATCAGCGGTGCATTCCCCCTGTTGGAACAAGAAGTCCTCAACTCCATGCAGCTTAGAACAGGAGATGCATACGATCCGGAGAGGTTTCCCGCCAAGGAGGGTGCCATTGTCCAGCTTTTCAAGAATGAGGGCTATATTGCTCCCATCGTTAATTTAGGTGGTAAAGAAGATCCTTCCGATGGAAACGCGATCATTTCTGTCAATATCGACAAGGGTGATTTTTTTCATATCCGACGATTTGAAATCAAAGGGAACAGGGCTTTTTCAAAGACACGACTTAAATTGCGAACCAAGACGTATAAATCGTGGTTGGTTCCGGATTTTATGAGACGGTTTAAGAAAAAAGAATTTGATAAAGACATCAAGAATCTAATCCTATTTTATCGGGAAAAGGGGTATCCGGATGTTATCGTGAATGCCGCTGTCAACAAAGATGCCAATACTCAAAATGTGTCTATTTCTTTGAACATCGATGAAGGCCCAAGATATGATATTGAGTTTGAAGGCAACAAGGCGTTTTGGAATTTTACGTTAAAGAAAGATCTCATCCTGTTTAAGGAGGGGAATAAAAGCGATTTTGGTCTAAAAAAAACCTTACGCATGATAAAAAAACGTTACCTTAAGGAAGGGTACGCAAACTGCCGGATAGAGATGAAATCCGAAAGAAAACAAGAAGCAGGTCAACCGGTTCGTAACATCCGGCTGACGATTGATGAGGGGGAACAATATATTGTAAATTCCATCAATTTGAAAGGAAATAGGGCGTTTGATTCAAAAAAGATCAGAAAACAGATGTTGACCCGAACCCCAGGGATTATCGCAAACGGTGCGTTTGTTCAGGAAACCTTGGAGGAGGATAATCGCGCCATAACGTCTCTTTATCTCGAGCAAGGTTATATGAACACTCAAGTAAAGGATAAGACAAAATCGGATAAAGACATTAAAGACAGAAAACAAAATGTGGACGTCACAGTTGAAATAGAAGAGGGGATTCAGACGCACGTAAAATCCTTAATCATCCATGGGTTGAATGTGTTATCAGACGTTCAGGCCCGAGGGGCCGTCACTTTGAAAAAGGGGTCTGTTTTTCGTAATTATATGATTCAAAGCGATGAAAATACACTGTCGTCCTTGATTTCTGAGAAGGGTTATCCTTTTGTCAAGGTGAAGGGGTTTGCGGATATCAGCAAGGACAAGACCGAAGCTTCAGTAACCTATGAAGTTGACGAAGGGGCTTTTGTGGAAATGGGTCAAGTGGTTTTGATAGGGAATTTTTTTACCAAAAGGGAAGTTATAGAAGATGAACTCGAACTCGATACGGGAGAACCATTTTCTCTGAAGAAATTTTTGAGATCCCAACGAAATATCCGTGACATCGAAGCATTTAATTCGGTGAATTTTAACACCTTCGGGTTAAAGGAAAAGGAGGATAAAGTAAATCTGCTTTTGGAGTTGGAGGAGAAAAAGCCTTACTATGTTCAGTCTGGTGTAGGGTATGATACCGAAAGAAGATTTTACGGAAACATCCTGGCCGGCGACCGAAATCTTTTTGGTTTAAATAAGGATATTTATGCGGGAGGTGAAATCAGCCAGATAGGGCGCCGGGGAGATCTGGGCATCATTGAACCCAGGTTTCTTGGAACACGAATCAAATCAACAATTAACATGTTTGCTGAAACCAGAGAAGAGTTTAATACAGATTTCGGTACCAGAGAAAGGGGCGTTTCAGTATCATTTGACCGGAAGTTATTTAAGAAAATTAACGCGGATCTCTCTTTTGTGTATTCGTATAAGAAGAGCTACCCGCGTGATTTGGTACCCATTCCTGTTGGTGAAGAAGATAAATTTGAGTCCAGAGAAATTCTAACCATAAGCCCATCCCTCATATACAACAACATAGATTCCTATATACGACCCAGAAACGGGTTTTTTTCTTCCTTGTTTATGGATATTTCTAAAGGCATCCATAACTCTCTGGATGATTTTTTTAAATATCGTTTCGAGGTGCGAAAATATTATTCACCCATAGAAAACTTAAGTTTTGCCCTGCGGGGGAGGTTCGGGGATATAACCCCTTTTGAGAACGCCAGCACCATACCGGAAGACCAACTTTTTTTTCTGGGCGGCACATCCACTGTTCGGGGATTTGACGAAAACCTCCTTAGATTTGACTCTGCCGGTAATGCACTAGGGGGCTTGACTTCAATTTTGGGTAATATAGAAACCCGGGTTGACTTGGGATCCAACTTTGAGTTTTCTCTATTTTATGATATCGGCAGCGTCAGAAGTGCTCTAGTCGACCAAGGTTCAGATGGATTTCGTTCTTCTGTCGGGGCAGGGCTGCATTATCTAACACCCATCGGGCCCATTGGGGTTTATTATGGCCACAAATTAGATAGAAAGCCCGGTGAAAGTGCGGGTCGGTTTCATTTTACAGTCGGGTTTAGATTTTAAAATTGTAAAAAAACCAACAAATGATTCTTAAAAATGTCATAAGCTAGGGCATGACTTAATGATAACCACTTGCTTTTGAATCCGGTTCGTTATAAACAGTAGCCAGAAAAAATTTAAATATTTCAAAAGACATCAAAAAACTTTTTATTCGGAGGTGTAATATGTATGGAAACCGTCGTTTTACCAGGTATGTCTGTTATTTTGTTGCGGTGACGATGTTGTTGGTGAGTCTGCCGGTGCAGACGATTCAGGCGGCTATGATAAAAACGGAAACGGTGTTGACCCTATCGACGGTAAACGATGTACGTGAGAACCTCAACCAATTTTTAAAAAGGGAAGATGTCCAGGCCATAATGACGGCCCAGGGAATCAGCCCCGCAGAAGCAAGAGCCCGTGTCGACAGTCTCTCAGATGACGAAATCATGCAGATTGCCGATAAAATGGATCAGCTTCCTGCCGGTGGCAGCGCATTTGGTGTTATTGTAGGAGCTGCGGTGTTTATCTTTGTTGTCCTTTTGATTACGGATATTTTGGGCTTTACCGACATTTTTACATTTGTGAAACATCCCTCCCGCAAATAAGTATGGCGAATTGCCAAAAATATTTGCAATTTTCCTGCATTTTGTTGCTTTCTTTCACCAGTATTCTGCTTTTAAGCTGTACTGGTTTAAATAGGTCTGTAATGCTGGAAAAAGCAGGCAATGTGCCTCCTCGAGTTGAGATTAAAGCGATTCAGTTTTATCCTCAGAAAGCCTACCAATGCGGGCCTGCGGCCCTTGCAATGGTGCTCAACTGGAGTGGTCTGACGATTTCTCCCGAAGAACTGACAGCAGAGGTTTTTACACCTGAACGCAAAGGGAGCCTTCAATCGGCAATGGTCAGCGCGGTCCGGCGGAATGGTAGAATAGCTTATGTGTTTACAGGATTAAGTGATCTATTCACGGAAGTGGCTGCCGGACATCCGGTGGTCGTTTTACAGAATCTCGGGCTGTCCTGGTATCCGGTTTGGCATTATGCGGTGGTGATCGGCTATGATTTGTCTGAACAAATTATTATTCTTCGTTCAGGGAATATTCGTCGGAAACTCATGC
>Ga0316580_10000198_pt1 | contig 12273 bp, 9 predicted proteins | sample S0NA_2_FD_204519 | JGI IMG/M metagenome (GOLD analysis project Ga0316580, IMG submission 204519) | Rhizosphere microbial communities from salt marsh grasses in Alabama, United States - S0-2_160517rDrB | ecosystem: Host-associated > Plants > Roots > Rhizosphere | place: USA: Alabama | collected... | reverse complement strand
GCCGCTCACGGCGTTCGAGAACGGTCAGAACAATCCCGACGTGCTCGCGTCTCTCGACCGGCTCAAAGCCTTGCCCTATGCCTCCAACCCAACCGGTCGCCCGCGCAAGCGCGAGCAGACGAACGCGGGTCTCGAGCTGACGGAACAGACCCTGTTCCGCGGGTCGTCTCCAGGCGTCGAGGTGGGCCCCTATCTGTCGCAGTTCCTGATCATCGGCAACGCCGATCATAACGGCACCGGCAGCGTGACTGACGGCAAGATCGGCTATGGAGTTCTGCATATCGACCAAAAGGTGCCGGTGGCGATCGAGGGGCGGGACTACATGCAGGACATGGCCAGCTACGTCGAGGTCCAACGGGGTCTGAAGCCGCCGCGCGAGGGTTACGAGCCGGATCCGAATCCGGGAAACTTGCCGGTCCAGCGCCGGTTCATCCGCACCCCGCGGGACCTTGCCACCTATGTCCACTACGACGCGCTGTACGAGGCCTATCTCAACGCCTGCATGATCTTGCTCGGCATGGGGACGCCATTCGATCCGAGCTTCGACCACCTGTCGGGCGTCGGCGCCGCTGCTGGCAACGGCGACACGCGCCGTAATGCAGGAGGATTCGCCCTTTACGGTGGACCGCATATCCTGACGCTGGTCACCGAGGTCGCGACCCGCGCGCTGAAGGCGGTGCGCTTTCAGAAGTTCAACAACCACATCCGGCTTCGACCGGAGGCGCTGGCCGCACGCATCGAGCTGGCACGACTTCATCCAAGCCTTTCTCAGGCCGCGCAGGACACCGTGCCCCCCGCCCTGTTGAAGCATATCGCGGCGTACCGCAGCGAGCTGGAAGGCAACGGGGGCGGCACGCTACAGGCAATCAATTCGCTCAACGGCAACAACGGCTATTTCCTGCCGATGGCGTTCCCGGAAGGCTCTCCGATGCATCCCGCCTACGGTGCGGGACATGCCACCGTGGCCGGTGCTTGCGTGACGATTCTCAAGGCATTCTTCGATACCAGCACCGTGCTGGTGAAGACCAATGTGGCCAAGCCCGGCGATCCGCCGAGCTACGCGGTCAAGTTCAAGCGTTACGACCCGAGCAAAGACGTGGGCGTCATCTTCCGGGTCAACGCCAATGGATCGGCCATCGTGCCCACGGACCCGGAAACGACAAACATCGTTCCCGTTGACGAGCCCCTGACGTTGGAGGGCGAATTGAACAAGCTCGCCGCGAACATCTCCATCGGTCGCAACATGGCGGGTGTGCACTACTTCAGCGACTACTATGACAGTCTGCGCATGGGCGAGCAGATCGCGATCGGCATCCTGGAGGAACAGGCGCTGACCTATCCGAGCGATCCCTTCGTGCTCTCGGTGCCCACGTTCGACGGCGACACCTACAGGATCGGTCGGCGATGAACCGCGCGCTGCGACCTCGAACGTTGATCCGCCCCTTGCCGCGAGGGCGGCTCGCGGCGGAGAAGCCATGCGAATCGAGACCGCTCGTGCATCATGGATGTCGGCCGCGACCGCCGATCCGGGCGAGAGGCGGCGTACGCTGGGTAAGCCAGGGTTGTGCAAAGCCGCTTTGCGAGCCGGCACGTGTCGTCAACTGTTGCCCCCGCAACCTGTGCTTGCTGCTGCTTCTACTGGTGGTGTTGCTATTGCTGGCCCTGCTGGGGATTTGAGTAAGCCGACGTACTTCGGATGAGCGAGGGGCAATCCAAGGAGCCAACGGCCGCTGGCCGCGGCAGGGACGGAACGTCCCTTCGCTTCCCCGATGGAACGTCCACTGTCTTTCAGACGCTGCTTTGCGAATCTGCGTCCTTGCCTCGAGCGATCGACACCGGGTTGCGATGATCGACGACCATCACGCCCCAGTCTGCTAGGCTGTGATCAGGTAACCAACCAGAGGCACCGGCCATGACGCACAAGAAGGCGGTCGAGCTGCTAAAGAAGAACGACGTCGGCGGCTTCAACAAGTGGGTCAAGGAGCGGCGCAAGGCCGGTAAGGGCAGCGTCGACCTCGATGACCAAAACCTCAGCGGTCTGAAGCTACGCGAGGCCGACCTGCGCGAGGCCCACCTCAACGGTAGCAATCTGCGCAAGACCGATCTCAAGGGTGCAGACCTCAGGGGTGCTCGCCTACGGCAGGCCGATCTGCGCGGCACCGATCTGCGCGACGCCGACCTGCGCGACGCCGACCTGCGCCGTGCCAAGCTCAAGGGTGCGGAGCTGAAGAACGCGCGGGTCAAAGGTGCCCGCGGTCTCGAATAGGCCACACGTAGCGACGCGGAGCCATCGATCGCTCCAGTCGCTATCGGGCGCTACAGGCCGGGGCGGATCAGGCCGCCTGGGCCAGCCCCGGTTTCTGACGCCGCGACAATCGTAACAGCCGCGGATAGCGCTCCACGTTCCCGTCGATGCGCTCGATGTGGAAGCGCACGAACATCGATTCAGTCAGCCAATCCTCGGATCGAGCCGCCCGAGTGGCGTCGTGGTGTGGCGAATGCCGATAGGCGAACCGGCGCATCGACTCCAGCTCTTCCCAGACGCTGAACGTGGCTAGTGTCCGTAGCGGGTGCTCGCCAAAGCCGATGTGGTAGGCGCAGCCCGGCGCGTCGGCCAGGTTGCGGCGGATCGCCGGTACATGACTCCAGAAGGCGTAGGTGCGGTTGCGAGCGACCCTCGCGTGGGTCAGCACGACGAAGGGCTCGCCGTTGGGCTTGGCGCGGCTGTACTCGAACAGTGGGTCGCCGTCCCAGGTGCCGTGGCCGGTCATCGGTCGTAGGTGGAAGTGCAGCTGCTCCATGGCGGGCTGGGCGACGTATCGGTACAGACGCGAGCGTTGGATGTGCTCCCAATCGCCGTCATCGGGCACGCTGCTCATCAGGCAATAGGCGCGAAGGTCCGGGATGATCGAGAAGCCGTCACCGCCGCCGCAGCCCATCAGCCGCACCTTCCCCGGGGGCAGCGCCTTGTCGCGCACCAGGCCCTGGAAGCCCATCAGGATGAAGGCGTTCAGCGTATGGCTGGTCGGGTAGCGGAAGAAGCTGAAGACGACGCGGCTGGTGGTCATGGGGAACAACCGGGGAATCCATGGATGTTTCCAAAAGATAGTTGTCGACCCCAACGGGGTCAATGACACCTCGCCGCGTCGGTTCCAGCCCAGCCAATCGAGCCGCGATTCGCGTATGCTTCCCGTTCTCCCGATTGCCACTGGACCGACCATGCATCTGAGCCTCGATACCATCACCCTGGAGACCACCGAGTCGATCCAGGTGGTCGACATCACCACCGCGGTGCGGGAGCGCTGCGCCGCGGCTGGCGTGAAGAACGGCCTGGTGACACTGATCTCGCGCCATACCACTGCCTATATCAATCTGAACGAGCGCGAGGAGCAGCTCCATCGCGACATGGTGACCTTTCTCAAGCGGCTGGTCCCGCGCGACGGTGACTACTTGCATAACATCGCGCCGGTGGATGATCGCGACAACGCCCACTCGCACCTGATGGGGCTATTCATGAACGCCTCGGAGAGCATCCCGATCGCCGACGGCGAGCTGCTGCTCGGTGGCTGGCAGTCGATCTTCTTCGTCGAGCTGGACGGGCCGCGGCCCGAGCGCAGTATCACCTTGCAGTTCATCGGGGAGAGCGACTGATGCACCCGGACGACATCGAAGGCTTCTTTGCCGACCTTGCGGCGCTGGACCTGGACGACTACCTTCTGCTGGACTATCTGATCGAATGCGCCGGTGATCCGAGGGCCGCCGCCGCGCACCTGTGCAGCGAGCAGTCCACGGCCCAGTGGCATCGGGTCGACGTCGACGAGGACTATCGCCCCCGCTTCGCCGCCAAGGTGCTGGAGCTGACCGTGGAGGCCGAGCTCGCGGAGCCGAGCTGCCCCCTCGATCCGCCCGTGGCCGGCCCGCTGCATCGCTGCCGGGTCCGTATTGCCCATCCGCATAGGAACTTCGGCCCACGGCTGCCGAACCTGCTGAGCGCGGTGCTGGGGGAGGGCGCCTACTTCGCCCCCGGCATCCCGCTGGTCAAGCTGCTCGATATCCAGTTTCCGGACAGCTACCTGGCGGACTTCGAGGGTCCGCGGTTCGGCATCGCGGGGCTGCGCGAGCGCTTCCAGATCCATGATCGCCCGTTCTTCTTCGGCGTCATCAAGCCCAACATCGGCCTGCCGCCGGCCCCCTTCGCCGAGTTGGGCTACCAGGGCTGGCTCGGTGGACTCGATATTGCCAAGGACGACGAGATGCTGGCCGACCCGAACTGGTCTCCGTTCGCCGAGCGCGCGGCCTTGCTCGGTCGCGCCCGCCGGAAGGCGGAGCAGGCCACGGGCGTGCCGAAGGTCTATCTCGCCAACATCACCGACGAGGTGGACCGCCTCTGCGCATTGCACGACACGGCCGTCGCCTGCGGCGCCAACATGGTCATGGTCAACACGCTCCCGGTGGGCCTGAGCGCGGTGCGGATGCTGCGTCGCCATGCCCAGGTGCCTCTGGTGGGCCACTTTCCTTTAATCGCGGCCGCGAGTCGCATTCCAGCCTTCGGCGTGCATACCCGCGTGCTGACCAAGCTTCAGCGCCTGGCCGGCTTCGATGTGATCATCATGCCAGGGTTCGGCGATCGCATGATGACCTCCGAGGCCGAGGTCTTGGCCAACGTCGCCGCCTGCACCGAGCCGATGGGATCAATCCGCCCGAGCCTGCCCGTACCCGGCGGCAGCGACTCGGCGGTCACGCTGGAGGGGGTCTACCGCCGCATCGGCAACGTGGACTTCGGCTTTGTCCCCGGTCGTGGCGTCTTCGGCCACCCCCACGGACCTCGCGGCGGCGCCGCGAGCCTGCGTCAGGCCTGGGACGCCATTGCCAGCGACATCCCGCTTGCCGACCACGCGCGCACCCGCCCGGAGCTGGCCGCGGCGATCGAGGCTTTCGGGCGCGGGGTGACTTAGAGCAGCTCTCCGTCCTACCGCTAGCCGCGGGCGTAAGTCGTCACCGCCTGCTTAAGCGACCCCGTTACCGTTGAGGGGATCGGAATCCACACTAACCGGGCGCGCCAGCCTCGCCTAGTCTCGACGAAGTCAGCGATCGTTCGACGACGCGAACTTGGCTCCGACCAGCTCGTCATAGGCATGCCAGGTCGCGTGGCCGAGCAGTGGGAACACCAGGATCATGCCGACCAGGAAGGTTCCGAAGCCGATGCCCACCAGCAACACGATCAGGGCGGCCCATACCAGCATCGTCGGCAGGTCCTGCAGGGTTACGCGGTGGCTCGCCTGCACGGCGGTCAGCGCGTCCGCGTTTCGGTCGATGATCAAGGGTATCGAAACGACGGAGCGTGCAAAGACGATTGCTGCCAGTACGCCACCCACCACGGCATAGGCGATCCATTGCGCCATCGTGATTTGATCAAACGCCCCACCCCAGACGGTCGCCTGTACGTCGGGGGCGACACCGCCCAGTGCCAGGTGAATCATTAGACTGGACATCCCGAACCAGGCGGCGCTGATGATAAGCAGGTTGGTCGCGAAGTGCAGCAGAGCCTCCCGGTTTCGCCCGAGCGCGGACAGAGAGCTGTCGAAATCGGTTTGCTCCCCGGCGGCGCGGCGACGCGACAGCTCGCAGAGGCCGGTGGTCAGTAGCGGCCCGACGAGCAGGAAGCCGGAAATGCTGGCCGCGATCAGATAGGGGTGACGCCAGAAGCCGAGGAGCAGCGCGCCAAACGCAGCGACCAACACGCCGTAGGCGATGCTCGCGCTTGGGTTGTGACGCAGGTCATCCCAGCCCAGCAGCAGCCAGGCAAACGGTCGGCTCAGGGGTAGGCACCGGACGGTCAAGGCGTTTACAGACGGTCGGTCAACGTGAGTCGCAGTATTCATGGCAATTTCTCCCGGCGGTGGTTTTGGACGATCTTTCGGAACCGTTTGAGCGCTTCTTAGGATCGAAATATCTGACCTATTTGGTCTGTTTTTAACAGGAGTGTAGAAGGCACCAGGCTTGTTGACAAGGCGCGCACCCATGAACGGGGGGCGACCGAAACCGAAGCGCAGCTCGGCGGTCACTTGCCCTGGCCGTGGCCGATACGTCTCCGCGGTGCGTGTTCGCTCCGGCTGAGCCGCATTGTGGTGCGCCGGCTCAAGCCAGCGCACCACGGCGCCGCCGCGGCATCAGCGCGGCACGAGCGCATCAGTTTTGGTCGCACCCGCAGCGTTCGGCGTTGCTTGACATCTGGCCTCGGACGACGGCCCGGACCCCGCTGGAGCGGCGAAAACGCCGTCACGACGCTTGAACGCCGTGACGATCGATTCAGCGTTCAGGGGAATGCGCACGTTCGCGGCTGAGGCCACCTACTCCGGTGCTGGAGTCCGTGGCGCAGCCGCGGGGTCGGCGTACCCTCTTGCAGACAGTGCGCCACGCTGTTCCAAGCGCCTAGACCTCAGTGGTAGCCAGCGCTACCTGACGGACGAGCCCGACGTGCTCGCCACGGGCCCGCCGATCCGTTTGCGGCCGAGTACCGACGTTGGGCACGTCACGGTTCGGCCGTACCCCGGCGAGGTGATCTTGGCGCTGCGAGTCGCCGGCCTTGCGCCGGCCGGCGGCGAAGCGAGGTGCCTCGTGTGTCTGATGGATTTAGTCGGACCGCCTCGGCAGAGACCCGGATGTGCACTTTGAGCCGGTCTGAAACCTGAGCTGGCGGTGACGGGCAAGTCTTTGATGAATATGGAAAAACCCGAGACAGGGGTCGTGCGGGACCAGACCCGTTATCCCGAGCGCTGGTTCAGCCACTCGCCGATGGCCGGCGTGACCTCCTTTTGCGCCTTGCCGCTGACGTAGATGCCGATATGGCCGCCGGGAAAGGCCAGCTCGGTGTAGTCGTCGGTGCCGGTCAGGCCGTCCAGGGCACGGGAGGCGTCCGGTGGGACCAGATGGTCTTGCTGGGCGTAGATGTTCAATAGCGGGCAAGTGATCTGCTTGAGGTCGATTGGCCGGCCGCCGATCTGGACACCCCCTTTGAGCAGGCCGTTCTTCTGGTAGAAGTCCTTGATGAACTGGCGGAAGGTCTCGCCCGCCTGGTCGGGGCTGTCGAAGATCCATTGCTCCATGCGCAGGAAGTTCTTGACCTTGTCCGCGTCGTCGAGAAGATCGACCATGTTGACGTACTTCTGGCCGGTCAGGCTGAACGGCTTCAGCGACAGGAAGGTCCAGTTCAACAGCTCGCCGGGGACGTTGCCCATGGTGTCGATCATCAGGTCCACGTCGATGTCTTGCACCCAGGCAGAGAGCAGGTTGTCCGGCGTCTTGAAGTCGACCGGCGTGACCATGGTGACGAGGTTCTGAACCTTTTGCGGGTGCAGGGCGGTGTAGAGCAGGCTAAACGTGCCACCCTGGCAGATACCGAGCAGGTTGATGCGATCGAGACCGTGGGCATCGCGGATATGGTCGACACAGCGGTCGATATAGCCGTTGATGTAATCGTCGAGCGTGAGCGACCGGTCGGCCTGGTCCGGGTAGCCCCAATCGATCAGGTAGACGTCCTGGCCGGTCGCCAGCAGGCCGCGGATGGTGGAGCGGTCCTCCTGGATGTCGGTCATGTAGGGCCGGTTCACCAGTGCGTAGACCACCAGCAAAGGCACTGGCCGTTGCACGGTGGCACCTGTGCGCTGGTACCGGTACAGCGTCAGCTTGTCCTCTTGGTAGACCGCATCCTTGGGCGTCACGCCGGCGTCGATGTCGCCGGCATCCATGAGATTCTGCATGCCTTGGGCCAGCTTTTGGCTGTACTCCTGCATCTCCAGGGCGAGCTTGTCGGGTCGGATGTCGATGGGGAACATGGTCGGGTCTCGGAGTTGGATAGGTGCCTGTTCTTGGATGCTTTGGGCCTTTGCGGTTCAGTCGTCGACAGTTGTTCGGATCAAGGCGTATCGGGCTTCGCCACGGTCTTCTTGCGGACGACGGTTTTTTTTCGTGCCACTGGCGACTTTGCTGGTCCCGATGTCGTTGCGATGGCGGCAACGCGGCGCTTGATATCGTCCATGTCGTGGCGCAGGCGCTTGTTCTCGCGGCGAGTCTCCTGGAGCCGGTCCTGAAGTGTGCGCACCTCGGCGCGGGTAGGCATGTTCCAGGCGCCGAGGGTCTCGTCGACCATGATCGACAAGCGTTGCTTCAGCGCCATCTGAGCGTTGACCAGGCGGCCATGGATGCGGGCGTAGTCGCGGGTGCTGACCTCCTCGGCATAGACGTCCTCGCAGCAGCCGATCCAGGCGTCGTAGAGGGCGCGGGCGGACTCGATGGGCCGCTCGGTATCGCCGCGCTCCGTGAGCAGCTCACGCATTCGCTGAACGGACTTGACACCGAGCTGACTGAAGAAGCTGGCGTATTCCGTCAGTGCGCGCTGGTAGTCGAGGCCGCTGCGGATCAGCTCCTGATATTGCCCCTGCTCCTCGCGGGAGTAGCCGAGGCCCGGCGCGGACAGCACCCGGTGCAGGCTGTCCTGCACAGGGCCGTGGGGCATGTTGCGCAGCCAGTCGCCCGGTGTTGGTGCCAGCGTCGACATCATCCGCTGCCAGTTGTCCAGCGGCAGCTCCCAGAAGCCGAGCAGGCGTTGTGTGGCGTTGTCGTCGTCCGCCCCGGTCATGCCGCGGCCCATCGCCCCAGTGAAGGCGTCCTGCATGCCCGTGAGGGTCTTGTTCAGCACGTCCCAGCCCGCGGTCGGGTCCGTGGCCGCGCCGGTGGCGCCTAGACCGCGGGTCATCTGCTCGACCAGGCCGAAGAAGACCTTACCCTGCTCCAGCATCCGGTCCATGAAGACCTTCGACGGGTCCGGGGCAGCGGGCTTGAATGCCTGCCACCAGTGTTCCATCGCCGCCTCCCAGGGGTTGGTCTTCGGCTTCTCCAGGCCCATTGCCTTGCGGCTGAGGTCGGTCCAGCCCTCCCAGTAGCGGCGTTGCAGCTCCATCCAGTCGTTGTTGAATAGGCCGTTATCGGTCATTTCGTTCTCGCCTCTCGGGGCGCCTCCAGTGATGATCGCCGAAAAGCTAGCACGGAAATTTGTGCACTGCAACAAAACCGCCTAGAATCCCGCGCCACACCACTACCGAGGAGATCGTCATGAGTGAGAATGCCGTTATCGTCGCCGCCCTTCGCACGCCCGTCGGCAGCTTCGGCGGGGGGCTTTCGTCCCTGTCCGCGACAGAGCTCGGAACCATCGTCGTCCGCGCGCTGCTGGAGCGCACCGGGTTGTCGCCGGAGCAGGTCGACGAGGTCATCCTCGGCCAGGTCCTGACCGCCGGCAGCGGCCAGAACCCAGCCCGTCAGACGACGCTCGCGGCCGGCCTGCCACATAAGGTCTCGGCCATGACCATCAACAAGGTCTGCGGCAGTGGATTGAAGGCGGTCCACCTGGCGATGCAGGCGATCCGCTGCGGCGAGGCCGAGATCGTCATCGCCGGCGGCCAGGAGAGCATGAGCCAGTCCCCACACGTCCTGCCGAAATCTCGTGACGGCAAACGGATGGGCGATTGGCAGCTGATCGACTCCATGCTGGTCGACGGCCTGACCGATGCCTTCCACGGCTGCCACATGGGCGTCACCGCCGAGAACATCGCCAAGGAGTACGGCCTGGGCCGCACCCAGCAGGACAGCTTCGCCGCCACCTCTCAGCAGCGCACCGAGGCAGCGCAGAAGGCCGGCCGCTTCATCGACGAGATCGTCCCGGTGGAGGTCCCGCAGCGCAAGGGCGACCCGCTCATCGTCGACCACGACGAGTTCCCGCGTCACGGCACGACCCCCGAGACGCTGGCAAAGCTGCGCCCCGCCTTCGATCCTGAGGGCACGGTCACCGCTGGCAACGCATCCGGCATCAACGACGGCGCGGCCGCCGTGATCGTCATGGGCGAGAGCAAGGCGAAGGCGCTTGGGCTCAAGCCGTTGGCGCGCATCGTCGCCTTCTCGAGCGCCGGCGTGGACCCGAAGATCATGGGCACCGGCCCGATCCCGGCCTCGACCAAGTGCCTGGAGCGGGCCGGTTGGAGTGTCGGGGACCTCGACCTGGTCGAGGCCAACGAGGCCTTCGCCGCCCAGGCCCTATCGGTCAACCAGTCCATGGGCTGGGACCCGGAGAAGGTCAACGTCAACGGCGGCGCCATCGCAATAGGGCACCCCATCGGTGCCTCAGGCGCCCGCGTCCTCGTCACGCTGCTCCACGAAATGCAGCGCCGGGACGCCAAGAAGGGGCTGGCGACGCTGTGCATTGGCGGCGGACAGGGGGTCGCGCTGGCGGTAGAGCGGGACTGAGCAGGGCCGGTTGATCCGCCCAGGCGCCGAGATCGCCCGGGCGACGTGCTCATGTGGGGCGGGGTGGTCAGCCGGCCAAGCTAGCCGCCCCGTTGTTGTCCAGGCTCAGGTTGCGCTGAAGGTGACTCGGTTAGACTGCCCCATCCCTCTCGTGCGGACGCCCCCATGGCCAGTGAACGCATCATCAAGAAGTACCCGAACCGCCGGCTCTACGACACCGAGCTGAGCCGCTACATCACGCTGGCCGATGTGCGTGAGCTGGTCATGCAGGGCGTGCCCTTTCGCGTCCTCGACCGCACCACCGACGAAGACCTGACCCGCGCCATCCTGCTGCAGATCATGTTGGAGGAAGAGACCGGCGGCCAGCCGCTGTTCTCCGCCAACATGTTGGCCCAGATCATCCGCTTCTATGGTGGCACCTTCCAAGGCTTGTTCGCCCGCTATCTGGAGCAGTCCCTTGACGCCTTCGCCGAACAGCAGCGCCAGCTCGCCGAGACCTGGAGCGAGAATCCGTTCGAAGCCATGGGCCGCATGACGCAGCGCAACCTCGGCCTCTGGGCCGAGGCCCAGCGCGAGCTGCTGCGGGCGTCTGGCCTTGCTTCTGATCTTGGCGCGCCCGCCAAAAAGCCGAAGGACTAGGGCTCAAGTCGGCGATCTTGCTCCAGCATCTGATCGTTTGCGCCGTTGCGTCGATCGAGCACTATACAAAGGGGCGCTACCGAGTGTTTGGTTAGGCTGATTCCCCTTGCGCCGTGCCCGGACGATGTCCACCAGGCCGCGCGATCCTCCCGTCACTCGATCCCAAAACCGCGGTGGCAAGCTTGCGAGCCGGCCCACGCGACTCGGATGTCGGCGGCAACGCCGAAGCTTGGATTGCGCGAGGCGAAACCGGCGAGGAAACAAATCCGAGCTGGTTCGACCTCATCAGCGCCGAGCATCGGCGTTGCTGACATATCACACAAACCAACGGGAACAGAGCCTTCCTCGCCCTCCGTCCGGGGCTGCCGACGCTGCGCATAGTCAACCGACACCCGCCGCTCTCCCCTCCGCCCTCCGCCAGCCATCCCATGCTGCGAGGCAAACGGCATTTTGCGGCCACATCTCATACCTGTACGCCGAAGCGGGAAAGACCCGGTTTTGGCCCGAAAGCTGACCTTGTGTCGAGTCCGTTGAGCGGTCCCTAACGACCCAAAGCGGAAGAAATGGACCTGAAGGGCGCTTGATTGCGTTTTTGCCACACCGAGCATGACAGTAGCCATATCGAGAACGGTCTCCTGCGAGCAGGGTCCGGGTTGGTCCCAAGTTCGCGGAGTGATGGGCTAGCCCTGGATACCATCTTTCGGCCCGGTATGCCGCCGTATCTGGGCGTCGATGGACAACCGAGGCTGAAGCCCGTCATGGACAGCGTTCGTGATGCGCTGGCCGACTCCAGCGGCGTTAGCGCGGGAAGCCTTCGACTGCCTGGTGTCGTTCCGGACCTGCAGCGTTCACCGGAAACTCCCAAGTGATCTTGCCGCTTCGCACCAGCGGGCGCTGCGGGGCCCCAGGCAGCGTACCGTTGCGAATGAGCTCGATCAGGTCGGCGCTCACCCGGGGGTTGGACGTAAAGTAGGAGTGGCCGAAGAAGTCGGTGCGTTTGCCTTCGAAGACGATGATGTCGACATTGCCTAGGGTCGCGAAGTAGTCCTTCGTGGTCTCCGAGATCTCGTCGGGCGTCAGCTCGCCGACGCGCTCTCTGCTGCGAAACAGCATCTTGGACAGCAGCAGCGCGCGATCCTTGGGTGAGGCGTAGATCGTGAACCGGCCGCTGAGGAACTTCGGCAGGTCGGGGGATCGCCAGCGCGTCGTCAGGTCCGGGTCGGAGGCGAAGATCTCCAACTGAGCGCGGGCCACCTGGGCGTCGATGTCCGGTGACATCAAGACCAGGTGCTTGAGCTTCATGGTCTCGCTTGGGTTGTCGCCGGCGGCGATGGCCTC
>Ga0316580_10000197_pt1 | contig 12276 bp, 8 predicted proteins | sample S0NA_2_FD_204519 | JGI IMG/M metagenome (GOLD analysis project Ga0316580, IMG submission 204519) | Rhizosphere microbial communities from salt marsh grasses in Alabama, United States - S0-2_160517rDrB | ecosystem: Host-associated > Plants > Roots > Rhizosphere | place: USA: Alabama | collected... | reverse complement strand
GACCGGCCGGAATTGGGCTAGAGTCGTGATCGTCAGGAAATCCGCAGACGGTTCAGTTAACGTGATTTGTACCGTGTGTTCGTCAACTGCCGTAACTCCTAATTGGCTTAACTCTGATTCGGAAGGATCGATAGTTGAATAGAGCGCTTCGCATCCTTCGATATTAAAAAGTAAAAATGCATCCGTAACGCCATTTTCTGCTGTACAGGCTCGTTGGAAAGCATAGACAACATCATGGGCATCGACCGCGCGGTAAATTTCCTGACCGCTCTTGCTATCCTGATCCCCAATCGTGGACAGGGGTTTTACCCAGTACATATCATCCCGTAAATTGAATGTCCAGGTACGGCCGTCCGTCCCTATCACCCATGAGGCTGCTAACTCAGGCTCCACCTGGTTGGTCTCATGATTAAAGTTTGTCAATCCGGCGAACATACTTTCGTCAAGATCAAGGCTCGCCTTTTCAGAAACATGCTGGGGATCAAGATTTGGGAGCGCTGATTCATAAGCAATGTCTAAGGTGACAGGTTCCGGTTCCTTCGCCGGAGGCGGTGCGGTTGGGGTGGCTGTGGGTACGAGCTCAACCAGGCGGGTAATAATGATCTGTTCGTCACCTAGGTGCACTACTTCAGTCACAACGACCATTTCGGGCTCGGTCGGTGTGCAAGCCGTCAGGATTAAAAATGACGCCAGCGTTATGATAAGCAGTAAAACGCCGCGATGAAAAGGAAAATCTTTCATACTTAATCATGCTAGCCCAGGCTTAGCATGGAGACAAGTATAATGCGTTCATCATAATGCAGGTCTATAATTTGTATGGAGTTGCGAGAGTGATTCTCAGAGAGTAAACTATTCTGGCCTTCCTAATTTTGATTGAGGAATAAAATAGTGACTGAACGTGTATTGGTTGTTGATGACTCAAAAGATATCCGGGATTTTCTAACCGAATATGTCCTGGAACCAAAAGGTTTCCAGGTACTTACTGCTTCCAATGGTTTGATGGGATTGGAAATGGCGATGACCGAACGCCCCGATCTCATGATAACCGATCAGCAAATGCCCCAGTTGACTGGACTGGAACTACTGACCAAGCTTCAAGAACACAATATCGATGTCCCTACAATTCTCATGACCGGTCAGGGATCGGAAGAAACGGCCGTCGCTGCCTTCCGCTTGGGTATTCGCGATTACATCATTAAACCAATAGATCCGCAGGAGTTAAGCGATTCAATCGACGATGCATTGCGTGAGACCCGCTTACAGCGTGAGCATGATGTTTTGGTAGATCAATTGATGGATAGCAATTCACAGCTCCAAAGAAGAGCGCAGGAATTGAATGTGCTCTACGAGGTGGGGAAATCGGTATCTTCATCTCTCGATCTAGAAGAAGTATTACATCGAGTCGTCGAGGCTGCGGTTTACGTTGTTGGGGCTGAAGAAGGGTCTTTGATGCTGCTCGATGAGGAGCGGGGTGAGCTGTATATTCGAGCTTCAAAAAATATGGATTCGGAGGCGCAGTCGGTTCGGAAAAGAGTTACCGACAGTCTGGCAGGCCAGGCCTTGCAGACAAAACGGGTCATTGCCATAGGCGAAGACTCGCCGACCGAACGCACTCATACCGCACTCTTGGTGAAGTCATTGATTTATGTGCCCCTTGTCTTAGAAGATCAGGCTATTGGTGTGTTAGGGGTGATGAATTATGTGCACCAACGCGCTTTTGATAAAGACGATACACGGGCGCTCGCAGCCTTGGCCGGATATGCAACCATCGCTATCAGAAATGCCAATATGTATAACCATCTTGATCGGGAGCGAAATATCTTGAGCGCGATGGTCAATCAGAACAGGGATCCTGTACTTCTGATTGATGAAAACGATAATGTCATGATGATCAATAATTCAGCCGGGGAACTTTTTGCCTATAGTGAAGCGGAAGCTGTCGGTATGCCTATTTCAGAATTAACCGATCATCAAGCTTTAAGCGCCTTTATAACAGATACGGAAAATGAATCACTGGAGCGTGAACAAGAATTCACGGATATTGGGGGGCATGTGTATCAGGCAAGGGTGATTCAGACGGAAGGTGGAAGCCGCTTCGTGCACTTGCGCCGCTTGCGCTAGAAAATTTATCAGTCTTAATTAGGGGTTGCCATGCCCAGCCAGAAATGGCCGGGCAGCACTGCTTTCGCAGGTTGGACGACAACGCGTCCAACTTTCTTTTCATCTTCGATAAGTCGTTCATTGACAAGGCAAAGTTCGGGAAAACGGCCGTATTTATCTCGATAATATTCCGCTGCTCTCTTCACCTTTTCATCAAGGGTCCGTTGTTTGTCTGTATCCAACCACATCATTCCAATTTTCATTTTCGTTTCCGTTCTCTCTAATTCTGAGATTCTAATCTCATACAACTACTACTAAGTGGACATTGAGCCGCTTGCTAACTGGTCTCAACCGGGACTTGGTCGACAACTTTGGATGGCCATTTGATACGTGATTTTTGGCCGGATTCTTTTAGTCTTAGTCTTGATTCAACGGGTTCAGCAAGGAGAATCGCCCGATGTCTGTTCATTTCGATGAGCTTAGGTAATAGCTCTTGATTTCCAATATATGCACCTTGCATTCTTAAACTTCGCCCATTTTGCTTAAATATGAAATCACCTTCTCCTAGTAACTGTTCAACATCGTCATCGCGCATGAGTTGGTGATTCTGAGTTGGCGTGGTAATGCTTGGACGGCCGATTAATCGTGTGGGTATTTCTTTGAGAAGATGCGTGCTTAGTCCCTGGGAATCGAGTGACTGCGCAGTGAGCACGAGGTGTATACCGACATCTTCACCTTTTTGGGCCAATCGCAGGATCGGTTCGGCGCATCGCCGGCCACCACGGTCAATAAGGACATCGACCTGATCGATTAATACAATCAAATGAGGGTGTTTGAATGTATGCTCCTCCCGGTATGCGATCTCGTTATTGAGAAAAGTGAGTAATTCGAGGATGTCACTATGCTTGAAGGCGATATCACAGAGCATATGTGGCAGGTAATTCAGTGCGTACCATTCCTCAGCCTGCCGCCGCCTTCTATCATCCTCTGCGGCGATGGGACTAATCGCTGCCAGCTGAATTTCACTTTGGCGATTATTTAGCGCCAGGGAGGAGGCAATCGATCGCAGCATGACCGTTTTACCGGCATCCGCTCCACCGACGATTAACAGATGAGGGGATTCTCGCGATTCGAAGTCATGCAAGATTGTGCTGCAATCCTCTGCGTAACCCAGGACCGCGGCATATTTGGGGATCTGTTCATGGCGAGTCATCAATTCGACTAAGGGAACGGCAGCTTCTTCCGCTTGAGGATCTGCGGCTTTACACTGGTTGTTTGTTTCAAAGCTAATCGAAGATCTGGTCAGGTTCTTCTTAATTTCCAGTGCCGCCTCACGAACCCAATCCAAACCTTGATGAATCTGGCTGGGAATCGTGAAGATCGCGGAATCGGAAGTTAATCGGGGAAGAACTCCTTGGTCATGAAAACCATTTGAATAATGGGCATCATGCCGGTCATCCAGGAGAAAATCTGGGAGGTTTTCTGAAGTCTGTGTTGTGATTTTCTTGTCGATCTGGTCTGCTGTTAACATTTTTCAAAAAAGAACATATGTTCTAATTAAATTTAAAAAAAAGAGACGGCCGTTAACCGGCCGCCTCCAGTGTTCCTTGTTAAGCTGCCTGGCTGAGGGTCAATATTAATTTGCCCTGAATCTTCACATTCTCCGGCTCTACATAAATGGGGTCCATGGAAGGATTTCGTGGCTGCAAGCGGATCAACCGTTGCCCACGCTCGCGATAGAAGCGCTTCAAAGTTGTGCCTTCCGTATCAACCCAAACGGCGACGACATCGCCATCATCAGCGGTTTCTTGCGCCTGCAAGATCACGATATCGCCATCACTAATCATGTCGTCAATCATAGAAAATCCATCGACACGGAGCGCATACATCTGGTCTTTATTCCCAGGCAGCATGGAGAGGCTAAGTTCCACATAATCTTCGTCGTCATAGGCATTAAAATTCTCACTGGTCACATCAATGGGTTCACCAGCGACAATATTTCCCAGGATTGGAATACGAACAAAATTGCTCAGTTGATTAATGATAGATCCGGCGGTCGAAACGGCTGTACCTAACAACTCATAGGCAGAATCTGTTAAGCGCAGTCCTCGCGAAACTGTCTTATCTCGTTCAAGCAGCCCTTTTTCAGTTAGGCGGTTGAGATTATAATTCACAACAGAAGTGGAGCTGATATCTAAAGCACCTCCTATCTCGCGAATGGTAGGAGGGCGGCTTTCGAGCGTTAAGCTGTCATGAATATAGCGCAGCATATTCTGCTGTCTGGTTGATAATTTTACGTCTTCACTCATTGGATCGATCCTTCTGGTTCCGGGTTCCTTCGGTTCGAAATGGCGGGAATAAATAAGAAAATCCGCTCATTTGTTCTGGATTATACACGAACAAGTGTTCTTAGTCAAGGCTGAATTAAATAATAAAAACATCTTTTGGAGCGTGTTGATGAGTAACTATAGCGACATAATTGAAGTGCAAGCTCTTGCCGGGCTCTTGGGTGATAGCGAGGTTATTATTGTTGATTGCCGTTTTTCCTTAGCTGATGAGGACGCGGGGAGGCAGGCTTACCAAAATGGGCATATCTCTACTGCTCAATATGTCCATTTAGACCGGGACTTGTGCGGATCCTTAACCCCCACCAGTGGGCGGCATCCACTTCCTTCCATAGAAGCCATGACCCATCTATTTAGCCGATTGGGTATTTCCTCCGGTAAACAAGTTGTTGCCTATGACGATACCAGCGGCATTGCCGCTTCCCGATTTTGGTGGATGCTTCGCTATCTGGGTCACGATGAAGCGGCCGTGCTAAACGGCGGGATGCCTGCTTGGAAAGCTGCCGGGCTTCCGCTTAATTCCGGTGTGGAGAAAAGAGAATTCGCAAAGTTTTCCAGCCGTCCGCGTGCTGAATTGTTGGTATTGATGGACGATGTTGAGGATCAACGCCTGATCGTTGATTCGCGCTTACCCGAGCGTTTTCGTGGTGAATTTGAACCGATAGATCCTGTTGCCGGCCATATTCCAGGGGCAGTAAACTTTTTCTATAAAAACAACTTTGATGAACACGGCCGTCTTTTATCGCCATCTGTTATTCGAGAACAATTTGAGACGGTATTGGGTGAAGTCCCCCCGGCGGAAGCTGTTTTCTATTGTGGTTCTGGCGTTACCGCTTGCAATAATTTGTTAGCTCTCGCTTATGTCGGTTTAGGTGATGGAAAACACTATGTCGGATCATGGAGCGAATGGTGTAGAAATCCTGGCAATCAGATTGTTTTGGGTGAATGAACAGGTTTGTCAACCTACTTTGCCGTTGATATAATTTTTCCTCATGTACCATACAATCAATTGGTATGGTTTTTACAAAAATTGCCGACGTAGCTCAGCTGGTAGAGCACAGTACTCGTAATACTGCGGTCATCGGTTCAAATCCGATCGTCGGCTCTACTCAATAAGGCTTTGGCGGAATGTCAAAGCCTTTTTGTTTGTCTCATCACTGTGTGGTATTTTTCCATTCCAGATACGGAGGTAATTATCAATAATGACAGATGAAATGCCGGTCGTTTTTGGAGTTGCTGGGGGAACCGCTTCCGGAAAGACTACAGTTGCCCATACCGTACTTGATGGCGTAGGTGCCCATCAAGTTGCCTATCTACCTCACGATGCCTATTATAAAGATCGCCCCGATCTGACCTTCGAGGAACGTGCCCTTCTCAACTATGATCACCCCAATTCGCTGGAGACTAAGCTGCTTGAAAAACACATCAAGCAGCTTCTAAAAGGGAAGGCTGTTCAGGTTCCGGTCTATGACTTTTCACATCACCGGCGAACAGAAGAAAAAGTGTTGGTCGAACCCAGTCCGATTATCCTTGTTGATGGGATTCTCATTTTAACTAAACGGCGCCTGCGCGAGCTCATGGACATCAAAGTGTTTGTCGATACGGACTCCGATGTGCGTTTCATTCGCCGCCTAAAAAGAGATATGGATGAACGCAGCCGATCGCTTGATTCTGTTGTCACTCAATACCTTGAAACAGTACGGCCGATGCATATCAAGTTTGTTGAGCCCAGCAAACGCTTCGCCGATGTCATTATTCCCGGCGGCGGAATGAACCAGGTCGCGATCGATATGGTCGTTTCTCGACTTAAAGTCATGCTGCAGCAGCACAACCTGGCTTGATTAAATTTCCTCGACCGTGAAACTCGCGCACATCATTAATCCTGTTGTTGTTGACCAAGCATCAGATCTTTTCATCGCTCAGCCCATTACCTTTGAGACGATGCGCCGAGCACAAAAATTTGCGGTTGATGAGATCGATGTTGAGCTTTTTTCTGCACAGTTTCCGCAGGATAGGTCGATCATTCCTGACGATTTTATTTTGACTACGGATTTAGAACACTCCGTTCTTGACGTAGCAGAATTTAAAGTTGACTGGAAACTCCCCCTATTGAGAGATATCCTGGATCGTTTATATGCTGCTTCTACGGCCGATTACTTCATTTACACAAACGTCGATATCGCACTACAACCCCAATTTTATTGCGCGGTGAAAGGATTTATCCAGCAAGGTTATGATAGTTTTGTCATTAATCGGCGAACGATCCCTGCTACTTATTTGACTGTTGAAGAACTCGATCTCATGTATGTCGAGCGTGGCAAAGCGCATCGGGGGTGGGACTGTTTTGTATTCCCGCGTCAGCTTTATCCTCATTTTAAGTTGTTTGACGTTTGTGTTGGTGCGGGGCGGGTCGGACTTGCAATGCTCGCTAATCTAGAAGCCTTCTCGCAAAGATTCAGCGAATTCCGGGACGAGTATCTAACCTTTCATATCGGCGATCCCCGGACCTGGCTCAGCAAAGATCATTTGGATTTTTATGTGCATAATTCCGCGGAACTAATGCATATATTGACTGCTCTAGAGGCGGAATGCGGCACATTCCCGCGTGATTCAATACCCGGCACCTACCTATTTCGCCAACGAGCATTTGGCCCTCTATATGATGCATGGTCTCGATATATTTATCTACCGGCAGATCTCTCAAGCTTTATCAATCGAATTGTTGGCCGGCTGTGACATGAAGAAAGTTCAGTCACGGGTATATGGGTAGTTAGTAGCTCACTTTTTATGCGCATACTTTTCTTAACTTCTCGATTGCCTTACCCACCTGATCGCGGGGATAGATTACGAACCTATCAATTCTTGCGCCTTTTTGCGCGTGAACATGAGGTTACGCTGCTTTCATTCATAACCGGCGAGCAAGATCGGCAGCATGCCCTGAACCTGGCACCGTATTGCCAAGATATGCATCTTTTCCCTTTACCATTCAGGAAATCCATAGAATCAGTGGTCTTCAATGCCTGGCGAGATATTCCTCTGCAGGCACTCTACTACCGGTCTGGGCAGTTCAAACGATTCCTTGATGATTTGCTGTCTTCCGTCGCCTTTGATGTGGTCTATGTCCATCTCTTTCGGATGGCTCAATATATAAACGACCATCCTGAAATTTATCGAATCCTCGATCTCACAGACCTGATTTCATATGAAATCAGGTCTTCGATTTCATATCAATCTGCCGCGTGGCGCCTTATCTATCGCTTTGAACTACCCCGGATCGCCCAGTATGAGAAAAGCATATCTTCGGTTTTCGATGAAGTTTGGTTCATCAGTCAGCGCGATCGGGCTTTGTTCATGAAGGATGGGCAGCATTCAAACACGCAGGTGGTGCCACATCCTATAGGTGGAGAATACACCTCCCTGAGTCATGATTTAAAAGACCCGCTGAAATTACTCTTTGTAGGCAATCTGGAGGTCCAACATAATATCGATGCCGTCCGCTATATGGCTGAGGAGATTATGCCCCTGATCTTATCAAAAGCCCCCAATTTAGAATTTCAAATTGTTGGGGCTGGTGATACAAGGAAAGTTACGGCTTTAAATGATCTCCCAGGAGTCCAGGTTGTAGGTTATGTCCCTGATTTGAAAACTGTTTATAGTCAAAATGTAATCACCGTAGCACCATTACGTTTTTCGGCAGGCGTGCAAACAAAAGTTGTTGAATCAATGGCTGCTGGATTACCTGTAGTAACGACGAGCGCTGTCAATGCCGGCCTCGGTACAAGCCCTGAACGCGATCTGCTTGTTGCTGATAATGCCGAAGATTTTGCTGCACAAGTTTTATTGTTGGCCGGCGATGAAATGCTTCGACGGAGAATTGGACAGATGGGGCAATCCTTTGTAAAGGCCCGTTTCTCAGCCCAGGCAGCAGAAGATCGTCTAGAGGCAATTCACGAACAAATCAAGGGATGATAGACAGGAGAGACCGTGGCAAGACAGCCCACTTCTGCTATTCTTGTGCGTAAATTAACTACTCGAATTCTGACTATGAGTTTCATTGAATGACCACAAAACTTTCGCGTTTCTTATCAGGTATTCTCGAAGCCGGGTGGTTGGTTGCTGTAATCAGCGTTCCTCTCTTTTTTAATATAAATTCCGAACGGGTTTTTGAGCCGGATAAAGTAGCTGTTTTACGCTCCATCGCCGTCTTGATGTTGTTTGCCTGGGTAGTTAGATTTATTGATCAGGGGGATTGGCAAGATTGGAAAAGGTTATCCTGGCGTCATGAAGATTCGATCTGGCGCACGCCTTTTTTCCTGCCTATTGTGGCCCTGGTTCTTGTTTATTTGATCTCATCCTTATTTTCGATCACCCCGCGGATCAGTTGGCTGGGATCCTACCAACGACTGCAGGGTACCTACACGATGCTGGCTTACATCGTCTATTTTGTCGCCGTCGTGTCCACAATGAACGGCCGTTTACAAGTAAGTCGCATTCCAACGGCCGTTATCATCACCAGCATCCCTATCGCTTTTTATGGCCTCATCCAACATTTTGGACTCGATCCGCTTCCCTGGGGCGGCGATGTAATTGCCCGCATCGCCGGGCACATGGGCAACGCGATTTTCATTGCCGCGTACTTGATCATGGTTGTACCTCTGACTCTGGGCCGTATCATCGATGCTTTTACCAACATCCTGGGCGATGAACACTTATCCTATGCCGATGTGACGCGTTCGGCCGTTTATATATTTGTTCTGGCCATCCAGTTACTGGCTATTTATTGGTCCGGCAGCCGGGGACCCTTGATCGGCCTTGCCGTGGCTCTGTTTGCATTTATCCTGGTTTTGCTGGTTTCTTTGCGCAATCTGGCTGATGAAGAAACATCATTTAGCAAAAGCGATGCACTTTTTGCCTTTCTGCCGGTGGCTCCTCCAATTATTGTCTTGCTGTTCAGCGGCTTAATTGGAGAAATGACCTCACCGATGCTTTCCTTCATCTTTTTTCTCAGCGCTGCTGCTCTCTCAATGGCGCTGATGTTAATCCTTGTAGTGTTGCGAAAAGGGTGGGCATGGCTTTGGTTAAGCTGGCTGCTGTTAACGACCTTAATGGCCGGTTGGCTGTTGATCTTTAACATCCCGACGAATTCCTTGGAACGCGCGGCTGAACTTCCCGTTGTCGGAGGCATGTTTGAAGAACAGATCGCCTGGAAAGAACTTCCTCATATTGGTTCATACGGCCGTATGCTTGACCCCTCTCAGAACGTAGGCCGGGAAAGAAGCAATCGCGTTCGTGTGTTGATCTGGCAGGGCGTCGTGGAGCTGATCTCACCGCATTCACCCCTGGAATTTCCTGACGGGACAACCGATAGATTCAATTTCTGGCGCCCATTAATCGGTTATGGACCGGAGTCGATGTATGTTGCCTACAACAGCTTTTACCCCGCCGAATTGGCAACCGTTGAAGCGCGCAATGCCTCTCCGGATCGTTCCCACAATGAAACTTTCGATGCTCTGGTAATAACCGGATTGGCAGGTTTGCTTGCCTGGCAGCTGCTTTATCTCATGGTTTTCTACTATGGATTCAGTTATCTCGGTGTGATTCAAACCCGTCGGGATATGTGGGTCTTTATTGGCGCTTGGGTGGGGGGAGCTTTGATAGGCGCGCTCCTTAGCGTCACATTGTTTGATCCTATCTATCTGGGTGTTGCCATCCCCACCGGTACTATTCTTGGACTGATACTCTATCTTTTTTATTACGCACTGTTTGCCCGGCCAAAGATTTCGCATAGATCGGAATCGGCGAGATTTACCCTCTTCCAAACCGATCATTTACTGGTCAATGCCCTTCTGGCGGCCGTTCTTGCCCATTATGTGGAAGTACATTTCGGCATTGCTGTCGCCGCCACCCGGCTGCACTTTTTCTTATACATAGCCCTCATATTCGTCATCGCCTATAAACTCCCCCAAAAAAGAACGGCCACAGAAGAACCGAGGCCTGAGAAGATAAGCCGGGCAGGGAGCAAGATAGCATTGCAAGACAGTGTATGGGGCTCGGTACTGGGATGGACGTTCCTATTGGCCTTATTCATCGGGACCATGGGTTATGATTTTGTGAATTATGTCCTTCCAGCAGACAAACTCATCGAAACAGGGGCGGATCTGAAAACCTGGGACATTCTCAAGCAGTCTTTTTTACTGAATGCCCAGCGTGATTTCATGGATTCTCCGTTTATTTTTCTTATGGTCATTCTCAGTTGGGCGTTGGGAGTAGTAATAATTCTTAGCGAGAGGATTCGCCTGACCCCAAAAGGTATAGAAATCCCATCATTATCTCCCCTTCCACCAAATCGAATCAAGATGGCTTCCTTTGGTTTTCTCGCGCTTGGGTTAATGGGTCTGGCTCAAAGGATTTTGTTTATACCTTCTCCAGGTTCTACGGCCGTGCTTATTCGAAGCCTGTTCCTTTTGTTTGGAGTTATCAGCCTTTGGGTGGCCTGGGACCTGATTCGCCGCCATGACGGCGGGCGTTTAGCCGGGCTTGTCGCAGCTGTTGTGGGATTGATTTTGGCTGTACCGCTCTTGATCATGGGTGCCTTCGCGCCGGCCTTAGTCCTGGCCGTTCTTTGTGCTTTCTTGCTGTATCTGCTTTGGGATCCCAAAATTAAACCGATTCTCCTACCACCTATTGTTTTGGCGTTGGCATCCCTATTGATTGGCCTAGTCTACACCTATTTTCATGCCCTCCTGCTGCGAGAAGCCTCGCTCTATCTCCTCTTTTTGCAAGGAATTGAACCGATCTCTACGCTGTTTACACTCCTATTCCGTCCGAATTTTCAGGTAACAACCCTCGATCAGGCGCGCCTCCTTGAGGTGATGCAGGCGACTCGCCTGATCACTTTTTATTATCTCTTTTTATTCTCCATGCTCCTCTTGGCCGGTTATATGTTTGCCCGTCGATCTATCGCGTTGGCGCGTTCAAGAGGACGGTCGGTGGCTTTCGCCGGGGTTTTCGTATCCATCATCCTGGTTGTTTTTCTTGTTCGACAGACAAATTTAAGGCCGGTCCAGGCAGATATGGTTTTTAAACGCGGACGGCCGTTTGATGTTGCTGCCACCCAGGATCAGAGCCCACAGCTTTGGGACGTGGCCATCGCCATTTATGAAGAAGCGTTGAACATGGCGCCATTCGAGGATTATTATCATTTATTCCTCGGCCGTGCTTTGCTTGAGCGGGCAACAGTTGCCGAGACAAAAGAGGAACAATTAACCTTCTTACAGGAAGCTGAGCAACGTTTACTTGAAGCGCGTGATATCAATCCTTTAAATACCGACCACACAGCCAATCTGGCGCGATTGTATGCGCGCTGGGCTGTTGCCAGTGATGATTCTGATCAAAAAGCGGATTTACTCGCGCGGGCAGAATCTTACTACCGTGCGGCCCTGGAAATCAGTCCCTCGAACTCGGTCGTCCATAATGAATATGCCCGCCTCGTTTTTGATTTGGGCCGTGACTGTGATTCTGCCATAGATATTTTCAGAGAATCTATAGCCCGCGATCCTTTCTATGCTGATACTTTTTTTAGTTTCTCGGATGTGCTCACCACTTGTGCCGCCGCCCAAAGCGATGAGACAGAGGCGCAAGAATTGTATCAATACGCGATTGAAAGCCTTGATGCAGGCTTGAGTATTGAACCGGATCAGGCACGGGGTTGGTTGTTGGCAGGCCAGATCAACCAGCGGCTCTCCCGCTATGAAGAAGCGCTGGCAGCGTTTGAACAAGCAAGAATGCTGAACGAAGCATCAGGAACGGCAACCTGGAATCTCGACTATCT
>Ga0316580_10000196_pt1 | contig 12294 bp, 8 predicted proteins | sample S0NA_2_FD_204519 | JGI IMG/M metagenome (GOLD analysis project Ga0316580, IMG submission 204519) | Rhizosphere microbial communities from salt marsh grasses in Alabama, United States - S0-2_160517rDrB | ecosystem: Host-associated > Plants > Roots > Rhizosphere | place: USA: Alabama | collected... | reverse complement strand
GGGATCGCCGCAGGTACCCTTCTCGCCCTCGCTGAGCCTCTTCACGCCTCGAACTTTGAAATCGCCGCGGTGGTCGCCTTCCTCGTCGCGGTGAACGGCGTGCTCTATGTCGCGACCGTGCGTTGGTGGGTGGCGCGAGCCAGCCTGGTCCGGGAACGGCGGCCCTGCAACCTGATCGAAGCCGGCGTAATCGGCTTGTTGGCGGCCTGCGCCGCAGCTGGGCTCTGGCCGGTGGCTGCCCCGTTGATGCATGCCCTGGAGCCGTCCCTGACGCCCATGGTGGACGCCATCCACGCCGCGATCCCCAGCGCCATCACCGGCGGCATGGTCGGCGGGGCCGTCGGCGGCGCGATGCTGGAGGCATTCCGCTTCCAGTGGGTGCACGATCTCTGAGGTCCTCCGGCGCAGGGCTGGCGGGCCTGCCGCCAAGGCACCCGATCATCGGACCACGCCCTTGTCCCGGCACCGGTACGCCAATGAGCGCTGTCGTCCCCCGAACGCCTGCGCTGGTCGCTGGAACGAGCGTCGTCTGGCAAGCGTGCTGGATATTGCCGCGGTTGGGATCGTTGCCGAGGTCCGACGGTCCTAAGGTTCATGACGCGGTGCCACCCCGCAAGATGAAGCGCTTGTTTCATCGCAAGGTGTCGAGTTGTCAACTGGATCAGGTTCGCTGGAAGGGCGAAAGCAACGGCCTTGCAGCCAGCTTCCGGCGCGCAGACATACTTGCAGTGCCGACGGCATCGCGAGCCTTCCCGCCAACCAAGGCGGGAGAAGCAGACCTGAGCTTGTCTTCGCCGATCGTTCCGATTCCTGAACACCCATGGAGTACTCGACATGAGAACGCAAATCGTCCTCCCGGCATTCTTTGCCTGCACGGCGGCACTCGCGTCGGCGAACACCCCGGCCGCGAGTACCGACGAAATCACCGTGTACAAGAGCCCGACGTGCGGATGCTGCTCTAGTTGGGTCGATCACCTGCGGGAGAGCGGCTTCACGGTGAAGACGGTCGACACCACGGACCTCGGCAAGGTCAAGGCCGCCGCCGGTGTCACGCCGGAGATCGCGTCCTGCCACACGGCGGTCGTCGACGGCTATTTGATCGAAGGACATGTGCCTCCGGAAGACATCAGGCGCCTTCTCAAGGAGCATCCGCAGGTCAAGGGTCTGGCAGTCCCGGGGATGCCGGCCGGGGCGCCCGGCATGGATGTTCCGAATCCGCAGCATTACCAGGTCCTGACCATCGATTCCCAGGGCAAGACGACGGTGTTTGCCGAGCACTGACCCTGTTGATTTGAGCGCGACCAAGACCCCGGGACCGGTCAGGTGTGCTTGAGAGCGCGGCTCGGTGACTGAGCCGGTAGAAGCCGAAATTCTGCAGGCTTTGCCCGTGCATAGCGGCCTGTCAACCGCCATGGCATCGGGCACCACAACGACGAAAGCCGGGATCCACGGACCAAGCACCTCCATCCCGCGGTGCTCGGGGGTTGGCCGGTGCGGCTGCCGCTGTTCCGCTCGCGCCGCCGACGAACCGCAGGGCGAAGGCGTGCCTATCGGCGCGATCGCCCTCATACTCGCTTTAGAATTCAGCAACGCGCGAGGGAGTCAGACATGATCGAGCTCAAGGTCGAAGGGATGACGTGCATGCACTGCGTGAAAGCGGTCACTCAAGCATTGTCCGAGGTACCGGGCGTCACAGCGGTGCGCGAGGTGAGCCTGGAGAAGGGCGCCGCCACGGTGGAAGGCTCCCCGCAGCCCGAGGCCCTGGTGGAAGCGGTCAAGGAGGCCGGCTACCAGGCCCAGGTGCGCGGGTGAGCGACGGCAGCCGGCGATCCTCACGCCGGCGAGCGGCCGTATTACTACCGCATTTGCATCTCGCGGGCTGACATGGCGAAGGAGGTACGGATCGGCGTTGGCGGCATGAGCTGCGCGTCCTGCGTGACACGGGTCGAGCGCGCCATTGCCCGCAAGCCCGGCGTGGAGTCCGCCAGCGTCAATCTGGCGGCCGAAACGGCGGTCGTCCGCTTCGACCGAGCCGAGATCCCCGAGCTGTTGGACGCGGTGCGCGGTGCCGGCTACGAGCCGGTGATCGAGACCGCCAACATCGGCGTCGGCGGTATGACCTGCGCCTCCTGCGTGGCTCGCGTGGAGCGTGCGATCAAGGCCCTTCCGGGAGTCATCGAGGCGACGGTGAACCTGGGCACCGAGTCGGCGACGGCCGAGTATCTTCCGGCCACCGTCAGCCGCGAGCGCATCGCGCAGGCGATCCGCGAGGCCGGCTACGAGCCGGCCGCGGCGGAGCAGGCGCCAGACGCGGCGCGGGATCGACAGACCAGCGAGCTCCGTTCGCTACGCCGCGATCTCACCGTTGCCGCGGTCCTGACCCTGCCGCTGCTGCTGATCAGCATGGCCCCGATGTTCCTGCCCGGGGTTGCGGCGCTGATGCTGAAGCTGGCCGCGCCGGTCTTCTGGCATTGGCTCGAGCTTGCACTGGCGACGCCGGTGCTGCTCTGGGCCGGACGGCGCTTCCTGGTGCGCGGCTGGGCGGAGATGCGGCACCTGAGCCCCGGCATGGACAGCCTGGTGGTGCTCGGCAGCTGGGCGGCCTATCTGTACTCGCTGCTCGCGTTGACGGTCCCCACGCTGTTTCCCGAGGGCACCGCGAATCTCTATTTCGAGGCGTCCGCCGTCATCGTCACGCTGATCCTGCTCGGGCGTTATTTGGAAGGGGTCGCGAAGGGGCGAACCTCGGAGGCCATCCGGCGGCTCGTCGGCCTGCAGCCGAAGATCGCTCGGGTGGTGGGGGCCGACGGCGAGACCGAGATGCCCGCGGAGGCCGTCGTGCCCGGCGACCTGATCGCCGTCCGTCCCGGCGAGCGCATCCCGGTGGACGGCACGCTGACCGAGGGCGGCAGCCACGTGGACGAGTCGATGATCAGCGGCGAGCCGGTGCCGGTGCACAAGCGCCCCGGCGACGAGGTCATTGGCGGCACCCTGAACCAGACGGGCGCCTTTCGATATCGGGCCACGCGGGTGGGCTCCGACACCGTGCTCGCGCAGATCATCCGACTGGTCGAGGACGCGCAGGCCGGTAAGCCGCCGATTCAGCGCGTCGCGGATCGTATCGCGGCCGTCTTCGTGCCGGTGGTCATCGGCGTCGCCATCTTGACCTTCCTGGCGTGGCTCTGGCTAGGTCCGCAGCCGGTGCTGAGCTTCGCCTTCGTCGCCGCGGTCAGCGTGCTGTTGATTGCCTGTCCCTGTGCGATGGGGCTCGCGACACCAACCGCGATCATGGTCGGCACCGGACGCGGGGCGGCGATGGGGATACTCTTCCGTCGCGGCGCGGCCCTGGAGACCCTGGCGCGCGTCGACCGGGTCGTACTGGACAAGACGGGCACGCTGACCGAAGGACGTCCGGCGCTGACCGATCTGAACGCTTACGGCATCGCCGATGACGCCGCCTTGGCGCTCGCCGCGGCGGTGGAGCGGCACAGCGAGCATCCGATCGCGGTGGCCTTGGTCGACGCGGCCGCCCAACGGGAGCTGACGCTGGAGGCCGCGGACGACGTTGAGGCGGTGCCCGGCTACGGCATCCGTGCCCGCATTGGCGGACAGCGCATCACGGTGGGCGCCCGCCGCTTCATGGATCGGCTGTCGATCGCCGTGGGCGTCGCCACGGACGCCGCCGAGCGCTTGGCCACGGAGGGCAAGACGCCGATCTATGTCGCCGCCGAGGACCGGCTGATCGCCGTGCTGGCCGTGGCCGATCCAATCAAGGCGAGCAGCAAGGAGGCGGTGGCCAGACTGCATGGGCTCGGACTCGAGGTGGCGATGCTGACCGGCGACGGCCGGCGCACCGCCGAGGCGGTCGCACGGCAGGTCGGCATCGACCAGGTGGTCGCCGAGGTACTGCCCGCGGACAAGGCCGCCGAGGTCAAGCGGCTGCAAGGCCTGGGCGGCAAGGTCGCGTTCGTTGGGGATGGCATCAACGACGCCCCGGCCCTCGCCCAGGCCGATGTCGGCATTGCCATCGGCACCGGCACGGATATCGCGGTGGAGGCCGGCGAGGTGATCCTGATGACCGGTGAGCTGACCCCCGCCGTTGATGCCGTGGCGCTGGCTCGCCGCACGTTGCGGACCATAAGGCTCAACTTCTTCTGGGCCTATGCCTACAATGTCGCACTCATCCCGCTCGCCGCGGGCGCCTTCTACCCGGTGACCGGCTGGCTCCTGAATCCGATGCTGGCGGCCGGCGCGATGAGCGTCTCCAGCCTATTCGTCGTCACCAACAGCCTGCGCCTGCGGCGCTTTCACCCCCACTCCGCAGCGGCCCCGCAAACCGTGACGGACGCTGGGACAACATCAGACCCTCAATTAGCGATTGGAGATCCATCCGATGTACGCGTTTTCTACTAAGACTGAGGCCCCTTTCGATCAGGCCCTCGAGCAAGTGACCGCGGCCCTGAAGGCAGAAGGCTTCGGGGTGCTCACCGAGATCGACGTCAAGGCGACGATGAAGGCGAAGCTCGGCATCGAGAAACGGCCGTACCGGATCCTTGGCGCCTGCAATCCGCCGCTGGCGAATCAGGCCCTCGAATTCGATCCCGACATCGGCCTGCTGCTGCCCTGCAATGTCGTCGTGCGGGAAGAAGAGAACGGCGATGTCACCGTTGCCTTCATGGACCCGGTGGCGGTCTTGCAGTTGGTCGAGGAGCCCGGCGTGTCCAAGCTCGCGTCCGAGGTGCGTGAGCGGCTCGAGCGCGTGCGAGACGCTGTCGCCGGCATCTAGGGTCACAGTCTGCCGCAATCCGCCACAGAACGCATGAACCCAAATAGAGCAGTCAGCTTCCAGCCGCCAGCCTCCAGCGGAGGAAAATCAGCGGCTTGGCGGATTTTTTTGCCGATCGGCGGCTCACCGCTGGGTGAGGAATCGAAGGGCGGAAAGCAGGGCCAAGACAAGGCTTTAAGCTAGCTACTGGTGGCTGGCAGCTCTTTCTCGGATGAACTGCTGTAGCGCTATCGCGACCGATACCGATCGGTTCTTTTCCGGTCTCGCCGGTCTGCACCGGCTGCGCTTTCGGCTGTTCGGCTTCGAGCGGAGCCAGCGCCAGCTCATCGAAGCCCTGCGCGCCGGCGGCGTCGCCGGCGCGGACCTGCTGGAGATCGGCTGCGGTCCCGGCTATCTGCACCGGACGCTGCTGCGCGCTGGAGCGGCGCGCGCGGTCGGCGTCGACCTGTCGCGCCGCATGCTGTCCGTGGCGCGCGCCGAGGCCGACGCGCAAGGTCTCGCCGAGCGCACCGACTATCGGCAGGGGGATTTCACGCTGCTGGCCGATCAGATCGACACGGCGGACATCAGCATCCTCGACAAGGTCATCTGCTGCTACCCGGACTGGGAAAGACTGGTCGCGGCTTCACTAGCAAAGACCCGGCGCCTCTACGCCTTCACCATCCCCCGCGATCGGGCGCTGACCCGGCTGGGACTGCGGGCGATGCGCTGGGGGCTGTGCCGGAGCGGCTGCTGCTATCAGCCGTTCCTCCATGACCCCGTCCGCATCGACGCGCGGGTGACCGCGAGCGGTTTTCGCAAGGTCTACGACGCTCATACGCTGTCCTGGCTCACGCGGGTCTACGCGCGGCCGTCCACCGCGCCCGACTAGCTGGGCGGCCGCGCTCGACTCCCGACGGCCCGGCGGCGATGCCGGCCAACGGCAAGCCCTTCCCGGACGGGCCGCGGCCCCGGAGACCGGTGAACCGCCGGGTGTATTGAGCCTCTTGTCGAACATTTGGATTCCCGGTGGCTCTTGGCAGCCGGAGCACTTGCTTTTGAGCGCGCGTCCTGCCCGTCGCCGGGGCCATCTGACCCGCCAAGGGGCGAAATGCCCCGCGTTCAGCAACAGGTCGCGTCCGTTACGGCTAGCCTAGCCCCCACCCTCGATTTCTAGCGACGCAATGCCGCATAGCGACGCGCGAAGAGCGCCTTGCTGCCGGGCCGGTACGTTGCTCCCAGTGGGCCAAGCGCCGGGGGCCGAGGTTCCGCGCCCTCAAGTGTTCCAGAGCCCCTACGTCCGCGCGCGGTCCCGGCCATGGCCTCATCTTTGCAATGCTCCAGCGTGTCGGCCCAGGCTGTCTCGGCCTCGGCCGGTGATTCTTTCACCAAAAGCGAGGAGAGAAACGCGATGAAGACCTATTCGATGCCGTCATCTTTGAGCCGTTTGGCTGTGACCGCCGCTCTAGCCTGCGCGTTGCCCTGGACCGTGACGGTCGGCGCGGAAAGCGGCAGCGGATCGTCGGGGTCCGCGATGAGCGAAGGCAGCATGGGCAAGACGCAGCAGATGCCCCAGCAGGGACAGACGGATCAAGGGACCGCGACATCGTCCGAGGCCAGCGGGGCGGGGTCGTCCGCATCCGCGATGACCGAGGGCAGCATGGGCAAGACGCAGCCGTTGCCCGAGCAGGGACAGACGGCGCAAGGGGCCGCCACCTCGTCGGAGGCCAGCGGTGCCGGGTCGTCCGGGTCGGCGATGAGTACCGGCGGCATGGACAAGACGCAGGAAATGACCCAGCACGGAGGACAGATGGGACAAGGGACGCAGGAATCTTCTGCGTCCGGCAAGGGTTCCGAGTCCAAGCAGCAGAGCCTCGCGGAGCGGCTGCCGGACGAATACAAGGTCAGCAGTTGGATCGGAAAGACCGTGAAGAACGACCAAGGGCAGAAGCTCGGTACCGTCAAAGACCTGGTCATGGACGATTTCGGTCAGGTCCAGTACGTGATCATGAAGCGCAACGAGCCGACCCCCCCAGGACAGTGGCAAGGCTGGGGTAAAGGCTCGGGCAATCTCGTCGCCGTGCCGATTGGTCACTTCCAATACCCCGAGAACAAGCAGGCCGCCCTCACGCTCGACGTATCGCCCGAACAAGTCGCCAAGGCCCCCTACTTCAACGCTCGGGCCTGGCCGAACATGGGCAACGACACCTGGACCGGGGCCATCATCACCTATTGGGTACCGCGGGGACAGCAAGGTGAACAGGCGGCGACCGCGCAGAATCAGCCGAGCGGACAGGGGGCATCGGCGTCGCGCAGCGTCCAGCCGAACCGCGACATGGTCTATTTGCCGAAGGACCAGGAGCAGTTGTTCGAGAAGCTGGATTCCAATGCGGACGGCGCCATCGAGCGTAACGAGGCGCAATCGAACAAGCGCTTGTCACAGAACTTCGATCGGATTGATAGCTACGACAACGGCCGCATCACCCGCTCGGAGTTTGCCGCCTTTGAGGCCAAGACTCAGGGTTCCGCAGCGAAAGGCCAGCAAGGCAAGGAACGCACGGGGACTTGGCAATAGGCTGTGTGACCTTGCCGCGCGCCCGCCGGGCGGCCCCAGCGGGACCGCCCGGGTTGACCGATGGTGGGAGACCTGGCGCGATGTCGGTTCAGGTCAAGAATTCGGGCTGAGGCTCCGCACGCCCGAACAGGGAAAGGCTCAGTTTGCCCCTGGCGTGGCGCCCGCGGACGGGGCCTGTTTGGGCGGGACGATCGGCTGCCCCCTGACCGACTGCTTCGTGCTCGCTCTGGCGCCAATCTCTTTGTTCAATGCGGCGAATGCCTCTGGCAGCGAGGGCTCCATGGCCGCAAATTCGCCCTCGCTCACGATGAAGCGGACCAGCTCGGGTATCTTCGCCGCTGTTGCCGACTCCAGAAACACCCCCTGAAGATAGGTGACCACACCGTCGATCGGAAGTATCACCATCCGGCCCCGGGTCGCCGACGAGCCTTGCTGGTTCCAGAGGGTGAGTTGCCGCGAAATCTTGGGATCCTGCTCGATAACGGACTCGACCTGCGGTGGGCCGTAGACCAGGGTGCCTTTCGAGAAGCTATAGACAACGATCCTGCCGTAACTGTCTCCGTCGCATCCGACCAGAACCAAGGCGCGCATGTTCCGGCGCCCCTTCGAGTCCATGGGTAGCAGTAGGCTGAACTCGTAGCGATCCGGGTCGAGTAGATTCAGCGTCAGATAATAGGATGTCATCGTTGTGACGTTCTTTTGCCACAACAACTCCGGGAAGACCCACATATCTTCTTGATCGAAATAGATACGCGGGTCTTGTTGATGGTAACGGGCATAGATTTCCATCTGCATATCAAATAGGGTCTTCGGATAGCGAATGTGAAATTTCAGTTCCTTCGGCATATCTGCGAAATTCTTGAATAGACCCGGGTATATCCTCGCATATGCCTGGACGATCGGATCACTGGGATCGACGATGTAATAGTCGATGCTCCCATCGTAGGCATCGACAACGATCTTGACCGAGTTTCGGATGTAATTGAAAGGCACTCCGGAACGGAAGAAGCGTCCGTCATAAGGCCGTGAATTAGGGTACCAGGACGACGAGGTGTAGGCGTCCTGTATCCAGTAGAGCCGATCCGGCGTGACCACGAGATAGGGGTCAGGGTCCAGGGATAAGAACGGCGTCAGCGTCTCAATCCGATGGACGATGTTGCGCCTGAACAGCATGCGGCTCTTCGCGTTGGTTTGGGTGGTGAAAAAGATGTTCTTCTCTCCGAAATACAGTGCGAAGAGAAGCTTTCTGAACGCCCCGGATACGCTGACACCACCGCTCCCCTGGTAATCGACCGTAGCGACGGAGTTGTCCGTTGCGTAGTCCACCTCATGCGCGTCGTTCGGAGCGATGGCCGGCCGGAGGTCGCCGAGCCCGTAGTAGATCCCAGGCTGTTTGATATCTATGCCATAGTCGGAGTGTGGGGGAATACTCTGCAACAGCCATGTCATCGGCCCGGCGTTCATTTGCGCCGATGGAGTCATCACCGCGCCATAGCCATGCGTGTAACGCATCCATGCATTGACCCAATTCTTTGCGTCCTCGGGCAGGGCTTTCAAATCGATCTCGCGGGCCGACAGAAAGACCTGGCGATAAAAGTCCTGAATCGTGTAGCGCCCGGCGCTGATGCTGTTAAAATCGTAGTATGTACGAATAGCTTGCAGCTCGTTGAATACCTTGAATAAATCGTCTTTGTCCCAGATCGGTATGTTCTGCAGGCTGCTCTTCAGCTCGGACGTCGATACATGCCATGGCAACCCCTTGGTCGCGTATTCTCGAGTCTCTACATCATCAAGATGATAGGCGGCCAGGGTTGCACGGATATTGTTCTTAATGTAAGGAGCCTCGAGGCTCAGCTCGTTCGGCTCCACAAGATACTTTTGCAGCTCTCTGGAGATCATTGACGAGTGGCGGGCGCCAATCGCCACGAGCAGTAGTACACCCGTCGCGACCACCCCGACCAGCCCCTTGCTCCTGGTCAGGAAACGGACGCTCAGCAGGCCAAGGACCAGGACCAAGAACATGCACAACCATATCAATGGTAGGGTCACGTGCATCTCGACATACCCCGGACCGTAGAACAGCGGCATGTGTCGATCCGAATAGAGCAGTTGGTAGCGCTGCAGGACGAACCAGCCCGCCCCGATGACGAATGTCAGACCCGTCATGACGCTGAGATGGACCTTTGCGCTGCGTGGAAGCGGCCGGGGATCGGCCGGGACGACTTGATTCTCGATTCTGTACATCAGCATCAGTCCCAGCAGGGCGACCGCAAAGGCAATCAGCACCTCTCTGAGGACCAACGAGTAGATCGGCAGCGAGAATAGATACCAGGTGATATCCTGGCCGTAGACGGGATCGTCCATTCCAGCGCTCTGGCTAGCGAAATAGAGCAGCGCGCGTTCCCAGTGGAGATATAGCGGTAGCGCGACGATGGCCGCGAGCGCCAGGGACAGCGGCAGATAGAGGACCAGGGAGCGCCCCTGAAAGCGCTGCAACCGCTCGCGCCAGCGTCCGCGGGCGCCACTCCCCACAATCGCTCGAGACGGCGCCTTCACCCCCAAATGTTTCGCGCCGATCCAGAAATTGAGAAAAAAGATCAGAAAGAAGAACAGAGTAGCGGCTGTAAAAAGGACATAGCGGTAGAGCAGGCGATACCAGAAGTATGGCTCATAGCCGAGGGACTTGAACCATAAGAGATTGACGACGAAGTTGTTGAAGACTAGAGCCAGCCCCAAAAGGACAAAGACAACGACCAGCGTCGCCGTAACGATCAATAACAGGCGATTCGGCAGCGACATGGCGTCGTCCTCGTGGTCCATGGTTCAGTCCCGAGCCTAAATCCGCGTATCCAGGGCTTCCCACCTCTCCATCAGCTTTCATGCCAAGCGGACGGTCATGCGCCATCGCCTTCTACGGAGACTCCCGGCAACGGACCTGGGCCGTTGCTCATCCGGAGACATCGCCGCTGGTCATAACGGCACGGGCCCGGCCGGGGACGTCGCTCTGGGGTATATAAGCCGATCGTCGGCTCAATACCCCAGGCGAGCCAGTCAAGGCTCAAACCGCGTTAACGACCACTGCACGGTGCCGCCCCGAACGATGACTAAATAGAGCAGTCAGCTTCCAGCCGCCAGCCTCCAGCGGAGGAAAATCAGCGACTTGTATGTTTCGGCGATCAGCGGCTCACCGTTGGGTGAGGAATCGAATGGCGGAAAGCAGAGTCAAGACAAGGCTTTAAGCTGGCTGCCGGTGGCTGGCAGCTCTTTCTAGGCTGAAGCGTATGTTTCATCGTCAGCCGGTCAGCGAGCGGCTCGGGGAAGGCAAGCCGGGCGGTCCAACAGTCGCGGGGCGCCGAGTGGCGGTTGGCGGATTGCCCAAAAGTCTGTCAAGGAGCGGCTGGTCGGCGGCGCTCCTCAGGCGTTGGTGCGCCGGCGCAGTTTGGGCTGAACGCAAGTCACGGCAGGCGCCTTTCACCCCTTCAGGTGGGCGTGCAGCAAACCAAGAAGCGATCATCGCGGCCCGTGAGGCCGGGCTGCAGGCTGCACCGAGCGGAGGCCGCTTCCCTGCGGCCGATCTGCCTTGCGAGCGCTATTCCGCCTTTTCCAGCGCACTGAACTCCGAGCGCAACGGACTCTGTGACATTGGGTCTTTGATCGACCCGTTGAGGATGTCGGCAATGGCCACCTGGCGGCCGTAATAGGCCTGATTGGCAGCCTTGTCCCAGAAGATATCGGTCACGTTGACGGCAATCGCACCGTACAGGCCCTTGGTATCCGACCACACAACGATATCCGCATTTGGGCCACCCTCACCGACAGAGGCCTGTGCCCACTCGGAAAAGTTGACGACGGTCAGGCCCGTATCTGCATTCAGCGAGAGATTGTGTCCCTCTTCGAACCCACGAAGGCCCTTATCGGTCATGATCAGAAAGGCGATGGAGCCTCCCTCCGCCCCCGCCTCGGCGCCGGCATTGATCGTGCCGACGTTGTAGAAGGCGGGCGCCGACCATTTGCCGTTTTCATGGCCCACCAGGACGCCTCTCCCAGCCGCGCCGCCGACAATGAACGAGGCCCGCGCATAGCTAGGCACGACGAAGACGGCCCGCGAGCGGTCCAGCGCCGCCTTTGCCTCCGGCTTGGAGCTCATTTTGTCGATGACTTGCGCCGCCTCTCTGACTGTATCTTGTGCCTTCTGCAACTCGGCCGACGACGCCTGCTTGGGTTCCGTCTGCTCCTGTGAGCCCATGCCCGCCGCTGCGGCATAGTTCATTCCGGTTAGGCAGAGACCGATGCCGAGCACTGTGTTGCACATGATGGTGGATACCGATTGCTTCATGACGTTCTCCGTAAGTGATTGGACGATTGCCGGTGAGCATGTACCAGACGGCGTCGGATTCAGGCACGGCTTCGAGGCGCGACGGCAGTATCACTGGGCTGTGAAAATGCCGGTGCAACGCCGACGACGGGCGACGAGCCAAGCGAGCTGCTGCATGTAAACCGACATCGTCTAGTAGAGCCTCGACGTTCATGCGAGCAGCCTTCCGCGTCTCCGATTGAGCCCCTGGCTCGCTACGGCCGCAGAGAGCCGCCCGCTTCGGCTTACGTAAAAAGCAGCGACCGTGCCACGCCGACGCATCCCTGCGGCTCGACAGCTTGGCCGGCAGTTGCGGGGTCGTAAACGGTGCGATCCATGTTCTAGCCCGCCGAGGGCAACTTGGATCCCCGGGGTAAGAAATCGCGCTGGCGCCGTCCAGAACAGCGGAACGGTCCCTCAGCGCGGACCAGCGGTCAGGCCGTAACCGGGGTGGTTGGGGATTTCGCCGGGCGCTGCGTACTATGAACCGGGGGCGTTGGCCAAGGGCTGGCCGCGAGACCCCGCGAGCCTAGCGTCCGTCAACCGAGGAAGAGCCGTGAACCGCCGACGGCGGAACCCCTACCCAGTTGCCTCATCCAG
>Ga0316580_10000194_pt1 | contig 12307 bp, 6 predicted proteins | sample S0NA_2_FD_204519 | JGI IMG/M metagenome (GOLD analysis project Ga0316580, IMG submission 204519) | Rhizosphere microbial communities from salt marsh grasses in Alabama, United States - S0-2_160517rDrB | ecosystem: Host-associated > Plants > Roots > Rhizosphere | place: USA: Alabama | collected... | reverse complement strand
AATCGAAATTTGCCGGTTCACCGACGATGAGATTGAACTCCCTTTCGGTCAGTTCAGTGGACGATCCTTCCTCCATGCCGAAGGGGGCCACACAAAGGGCCTTAATCGGGGCGGGCATTCCCGGCACGGCCGGCAGTGAGGCAGCCACTCCGATGTAATAGGCTTTGTTGAGGCCGCTGCGTATCCGAACGCCTCTTCCTCTACGGGCCAAGCCGTAATATGCGGCACCTGTGGCAACGGCCAGGTCCAGATTGGAAGATTGCAGCACCCTCAGATCGGCATCGCTTTGCCAGGAAGCCAGTACGTCCGTCACTCTTCTCTGAAGCAGCGGGGCTTTCATCACGCCGCCGTTGAACAAAACGGCTGTGGGCAACTCACGCGGGCGATCGTCTTGGCGACTGAGGAATTGCGCCAGATGCCGGGTCACGGACGGATCGGCTTCATAGGCTAAACCGGTTTCCTGAATACCGGTCCGCGGCCCAGTCTGGGGACGGCTCTCAGGCTCGCAAAACGGGAAGAAACCCTCCACAACGACCTTTTCGACGACATCTCGCGTCAATTCGGTTCTCAGCGTGTCGCCGATCAGGCTGCTGCCGCGGCCCAGCACTGAAATTGGTACGGCAGCGGTGTCAGAAGACGCCAGAAGTTTCTCTTTTGCACTTCGACAGGTGTGCCAGAGAGCACGCATTTGCCAGGCGTCCAACTTTTGACCGACCGCGGCCATCTGATTGGCGACGGCATATGCCAGAGCCAGATCCATGTTGTCTCCGCCAATCAAAATATGGTTGCCGACGGCGATACGCTCCAACTCGAGATTGCCTGAAGAGTCGGAAACCTGGATCAGGCTGAAGTCGCTCGTGCCGCCGCCCAAGTCGCAAACCAGCACCAGGTCACCGGGCCTGACGGCCTCTCTCCAACTGTCACCGGAGGCCACAATCCAGGCATAAAACGCCGCTTGCGGCTCTTCCAGCAGGGTGATGTCGGGCAACTGCGCCATGGCGGCGGCTTTGACGGTCAACTCGCGTGCAACGGCATCGAACGAGGCCGGTACCGTGAGAAAAATTTCCTGTCGTTCCAGTATCAAGCGCTCGTCGTCACGGGCGATCGTGTGGTTCCAGGCTCTGCGAATGTGATCCAAAATGGCGGCCGAGGCTTCTACAGGCGAGAGTTTGGGAACTTCCGCCGGAGATCCCCAAGGCAGAATGGCCTGGTTGCGGTCCACCATCGCATGGCACAACCAGGACTTGGACGAACTGATCAGCCGCTGCGGCAGTTCGGCGCCTCGATTGCGGGCCAGTTCGCCGACAATCTGTTTGACATCACGGTGCCATGGCAAATCGAGGGCATCCGAAGCGAGGTCCTTTTCTCCGGGCATGTAGAGGAAGGACGGCAACATCTCGCGTTCTGCAACCGCACCGGGGCCGATCAACTGAGCAATTTCAAAAATCTGAATGTCGGGGGCGTCCCGGGTCCCCTTTTCAGCCTCCGTGTACGCCAGAATGCTGTTGGTTGTCCCCAGGTCTATGCCGACGATAAACTTCGCATCATTCATTTTCAGTTCTCGCGTTCGATGATGTCATGGTGTCAGGGATATAGAAGGTTTCGTAAACGCTACGAGATCGAACCGCACGCATGTTGTGCCGCATGCGGCGCGCCGATCTGGTGCCGCATTTGCGGCAAAACGAAGCACATCGCCCGATACTGGCCTATTGACGGGATCGTCATAACTCCACTTCCGCCGGTGCAATGATTTCTGCATTTTGCCGGCCCGAAAGCGTTGGCAGTTTTATCTTGCCGACCTGCCATCCCTTATGGCGGATAATGCCGCTAAACGGGGGCTTACCGACGACCTTTCCGGTCAGTTTGATGGCTCCAGGATCGAAATCAACCTCGACAGTGACACGCTCTCCTTCAGCCTGGGTCATTATCGGTCTGGGATCGAGATACTCCCGTACGATTTGAACACAGTTGGCGTGAATCGCACGGACGGCCGAACCGATTTGGGAATCCTCATACTTATCCAGATCTTCGGCCAAAAAGTCCATCAGCCGTCCTTCTCGCTGCATCATCGAAAAGAGGTGCAGAAACAGGCGACGGTCTGCGGTATCTTCTTTTTTTATATCCGGCCCTCTCCCGGCGATGTCGGCCTTTTTTTCGATGGTCGGTTTCAGTCGACGAATTCGTGATCGGACAATGAGCCAGGTGAAAAGCCCTGCAACGAGAGCTAAAAACAGCAGAGCGGGAAACACCGTGTACCAGAATCGAGGGGTATAAAAGAGGACGAGATTCAAGACCTGTGTGCCCGAGGCTTCTTTCGCAGAGGTTTGCAGGATTGGACGCAACTCTTTGACGAATTCCACAGTGCCGAAGTAGATCAATACGCTAAAGAGGCCGGCGATGAAAAGACTGAAGAATAAAATGGGAAACGCGACTCTGTTCGACACCCGATTTACGCTGTGCATTGGCTGTATTCCCCCTGATTGACCGGACCATTCTATCGGTTGGCATCTTTGACGCACCGCTTCGGATGCACCGAACGTTGATTTTTTTGGTCGTCGTCGACTCTAACGGATGTGATCCAAAGGCAGAAAAATTAATAACGTTGAGCGGTTGACGCAAGATCTCAGATCATATTTTTTCACATCATTGCGCCGTTCATATCGGGGCTTGTCCCGAAAAAGGTATTCCTATTACACGCGTGGCCGACGTTTGGCAACTGCGGGAAAATAGTTTGTAAGAACGCCGGTTCATAACGGTCTACCGGTCTTCGGATCCGGATGAAACAACGAGTAGACCGCCGGGATGAGGACCAACGTTATCAGCGTCGATCCGGTCAGACCGCCGACAACCGCCCGTGCCAACGGGGCCTGGGCATCGGATCCTTCGCCGATGCCGAATGCCAGCGGCAGCAAACCGAGGATGGTGGTAAAGGTCGTCATCAATATCGGCCGCAATCTGCGCCGACCGGCCTCGATCAGAGCATCCGTTGTGTGCAACCCGTCTCGAACCAATCGACCGGCCTGGTCGACGAGCAGAATGGCATTGTTGACCACAATTCCCCCCAGCATAATGCAACCGATGTAGGACTGCACATTCAGCGTTGTTTTCGTCATAAACAATGCCACCAGCACGCCTATAGCCGCCAAGGGAACGGAAAACATGACCACCAGAGGATCCCGCAGCGACTCATACTGACAGGCCAGCACCATATAAACGAGAACCAGGGCCAGCACGAGCGAGATGCCCAGTTCCCGGGTGGCTTTCTGTTGTTCTTCGAATTTGCCCGCGACCGTCAGACCGTAGCCGACGGGTCGCGGAATCCGATCCAACCGCGCCTGCACGTCTGCGGCCACGGAACCCAGATCACGCCCGGCGACGTTGGCGCTGACAGTCACTTGTCGCTGCTGATCTTTGCGGTCGATCAGAATCGGGCCTCGGCTCGATTCGGATGTGACCAGGTTGCGCAGCGCCACTTTTTCGCCGGATGCCGTTGTCAGGGTAAGGTTGAGAATTTCGTCGATGGAGCGTTTCTCGGCATCCTCGAGTTGCACCAGAATGCGATAAGAATTCCCCCCCGTTCGGTACTCGCCGCTTTTTGAACCGGCCACAGCGGTTTGCAGGAGTTGGGTGACGTCGCGAACACTCAGACCGAGGTCGGCGACCTTGTCACGGTTCACGCGGATTTCCTGCTGGGGTATGCCGGCTTCGAGGCTGGTCTGAATGTCCGTGATGCCCGGCACATCCGCAATCAATTTGGCAACGCTCGCGGCCAAAGCGTCGAGTGTGTCCAATTCGTATCCGCGGATCTCGATGGTCAGCCCTTCGTCACCGCCCAGCAGTCGCTCGAGTAAAAACTGACCCTGCGGCGCCCGGACACGGATCTCCATGCCGGGGACGCGGCCACCCAAGCGGCGCCGCAGGTCTTGGGCGATTTCGACGTTGGAACGGTCGCGTTGGGCGGTTGGCAGCAGAGACATGTTTATTTCACCCTCTGAGCCCGCGTCAGCCCGCCAGCCGGAGGCGCCGATACTGACCACCGACGCAACTGCCTCGGGCACGGCCGGTTGAACAATCTGCTCCATTAGGCGTGTCTGCCGATCGACCAACTCGAGCCGGGTGCCGATTTCCATCTTGCCGGTGACGCGAACCTCGCCCTCGTCGCTGGGAGGCAGAAATTCACTGCCGATCAGAGGCAGAAGCAGCAGGCTCGCGCCAAGCACCGCCGCCGCCGCAAAGACGGTGTACAGGCGATGGGCCAAGACCCAGCGCAACAAATCCAGGTAAGCATTTTCCAGATCCGAAAAAACGGAGATGGCGATGGCGCTCCAGCGACCCGTTCCAGACGACGGCTCCTTGAGCTGTTGTTGGTTTCGGGCCAGGAATCTGGACGCCAGCATGGGGACCAGGCTCAGGGATACCATCAGCGAACAGATCAGCGCAAAGATGATCACGTATGCCAGCTCCTTAAAGAGAATGCCCGAAACACCGCGCACGAAAATCAACGGCAGAAAAATGACAAGCGTGGTTATGGTGCTGGCGATGATGGCCGGCCCGACTTCACGGGTACCTTCAACCGCGGCTTTTTCCGGCGTTTCGCCATTCTCACTGCGGCGGCGGAAGATGTTTTCGAGCACGACGATGGAACTGTCGACCATCATGCCCACTCCTAAAGCCAGCCCGCCCAGGGTCATCAGATTGAGCGTGAAGCCCCCGAAGAAGATCAGCGCAAAAGTGGTCATGATTGAGATCGGTATCGACAGGGAAATCACCAGCGTACTTCGAATGTTACGCAGGAAAAACAGCAACACCACGATGGCCAATCCGCCTCCGTAGAGGACCGAGCGGGCGACGTTGGCGATTGAGCGTTCGATGAAATTGCCCTGGTTGATGACCGGGACAATCTTGATTTGAGGATAGGCTTGATTGACCGCTTCAATTTCAGCCAGGATGCGCTTGGACACTTCGACCGTATTGGCATTGGCCTGTTTGCGTATCGCCACACGCAGTCCGCGCCCACCGTTGACGCGCACGATGCGGGTCAGTTTTTCATAGGTGTCTTTAACCACGGCGATTTGACCCAGCGTCACGGCAGCCCCGTCCCGCTGGACGATGACCGTGTCCCGGATCTGATCAAGATTGACAAACTCGGCCGGTGCGCGCAGCACAACCTCATAGCGCCCCTGTTCGATCTTGCCCGCCGGAAGATCGAGATTGGCATCGCGAATAGTTTCGAGCACCTTGTCCAGCGGCAGATCGACGGCCTTGATCCGGTCGGGATCCAACTCGATCCTCACCTCGCGGTTGAAGCCGCCCCAGACGTCAACCTGCGCAACGCCCGGAATACGGGCAAAGCGGTAACGGATCTGGACTTCTATAAGTTCCGTCAGCTCCACGGGATCGAGGTTGCTGGAAATACCCAGCAGCACGACCGGAAAACTGGCGATGTCAAATTTTCGGATGCGGGGCCTGACGATGTCTTCCGGCAGTTCGTTGATCTCGTCCTCGAGCTTACCTTGAACGTCAATCGCCGCCGTATCGATGTCTGTGCCCCACACGAAACTGACTCGAACCGTGCTTCGGCCTTCCGAGGACGATGATGTGATTTCTTCTACCCCGGGCACCGTGGCAACGATCTCTTCAATAATTTGAGTAACCAGCCGCTCCATCACCTCGGGGCTGGCACCCTCGTAATCCGTTCGGATGCTGAGGGTCGGCAGTTCGATGTTGGGCAGCATGTCGATTTGCAGCCGGCTGAGGGAGACGGCCCCGAGGACGACCAGGATCAAGGTCACCATTGTCGTGAATATCGGGCGCTTGACGCTGAAGTCTGGCAGATTCATCAGGAGTCGACCTTTTTGTGGCTGGCACCGGTATTTCCCTGCTCGGCAGGCAACATGACCGGAGAGCCGTCCTTTACCAGTTGCTGCCCCAGAATTACGACCCGACCGGTCAGCTTCTCGCCGTGCACCTGCACCCGGTCGCCGTTGCGGATGCCCACTTTAACTTCATGCCAGGCGACCGATCGTCCATCTTCACTTACGATGAAAATACCGTCCTTGTCATCGCGCATGGTCAACGCTTGCTCCGGGACGATGGTGGCCTCCGGAACCCGGGCCAGTTCCACCGCCGCTACAATGAACATGCCGGGTTTGAGTCGATGGCGAGGGTTGTCGATGATCATTTCGATCCGCGCCTGTCGGGTGGATTTGCGAAAAACCGGGGCAATGCGATCTATGCGGCCCCTAAACTGTTCGCCCGGGTAGGCGTCCGTTGTCAACGAAACGAGCTGTCCGGATTTTAGCTGAGCGTAGTCTCGCTCGGTGACGAAAACCACACCGACAATGGGGTGGAGTTCGACGATCATGAGCAGGGGGGCATTGGCGGCCACGGTTTGGCCTTCGTCTACATAACGCTCGGCGACGACGCGCTGTTCGTCGCCGCCGGCCCAGCCCGCCGTTACCTTGGTGTAGCCGAGCCGGATATTGGCGGTTTCCAGTGATGATTCGGCCTTCGTCACCTGGGCCGCAGCGACTTTGAGCTGCGCCTGTTTTGCCAATCGATCCTGTTGCGCCGCATCGAATTCAGAGTCGGATGCGATGCCGCGCTTTAAAAGTGACTGGGTGCGGTTGAACTCGCGATTGGCATTATCCAAGGCGCTCTCGGCCTCGGACAGGTTGGCCCTGGCAACTTCCAGATCGGCCTGCGCCTGGGCGACGGCCTGGATGTACTCGTCATTGTCCAACTCGGCCACGATCTGACCCCGCTTCACCGTATCGGCGATATTCACCATCACACGCTCTACGCGGCCGCTGATTTTGGGTGCGACAACAAACTCGGCCAGGGCTTCCAGCTCACCGCTGAATGTTCGCTGCATCACGATCGGCCCGCGCTGGATCCGGGTCACTTCTACCGGCACTGGCTGTGAGGTCTGAGCGTTTTTGCTCGACCCGGCCCGTTGCTCAAAATGACCGATAATGACCCAGCCCGATACCGCTGCCGTTCCAATACAAAGGGCCACCAGAATTAAAAATTTAGGTACACTCGATTTCATGTTAAAATGCCTTTTACCATTTTTATCACAATGGGGTCTTTCCCGAAATCGGCGCTGTTTGATCCGACAGAGCAAACATTGTGCTCTTTTAGAGTTCTTATTGCAACGGAAATTGGTCGATGAAAGAATACGTATGGCCGGTCGATGCTTTTTGCCCTTTCTGAGGTTTATGCAGACGCGTCATATGGTCAAGTGGCACCGTTCACAGAGTTTCGACCTCAGTTGTGCCTCAAATTATCTCATCGTAAACGTATACAGGGTGCCGCAGATCCATGGCGCGGGGTGCCCAGACGACTTTTGTACGTCAAGTGCGCGACGACAAATTCGGATGCGGTGCGCTTTAAACGTCGACTGAGTTATCGGTTGTCATGCGGATAAAAAAAGCTGTAGAGTCTATAAAAAATGCGTTCTAATCAACCTTAAAGACCTTGCCCAATGACCGCCACCGGTCGATAGCGGGCTTTACGAGGATCAGATTTGATGGTTGAAAGATGGTGTCATCGTCGACGGGCATTCATTGCCGTATGTGGGGTATTTCTGGCATCGGTGTCCTGTACGCACGTCGAGGAAAGGATTGACCGCACGGTGGGAGGACCAAATGTGCCCGCCGATACAGCGGTGACCATGCGTTCGGAGACTGCCGAACAAATCGAGACGATTGCAGCGCGTACGGTGCCCCCGGGTCCATTGAAACTCACCGTCACTGAAGCGATATTGCTTTGCCTCGAGAACAACCGCGAGCTCGAGGTGCAAAGATTGAATCCCTCGATCCGGCAAACCTTCGAAGACCAGGAAAGAGCTGTTTTTGATCCGGAAACAGGCGCGGAAATCTCCGCCGGCAGGGTCAAAGGAGAGCGTCTCGCAAGATCCGGATCTGATACTGAGGATTTCACCAACGATGCCGTCGACGGCATCATTTCCTTGGAGCAATACTTCCCGACCGGGACGACGATAGCCCTGCAAGCCGGTACGCAAATGGATGATTCCTCGCTTTACGATGACACCTTTTACGAAACCCGGCTTGGCATGACGGTTACCCAGGCGCTGTTGAGAGGATACGGAACAGATGTCAATCTGGCCCGACTGCGGCAGACGCGCCTGGAAACGCGCATATCGGAATACGAGTTGAGGGGTTTTACTGAGTTTCTGGTGGCGGAGGTGGAACGCAATTACTGGGACTATGCGCTGGCCCGACGTCAAATCGAAATTGTCGAGGAGTCACTGAAAGTCGCCCGTCAGCAACTCGACGAGACCAAAGAACTCATCGCCGTCGGCCGATTGGCCAGGGCTGAATTGGCCGCCGTCCAAGCCGAGGTTGCGGCACAGGAGCAGGCTCTCATCGAAGCAAGGGCCAACGAGGCATCCATCCGCCTGCAACTGCTTCGGCTTCTCAACCCTTCGGGACCGGGAATCTGGCAGCGGGAAGTCGATTTAATCCATCAGCCGACCTTGCCCGACATCAAACTTGAAGATGTCGATTCGTATGTAGCCGTATCGATGCGCATGCGTCCGATTTTGAACCAGGCCCGCTTGGAAATTTTGCGCGGCAATGTGGAACTCGTCAAAACTCAAAACGGCTTGCTACCCTTGCTGGATCTGTTTATCACGCTGGGCAAAAGCGGATATGCGAATTCTTTTGGCGTATCCATCAACAACATCACCCAAAACCGCTATGACGCCCTTGCGGGTGTCAGATTTAATTATCCTATTTTCAATCGGGATGCAAAAGCCATTCACAGACGGGCGCTGCTGACCCGGGAGCAGACACAAAAAGCTCTGGAGAATCTTTCACAGCTTGTCGAAGTCGATGTCCGCACCGCCTACATTGCGGTCACCCGCACCAAACAGCAGATTGCTGCCTCATCGGTTACCCGCATGTTCGACGAGGAAAAACTCCGGACCGAATCAGAACGACTGCGAGTGGGAAAATCAACCAGCTTTCTGGTGGCTCAAGCTCAACGGGATCTGTTGGCTAGCCGTATCGCCGAGGTGCGGGCCCTTGCCAACTACCTCAAAGCGCTGATCGATCTTTACCGGCAGGATGGTTCGCTGCTCGAGCGCCGCGGCATTTCCGCTCCCGGACGCGAGCCGGTCAAACTTTCAAAAAAGATAAAAATTTTCAAGAAATCCGGATTAGCAGAGGAGGGCATCCGAAAAAACCAGCAAGACAACTACACGTCTCCAGAAATGGAAAGAGGGTAGGGGCATACAAAATGCAAGAGGACCAGCCTTGGGTTTATGTCTCGATTGAATTTACCCGATCCACTCAGGTGTATTCGGAAACCCGAGATAGGCCAGCACAGCCGACACGGTTGAGTTCTCGATCCTCTATCCGACTTCTTAATGCGAGGGAAAAAGCGAGGGGCTTTTTATGGAAGAAGTAAAGACTGAAATTGTACAGTTGCGTGAAGAAATAGAATCATTAAAACAAAAATTGTTTATTCATACCGCGGTGATCGTGTCTCTTTGCGCTTTCCATGACACGACGATTGAGGAGCTTATGAGCAGCTTGGCTCAGGACAGGTATCACCCAACTATCTATAAAATGTACAAGGACTTGGCAGAGCACCACGGTATTGACTTCGATGAATTTTTCGATGCGATAGAAGAATTAAACCCGTGGTGGCCCTTTAAAAACACCCAACAGAAAGAAAACGGAAGTCGGTCTTGAGCCTGATGGATGCCTGCACCTGTCCTCGTGCCACCTGAACTGGATTCAGCAAGACGACAATGGGCATTATGACATATTACTCGGCAAGGGTTACAATTTTGTCACAGTTTATGTGGGATTTTATGAGGACCTTTATCGATAGCCTTGCGTTTTCCAAAAAATTTAGGAATAAAACCAAGACTGGTCAATCACGGACAGAATTATTATTCACTGAGCATCGACGCAATTTTCTGAGAAAGCTGTGACAAGTCAAACGGTTTTTGAATGAAACTCTGTGCGTCCCGCTCGACGATTTCACCGGCCTGACCTCTATCTCTGTAACCGCTTGACAGCAGCACTTTAACTAGCGGGTTGATTTCCTTGAGACGAGTGTAGGTTTCGAATCCACTCGTATGCGGCATGATCATATCAAGAACGACCATATCGATGTCTTGATACCTTCGCTGATATATTTCGACGGCCTGTGTGCCGCTTCGCGCGATGATGACCCGATAACCCAGGCAGCCAAGCATCTTTTCCCCGACCTCAATGATGATGTCTTCATCATCAACCAGAAGAATGGTGCCGTTTCCCTTCACCACTCCCCGGCGCGTTTCGATTTTCACTGCAGCAGCATTGTTGGATGCCGGCAGGTAGATAAAAAAGCGGCTGCCCAATCCGGGGGTACTCACCACATCGATCACGCCGCCGTGATTTTTGATGATGCCGTAAGCCGAGGCCAGTCCCAAGCCCGTCCCACGGCCGACTTCCTTGGTCGTAAAAAACGGCTCGAAAATCCGGTTTTGTGTTTTCTTGTCCATTCCGGATCCGGTATCTTCGACAAGAATGCGTACATACTTGCCAGGCTTCAGGCCCAAGCGTTTAAGGTGGCGTGCCTCAGGTTTGATTCTCTCTGTTTTCAAAAAAATCTGGCCGCCGTCCGGCATGGCCTGTTCGGAATTGATCAACAGGTTGAGAAGAACCTGCTCCACCTGTCCCTGGTCGGCATCCACGTTCCAAAGATTCTTTCCGAAATTTCGATAAATTTTAATCGTTTTGCGTGAGCGTGCAAACAGTTGAACCGTATCTTCGACGATCTTATTGATGTCGATGGTCTCGATGTTGTATTTGCCGCTCTTGGCAAAGCCCAGCATCTGCCGGGTAAGCTGGCTGCCGCGTTTGACACACCGTTCGATGCCGTCAAGCCGCTGGGGGATTTCTACGCTATTGTGCATGTCCAGACGCATCAACGAAATATTGCCTTGAATCCCCATGAGTAAATTATTGAAGTCATGGGCGATACCCCCGGCCAGTGTGCCGATCGCCTCCATTTTACGCGCTTTGTTCAATTCGGCCTCCAGCTGCATCCTCTCAATTTCATTCAGCTTGCGGCTGGTAATATCATGGGCGATGCCTTGGGTGCCGATAAAGTGGTCGGCGGGGCGCTTGCTGCCGGTATAAAGCCCTTCGGCGTTCACCATAAAAAAATGGTCTCTATTTTGCGAACCGCTTTCCGATTTGGCTCGTTCGCCTCTGGGTATCAATCGAAGTTCCAAACCGTCCGTGCTCCTGGCGCCGGTCCGCCGCTCCGTGATCCGGTGGCGCGCTACCGGCCGGTCCTGCGGATGGACCAGACTCATCATCGGTTGACCCAGCAACTCTTCCGGCCTATAGCCGTAGCGCCGGATTCCTTCGCTGATAAAATTGATCATACCGTTTCGATCCAGCCGGTAGACAATGTCCGGAATCGTATTGACGATCGAACTGAGTTTACGCTCCGATTCCTTGAGTGCTTCCTCCGCTCGCCAGCGTTTGCTGATGTCGGTTGCCGCGATCCGGCATTGCGTGACCGGCTTCCGTTCCTCAGAAACCGGGATGCTGAAAAATTCAACCGGCAACGTCTCTTTGTTTTTCTTTAGGAATACGATTTCGGCCGATGCGGGATGTCCTTCCCAGATTTCTCGCAGATGTCGGTCTAAAACCGGACGATAACCGGGATCTATGTAAAGAAAAAGGGGCTTTCCATTGAGGCTGTCTCGATGCCGGCCGATCATGTTGGCCGCGGTCAGGTTGACCTCTATAATGGCCCCGCTGGTGTCCACCAAAAAGTAGCCGATAGGCGCAAAGTCAAACAGGTCACGGTACTTGCGGTTAGATTTTGTTATTTCCCTCTGCGCGGCAACCAAGTCTTCGTTCTGGGCGCGCAATTCTTCTTGATGAACCTGCAGGCTGTGCAGAGTCTCACTCAGGCGGGTTTCCAGATCCTTTTGACGGTCAATGAATTCATTAAGCTGTTTAATTTCATTTTGAAGATCGGTGACCTGTTTGGTACTCGAAGTGTCGTCAGGTTTCGGCATGACCTGGCCTCCAGAATTTTTCATTACCTGGCCGGTCGTTTTTTTCTTTCCGCGGTCAGGTCCCTTACGATCCCTATGAACTTGCGATGGCCATGCACCCACATTTCCGTGACGGCCAGGTCCATGGGGAAAGTGTGCCCGTTCTTTCGCTGCCCGGTGACTTCACGACCGATGCCGATGATTTTGGCTTGGCCGGTTTCAATATAGTTCTTAATGTATTTATTGTGTAGACTGCGATGCGGTTCGGGT
>Ga0316580_10000193_pt1 | contig 12318 bp, 11 predicted proteins | sample S0NA_2_FD_204519 | JGI IMG/M metagenome (GOLD analysis project Ga0316580, IMG submission 204519) | Rhizosphere microbial communities from salt marsh grasses in Alabama, United States - S0-2_160517rDrB | ecosystem: Host-associated > Plants > Roots > Rhizosphere | place: USA: Alabama | collected... | reverse complement strand
GCCCATCGACTCGCCCACGATGTGGGCCCTCTCATAGCCCAAAGCCGTGAGCAGTTCCGCGGTATCCGTGGCCATGTCTTCGAGCGTGTAGGGCAGTGCGGGCGCTTCACCGCGCTGCAGGGCAGCCGCTACTGCGGTCGAGTCGGGGACTTGCATCCAATCGAGCTTTGTCGACAGCCCGATATCGCGGTTGTCGAAACGGATCACCCGGTAGCCGCCGGCCGCCAACTGCCGGCAGAATTCACCATCCCAGAGAGCCATCTGGGAGCCGAGGCCCATAATCAGGATCAACGGGGACGCATCCTTGTCCCCGAAAGTTTGATAGGCGATGTCGATACCGTTGGCACGGACAAATTGAACCTCGCTGCGGGAAATATTGAGCATCGTTTGTCCTTGTTTACCGAACCCGGCAAATCAGCCCTTTCAGGTAGGCGCCTTCCGGGAAGTTGAGTGCCACCGCATGATCGGATGCCTGTTCCAGGTGCTCCAGTATCTGAACATCACGGCCGGCATCCAGGGCTGCGTCCGCTACGATTTTCTGGAAAAGGGCGGCATCCACATGCCCGGAGCAGGAGAAAGTAAATAAAACGCCGTTCGGCCGGATCAACTTGAAAGCCAGAAGATTGATGTCCTTGTAGCCTCGTGCGGCTTTGTTCACCTGAGAACCGGAAGCGGCGAACTTCGGTGGATCCAAGATAATCAGGTCGAAGCTGCGCCGGGCATCCCGGAAAGACCTGAGTGCCTGAAAAACGTCGGCACCGATGTTTTCCACGGCGTCGATATCCAGGCCGTTCAGCGCCAGTTGACGGTGCAGGATCTCCAATGCTTCCGGTGACGTCTCCACGTTTACCAGATGCTTGGCGCCGGCTTTGAGAGCCTGAAGGCCGAAACCACCGGTGTAAGCGAAGCAGTTGAGCACATCGGCTCCGGCTGAAAACGCCGCTACCCGTGCCCGGTTTTCGCGCTGATCCAAATAATAGCCGGTCTTGTGGCCGTGGCGGACATCGACCAGAAGGCGCAAGGGTCCTTCCCGGATCTCGATTCTTTCGGGTGGCTCTGCGCCCATCAGGAGGCCGCTGGACGGCGCCAATCTTTCTTTCAGACGGCCATCACCTTCCGATCGCTCGAAGATGCCGGCCACCGGGATCAGATCCATCAATTGCCGCACCACTTCGGTCTTCCAGTGCTCGACACCGGCGGACAGAAACTGACACACCAGGTAATCTTCGTAGCGGTCGACAATCAGGCCCGGCAGTCCGTCCGATTCCGCATTGACCAGTCGCAAAGCGGAGAGCGTATCCCCGGCCTGAAGCAACTGACGTGACTCTAATGCAAGGTTCAAACGGTTTGCAATAAACAGCGGGGTAATCTCCTCAGACGGATCGAAAGACCAGACGCGCACCCGTATCTGGGACTGGGGTGAAACGGCCCCGATGGCCAGCGGCGTTCCGTCCGCCGACAGCACTCTGATGGTTTCTCCGGCCGATACCGCCGCCGGGCTGGCGCGATCTATCGCACCGGAAAAGATCCAGGGGTGGTGCCGGTGCACTGATTTCTCCCGGCCCGGTTTCAACGTAACGACGGCCTGGTTTGTGGTCATGACGTTCACATCAGACTGTGATCGATCCGGATAAACATGAGATCAACGTTCCCGCGGGATCTAAACAGCAGACTTTTCGGTCGACCCGTTTTGGGCCATCCGGAATGTGGCCCGAAATTCCATTACCGGTCGTTTTTCTTGATTGAACAGGGTTGCCCGGCCGTAGAATCGATTTTGTCTTTTTGCCGTTACGCGGGCTCTTGCGGTAACGACACCACTTTTAACCGGGTACAAAAATTTCGTTTCAATAGAAGTGGTCGCAAAATGGGTGCCGGGCGTTACCAAGCTCTTAATCGCCATAACGACGGCGGTATCCGCCAGACTGACCAGTGCCCCGCCATGCATCAGTCCGCTTCCTTGAGCGAAATCAATTAAAAACGGCATGGTCAGTACGGCCGTACCGTCATGCGACGCGACAATCTTCATGTGCAGCAGTCGCCCGAAATGGGCCGGATCGATCCAAGGCCTGGCAGTGACCGTATGCGGCCCGGTCAGTGAAGTGCAATCGGATGAACAGCCGCAGTGTTTCCGCGTATCGGGAGGGTCACTCGATTTCAAGGTGTTTTTCATCCGTCATAGATGCCCAACATCAAGATAATCGACAGCACTGTCAAACCGAGGCTGACGGCAAGCAGGGTGACCGATCGGATAACCCGGGTTGTGTAAGCCGGTTCGAAAGATTCGCCGCGGCTGAAGTTGATCCTTTCAACATATATGCTCACAGCACCGAGCACAACTCCGACCGAGGCCACACCCAACAACAGCAGATGGTCGCCGTTTCTCAGTGCCCAGTTGGCCAGGATGAGAAGAAAAATCAACACTATCCAGAAAACATACCGGTAAGCGGATGTCTGGTAGAATTTGCGCAACTTGTCTATTACAACCACTCAGTCTCCGATTTGTTTCGAAGCGGCGGGCTCTCGATGTCCGTCGGCATTATGTATAGGGCTCACTCAAATCCAGAGATGGTTAGTTAATACACTTCGCACAGTCGTGCAAGATCATTGATGCAGTGTGCCGAATCGTTGAAGGTTGCCTGAGGGAGGCGCATAGCGGCCCCTTCGGTATCGGATGAGAAACGGCAGCTACGGTTGAAAGGGCTAAGGCAGATAGGGCCGCCCAAGATCAGTCAATGGCTTCAAATACAATCTTATGGTCGACCAGGTTCATGATTTTCAAACGGCCTTTGATGATTTTCTGATCTCCGTAGATGCTGATCAGACGAAAACCGCTCTGCTCCTCCGGTTCAACGACATCAACCGATTCGAGAACCATTTCCTCCTTGCCATTTTTGTAGAAATACGCATTGGCCTCGCACATCGTTACAATCCCCTCCCTTTTTTCACTCTACGAAAAAGAAAGCCACTGGCAGCGTTATCCCGTCGATGGGGCCCCCCTGCACCTTCGTGGCTATGATATCGGTTCTTCTAATTTTGAAATTGCAAGCCTTCATGGCCCGCCTTAGCAATACGGCTAATTTTTACAATTAATAAATTTTAGTGTCAAGCACCAGCGGCGGTTTGTGAATCGATCAAACGGCCTTCATTTAGATAAGAGTTGATCGAAACGGCGATCCACGATATAATTATTTGATATTGTTGATCTTCACAGACCCAGAAGACGAAAATGGCGGAGAAGTGGACCTCAACTGATCGGTTTCCCTTCCAGGCGAGATTCAGGGCTCAAGGTTCAAAGGTTATAAGATGGTGATTTCCGGAACTTTATACGCCTTAGTTTAGACGGGCTGCTTTGACCAATTTGGCGAAACATGGAATCCGATGCATTTGATACATCATACGATAATTAGGAACCAGTTATGGCTCTTTAACTGGGAACTGTGAATCCCGCCTGGGCGGTAAACCGCTCAACCTAGGATAGAAGAAGGCGCACATTAATGCAAAATAATCACCTGGAAATTTTAGAGATAATTACTAATAAATTCAAAGAGACCGATCAGATTCTCGGGAATGTGTCGCTGCTGGGCTATCAAATCGGGATTCTTCCGACCCTCTCGATTTCCATTTTCTCGGGTCTCGTTTTGCTGTTTTTACTGAAACGCAAACGCAAACGCAAAGAAAGGACTGCGCCGCAAGCGGAGCCTCCGCCGGCGATTATCGAAGAGACGATCGAGCCGATTGACGAGTTGAAAGAGATTGACGAGGAAAGCATTGTCGAATTTTTTTTGAATATCTACAAGATACAGTTGGGGGAGACCCAACTGGCCCGGGGCCGTTTTAAATTGCTGGATTCCGTTGTGGTCGATACGCGCAGAACTTATGAACTGGAGGTGTTCCATGACAAGCAATGGGTATCGAGACGCATGAGCGTCGGTCTTGCCGGCGACGATAGCACCAGCCGCAGCAAATGTTTCACCGTGATTTACGACGACCATTTCGTGATCAAGGTCCCCCAGAAACCGATCACTAATTTTGAAAATTATATCACCGCCATCGAATCCGACCGGAAGATCGTCAAGAAGGTTGCCCCTCGGGAGTGTATCGTGCCGACGGTGGCGGCCGTCCTCAAGATGATCCGTCCATTTTCAGAAAGTAAACAACTGACCCCGGAGCAGTTGGAAGAAAAATATCTCGACTGGTTGAGAAAGTTCCCCTCCTTTCAGGCTCATTTGAGAATCGGCAATTCGTATGTCTTTGTGATGGATTTGTCACGCTACTTTTTCCTCAGTCACATCATCAACGATTTCCACGACCTGGCTAACAAACTCTACCAGGAGATCGTCGGTTATCCGGATGTGATCTGGGAAAACCACGGTTTCGAAGGGCGTTATGCCGCCGAAAACGATGAACAGCTCGATGCCGTTCGGAAGGTCTATAAGGCATTCGAGGAGCGGTCCCAGATTCTGCTGAACAAAACCGCTAAACGCAAATTCCCCCGCTACACGCTACAGGAATGGTTTCTGATTCACCTGGCCGGCAGACAACTGGAGGTGGGTCATAAAGATCTGACGACGGAGCGGGTCGAAAAAATAAACGCTTTGCTGAAAAAAACCCTTGCCGAAAACAAGGACGCCATTGACGATTACCGTCGGACGATTCGGGGGTGCATCCAGTCCGTGACGGTCAGCCAGAGCATGCACCAGATTGCCGGTCTCGTGACAAACTTGCTCGATCTATTGGCCTGGCTGCGGTTAAAAAGCGTGGCTATGCGGGACCTGAAGCCCGACAATCTTTTGATTGCCGGCGACAAGGCCAGATACCCCGAATTTCTGGACACGAGCGAAAACTATTCGATCGGTCTCATAGATGTTGAGACCGCTGTTGCTTACGGCTCCGATAATAATCGGCAGATACCGCAACCGATTTTGGGCGGAACACCCTCCTACGCGACACCGACACATTTAATGCCGAACGAGATCTTGGCGGCTTGCTTTCAAGATGCCGGTCGCATTCTGTATCTCCAGGATTGGTACGCTGCGGTCGGGATCATCTACGAGATGATTACCGGTGAACGGCTGTTCGGTCAGACCGGCAAATTGATCATCGGCATTAAAAACTTGATATTCAGGAATGCGGGCGAAACTGCGACCCAGCTTGAGCTTTTAAAAAACGCCAGTCGGATGTTCTGGCACAGCGCCCGGTCAGAAATGGCGAAGAAAACCGGAGAGAAAAAACACATCCTGCAAAGGGTCGCCGTCGGCCTGACCGATGACGTTCGAGCGATGTTTCTCAAAGAATTGCAGATGGAAAAGAACTGCATCATGAGGCGTATTAAGGAGACTATTGCCGGGCAGAGGGTATTTATGAACGATAAAACCCGACGAAGCCTTTTGATTGCATCACGAAAAAAAATAACACAACTGAAGGTCAAGTGGAGCAAAGCCCACCCGGACGGCGGTCAGGGCCTCAGGACATTGAACGATTTGGAAACGCTCAAGCGCGCAGCCGAAAAAAATATGCAGCTGACGCCCCTTCTCGAAGAACCGCTGTCGACCGTATCGGCTTATGAGCTGCTCCATTTTATGTTCGAGGTGGTTCAAAAGGCCATGTATCGAGAGACATGGGGCGATCTGGTCCCAACCGAGGTCGTGGGCGTCCGGGAGGGTCAGGGGGCGACCACGGTCGAGGCTACCATTTGATTTCTACCTACTTGATTGCTGCAGCGATTGCCTCAGCCGTCTTTCCAATTGCTGTCATATCACCGGGAACCAGATCCCATTCAGACATCTTCAACTTGGGATCAGTCGATTTACGCGGAATCAGGTGCAGGTGGTAGTGCATCACGACCTGGTTTACGGCCTTTCCGTTGAGTTGTAGAATGGCAATGCCGTCCGGATCTAAGGAAGTTTTCATGGCCTTGGCGATCTTTAAAGATGCCTGGTGAATAGCGGTGAGATCCTCTCTATCGATTTCCCAGATGTTTTCGGCATGTCGTTTGGGAATAATCAGTGTGTGTCCGGCATTAATGGGATTGACGTCTGCGAACGACAGGACCCGGTCGTCTTCGAGAATCTTGAAACACGGGATTTCACCCTTGACGATCTTGCAGAAGATACAGTTTGCCATTGAGGCCTCCTTTCCAATCGAGATGGGTTCATTTTGCAGTCTTAATTAACCTGAAGGTTATGATTAAACGTTCTGGTATCATACAGGGTGGTGAATTGAATTATGAGGTTAAGACCGGTCAGCCGATTTTCGATATGTCGCCGAAGGTTTTGATTTCCATGGGCAGGTCCGAGACCGATATGGCGATTTCGGCCCCGAGTGCGAACGCTCTTTCGATGACGTTTTCAAGCTGGATCACATTGCCCGGCCAGTGATACTGAAGCAGATACGACAAGGCTTCCGGCTCAAAGGTGTAAATCTTGCGGGCGCTGTCAGCATTGTACTTGTGAAGAAAATGGTTGACCAGCAAACAGATATCCTCTTTTCTTTCTCTCAGAGGCGGCATCTTGATCGAAACGGCGCTGACCCGGTTTAATAAATCTCTGCTCAACAGATCACCCTCGATGGCGTCCCTGAGATCTTTACCCATAGCGGCAATCACTCGAATATCCCTGGCAAAATCGGCTTCTGCCGGCTCGATGTCATTCGTCTTCCCGTTTAACAGCCGCAAGAATTCCTTTTGAACCGGGAGCGAAATGTCGGTGATTTCGTCCAGGTAGAGGGTGCTGCCGTCCGCGGAAGCCAGCACCTCCGACAAATGTTGGATCGCTTCGTCTCCTGACAAACCTCGCAGGAAGGTCCTGCATACAATGGGAATCAGCGGCCGGTGGCTCCGATCGCTGTTGCGGTGGATCACCCTGGCTGTCAGTTGTTTTCCGGTTCCGCTTTCGCCGCGGATTAGCACGTTGGGGCCGGTGTTTTTCATCCGATCGATGATTTCGTAGATCTCCTGCATCCCGAGACTGATACCGACCAGAGAATCATAATGGTGGCGCTCCTTGATCCGGCTTTTCAAAAGGGCCCTTTTGTCTTTCAGCAGTTTTTCGCCGACGATTCTGTCGATAATCAATTTCAACAGGTCCAGTTTGAAGGGCTTTTGCAGGTAATCGTAGCTGCCGATCTTCATGGCTTTAACGGCCGTTTCCATCGTTCCGTGGCCGGTAACGATGATGACTTCGGTTTCAGGCCGGTACTCCTTGATCGCCGACAGCAGTTCGATACCGTCGATTTCCGGCATCTTGAAATCCGTGAAAATGATGTCGAAATCTTTTTTCTTCAGCATATGGAGGGCTTTGTGGCCGCTGTCGGCCAAACTCACCGCATAGCCTTCACGGGTCAGGTATCGATTCACCAGATCGAGTATCGCTTTATCATCATCGACAAACAGAATGCCGTAGTCTTTCATGAATACCTCCGCAGTCAGGGACCGGATACTCGACGCCTTCCAGTGGGGTTTGGTCTACTTTTTCTTGTCTATTCCGTAGCGTTTGATCTTTTCGACGAGCGTGGTTCGTTTGATCTGCAACAGTTCCGCCGCCTTGTTTTTGACCCATTTGGTTTTTTCCAACGCGCTAAGGATCAGTTCTTTTTCGTATTCGGTCACCGCCGTATTGAAGTCGACCCCTTCAGCATAAATTTCCAGGTGCGGCCGGCCGGCCGGCCGACTGACACCGCGGATTCTGTCCGGCAGGTCCGACGGCCGGATGTATCCGCTTTCGTTGAGAACCACCAGGCGTTCCATCAAATTTTTCAGCTCTCTCACATTGCCCGGCCAGGAGTGGTTCAGCAACTGGGCCATGGTTTCGGGTAGAATTTTGATCGATTCCCGGCCTTTGGCGCGGCTGATATTTTCCAGGAAATACGAGACCAACAGGGGTATGTCCGATTTTCTATGTTTGAGTGGTGATAGAGCGATCGGAATGACATACAAGCGGTAAAACAAATCTTCGCGAAAATTACCCTTCTGAACCTCTTCTTCCAAATCACGGTGGGTGGCTGCTATGATTCTGACATCCGCCCTGATGGTCTGTGCTCCGCCGACCCGTTCGAATTCGTTTTCTTCCAGCACACGAAGGACTTTGACCTGCAGATCCGGACTCATATCACCGATTTCATCGAGGAATACCGTTCCGCCCCGGGCTTGCTCGAATTTGCCCGGTTTGTCTGATATGGCCCCTGTGAAGGCGCCTTTGACATGTCCGAACAATTCGCTCTCCAGCAGGCTTTCGGTGATGGCACCGCAGTTGATTTGAACAAAGGGGTTGTCGCGCCGGTAAGAACGCCGGTGAATGGCCTTGGCGATCATACCCTTGCCGGTACCGGTTTCACCGTTGATCATGATGGTCGTGTCGCTGTCGGCAACGCGTTCGACGATATCGAACACTCTTTGTATCGACTCGCTTTCACCGATGATTTCCTGGAAAACTTCGTGTTGCGTAATTTTCATCTGTGGCAGAATAAAACGCTGGCTGAATATTTTAATAAAAAATGTATCTTCCGTACAACGAGCCTGGGACGATAGTGGTACTATGAATTATTGGTTCAGTGCCGCTTCTGGCCGCGCAGTCTGATCGTGTAAGAGACACCTTTAAGCTTCTGTAAAAATTACAAATCATAAATAACAAATAACAAATAAATCACAATGACCAAAATTCCAAATGACAAACCTGTTTGGGTCCTTGGATATTGAGATTTGAGATTTATTTGGAATTCGGTGCTTGGAATTTGATATTTCCGAATACAGCAATGCTCGGGATGGGTCTATAAAGTTTGCCTTTATAATGGGTATAGTACCGTTAAGTTTCATATGAGGGCTCACGGTTCAACGTTCAAAACTGAAATGCAACCCCCTCATTTTACCAGTCCCACCTTCTTGACCGCGCGCTCGATCTGTTCAAGGCGCGCTGCCAGGCTACCCGTAAAACCGACCGAAAGCCGCACCAGTCCGGGTGACAATCCGATCTTGTGCTGGTCTTCGGGCGGAACTTCAGAAGAAGTGGATGAACTCGAGCAGGACATCAACGTATCATAATACCCGAGCGACACGGCGATATATCCGAAACGCTCTTCGTTCTGAAGAACATTCATAAGGTCCTCGGCTCTCGACCGGGTGCCACAGTCGATGGTCAGCATACCGCCGTAACCGTAGCCCTCATTGATGAGCCGGCTCATGAGCCGGTACTGCGGATGGGAGGGAAGGCCGGGATAGGCGATGTCAACCCCTAATTCGTTCAACCTAGCGGCGATAATCATGGCCCGGGCGCCGTGTTCGCGCATGCGCAGGGCCAGGTGCGGCAGCCGTTGAATGATGTCGTAGGCGATGCGCGGATCCATGGTCGGACCCAGGAGCATGACGCGCCCGGTATGCAGATCCATCAGTTTGTGCACGAACGGTTTGGCGGCACAAATGCTCCCGGCGATCGCGTCACTGGCGCCGTTGATAAATTTTGTCAGTGAGTGGACGACAATGTCGGCACCCAGCTGGGCCGGTGACAGGATGACCGGGGTAAACGTGTTGTCCACCACGAGCGTCAGATTGAATGTTTTCGCAAGGTCGGCCAGGGCGGGTATGTCGGCGACCTTCAGGGTGGGATTGCCGACGGCTTCGGTGTAAATGACCCGTGTTTTTTTCGTTATCGCCGCTTCGAAGGACTTTGTATCGGTCGGATTCACAAAGGTCGTATCGATTCCCATTTTGGGAAGCAGTTCTCTGAGCAGGGCATGTGTGCCGCCGTAGACCGTATCGCTGGAAACGATGTGATCACCTGTTTGACACAGCTGCAACAGTGTGCATGAAATTGCGGCCATGCCGCTGGCCGTACAGACGGCGGCCTCGGTGCCTTCCATGGCGGCAAGATAGCGGGCCAGGACATCGACAGTAGGGTTGAAGTGGCGGCTGTAGAGAAAACAACCGTTTTTTTCCGGCCCCCGGAGACCTTCGAAGATTTCAGGCATGATGCGCGGATCCATGACCGTAAAGGTCGAGGACCGTGATAACGATGGCGTAACACCGCCGTGTTCGCCGAATTCACGGCGCACATTCCACATGGCTTGTTCGGGATTGAATTTTTGCATGACGGCCTCGACGATAAAAGATGGCGGACAAATCCGGGATCGGATGTTTTTATGGATTTTTCATCAATAGAAATAACGAAGGGCGGGAACGGGGTCAAGAAGTTTCCTCGCACGCCATGTTTAAAGACGACCGTCTAACGAGGGAAAATATGGTGGCGACTATCCACGGGTTATCGGAAGCGCCCCCATGTTGCCCGAATAGGCGCTGTCGCCGTTCTTGTCCGCCTGCGGCATAATCGATGCCGAGATTGCGGAAAAAGACCACTCAAGGAAGAGCAGCAGACTTTCATGCGGCCGCTGTTGGTGTGATGACGTACAGATACACTTCGCGAGGGCCATGAGCGCCATGTACCATTGTCAGTTCGATATCGGCTGTTTTGCTCGGGCCGCTGATCAGGGTCAGGCAGTTGGTCAATCCCCAATCCGGCGGTTTGCCTTCGTAATTTAAACAGGCGGAGAGCTCCGGCAGGTTTCGGATGATCTGGTTCAACTCGATCACGGCCACGTGAATTGAGGGCAGCAGAGAAACGGACCGATCGCTGCCCGGCACCGTTTTCATCACTAGAGTGGCGGTTTCGGCCAAGCAGTAGTCGGCCGACGTGATGCCGATAAATGCGGTTTCGACCCTCCTGCGAAAAGATGACCGTTTGTTTGTGCTCTCAGGTTCACCGTTTATCTGGCGCGGCGAGTAGACCGGCACCTTCTGAGGGCATAGAATTTCGGGCAGATCGAGACTGTCGATCAGCGGATGCCGCCAGGCGGCCACCGACTTCGGTCCACCCCACTCGGGGGATTTCTCCTCGACCAACGCGGCAATGGCGGCGGCGGTGTCGCTCGGGTCTTTTTTCGATATGACCTTCAAGTTGAGCGGTTTGCCTTGTGCAATAAGCTCGTTCAGCAACATGAGCCGGTCGGCATCGTTTCTTGTTCGGGTCCGTTTCACGATCTCCCCGTGACGGCTGCCGGGGTGGGCGGTAAAAACCGTCGCTCGCCGTCGCTCGGGCGCCCCCGCATATCCCAATGCGGCAGTCACCCGCCCGATGAAATCATGTTGGGTCGTCATCGTTTACCAATCGGGATTTATTCCAACGCTCCATAAAGGATGTTGACGTCAGCGGTTTCAAGTCCCGGCTTCGGGTCCAGCCGTCGAAAGGAAACGGCAGGTGGTGAATCATACCGTCGGCGCCGGTGTTAGGCCGCTGCGCCATACTTGCCGTTCGCATCAATCCCGCGTAGACTTGGCGATTGCAGATGGCGGCCGACCAGGCCCTGTAAAAAACCTTTTCAGCCGTGATGCCGCCTCTGGTGGTCCGATCCGCACCGCCCCGGGCCAAGCGGGCGCGCAGGGCCAGCAGCATCCGCGGCAGGTCGATGTCAACCGGGCAGGCATCCTTGCAGGCGCCACAAAGGGTTTCGCCCAGAAAAAGGTCCTTGGCGCGTTCGATGCCGACCAACAGTGGCGTCACCACGGCGCCGACCGGGCCGGAATAGGCGAACCCGTAAGCGTGGCCGCCGATTTTACCATAGACCGGACAGACGTTGAGGCAGGCCGCACAGCGGATGCAGCACAGGATTTCGCGAAATTCGGTGTCCGCCAGGATTTTCGATCGGCCGTTGTCGATGATGATCAGGTAAAAGGCTTCGGGACCGTCCATCTGGCCGGTCTGACGCGGGCCGCCGATGTAGCTGATGTAACCGGCCAGATGCTGGGCTGCGGCCCCGCGGGACAGCAACCGGAAGAGAATATCGTGGTCTTCCAGGCGGGCCGTGACCCGTTCCATGCCCATGAAAGCCACATGGACCCGGGGCAGTGTCGTGGCCATGCGGATGTTACCCTCGTTGGAAACGGTGGTGATGTGTCCGGTTTCGGCGCAGGCCAGGTTGCATCCGGAAATCCCCATGTCGGCCGTCAGGAATTTCTGCCGCAGGGCCTTGCGGGCCGTGCGTGTCAGGGTTGGCGGATCGTCGGTATAGGGGATGCCGAGCTTTTCGGCAAAAAGCCGCCCCACCTGCTCCCGCGTCTTGTGGATCGCGGGTGCGATGATGTGAGATGGGGACTCGCCGGCCAGCTGGATAATGTATTCGCCCAGGTCGGTTTCGGTCACCTCGATGCCGGCGGCCTGAAGGGCCGGGTTCAACCCGATTTCTTCGGTGACCATCGATTTGCCCTTGACCACTTGTTTGACATCGTGTTTGCGGGCGATGTCGATACAGGCCGTCACGGCCGCCTGGGCGTCGTCG
>Ga0316580_10000191_pt1 | contig 12335 bp, 12 predicted proteins | sample S0NA_2_FD_204519 | JGI IMG/M metagenome (GOLD analysis project Ga0316580, IMG submission 204519) | Rhizosphere microbial communities from salt marsh grasses in Alabama, United States - S0-2_160517rDrB | ecosystem: Host-associated > Plants > Roots > Rhizosphere | place: USA: Alabama | collected... | reverse complement strand
AGTGCATCATCTCCCTGGCGCGGCCGAGTGGCTTCGGTGCGGTGACCTTCGCCCAGGGGGCGATCACCGAGTACCTGAAGCAGGGCGAGCTGCCCGCCTCGAACCGAGCGAGCGACGCCTTCGGCCACGCCTCCGGGGCCCTGCGCTTCGATTTGGAGCTGCCTCCGGGCGCCACCCGGGACGTCTATTTGGCCATCCCCTTCGGCGACTCCGATCGTCAGGCGGATCGTCATGTGTTGGATTCCCGTGGGGAGGATTCCGGTAGGGCGGATGCCCGCAGGGCGATCCGCCATTCGACACCTGATAAAGAGTTGCAGCGTCTCAGGGAGTCGGCGGAACCTCCTTCGGAGCTCCGCCCTAGACAAGAATTCGAGCGTGCCCTGACGGAATGGCAAGAGAAGCTGGGGGCCCCGGACATCCGACTCCCGCCCCGCGCTGCCGGCGTCATCGAGACCCTCAAGACCGCCGCTGCCCACATCCTCATCAATCGGGACGGACCCGCCTTGCAGCCGGGTCCCCGCCGCTACTCCCGCTCCTGGATTCGCGACGGCGTGCTGATGGCGGCCGCGCTGGCGCGTATGGGCCTCTCGGAGCCCGGCCGCGATTTCGTCCGCTGGTACGTGCGATTCCAGACACCGGACGGCAACCTGCCGGACTGCGTCGACCGGGATGGCAGCGAATGGCTGCCGGAATTCGACAGCTGGGGTGAGCTGATCTTCGCGGTGATGGATCACTACCGATTCAGCAGCGACCGGGCCTTCCTCGCCGAGCAGTGGCCGGCGGTCCTCAGATCGGTGGACTATATGGATTCCCTGCGCGGCCGGCGGCTCACGGCGGAATACGAGGCGCCCGACACGCGCGCCCGCTACGGCCTGCTCCCCGAGTCCATGAGCCACGAGGGCTACATGGCCCACCCCGTCCATGCCTATTGGGACGACTTCTGGGCCCTGCGGGGCTTCAAGGACGCCGCCGAGATGGCCGCAATCCTGGGCGAGGCGGACCAGGCCCGACGCATCGCCGCCCTGCGAGACGCCTTCCAACGGGACCTATACGCGTCGCTGGATCTGGTCATCCAGGGGCATGGTCTCGATTTCGTGCCGGGCTCCGTGGAATTCGCCGACTTCGATCCCGCGGCGACGGCGATCGCCCTCACGGTGGCCGACGAGCTGCATCATCTGCCGCACCCCGCCATCGACCAGACCTTCGACAAGTACCTAGACGGCTTTCGCGCCCGGGCCCGCGGCGACACCCCCTGGGCCAACTACAGCGCCTATGAGATCCGCATCATCGGGGCCCTCGTCAGAATGGGTCGACGCCGCGAGGCCCACGAGCTCCTGGACTTCTTCCTCGCCGACCGCCGCATCCGGCCCTGGAACCAATGGCCCGAGATCTCCTGGCGCGATCCCCAGGGGCCCAGCTTCATTGGCGACATGCCCCATAGCTGGATCGGGGCGGAGTACATCCTGGCGGTCCGCAGCCTCTTCGGCTATGAGCGGGAGGCGGATCGGAGCCTCGTGATCGCCGCGGGCATTAGGGAGGATTGGCTCGCTGAGGGCGGGGAGGTCGTGGTCCGGGAACTCCCAACCTACTATGGTCCCCTCAGTTACAGCCTGTGCTGCCAGGACCCCGAGACCTATCACCTCAAGCTCGCCGGTACCTTGGCCGTGCCCCCCGGCGGCATCCTCGTGATGGCGCCGCTGCCGCGCCCACTCCAGGAGGTCCAGATCAACGGCGCGCACACCTCGGCCTTCGGCTCCAATTGGGCGCGGTGCGTGGAATGCCCCGCGGAGCTTGAACTCCGCTGCTGACCCTGGGTGGCGCGAGCATCGCCCTGTGTCCCTTCCGGAGCCCGCGCGTTTCCCTCCGACTCTAGGAGAGCTGCCCCGGTGCGACTCGACCTTTCAGCCGTCCATAAGGCCCAGGGGACCTATTTTAGCCGGGTGGGGCTCCTACCGCTCAAGGGCTTTGCCCGCAAAGGTCCCCGGGCGCTCTCGCCCTTACCTCGACACGCCATGGAGTAACGATCGCTATGCACGACCCCATTGAAATGTCTGCTGATCAGACCCCTTCTGCCCCTAGCCTGGAGGATACGGCCTGGTGCCTTGCTTAGGAGCTTCGCATGGCGCGTGTGGAGGCCCAGCGTCAGCGCCGGCGTCTGGGGGCTTTGTCCCTGGCCTGCGGCCTGCTCCTGGGCGCTCTGGCATGGTCGGTCATCCCCTCCTTTTCCAGGGCGGAGGATCCCCATCGACCGCAGGCGTTCAGCACCGCGATGACTCCGGACGAGCGGGCCGCCCAGCGCGCCCAGCTCCTCGCCATGCTGCCCGCGGACAAGCGGGGCCAGCTCGAGTCCTTCGAGCGGGAGGTGGCTTGGCCCACCGGCTACATGCAGACCTGGGATCCGGGCCAGGCCGGGGCCGTTGTCGCGTTGATGCTGTTCAAGATGTCCCAGAGCATGGACACGATGCCCTCGATGGAGCAGCTGATGCGCACTATGAGCGGTCAGATGGGGGCCTTGCCCGCGATCGTGGCGGAGCTGGCGGCGATCAACGCCAAGATGAACGTCATCACGGCGACCATGGACTCGACCATGGGTCGTGCGGGGCGCATGATGCCCTGGATGCCTTTTTCGCCGTGAGCGGAACCCGATGGGCCGTGACGACTTCAGAGCGCTTCGATGGGTTCCACCTCAGCGGCCGCAACCGGGAGAGACCGCCCAATGAGCAAGAAATCCAACAAAAACAAATCCGAGAAGGCGCACGGCGGCTCCGAACAAGAGCCAACCACCAAGGGCAAGATGAAGAACAAGACCTATGAGAACGAGCTGCGCAAGCTGCACGTGGAGCTGGTGAAGCTGCAGGAATGGGTCCGGCACAAGGGGCTCAAGGTCTGCGTCGTGTTCGAGGGCCGCGACGGTGCCGGCAAGGGCGGCACCATCAAGGCGCTCACCGAGCGCGTGAGCCCGCGGGTCTTCCGCGTCATGGCGCTGCCCGCGCCGACCGAGCGCGAGCAGACCCAGATGTACGGACAGCGCTACATACCGCACTTCCCGGCGGCGGGCGAGGTGGTGATCTGGGACCGCAGCTGGTACAACCGCGCCGGCGTCGAGCGGGTGATGGGCTTCTGCACCGAGGAGCAGGCGAAGCGGTTCCTTGAGATCGTCCCGGGGTTCGAGAGGCTGATGGTTGATTCCGGGATCATCCTCATCAAGTACTGGCTCGAGGTCGGCATGGAGGAGCAGACCCGCCGGCTCGAGGCGCGAATCGACGACGGGCGCAAGATCTGGAAGCTCTCGCCCATGGACCTCAAGTCCTACAGCCGCTGGTACGACTACTCGCGGGCTCGCGACGAGATGTTCGCGGCCACCGACACCCCCTGGGCACCCTGGTACGTGGCCCGCTCGGACGACAAGCGGCGTGCGCGGCTCAACATCATCTGTCATTTGCTGAGCCGGGTGCCCTACGAGGAGTTGCCCCGCGAGAAGGTGGATCTGCCCAAGCGGCAGAAGCCGGGTGACTACCGGGAGCCCGACTATCCGTTCAAGGTCATCCCAGAGCGCTATTGAAGGCGGCGCCTGAGCTCAACCCATTCGAGTAGGAGATTCGCAGATGGCGGAATCGCTACACCCGGCGGCGATCCATCACTTGCCCCCTTTCGTCACGGCGCCGGGAGAGACCGACGTCCTGTTCGTGGTCATGGCCGTCGTTGTGCTGCTTGGCGTGGTCGGCATCGGTGTCTTCGACTTCAAGCTCCATGCGTTGCCCGAGCATCTGGCCCATCGCGGCCAGAAGATCCAGCTCGAGATCGTCGCGGTGCTGACCCTGATCGCGCTCTTCACCCACAACCACGCCTTCTGGATCGCCGCGCTGCTGCTCGCCCTGATTCCGCTGCCGGACTTCACGACGCCGCTGGCATCCATCGCCAGCTCGCTAGAGCGCATCGCCGCCGGCAGGGCGCCGGCCGCCGCGCTGCCTCCACCGACGGCGTCTGGGCCGTCCGGCGACCAGCCCGGAGAGAAGCCCGGCGAGCAGCGGGGGGCATAGGCCGTGCTGGAGCTCTTCCTGTGCTCGATGTTGACCGTCCTGCCGGACTTCCTCTTTCGCCGTTACGTACAGGGCAAGCGGCTCGGGCGCGAGATCACCCTGTTCACGGTCTGGTATGAGCTGCGCTGGGGAATCACCCTGTGCCTGATCCTGACCCTGGCCCTGATCACGACCGTCTTCTACTTTCACCCCTCGACCAAGGCCGCCTCCTCGGTGTTCCGGACCGTGACCATCCTGCCGGAGACGAACGGCCGGGTCGCCGAGCCCTTCGTCGACGTCAACGAACGGGTGAAGCAAGGGCAGCCCCTGTTCCGGCTCGACAGCACGGCGCAGGAGGCGGCGGTGGAGACGGCCCGGCGCAAGATCGCGGAGATCGAGGCCGCCAAGGTCACGGCGAAGTCCCAGCTCGCGGAGGCGGAGGCGCGCATCGTCCAGTCGCGCGGGGCGCTCCGGCAGGCCATGGATGAGCTCGAGCGGCGGGTGGAGGTCCAGGGCCGCAGCCCCGGCTCGATCGCCGAGGCCGACGTCGAGCGGATGCGGGTGCAGGTCGAGACCGCCCAGGGCGCCGTCGATGCGGCCCTGGCGAGCCGCGAGGCCATCGAGTCGAAGATCGAGTTTCAGCTTCCGGCCGAGAAGGCCAGCGCCGAGGCGTCGCTCAAGGAGGCCGAGGCCGCCCTCGCGAAGACCCTGGTGGTGGCGGGATCCGACGGGATCGTGCAGCAGTTCGTGCTGCGCTCGGGCGACGTGGTCAACCCCATGCTGAGACCCGCCGGCATCCTGGTGCCGGAGCGTCTGATCACGGGCCTCCTGGCCGGCTTCGGCCAGATCGAGGCGCAGGTGATCAAGGTGGGGATGATCGGTGAGGTGACCTGCATCGCCAAGCCCTGGCAGATCGTCCCGATGGTCGTGACCGAGGTCCAGCCCGTTATCGCCTCCGGTCAGGTGAAGTCGACCGACACCCTGGTCGATGTCCAGCAGATGGGGCGTCCGGGCAGCATCACGGTGATCATGGAGCCGCTCTACCGGGGCCAGCTCGACGACCTGCCCCGGGGCGGCAACTGCATCGCCAACCTCTACACCAGCAACCACGAGGCCCTTCAGGACCCCGACATCGGCTTCTGGCGCAGCCTTGGCCTGCATGCCATCGACACGGTCGGCCTGGTGCATGCGCTGATCCTGCGCATGCAGGCCCTGCTCCTGCCGATCCAGACCCTGGTCTTCGGCGGGCATTGACCGGGGCATCCCCGGGGCGGGGCTTCAAGTTGACGCTGATCGAATGCCATACTGGCGCTCGATCGGCTGCCGTCCCGAATGGGCGACCAATCCGGCCGCGGAATCGTGAAGACCATGAAAGTGCATTCCCTTCCTGCCCTTTTGCTCTTGAGCTCAGCTTGGACTGAGTGGACCACGCGAGCGTCCCGCGACTCGGCCGTGTCGTCCTGCGCATCGTTCTCGGGCTGATCCTGGCGCTGGCGGTCCTGTGGGCGGCCGCCGCCCTGTGGATCGACGGTCCCGGGTCCCGGGCGCTTGCCGGTGCCCTCGCGGGTGGCCTGATCCTGGCCGCGGTTGCCGCGGCGGTGCTGGTCCGTCCCTGGCGGCGGACCGTGCTCGCGGTCTCCGTGCTCTTCGTGGCCGTGCTCGGCTGGTGGCTGACGCTCGCCCCCAGCAACGACCGCGACTGGCAGCCGGACGTTGCCCGGGTGCCGACGGCCACGCTCGATGGCTCGCATCTGACGGTGCGCAACGTCCGCAACTTCGCGTACCGAAGCGAGCAGGATTTCACCGAGCGTTGGGAGACCCGCACCTACGACCTCGATACCCTCGTCGGCATCGATTTGTTCGTCTCGTTCTGGGGGCCGACGCTCTATGGCCACACCATCGCGAGCTGGCAGTTTGCCGACGGAAGCCATCTCGCGGTGTCCATCGAGACGCGCAAGGAGGAGGGCGAGGCCTACTCGGCCGTGCGGGGCTTCTTCCGCCAGTACGAGCTCTATTATGCCGTGGCCGACGAGCGCGACCTGATCGGGCTGCGCACCAACCACCGCGGCGAGACCGTTTACCTGTACCGTATCGGCGGCACGCCGAGCGGGGGTCGGAAGCTGCTGCTCGACTATGTGAAAGAGATGAACGTCCTCGCCGAGCGCCCCCGTTGGTACAACGCCCTCACCCACAACTGCACGACCACGATCTGGCACCACGCGAAGGCGGTGGGCTCGGGTTTTCCGATGGATTGGCGGCTGCTCGCGAACGGCTATCTCGTCGACCTCGCCTACGAGCGGGGGACGGTCGACACCGGCATTCCCCTCGACGAGCTGAAGCGGCGCAGTGACATCACCGCGCGGGCCCGCTCCGCCGAAGGTCGCGAGGACTTCTCGACGGTCATCCGGGAGGGATTGCCGCCCCGGCCGCAGCCGCGCGGCTCTTCAAACGGCGCCGTGCCAGCACCTTGACTGCGGCCCGGAGGTTGTCGGTGTCCGCCGCCAATGCGCTCGACCCGGAATCGTGGCCCAGTCGACCGGGCACGGTTCGCGCGGGGTCTCGCCCCGAGGCGAGCGGATGGGTTGCTCCGTTTCCCATCCACGCCCCACGACCGTTTCGCGGGTGACCAGCCGGACGCCGCCCGATCCTGGCTACCAGCGCATCATGGGATGCATCGCCCGATAGGGGCTGCGCATGGTTGTCGCGGTGCGGGGCGTGGTCAGGGCAGCGCTGCGGGTCGCGCTCGCCGGCGTGGCGCCCTTGCCCTGCGGTTGGGCCTCCGCGGTCCGACGGAGGGCGCCGAGGTCCGAGCGCACCGCCGAGACATCCTCTCGCAGGGAGGCGACGGCGCCGCCCATCTGTCCGATGTCCGTGGTCAGGGAGGTCACTTGCTCGTGCGCGGTCTCCAGCTGCGGGGCGATCTGGTGCAGGCTGTTGTGCACCCGGCTCACCTCGACCGCGGCCTCCTGGAGCCGGGGCCAGGAGTGGTACCCCAACGCGGCGATCGCCGATACGGCCAGCAGTGCCAGCAGGATACCGAGCCGGCCCGATTGCCGCGGGGTCTGCCCCGGCGCCTCGGGCCGGTGTGTCTCCAGCGCCGTCTCGTCGCGCTGGCGCTCCAGCTCCTCCAGCTGCTCGGCCTGGCGCTTCCAGCGTATCTCCAGGTCCGCGTGGGTGCGGCGCAGCTCGGCGAGGTCGTCCGCCATCGCTTTGAGGGTGGTGAGCGCGTCGCCGCCGACGCCCTCGGCGCCGGGTCGCGTTTGCTCAGGCTTCAGGGAAAGGGCAGCCGTCGGTTGGGTGTCGGGAAGCTCGAGGGCGGGGGTCTCGCCGTCTTGGTAACCGAGCATGATGCCCCGGCGCTTGCTGGGAGATTTAGCCATGGTACTGCTCCTGGCTGGGGTGGAAGGTCGCATCGTCCTGGGGGGGCAATGGTCCCAGCTCGGCCCCCGCGGGGCAACCGCTTGGCGACCTGTCATTGACCTGCCGCAGGCTTCGGCGCCGTTCCGGGCATCCGGTCGGTCTTGAGGGGCGTGTTAGCCCTTGCCGAGCTGTAGTTGACTGACGACGTCCGCCAAGGAGGTAGAAACTGTTGTGCCCTCCGTTTCTTTGGCGCTGCGGAGATCTTGAAGAACCAGCTATGTGCTTTTTGCCTTGAGTGGAAAACGCTCCGGATGTTCGATGATCTGCTCCGTTAAATCGACGTCAAGATCGGGCCAGTAAAAATGGCCTGGAGACTGCTCTTCGACGTTTACGATCGATTTCACGGTCTGATCCTTGAACCATGGAAAATCCTCGTAAGACATGAATAGTTCCTTGTTGTGAGCAAGTATCCAAAGACCGTGAGAAGAGATGTTTGTTACTTCAACCGGCGAAGTGTTGGCGCCACGCGCTAATGAGATCATGGTAGCGACCCTCAATCAGTGACTCGATTACCTTCAGCTGCTTTCTCGAATAGCGGTGATTCTTCGCTAATTCGATTTCCGGCTCCAACCAGAACTTTGCCTCACCGTCACCGGATATGACATGAACGTGCATTCGTTCCTCTTCCCTTGAGAAGAAGAAAAATCTGTATCCGCTTTCTCTGAATACGGTAGGGCTCATATTCTGCTTTGCACATAATTACTATTCGGCGGACGAACGGTCCTGATAATTGGGACCCGGTGCCGAGTCGCCGCCCGGACTCGCTCCGAGGCAGCGACCCGATTCGGGGGACGGCCATTTCCGGGGACGCCTGCTCTCTACTCTACCCGCAATTCCGGGGACAGTTTACTCCCCGCAATTCCGGACCCAATTCCGGGGACAGTACCAATTCCGGGGACAGTTTACTCAATTCCGCTCTCCCTCGCCGAACATGTCGCCCGTGTAGCGATCTCGCTCATGGGGTTTGGGCCCCGGCTTCTTGCGCTTCAGGGAGCGCGCGAGGCGCCGCTCTAGGGTTTCGACGAAGGCGTCTGAGCCGAGGGGCCGGCCCGTACTGGCGTGGCCACGCAACCGTTCGTTGAAGCTTTCGTCCTCGCCCTCGCCGATGAAGGACTTCCAGTCGGGTGCCAACTCGAGCAGCGGTCCCGCGGAGACCAGTGCGTCGTCGCGTCCCGCAAAGTGGGCTGCGGCGCTCGACCACGGCCAATCCTGTGCGCGCGTGCAGAGACGCGCTCGCACGGGGTTAAGCTCGACGTATCTCGCCGCCGCGAGTAGGTGGCACTCATCCATGACAAAGGAGTGGAATCGCTCTTGCCAAAGATGCCCTTTCCAACCCTCGCGGAAGTTGACCATACGGGTGTACCGGCGATGGGCTTCCCCGAGCGCGTCGCGTAAGCCGAATTCGTCTCCGGGAACCAGGATGAGGTGCACGTGATTGGGCATCAGGCAATAGGCAAGCACATGCGTTCCGCAACTGCGGCAGGATTCTGCCAGTAGCCTGCGGTACTCCGCATAGTCCTCGTCCGTGAAGAACGTCTGCTGGCGGCGATTGCCCCGCTGGGTGACATGGTGGGGTAATCCCGGTGCAACAACCCAGGGGAAGTCTTGCCATGCCGCTACGGGGGCCTTGACCCGGGTGGAATCGTTGATCCGCTCTCGCCGCCTATCCTGCTCCGTTGGGGCGATTAAGTAAACTGTCTCCGAAACAGTACGCTGTCCCCGAAACAGTACGGTCCCCGGAACCGTACGCAGTGGTATCAAGAGAGCCCGGAGCTGTTCTTCTCCGGGGGTAACAATCTCCCCGGGGCCAGGGATCTAGGCAGCGCCAAATTTAGTGTCGTCTAGCGCGGAGTGCCGGGGTCTGAGTAAACGTGGCGACGGCTTCAACGCTTTGCTCTGCGTTCCTTACCGATAGAGCTTTTCGAAGCTGTCGACACTAAATCCATTCATGCGTTGGTTGCCAATGAGTATTACAGGAACCCCTTTCGCGCCGAGTTTCTTGTATTCCGATTTTCCCTTTGCACTTGTTTCGACGTCGTATTCCGTAAAGTCAATTGCCTTTTTCTTGAAATGGCGCCGAGCCTTTTTGCACACTCCGCACCAACTGGTCGAGTACATAACGATCTTTTTTTCGACGTCGAAGCTCGACTCATCGTAAGTGACGCCTTCGTAGGTATTGATGCGCAGCTTAACCTCTTCCGAAGGATGCGTTATAGACGGTTTGTCAGAAAAGAATGTCTCGCCGCTTTCATCAACCCAGCGATAGATCTCCGATTCCACAGCCCCCGGAATTGCCGAGCAAACTAAGGCTATCGAAAGGGCTCGATGTGCTTTCTTACGCATAAATCAACTACCATTCGCCGGACGACCGGTCCCGGTGAATCGGGAGCTTCGAAGGGGGTGGTTGAAGGGGTTGCGCTGGGTTGAATGGCTTTGGCGCGGACGCGGAATTCGCTGCTAGTGGATCAGGCGGCAATATGGCCGCCAAACACGCGAACGTTTCAGGTCGGCGGCCTAAGCTGGGGTGAAGACGCGTAATCATTGTGCTCACTGGGACGTGTGCTCAAAAGAGTGGAGCGGCGTGTTGCGGCGTCGGGGAGTGGGGCTAGATGGCGTACGGTATCTGAGATACTGCGCTCCGGTCAGGGACCCCCCAGACAAGACAGGGCCGCGCGGGGAGTAACAGGTGGCCAAAATTATGCGCAACCGGGCGCTCCGGTCAGGGAACCAGTCTCCAATCCCCAACGTCTGCCCGGCCCCCCGGGGGACCTATGGGTGGCTCCCGGCCAGCTCCGCGATTACCCGGGCAAGCCCCGCGACCACCCGTGCCGTGCGGTCATAGTCGATCCGGTCCGGGGTATCGCCTCCGGTGTGGTAGTGGGCATAGCGGTAGAAGGCGGTGTCCGTGACCATGATGGCCGGGTAGCCGGCCTGCCAGAATGACCAGTGGTCCGACCAGCCCACACCCGGAATCGAGGCGGGAACGGCGGCCCCCTCGGCGGGAAAGGCGGTGGTCTGGCGAAAGGTGCCCAGGGCGCGGCGCACCAGCCCTCGGGATCCGAGATTGCCGACGAAGCCGATGAAGTTGGCGGTGTCGGGGTAGAAGAGGCTCAGGGGAAAGGGATAGTGCTGGCTTCCGGGCTCGTCCGAGTAGGACCCGATGGTCTCCAGGGAGAGCATGGCGTGGATGCGCTCGCCGCGCGCCCGGGCCCCTCGGGCGTGGACCAGGCTTCCCATCTCGCTCGTGTAGGAGAAGGGCGCCTCCTCGTTGACGAAGGCGACGAAGCGCACCGTGCGCGGCAGCCGCTGATCCGCGAGCAGGTGCGCGAGCTCCAGCAGCGCGGCCACCCCGGACCCGTTGTCGTTGGCCCCCGGGCTTCCCAGCACCGAGTCGTAGTGGGCACCCACGACCACGATCTCCCCTGGCGTCGTGTCGCCACGCCGCTCGGCGACGATGTTGTGCACGGGCTTGCCGCGGCTCTCGAAGGGCTCGTCGGTGGGGGTGTAGCCCAGCTCGGTCAGCGTCCCCTGGATATAGTCCGCCGCCGCGAGCAGGGCGGGATAGTGCCAGAGGTTGCGCTCGCCGATGCGCCCCGCCAGGGTCTCCACGTGGGTGGCCAGGTGGTCACGGATCCGTGTCTCCTCGGCGCTTAGGGGCATCAGGGGGCCGCGGTGCGTCTTGCCTGGCATGTGCACACTGTAGATCAGGCCCGCGAGGACGGTGGCGACGAGCACGGCCACCACGGTGACGATGACGCGCCAGCCTGAGGGCCCCGGGTGTCGCGGGGTGGTCACCGCGCCGGGCCGACCAGGGCCGAGGCCCAGGCGAAGGCGTTCGGCGAGCGTGGCGGCGCCGCCAGCCAGCCGAGGGCGACGCCCGCGGCGTTGGCCAGCGCGTCCGCCACGGACATCTCCCGGTAGCCGCTCAGGCCCTGTGCGACCTCCAGCGCGATGCCCAGGGCCAGGAGCAGCAGCGCCGTGGCTCGCCGCTCGGCCGCGCCGGTTCGCACCTGGGCAAACCAGAGCATCAGGGTCCCGTAGGCGATCAGGTGCTGGAGCTTGTCCCCCTGCTCCAGATCGATCTGGGGAGGGGCGGGCGCCAACGAGAGATAGGTGACGACGGCGACGCCGATCCAGCCGACGGCGAGCCAGGGAATCCTGAGGGACATGCCAGGGGTCGAGGTGGAGCGGGTACGCGCGCCCATCGCGGCCGGATTCTACTCGCGCCGGCCGAAGCCGGTGGCGACACGCGGGAAGGATCGCGCCCGACACACCGGGCTGTCAGCCGGGGCGGAACGGCGCGTGCGGTCCGCTCCCGATTTCAGGTGGACCGATTTGGACACTTCTTGCAGCGCTTGCCTTCCTTGTACTTTTTGCAGCACTTCTGGGATTTCTTGGCCATGACCCGACCGTCCCCGGGGATGGCGAAGGACTACCCGGCGACGGATGTTGCGGCTGCCGCCTGGGCCATCTTCGCCGCGAGCGTCCCCAGCTCGTTGTCGATCAGCAGCAGCCCCTGGCCCTGGTCACCGAACAGGCGCAGCCGCCCCAGGATGTCGTTCACGGTCGCCTCCTCCTCGATCTGCTCGGTGACGAACCACTGCAGGAAGATCGAGGTCGCGTGGTCCTTCTCCGACAGGGCCAGGTCCACCAGGTCGTTGATGGCGGCGGTGACCTCGCGCTCGTGGGACAGGGTCTGCTCGAACATCGCGGTCACGCCCTCGGTATCGCCCGGCGGTGCCGCGATCTGGGTCAGCTCGACGGGGGCACCCTGGTCGATCAGATAGCGATACATCTTCATCCCGTGGGCCTGCTCCTCGGCGTGCTTGGCCATGAACCAGGCGGCGGTCCCCTTGAGGTTCATGGCCTCGGCCTGCGCCGAGAGCCCTAGGTAGA
>Ga0316580_10000190_pt1 | contig 12359 bp, 12 predicted proteins | sample S0NA_2_FD_204519 | JGI IMG/M metagenome (GOLD analysis project Ga0316580, IMG submission 204519) | Rhizosphere microbial communities from salt marsh grasses in Alabama, United States - S0-2_160517rDrB | ecosystem: Host-associated > Plants > Roots > Rhizosphere | place: USA: Alabama | collected... | reverse complement strand
AGCCGGGCCAGGGTGTCGGTGAGCATGGCGACCGCGGCCTGATCGCCGCCGCGGCGCTTGCGGTAGCCGCTCAGCACCGCGCTGCCACCCGGATCCTGCCCGGTGTGTTCGGCATCGACCAGCAGATCGGCTAGCTCCGCCACATCCCGTAGGCCAAGATTGAACCCCTGGCCCGCAACCGGGTGCAGGGTATGGGCGGCATTGCCGATCAAGACCAGTCGCGGCCGGGTCAGCTCTTTGGCCAGCATCAGCCGCAGTGGATAGGCGACACGCCTGCCGGGCCGTTGCAGGTGGCCGAGGCGGTCGCCGAAGCGCTGCTGGAGCCTGTGGACAAAGGCATCGTCGTCCAGCGCCAGGATGCCGGCGGTCTCTTCACGGCGGGCGGTCCAGACCACTGAAAAGCGGCCGCCGGTCATCGGCAGCATCGCCAGCGGACCGCTGTCGGTAAAGCGCTCGAAGGCCGTCTGCGCCTGTGCGCGCTGGGGGGTCACGGTGGAGATGATGGCGTCGTAGCCATAGTCGCGTTGGCGCACCGGCAGGCCGAGGCGTCGCCGCAGGGCCGAGTCGCCGCCGTCCGCGGCCACCAATAGCCGAGCGCGCAGCAGACGCGAGCTGCCGTCGACCGCGACCTCCAGATTCCAGTGCGCCGGCTTCATGCTCAAGCCGATCAGGCGTGCCGGGCGCAGCAGGTCGACATCGGGTGCGGGGCCGAGCCCGGCCTCGAGGGCCTGGCCGATCGCCCGTGCCGGAGCCACATAGCCGAGGGCCTCGACGCCCTCCTCGTCCGCCGCGAGATGAGCGAAGCCGAAGTGACCCCGATCGGATACATGCACGTGACGGATCGGCTCGGCGTCCGGCGCGATCTGCTCCCAGATGCCGATGCCGCCGAAGATGCGGCGACTGCCCAGAGACAGAGCGATCACGCGCTCATCGTAGCTCGGATGGGACGGAGCACCGGCCGCGACGGCCTCGACCACGGCCACGCTCAGCCCGGTACCGCGCAGGGCGCAGGCGAGGCTGCCGCCCACCAGGCCGCCGCCGACGATGACGACATCGTAGTCCAGCATCAATGCCCTCTCCGCGCCGCGTGGGACATCAGTTGCTCGATCTCGGCGATCTCCTTTGGCACGTCCCGAGACAGGACCTCATGGCCGTCCTCGGTCACCAGGACATCGTCCTCGATGCGGATACCAATGCCGCGGAATTCCTCCGGCGCCTCGGCGTCGGGGCCGACATAGAGCCCAGGCTCGACCGTCAGCACCATGCCCGGGCGGAGCTCGCGCCATCTGCCGTCGCGCTTGTAGTCGCCGACGTCGTGCACATCCATGCCGAGCCAATGACCGGTGCGATGCATATAGAAGGGTTTGTATTTATCTTCCTTGATGAGCTTGGGCACGTCCCTCTTGGTGCCTTCCAAGAGTCCGAGCTCCAACAGGCCCCGGGTCAGCGCGCGCAGGGCCGCCTGATGCGGGGCGTTCCAGCGTTTGCCCGGCCGGACCTCGGCGAGGGCCGCTTGCTGCGCCTCCAGCGCGACCTGATAGAGCGCGCGCTGCGGGGGCGTGAAGCATCCGTTGACCGGAAAGGTTCGGGTGATGTCGGAGGCATAGCCGCCGAGCTCACATCCCGCATCCACCAGGACCAGATCGCCGTCGCGCAGCTCCGCGCAGTTGTCCACGTAATGCAGCGTGCAGGCGTTGCGCCCGCCGCCGACAATGGGCGGATAGGCCTGGAAGCGAGCGCCGCTCTCGGCACAGGCGGCAATGAAGGTCGCCTCCAATTGCTGCTCGTTCATGCCGGGCCGGCATTGCCGCATCAGGCGGCAGTGGGCGGCAGCGGAGATCCGGGCGGCGCGGCGCATCAGCTCGAGCTCGGGGCGGACCTTGATCAATCGCTGCTCATGCACGATACGCTCCGACGCGATCAGCTCCGTCGGCGCACTGACGCCGGCACGGGCCTTGCCGCGCACGGCGCGAAGCCAGTCCATGACCTTCAGGTCCAGGTCGGCATCGGTACCCAGCGGATAGAAGACGCGTTTGCGGTCCGCGAGCAGCTCCGGCAGGTGCTCGTCGAGCTCCTCCAATGGGTAGGCCTCATCGGCACCGAACTGCGCAACGGCACCATCGACGCCGAAGCGATGGCCGTCCCAGACCTCACGTTCCTGGTTGCGGGGCCGGCAAAAGAGCACGAACTCACCGCCCTTGCGCTTCGGCACGATGACCGCGACCGCGTCCGGCTCCGGAAATCCGGTCAGATAGCTGAAGTCGCTGTCTTGACGGAACGGGTAGTGCACGTCGCGGTTGCGGACCACCTCGGCGGCGGCCGGGATGATGAGCACGCCATCCGTGCCGACGGCCATCGCGGCCTCGCGTCGCCGGCGTTTGAGCTCTTTCTTGATAGCGGCTGTGAGCATGTGGAGAGGTTGAAAACCAGCGCTGATGCAGCTGACGACGGCGCTCAAGCCCTACGCAGCGGAACGATATTTGGGCATCTGCCGGCCGGCCCAATTGAACGGCGCACGGCCGCGGGCCTGAGACGTCGCCGTCCGGCGTCTTCGCTAAGAGCGCGAATCCTTCGGGACATCATCCTCGTAGACCAGCAACGCCGCGACTCGAATGAACTCCGTCACCTCGGTCAGGGCCTGCTCGTTTGCCTGGTCTTCCTCCAGCTCGTCCAAGTCCATGCGCATCAGCTCGACCAGATCGTCGAAGACCTCTCGGGTCTCCGGTGAGAGCCGCACGGCATCGACGCCGGCGAGTCCGAGACCGAACACGAAGCCCCGCGCCCAGTCGTGGACCGCCCCGGCGCGTTCGCGCAGCGGGCGCTCCTCCGGCGGCAGCAAGAGGTCGAAGCCGATACCGGCATCGGCGATCCGTGCGCGGGTGCGCTCGGCAAGCTCGGTGAGCGCTGCGCGGCAGTCTGTTACTGACGGTTCTGCATCCGTCGCGGCGGGCAGCAGCTCAGCGAGCCAACGGCGCTCCGGCTGATCGGCGTCGGCTGCGACCAGACCGCAGTAGATGCCGTGGGCCTCGGCAGGGCTCGGCGCCAACGGGCTGACCGCAAGCAGGCGGCCGATCGCATCGAAATCGGAGGCGTCAGCTGACATCTGCTACAGGAGGCGCGGATAGTCCGTCGTCCAGGAAACAGTCATCTGAAAAAAGAGCGCTCAGCCTTGGGCGATCAGCCCTGTCGGTGCAACCTTTGCCGATGGTCCAGTCGGTGCCGCCGCGATCCTGACCGAATCTCCGCAAAAGCTTGATCCAGGCCGATCGCTGAAGGCTAACCGCGGCTTGACCGATGATAGCATGGGGCTCGCACGCATCCTCGCGTGCGATCGGCCAACGTAATGGCTCGATCCAGAACACCGCGTACACTGGCCGGCATCAGCGGCCATACCGTATCATCGCGGCCCTGGCAATCCGACCGGTATCCTAGGATGAGTCGTATGCGTCTGGCGGCGGCCGTGTTGACGGGCGCCGTGCTGGTCGTCGCTCTTGGCGGCTGCGGCCGTGTCAAACAGGACCGCATGGCCTCGGCCTTGTACAGCGCCACCAAGGGTTACCAGGAATCCATTCGCTGGGGATATTTCGACGCCGCCATCGGCTTCCTGGCGCCAGTCGAGCGCGGGGACCTGGATAGCAACGCCTTCGAGAATATCCGCGTCACCGGATACGATGTCGTGCAACCGGCCGTGATCACGCCGCAGCAGACCGCGGTGCAATTGGTCCGAATCGACTACGTGCTGCAGGACGAGCAGCGCCTGAAGCACCTCACGGACCGCCAGGAATGGCGCTGGGACGACCGCGGCGGAGTCTGGTGGCTGCACTCCGGACTGCCGAAGTTCGAGGGCTGAGCGCCGAACCGCTTCCGCGTGCTTATGGCGCCGGTATCCGCCAGTACCGCCGCGGCAACAGCGGCGCTGTCCGTCTCACCGCTGCGCGCTCAACTCGCGCCGGTAGACCGCCGCGTCGGCCTCGGAGAAGCAACAGGCGATGATCCGCTCGAAACGGTCCTGGTGGAAACGCATTTGCCCGAGCGCGATGGCCGCCGCCTGGTCCTTCGGAAACGCGTAGACGCCGGTACTGATGGCCGGAAAAGCGATGCTGCGTACGCCGTGCTGCTCGGCCAACGCGAAGGCATGGCGGTAGCAGCCCAGCAGCAGCTCCGCCTCGCCGGCATCGCCGCCGGTCCAGATCGGACCGACCGCGTGAATCACCCAGCGCGCCGGCAGCCGAAATCCGGGCGTGATGCGTGCCTCGCCGGTTGGACAGCCGCCGAGGAGACGGCAGGCGGCCAGCAGTTCGGGACCGGCTGCGCGATGGATCGCGCCGTCGACACCGCCGCCGCCGAGCAGGCTCTGGTTCGCGGCATTGACGATGGCATCCACGGAAAGCCGGGTGATGTCATCGACCAAGATGGATAGCTCACCCATGTCAATTCCCCCACGGCGGACCCGATGCGATCGCGCTACGTCCCGCCGAAACGGCGCAAGTGGATAGTCTGACCGCGATCCTGCTGGTTTTGCTGACCGGCTGGCTGTGGCTGGATACCCTGCGCGCCCGCGAGATGGCCCTCGGCTTGGCACGGCGGGCATGCGCCAAACACCAGGTGCAGTTCCTGGATCAGGCGGTCGCGCTGCGCCGGCTCGCGCTGCGCTGGACCCCGGACGGCGTTCGGGTGCACCGGCTCTATCGCTTCGAGTTCAGCGAGGAAGGTATCGGCCGACACACCGGTTACCTGGCCCTGCTCGGCCTGCGATTGGAATGGCTCGACATGAACCTGCCGCAGATGGTCGAGGACACCAATGAGCCGAGCGATGCGGTCTAGACCCCCGAGCCGCTACTTGACCACCCGCAACGACGGCCGCGGCGGCGTGGGCTCGCTGTCGCCATCGGTGCCTGGCCCGGACTCGCCGGGCGGCACGGCGTCGCCGTTGGTCTCCTCGTCGGGGAACAGCATGCCGTGACCGTTCTCCCGCGCATAGAGGCCGAGCACGGCCTGCGGCGCCAGCTCGACGGCGAACGGACTGCCGCTGAAGCGCGCCGAAAATCGAATGGCGTCATTGCCGAGCTGCAGTCCCTGCACCGCCTGGGGGGCGACGTTCAACACGATGCGGCCGTCATCGACGAAGCCGCGCGGCACGACTGCGGACGGGTGTTCGGCGTCCACCAACAGGTGCGGCGTCATGCCGTTTTCGATGATCCAGTCGTAGAGGGCGCGAATCAGATAGGGACGGTTGGAAGTCATCGGCAAACCTCCAGCGGGCGGCGGCAGGGAGTGCGTCAGGCGAGATCGCTGACCATCTCGCGCTCGGCCTCGGTGAGGCTTAGACGAAACGACGGCCACTCGAAGATGCGCGCCGCGTACTCGGTCACGGCCGCGGCCGCGGACGGCAGTTCGATGCCAAGCGCAGGCAGGCGCCACAACATCGGCGCGACGTAGCAGTCCACCAGCGAGAAGTCCTCGCTCATGAAGAATCGGTTGGCGGCGAAGATCGGTGCGGTCGCAATCAGGCTGTCGCGCAGCTCCTTGCGCCCCTGCTCGGCCTCGGCGTCGCTGCCCTGGTTGATGCTGCGCATCATCCCATACCAGTCGCGATCGATGCGGTACATGAACAGGCGCGCGCTGGCCCGCGCGACCGGGTCGACCGGCAACAGCGGCGGATGCGGAAAGCGCTCGTCAAGGTACTCCATGACGATCCGCGAGTCGTACAGGTGCAGGTCCCGGTCCACCAGCGTCGGCAGGGTGCCGTAGGGGTTGAAATCCATCACCTCGGCGGGGACGTTGCGCCCGTCGACGTCGACGATGTCGACGGCGATCTTCTTCTCGGCCAGGACCATCCGCACGCGGTGACAGTAGGGGCAAATCGGATCGGAGAAGAGCGTCATGATGGATCGTCTAGTTGCTGCCACCGGCTTGGGTTCCCTGCACAGAGGGACGGAACTCCGGTTGCGACCGTCCGTGCTGGAGGTCTGCGTCCGGAGGTCTATTCGGCGAGCGGATTGCCGGCGGGTCCGGCCGAGACATCAGTCACCGGGCGAGGCTAGGATACACCGATTCGAGCGCTCGGCGGGCAACTGGCGCATCCCTGCGCCAGCAACGCGGCGTGCCTTCAGGGCCGCCGCGGACCGGGGCAGCCCCGATCAGTGGACATCCTTCCAGAATTCCTTCTTCATGAAATAGGCAGGAATGAACATCAGGCCGAGGAACAACAGCACGTACAGGCCGAGGGTGCGCCGCTGCAGCTTGATCGGCTCACCGACATAGGTCAGGAAGTTGGTCAGGTCCCGCACCATGTTGTCGTATTCCTCTTCCGACAGGGAGCCGGGCTGGGTCAGCTTGACGCCGATGATGTGCGGCTCGGCACCGGCTTCGACGCCGTGGGACTCGGCATAGACGGGCTCCTGCAGACCCTGCAGATTCACCAGCGCATGCGGCATGCCCACCTTCGGGAAGATCAGGTTGTTCACGCCGTAGGGACGCGTCGGGTCTTGGTAGAAGGACTTCAGATAGGTGTAGACCCAATCCGGTGTACGCCAGCGTGTCACCAGCGTCAGGTCCGGAACCGCGGTGCCGAACCACTTGACGCCGTCATCGGGCCGCAAGGCATTGGTCATCAGGTCGCCGGGCTTGGCATCGCCGAAGATCAGGTTCGTGCGCAGCTCGTCGTCCGGGATGCCGATGTCCTCGGCCATCCGGTTCCAGCGCATGTATTGCAGCGAATGGCAGCCCATGCAGTAGTTCGTGAAGTACTTGGCGCCGCGCTGCAGCGAGGCCTTGTCCCTGAGATCGATATTGGCGTCCTGCAGCGGCGGACCTTCCTCGCTGGCGAGCGCGGCCAGCGGCGACAGCAGCAGCAGGGCGATTGCGATGATGGAAGGTCTCATGTGGTCACCCTCTCCGGAACGGGCTTGGTCTTCTCGAGCTTGGTATAGATCGGCATCAGCAGGAAGTACGCGAAGTACACGCCAGTGAAGATCCGCGCGAGCAGCGTGTGCAGATCGCTGGCCGGCTGCATGCCGAGATAGGCAAGCACCACGAACGAGACCACGAAGGCGCCGAGGAAGGTCTTCGACAAGATACCCTTGTAGCGGATCGAGCGCACCGGACTGCGGTCCAGCCAGGGCAGGAAGAACATGATCAGGATCGCGGCGAACATCACAACCACGCCCGGAAATTGCGAGGCCGCGATCGGAGGAATCGCACGCAGCATCGCGTAGTAGGGCGTGAAGTACCAGACCGGGGCGATGTGCACCGGCGTCTTTAGCGGATCCGCGGGCTGGAAGTTTGGCGCCTCGAGGAACAGACCGCCGAAGTCTGGCGCGAAGAACAGCACGGCGGAGAAGATGGCAGCGAACACCACGATCCCGACGGTGTCCTTGACGGTGTAGTAGGGGTGGAAAGGGATGCCGTCGAGCGGCCGCCCTTCGGCGTCCTTGAGCTTCTTGATCTCGATACCGTCCGGATTGGTGGAGCCGACCCGGTGCAGTGCGACGATGTGCACAAAGACCAGTCCGGCGATCAGGAACGGGATCAGATAGTGGAATGCGTAGAACCGGTTCAGGGTCGCGTCCGAGATGACGTAGTCGCCGCGTACCCAGGTGGACAGGCTCTCGCCGATGCCCGGCACCGCCGAGAACAGGTTGACGATGACCTGCGCGCCCCAATACGACATCTGTCCCCATGGCAGCAGATAGCCGAAGAAGGCGGTCGCCATCATCGCCAGATACAGCAGCACGCCGATGATCCATAGCAACTCGCGCGGGTTCTTGTAGGAGCCCCACAGCAGACCTCGGAACATGTGCAAATAGACGAGGATGAAGAAGAACGAGGCGCCGGTGGAGTGCATGTAGCGCAGCAGCCAGCCCCAGTTCACATCGCGCATGATGTATTCGACCGATGCGAAGGCGTCGGTCGCCGCGGGCTTGTAGGACATCGCCAGCCACACGCCGGTGAGGATCTGCAGCACCAGCACGACCAGGGCGAGGGAGCCGAAGAATGACCAGAAGCCCATGTTCTTCGGCGCGTAGTACTCTGCGAGGTGCTCGTTCCACACCCGCATGATTGGGAATCGCTTGTCGACCCAACCGAGGAAGCCGGTCGGCGTCGGCTCTGCACTCTCAATGCTCATCAGGCCGCTCCTGCATCCTCACCAACGAGGATGGTGGTGTCGTTCAAATATCGGTGTTTCGGGATCCACAGGTTGGTCGGCGCCGGCACGCCCTTGAACACCCGACCCGCCAGATCGAACTTGGAGCCGTGGCACGGACAGAACCAACCGCCCTTCCACTCCGCACCCAGGTCCTCCGGCGCAAATTCGGGGCGATAAGTCGGAGAGCACCCGAGGTGAGTGCAGATGCCGATGGCGACGAAGTATTCCGGCTTGATGGATCGCGTGGGGTTCTTGCAGTAGTCGGGCTGATGCGGTACCTCGGACGTCGGATCGACCAGCCTGGGGTCCATTGTCGGCAGCGCCGTCAACATTTCCTCGGTGCGGCTCACCACCCAAATCGGCTGCCCGCGCCATTTGACGCGCATCAGTGCACCGGGTTCCAGCTTGCTGATGTCGGCCTCCACCGGAGCCCCGGCGGCGCGCGCCCGGGCGCGCGGAGTCAGTGATGATATGAATGGAACGGCGACAAAGCCGGCGCCGATGACACCGACCGCAGTCGTCGCGGCGACGAGGACTCGCCTCCGCTTTGGATCCACACCTTGTGTGTTCATTGTCTGGTCGACCCCCGCTAGGCTCGATGCACGACGTCCTCTCCAAGAAGACGTTCGGGCAGACTGTAAGAGTGGAAAATTAGAATATCGCGAAGCGCTTCATAACGGATCGCGCATTCTCCGCGATTGCGACCTGATAGGTCAAGGATAACCCCGCATCCGAGGGGCTTAACGGCGACCGGCCCCGGCCTCCAGCCGGACCCGCCCACATCGACCACGATGGAACGCAAAAGTGCGGGCGTCGGCGACGACAAATCGCAAGAGCCATTGCGGCGTTGACCAAAGTGCGCGCGCGAAGACGTCTCGGATCACGCCGCCGGGCGCCTATCAGGCCGGGTTATCGATATCGATGAAACAGTGCTCCAGCGCGAAGCGCTGCGCCAGATGCGCGCCGAGCGCCTGCACGCCGTAGCGCTCCGTCGCGTGGTGACCGGCGGCCAGATAGTCGATGCCGAGCTCGCGCGCCTCATGCACGGTCTGCTCCGACACCTCGCCGCTGATGAAGAGATCGGCGCCAAGGCCCTGCGCATCGCCGATGTAGCGCTGGGCGGCCCCGGTACACCAGGCGATCCTTTGCACCGGCCCGTCGACGACGGCCACGTGCAGCGGTACCCGCCCGAGCCGCTCCGCCACGTCGCGGGCCAAGGCCGCCGCCGGTACGGGTGCGGGCAGCCGGCCCAACCAGACCAGGCCGTCCGCCGCGGCCGGCGCCACATCGACGAGGCCCAGGACATCAGCGAGCTGGCGATTGTTGCCGAGATCGGGGTGTAGGTCCAACGGCAGGTGGTAGGCCAATAGTGCGATCCCGGCGCCCATCAGCGTCGCGACCCGACGGCCCTTGACGCCGACCAGCCGCGGGTCCTCGCCGTTCCAGAACCAGCCGTGATGCACCATCAGCGCGTCGGCATCGGCGGCGATGGCCGCGTCCACCAGGGCCCGACTCGCGGTGACACCGGTGACCAGCCGCCGCACCGGCCGTTTGCCGGCCACCTGCAGACCATTGGGGCAATAGTCCTTGCAGGCATCGGCGGACAGCAGCCCGCTGCAGTAGCGGGCAAGGGACTCGGCGTCAATCATGTGGCTCTCAGGTCTAACGCGGCTCGACGTCTGGTATTTCGGCGGCGCCGCTTGCGGGCCCAGGGTGCAGACCTCCCAGGCCGGCTGATCGGGACGCGGACCGGCATGCACCAGCGGCGGCGGCATGATAGCTTACCGCCCATGCGCAGCACGATCCACGTCATTGGCATCGCCGCACTGGGCTTCGCTGCCGGCGCGGCCACGATGCTGCTGCTTGGCGAGGGGCGGCCGTTCGGCCACCAGGCACAGCCGCCGGCGACGCACAGTCCGGCAGCACCGCCGTCGTCCTTTGCGGACGCCGTCGGTCGCGCGGCGCCGGCGGTGGTCAATGTCTATGGCATTCGCCGCATCGGCGGATCAGAGCGGCAGCCACCGGCAACTGACCAAGGCCAGACGGCAGAGCCGCGACACGGGTTGACCAGCCTCGGCTCCGGGGTACTGGTTTCGGCGGACGGTCTGTTGGTCACCAGCGCCCATATCGTCGACGGCGCCGACGCGATCCGAGCCGAGTTGTCCAGCGGCCGCGTGCTCGATGTGCAACTGCTCGGAATCGACGCGGAGACGGACCTGGCCGTGCTGCGCTCCGCCGACCCTGAACTGCCTGCGGTTCCGCTTGCCGACCCGGCCGCCCTGCGCGCCGGGGACGTGGTGCTCGCCATCGGCAACCCCTTCGGTATCGGCCAGACCGTGAGCCTCGGCATCGTCAGCGCGATCGGTCGCACCTATCTGGGCCTGACCGACATCGAGAACTTCATCCAGACCGACGCCGCGATCAACCCCGGCAATTCCGGCGGTGCGCTGCTCGACGCCAGGGGCCGGCTGGTCGGCATCAACACCGCCATCCTGTCCAAGAGCGGCCTGTCGGAGGGTGTCGGCTTCGCGATTCCGATCGACATGGTCATGCGGGTCGTCGACCAGATCGCCAGGGCCGGCATCGTCGAACGCGGTTGGATCGGCATCGCCGGTCGCAGTCTGACACCGGACCTGGCGACGCGTTTCGGGCTGCGGGTCCGCCAGGGTGTGCTGATCACCCGGGTCGGCGACGGCAGCCCGGCCGCGCGCGCCGGCTTGCGCACCGGCGACGTGGTGACCGGCGCCAACGGCCGGCCGCTGCGCTCGTCGCATGAGCTGCGCGAGGCCGTCACCAATGCCGGACCCGCTGCCAGCCTCGCCCTCGAGCTCTGGCGCGGCAGCGAACGACTCGAGACCTCGGTCGCCACCGCCGAGCGGCCGCCGGTCGGCATCCTGCCGGGCAGGACAGCGACGAGCAGCGATCACGCCGCGGAGCTCAAACCGGGTCACTGCCGGGTATCGACAGCGACCGACGAGGGCTGTTAGCGCGGTTGGTTGCGCGTTGATCGGGGGCGACCCGCAGCGCCGCCCGGCCAACCATCAAGCGCGGTGCGGATACAGCGGCGCCAAGTCGTTCGCCTGATCCGGTCGCGGCGCATGGCCGTCGCCGAGCCCGTTCTTGACGGCCAGCCACAGCTTCTCACCGTCCCAGGGGCCGGCATCCGGCGCATACAGCCGCCGCTCGAGCTCACGGATCCGTGCCGCGGCCAGCGCCTTGGCCGGTTCGCCGGCGGCCTCCAGGCGCGCGGCCATGGCCGAGAGATTGACCGCCGTGACCCTTGGTTCCTGTGCGGACCATAGGAGCTGCGCCCAGCCCAACAGCGCCCTAGCGGCGGCCGGGGCGTCGTTCTCGGCACAGGCCAGCCGCAACGACTCCCGCGCCGCGGCGGCGCGCTCCCGCGACTCCGACCTTGACGCCGTTCCCGGGGCTGTCCGCTGCTCAGGCGCCGCCGCGGGCCGCCGGCGGCGCCCCCGCAGCAGCCGTCCGACGAGGAGGACCAACAGCACGACCAGTGTGGCACCGCCAAGCCAGGTCGGCCAATCCCGGCGGCCCGCCGGCGTCGTTTCGCCGGCTGGCACCGACGCGTCGGCGGACTTTGGAGCCTGGATGTCCGTCGAAGTGTGTGCAGTCGGCGCTTCGGCTGCCGTTGTCGGCGCCGGCGCGGTAGTGGCCGCCGCGACCGGCCCTGCCACGTCGAGGCTCATTGCCGGCACCGTCGCGACGCGCTCGGTCTTCGCCGCGATGTCCCACCAGGGAACGCGAATCTCCGGCATCTCGATGTGGCCGCCGCTGGTGGGGATCAGCGTCACGCGCTGGGTGCTGACGCCATACAGGATCGATCCGTCGGTTCGGCTCTGGGTCTCGGTCTTCTCCGGATAGGCGCGCACGCCCACGGGCACCGGCACTTCGATCTGCGGGATCTGCGTCCCGGCCAAGCCGCGCGCGGTGACAGTCAGGGTCCGAGTGGCGGGCTCGCCGGCGCGCAACTCGGGCCGCTGCGCGGCCCAGGAGTCGTCGATCGCGACCGCCTCCGCCGGCAGCCAGTTCTTGCCGGCGAAGCCCGCCGGCCGCGCACCGACTTGCAGCGTGATGGCCTGGCTTTGGGCGCGCACCGGCTGGCCGCGATCGAACATCGACAGCGGGCTGTCGCCGAACATGCGGTCGATCATCGGGTCCTGGAACAGGCGGTCGAGCCGATCGTTGTCGA